>Ga0136846_1238406_pt1 | contig 17663 bp, 13 predicted proteins | sample HopSoiMetagenom2_FD_96841 | JGI IMG/M metagenome (GOLD analysis project Ga0136846, IMG submission 96841) | Grasslands soil microbial communities from Hopland, California, USA - 2 Assembly 2016 (version 4) | ecosystem: Environmental > Terrestrial > Soil > Grasslands | place: USA: Hopland...
AACGAATTTCGCCGGCTGGCTACAGGATGGATCAGCGACTACGCTTGAGCGCGGCCATCAGGCTTTGCGTGCGAGTAGCAGCCTGCACGTCTTCCAGCCTCTCACTCAAGGAACTCGACCGACTGCATCGGCAATGGCTGTCTGATTGCAAGCTTGCTCGCAACGAGTGTGAGCCCGCGGCGTGCGGTCAATCGCAATCAATTCGAGCCAGCGAAACCGATGAATGCGAGCCGGCGCAGTATGTGGACGACCTGCCGACCTGCCGACCTGCCGACCTGCCGACTGGATTTTCCCGACAAGCTAATCGATCGTCGCCTCCGCCTGCATCAAGCTTGCCATCGTCGCCAATAACTGGTCCGTCCCCACTGGCTTCACCAGGTGTTCGTCGAAGTGCGTTGCCAGGGCCCGCGCCCGATCGGGCTCGCGGCCGTAGCCCGTCAGCGCGACCAACCGCAGCTGCTTCAGGCTGCGCAACCGGGGGTCTGCACGCAAACGCCCGGCAAGTTCGTAGCCGTCCATGCCGGGCAAGCCGATGTCGAGCAAGGCCACCTCGGGCGCAAAACTGTCCAGAACGGCCAGTGCAGCCGGTCCGTCGTTGGCCGTGCGCACGTCGTAGCCTGCATCGGTCAGAACGACGCACAGCAATTCGGCTGCATCCGCGTTGTCGTCGACCAGAAGCACCCGTCCGCTGTGGTGCACCGGCATGGCCGGTGGCGTGGCGGCGGTGTCGGCCGCCACGCCATCGCATACCTGCGGCAGCCTGACAGTGAACTTCGCGCCGTGCCCCAAACCTTCGCTGTCGGCGCTCACCGTGCCACCGTGCAAATGCACCAGCGTCTTCACGATCGCCAATCCGAGGCCGAGCCCGCCCGCATGTCGGTCCATGCCCTGCTCGCCCTGGGTGAACAGGTCGAACACGCGCGGCAGCAGCTCCGGTGAAATGCCTGCGCCCGAATCCTCGACCACGATGACCGCGCAACCGTCGGTCGCACGCAGCGTGAGGGTGATGCGTGCGTCGCCCGGTGTGAATTTCGCGGCGTTGTTGAGCAGGTTCGCCACCACTTGCGCAAGCCGCACGGGGTCTGCCTTGACGTAAACGGGCTCCGTCGGAACCTTGACCTTCACAGGATGCACACGACGCTCGAGCACGGGATGCGTGAGCTCGAGCGCATGCTCGATCACCGACTGCATTTCGACAAGCTCCACCGAGAGCTGGATCTTGCCGCGCGCGATGCGCGACACATCGAGCAGGTCGTCGACGAGACGCAGCAGGTGAGCAACCTGCCGCTCGATGATGCGCCGCTCCATTGCCGACTCGTCGCCGCCGCGCCGTGCCATCAGCTGCAGCGCAGTGACGATGGGCGCGAGCGGATTGCGCAGCTCGTGCCCGAGCATCGCGAGGAACTCGTCCTTCACGCGGTTGGCGGTTTCCGACTGTGATCTCGCCGTCTGTGCGTCTGCGTACAGGCGCGCGTTGTCGAGCGCCAGTGCCGCTCGCTGCGCGAGCTCGATCAGCAGCGCGCAATCGTCCTCGCTGAACTGACGGTCCGATTCGGCCTGAAGTGCGGCGAGGGCCCCGAGCGTGCGACCACGTGCAACCAGCGGGACGATGAAATAGGCGCGAAGCCCGATAGCTTGCGCAAAGGTGAGCATGTCGCGGTCGCGGATGCGATCGAATTCGTTGGGCGGATCGAAATGCGCGAGGTGCGAGCGGCCTGTCGCAACCGCCCAGGCCATGGAACCCGACGTTTCGGCGGACACGTGCAGGCGTTGCACCAGCTCGATGCCGAAGCGTGTCTTCTGCGGATCGGAGTGATGCGTCAGGGCCCGCTGCAACTGCCCGTCGGCACCGACCAGGTCGACACGGCACCAGTCGGCGATGTTGGGCACGACGATGGATGCGATGGCTTCCAGCGTCGCGTGCGGCTGCAGCGATCGCGAGAACAATGCGCCTGCCGAGGCCAGCAGTTCGAGCCGTCGACGCGCATGCTCCGCCCCGCCGCGCGCGTTGCGTTCCGCAGCGAGAAGACGCTCGCGTTCGGATTCGTCCCGAGCGCGTTGCTCGGCCGACGCGGCGAGCGCATCGGCCACTTCCTGGATCTCGCGGATGTCCGATCGCGCAATCACGAGCGATTCGCCGCGGCCCAGCGCCTGCGCCGCGCGTCGCAGTTCGCCGATCGGCCGGTTGATGCTGCGTGCTATGGCAAACGCCGCGAGGCCGCCGAGCAGCACCGACAGCAAGATGCCGCCACCATAGGCCAGCGCCGAGCGATACGCGCCCGCATCGACACCTGCCATCGGCATGCCGATCGCCACCGACCATCCCGTGGACTTGTTGCGCGAGTACGCGGTGAGGATCGATTCCCCTTCGAGCGAAAAAGTCTCCCCGACACCTTCGTCGCCCGCCGCCGCCATGAGGCGCTGCAAGCTTGGCGACGGCGGGCCGCCGAGAAACTTCGCGTGATCGCGCGAACGCGCCACGTGCGATCTCTTGGCATCGAACACCGACACGATCCAGTCCGCCGGGATGCGTTGATGCGCAACGACGTCGACGATGACATCGGGGTTGATGATCCCCGTCAGCACATAGCGCAGAGAGCCGTCGCGAATCACCGGAACGCGCACCGGCACCCCCTGTTCACCGCGCTGGCCGCGGCGCATCGGGGCGACCAGTGGCGCGCGCGTCTGAAGCAGTTGATCGAAGGCCGGCTCTGTGAGCGCGAGATCGGCACGCCCTTGCGGGTAGCCGGTGTGCATCAATACGTTGCTGTGCAGGTCATGAAGAATGATCGCGCGCCACTGTGGTCGCATCGACACGATGCGCTGGGCGACGCGGTAGAAACGATCGGTGTCGCCCGTGTCAAGCGACGAGGCCGTGGCCATACCTTCGAGGATGGCGATGCTGCTACGCAGCTCGCCGTCGACCGCTATGCCCAGCGCCCGCGCGAGCTCGAGGCTCGACCGCTCGGACTGTTCGCGCTGCTGCTGGACGAGCGCGTAGAACCCGAAGCCTGACATGGCGGCCAAAGGCAGGATGGCCGCCGCCACCAGCACCACGAAGCGCCTGCGAAGACCAACGCCTCGCATCAGCGGTCACGGCCCTGCACAGGCGACGCGCGCCTGGGGGAATCGAATGGATGCGAGCTCGAGTTCATGTCCGGCGCAGATGTTAGAGCCAGATGATGGCCATGCAAGGATTGCGGCGGGTTTCTCCATGAACGGAAGTCATGTTCGAAGCCCTCGTCGATTCAGGGGCCGACGTTGACAAGAAAGACGTCGGTCTGCAGTGCAATGAGGGTTCGGAATGCGACGAATCCAATTCCAGAAGCCAAAAGCAAGAAGCCCGGCATGAGCCGGGCTTCTTGCATCAGCGAAACATCCGTTGCAGATCAGAACGGAATATCGTCATCCATGTCATCGAAACCGGTGGCCGACTTCGGTGCAGGCTTGCTTGGGGCCGGACGAGCTACCGGAGCGCTGCGGCCTTCGTTGCGGTCATCGCCGCCACGGTCGTTACCGCCGCGGTCGCCACCGCGATAGCCGCCACCGCCGCCTTCGTCGCCGCCGCCCATGCCTTCACGGCCACCGAGCATCTGCATTTCGTTGGCGACAATTTCGGTCGTGAACTTCTCGATGCCGTCCTTGTCGGTCCACTTGCGGGTCTTGAGTCGGCCCTCGACGTAGACCGAGCGGCCCTTCTTGAGGTACTCGCCTGCGATCTCGGCGAGGCGGTCGTTGAAGACGACGCGGTGCCATTCGGTTTCTTCCACCTTCTCGCCGGAAGTCTTGTCCTTCCAGTTGCGGGTGGTGGCGATGCTGACGGTGCACCAGGCGCCGCCGTTGGGGTTGTAACGAACCTCGGGGTCACGGCCCAGGTTACCGACGATGATGACTTTGTTGACCGAGGCCATTGCGAACTCCGAGCGGGGATGAAAAGCGAAGCGCCGAGTAAAAATCGGCGCCTGGATGAATGAGGCAATTATCGCCTGCGAGCCAAGCGCTTCGAAACCCCCGCCCGAGTGTCCGGGCCCCGTTCGGGATTCGCTCTTGCAGGCGCGTTCCAAAGTGTGACTCGCTGCGAAAGGCTCTCCCGTACCATCACGGGTTTCCGCGCGTCCCGTCCTCCGTGAATCCTTCCCACGCTTCGCTATCTCCGCAGTCCGTCTTGCAAGAGGTGTTCGGCTACACCGACTTCCGCGGTGCGCAGGCCGACATCGTCCAGCACGTGGTCGCCGGCGGCGATGCACTGGTGCTCATGCCCACGGGCGGCGGCAAGAGCCTTTGCTACCAGGTACCGGCCATCGTCCGCCACCGGGCGAAACGCGGCGTCACCGTCGTCGTCAGCCCCTTGATCGCGCTGATGCACGACCAGGTAGGGGCGCTGGAAGAAGCCGGCGTTCACGCCGCATTCCTCAATTCGACCCTGACGCTCGACGAGACGCAGAAGATCGAGCGCGAAATGATGGGGGGGCGATTGGTGCTGCTGTACGCGGCACCCGAGCGCATCACGACGCCGCGTTTTCTCGCGCAGCTCGATTCGCTGCACGAACGCGGCCTCCTGAGTCTCTTCGCCATTGATGAAGCGCACTGCGTGAGCCAGTGGGGACACGATTTCCGCGAAGACTATCTGGCGCTCAATGTGCTGCACGAGCGTTACGAGGACGTGCCGCGCATTGCACTCACCGCGACCGCCGACGACCTCACGCGCGCCGACATCATCGAGCGGCTGCAACTGCAGACCGCACGCGTCTTCATCAGCAGTTTCGACCGTCCGAACATCCGCTATTCGATCGTTGAGAAGGACAACGCGCGATCGCAGTTGCTGCGCTTCATCAACGACGAGCATGAAGGCGATGCGGGCGTCGTCTATTGCCAGTCGCGCAAGAAGGTCGAAGAGACCGCCGACTGGCTGAGGAGCGAAGGCATCTCTGCGTTGCCGTACCACGCAGGCCTCGACGCCGATCTGCGCAAGAAGCACCAGGACCGCTTCCTGCGTGAAGACGGGCTCGTGATGGTTGCAACCATCGCTTTCGGCATGGGCATCGACAAGCCCGACGTTCGCTTCGTGGCGCACCTTGACTTGCCCAAGAACATCGAGAGTTACTACCAGGAGACCGGCCGTGCGGGCCGCGACGGCCTCCCGGCCGATGCATGGATGACCTACGGTCTGTCCGACGTGGTGAACCAGCGCCGCATGATCGACGAGAGTCCGGCAGGCGAGGAGTTCAAGCGCGGACAACGCGGCAAGCTCGATGCGCTGCTGGCGCTGGCCGAAGCACACGACTGCCGTCGCGTTCGACTGCTCGCGTACTTCGGCGAAAGCAGCACCCCTTGCGGCAACTGCGACAACTGCATCCTGCCGCCGGCCACTTGGGATGCCACGGAGGCCGCGCGCAAGGCCTTGTCGTGCATTTACCGATTTCATCAGAACGGCGGCCAGCGCTTTGGCGCGGGGCACCTGATTGACGTGTTGCGCGGCAAGGCGACGGACAAGGTGTCACAGCACAAGCACCAGCGGCTGTCGACCTTCGGCATTGGCGCCGATGTGACGGAGCAGCAGTGGCGCGCCGTGCTGCGCCAGTTGATTGCCCTGGGCCACCTTCGCACGGAAGGCGAATACAACACGCTGGAGCTCACGCCGACTGCGCGTGTCGTTCTGCGCGGCGAGGTCGACATGTTGTTGCGGCAAGCCACCGACACACCCAAGCGCGGCAAGGCCGGGCGCGTCACTCGCGGCGGTTCGACGCAAAAGGTGCAGAAGGCAGCGCCAGTCGCGCTCGACCCGAGCGGCACCGAACGATTCGCCGCGCTGAAGGCATGGCGAGCCGAAGTCGCACGCGAGCACAACCTGCCCGCCTACGTGGTTTTCCACGATGCGACGCTGGCCGAGATGGCTCGCACCATGCCGCGGTCGTTGGACGAACTGGGGCAGATCAGCGGCGTTGGCGCGAAGAAGCTTGAGGCCTATGGCCGCGAAATTCTTCGGGTTCTGGAGCCGATGGAAGGTTGAACGAGCACCTCAGAGGCTGAGAGTATTTCGATCATGCCCGCTCATCACGCCAAAAGCCGCCCTGCTCGTCGTTGCAAATGCTCGCCATAGCTCAGGCGCCTTTTGACGTGCTGCTCGGACACGTTCGAAATACTCTCAGCCTCTCACCCCGTTGATGTGTGTCGCACGTATCACCTTTGAAGACCGCCCTCGAATGAGGCAGACTCGCAAACCATGCAAGAACCGACCGACGACGCGCTGATGTCCGCCTATGCGGCGGGCGATGCCTCGGCGTTCGAGGCTCTGTATGCGCGCCACAAGGCAAGCCTTTATCGATTCATCCGGCGTCTGCTCGGCCCCTCAATGGTGTCGCAGACGGACGAGGTGTTCCAGGACACCTGGCTGCGGGTGGTGCATGCACGTGCGCAGTGGCAACCGCAGGGCGCTGCGTTTCGGACCTGGCTCTTCACGCTGGCGAACCACCGCGTCATCGACCTGTGGCGCAAGAGCGGACGCGAGGTGTCGCTGGACCTTGATGACGAAGCCAGCCCCTCGTGGGAACCCGACGGCACCGCGTGGCAGCATTGGCCCGCGCCGGCAAGTGCCGCGCCGCACAGCGAGGAACTCGCCTTCTGGCGACGCGCGGGCGAGCGGCTCTTGCAGTGCCTGGACGAGTTGCCGCTGCCTCAGCGAAGCACCTTCTTGCTCCACCACGACGACGGCCTGCCGCTCGCCGATGTGGCAAGTGCACTGGACGTGGGATTTGAAACCGCCAAGACACGGCTGCGCTACGCCATGAGCAAGCTGCGAACCTGCATGGGTGCGTACCTCGTTCCGCTGTCGGGCTCAGGTCCGCAAGGGGATGCACGATGAGTCTTCCACCCGTGCCGCCGGGCGCATCGACTTCTTCTTCCGCAGATGCGGAACGCGATGCCTGGCTGAGCGAAGCGCTACGCCACGCGCCCGATGCGGATGTCGCGCCCCCCGCGGCCCTGAGTGACGTGATCCTTCGCGAGGCGCAAGCCAAGGCCAAGCCGAGAGCGCCGCTTGCGAAACGGCCATCGTTCTGGATGCGCGCGTGGGTCTGGACAGCACAGCCTGCGGTGGGCGCGGGCCTTGCGAGTGTGATGGTCGCAAGCCTCGTCGGCGTGATGTTGTGGGACCGGCCGCCGGAAGAGAACACGCCACGGTCCCTGCCCAAAGTCGCGGTGGCGCCTGCGCCTGTTGCCGCGCCGGCTCAAAAAGAAGCACCTGCGGCGCCGATGGCCGAGCAGGCGAAGCAAACGCCGCCTTCCACGGTCGCGTCCGACACAAGCGCCACTGCCGGCAACATGGCGCGCGGACTCGAGCAGGGTCAGACCGAAAAAAGCCGGCGCGATTCCGGCACCGATGCGAAGCAGTTGGCTGAGAGCAGGCCCCGACGCGAAGCGCCCGCAGCCCAGGTTCCCAACCCGCCTGTCGAGTCGTCGATGAAGGAGATGGCCGAGAACAAGCCCGCCGATTCCGCGGCTCACCCCGACGCCTTCGCCAAGGCCGCGCGAAAGGCGGAGGCAATGTCACCCGCAGCTCCCGCCGTGAAGGCGATACCTGCGCCGATTCATGCTCCGGCTCCAGCGGTCGCGGCTCCACCTCCTGCCGAACCAGCCGCCACTGTCCCGCCCGCGCAAATGGCAGAACCAGCGCCTGCCGCGCCAAGGCCCACGGCGTCACTAAAGCGCGACTCGTACGCCGCGGCTGCATCGATGCAGGACAGGCTTGCGTCCGCCGCGGCCGGTGCGCTATCCGCTGCTTCGGCGGAAACCGAATTCGACGAACTGCGTGCAGGCCTCGCGGCCGAACCGGGAAATTGGGTCTGGCAGCGCAATGGCGGACAGGTGCATGTCGTCGACGATGACCTGAGCGCCTTTCTTGCCGAAGTCGACGCCGTGGCCGCAAGCGGCTGGCAGCGGCCGGGTTCAAAACGATTGGCCAGCCGCGCGAGTGAGCCCGGCAGTTTGCAATCTGAGCGCGCCAACACAACTGCCAATCCGTTGTTGGTGCCGCCGCAGACCGTGCGCCTGATGCGCGACGGGAAGGTCACGCACACCTTGCGGCTGGACGCGGACACGCTGCGCTGGGAGCACGTCACCCCCAACACCCGCGTCGTCACCGAAATCGTCCTCGACGAAGCACAGGCCCACCGCATCCGCCGCGCCCTGGACAAGCTCAGAGGCTGAGAGTATTTCGAACGTGTCCGAGCAGCACGTCAAAAGGCGCTTGATCTAGGCGCAAAGCGCAGCGGCTATGGCGAGCATTTGCAACGACGAGCAGGGGGCTATTGACGTGATGAGCGGGCATGATCGAAATGCTCTCAGCCTCTCAGTCCCTGACCACCTCGCAGGAAACGCACGCGCCGCTATCATGGCCGGTTTCGCCTGCGCGCCACGATGCCTGCCGTTCCTTGCGACAAACCCACTGCCGATAAGCCCTTGATCGAAGAAGCGCCGAGCATCCGCATCCGCGGCGCGAGAACGCACAACCTCAAGAACATCGACCTCGACATTCCTCGCTACAAGCTGGTGGTCATCACCGGATTGAGCGGATCGGGCAAGTCCAGCCTCGCATTCGACACGCTCTACGCCGAAGGCCAGCGGCGCTACGTCGAGAGCCTGTCGGCCTACGCGCGGCAGTTCCTGCAGTTGATGGACAAGCCCGACGTCGACGTGATCGAGGGCCTGAGCCCAGCGATCAGCATCGAGCAGAAGGCGACCTCGCACAACCCGCGCTCGACCGTCGGCACGGTCACCGAGATTCATGATTACCTGCGTCTGCTGTATGCCCGCGCCGGCACGCCGTTCTGCCCCGTCCACCAGTTGCCACTGCGTGCTCAAAGCGTGAGCCAGATGGTGGACGCCGTACTCGAGCTGCCGCAGGACACCAAACTGATGGTGCTCGCGCCGGTGGTGCGAGATCGCAAGGGCGAGTTCACCGAGCTCTTCGCCGACATGCAGGCGCAAGGCTATGTGCGCTTTCGGGTGGATGGCACGGCCTGCGAGGCCGCCGACGTGCCCAAGCTGAAGAAGGCGGAGAAGCACGATATCGATGTCGTCATCGACCGCGTCAAGGTACAGCCCGGCAGTCATGGACAGCCCCCCGAGAGCGCAGGCGCCGGGCTTCGGCAGCGCCTGGCCGAAAGCTTCGAAGCCGCACTGCGCATCGCCGAAGGCCGTGCGATGGCACTGGAGATGGACAGCGGGCACGAGCACCTGTTCTCGAGCAAGTTCGCCTGCCCGGTCTGCAGCTATTCATTGAGCGAGCTGGAGCCGCGGCTCTTCTCCTTCAACTCACCGGTGGGCGCGTGCCCGAGTTGCGATGGCATCGGGATGACGACCGTGTTCGATCCGGAACGCGTGGTGGGCTTTCCGTCGTTGAGCATGGCCAGCGGTGCGGTGAAGGGCTGGGACCGGCGCAACGGCTACACCTTCTCGCTGCTGGATAGCGTGGCCAAGCACTACGGCTTCGACATCGACATGCCCTTCGAAGACCTGCCAAAGACCGCGCAGAACGTGCTGCTGCACGGCTCGGGCACAGAGGAGATCGCCTTCGTCTACGAGGCCGAGGGCGCGAAGGGCAAGACCCGCGGCGTGAAGCGCTCGCACACCTTTGAAGGGATCATTCCGAACTTCGCCCGGCGCTACAAGGAAACGGACTCCGCCGCCGTGCGCGAAGACCTCGCGCGCTACCAAAGCGCCAAGCCGTGCCCCGAGTGCCAAGGAGCGCGGCTTCGCACGGAAGCGCGACACGTGTTCCTGCAGAACGAGCGCGAAGAGAAGGGCGAGCCGATCTACCGCGTCGAGCACTTCACGCTTCGCGAATGCCTTGAGTATTTCGAAGGACTGAAACTGCACGGCGCCAAGGCGGAGATCGCCGACAAGGTGGTGCGCGAGATCCGGTCGCGGCTCAAGTTTCTGAATGACGTGGGCCTCAACTATCTGAGCCTGGACCGCAGCGCCGACACGCTGAGCGGCGGCGAAGCGCAGCGCATTCGGCTTGCTTCGCAGATCGGGTCAGGGCTCACGGGCGTGATGTACGTGCTCGACGAGCCGAGCATCGGCCTGCATCAGCGAGACAACGACCGGCTGATCGGAACATTGCGCCATCTGCGCGACATCGGCAACAGCGTGCTTGTCGTGGAGCATGACGAGGACGCGATCCGCGCAGCCGATTACGTCATTGACATGGGTCCCGGCGCCGGCGTCCATGGCGGGCAGGTGATCGCGCAGGGAACGGCTGACGAGGTGGCGGCGAGCCCCGAGTCGCTGACGGGGCGCTATCTTGCCCACGCGTTGCGCATTGCCGTCCCGGCAAAGCGCCACCGCCTGGAAGACACCACGGAGCCGAAGACGCTCAAGATCGTCAACGCGCGCGGGAACAACCTCAAGGGCGTGACGGCGGAGATTCCGGTGGGCCTCTTCACCTGCGTGACGGGTGTGTCGGGCTCGGGCAAAAGCACTTTCGTCAACGACACCCTGTACGCAGCCGTTGCGCGCAAGCTTTACAACAGCCATGCAGAGCCGGAGCCGCACGACGCGATCGAAGGATTGGACGCCTTCGACAAGGTGATCAACGTCGACCAGTCGCCGATCGGCCGCACGCCGCGCAGCAACCCTGCCACCTACACCGGCCTCTTCACGCCCATTCGCGAACTCTTCGCAGAAGTGCCTGCGGCACGCGAGCGCGGATACGGCCCCGGCCGCTTCAGCTTCAACGTGGCAGGCGGACGCTGCGAAGCCTGCCAGGGCGATGGTGTGCTGAAGGTCGAAATGCATTTTCTGCCCGACGTGTACGTGCCTTGCGACGTGTGCCACGGCAAGCGCTACAACCGCGAGACGCTCGAGATCCAGTACAAGGGCAAGAACATCACCGAAGTGCTGAACATGACGGTGGAGGACGCCCACGGATACTTCAACGCCGTGCCCAACATCGCCCGCAAGCTGCAGACCTTGCTCCACGTGGGGCTGGGCTACATCCGCCTCGGCCAGAGCGCGACCACTTTGTCCGGCGGCGAGGCGCAGCGCGTGAAGCTCGCATTGGAGCTCAGCAAGCGCGACACCGGCCGCACCCTGTACATCCTCGACGAGCCGACGACCGGGCTTCACTTTGCCGACATCGACTTGCTGCTGCACGTGCTCCATCAACTGCGCGATGCGGGCAACACCATCGTCGTGATCGAGCACAACCTGGACGTCATCAAGACGGCAGACTGGGTGATCGACATGGGTCCGGAAGGCGGCGCGGGCGGCGGCACGGTGGTCGCAATGGGAACGCCGGAGGACATCGCAGCGAATCCGGCGAGCTACACCGGTCGTTATCTCAAGCCACTATTGGATTCGTAGCTCGCATGTGCTTCGGGATGGCTCTCGATAGCGGCCGATCCCGATTGAGAGGCTGAGAGTATTTCGAACGTGTCCGAGCAGCACGTCAAAAGGCGCCTGATCTAGGCGTAAAGCGCAGCCATAGCTTGGCTATGGCGAGCATTTGCAACGACGAGCAGGGAGCTTTTGGCGTGATGAGCGGGCATGATCGAAATACTCTCAGGCTCTGAACCCAGACCACAAGCCGTCGTCGCCACGACAGCCGCAAAGCCGGTGTTGCGTCCGTGGATTGTGCGCAACCATATCTCCCGGCCCGCACACGAATCGTGCAACGATCCATACAATCTCGCCCCAACCCAACCACCTCACCAACGTGAACCCCAAACGCACCGGCCACGACGTCCTGCAGCAACTGCACACCGTGATCCGGCTCGCCCAAGCGCATCCGGCACTGGTCGAAACGGCGACGCACTTGATGACACCCGAGCAGCTTCGCAAGGCACATGAGGGACTGATGGTCTTGGCCAACTGCATTGGTGCGATCAAGTCAGCCACGCCTGTCACGGTCGACAAGGCGCCGCAGGCAGTCGCGGCGAGCCCTGCACCGCGGACAGTGCGAGCCACCGAATCGACCTGATCGATCAAGGCCGCTTGCTGGCCGATGAGGGATCTGTAGGCCCAAACAAAAAGGCCGGTGCAACTGCACCGGCCTTTTTGCTCTAACTCTGACAGCCCTTGCGGGCAGCGCCTCACCAAATCACTTCAGGTGGGCGTTGATCAGCTTTGTCATCTCGAACATCGAGACTTGGCCCTTCTTGAAGATTTCCTTCAGCTTGGCGTCGGCGTTGATCATCGTGCGCTTGGCTGCATCTTGCAGCTTGTTCGCCTTGATGTACTCCCAGACCTTCTTGGTCACCTCGGTGCGCGGAACCGGCTTGTCGCCAATAATGGCGGCCAGTGCTGCGCTCGGGGTCATTTCCTTCATGAAGGCGGCGTTGGGGGTGCGCTTCTTTGCCGGGGCCTTCGTTGCTGCAACCTTCTTGACGGGCGCTGCCTTCGTTGCTGCAGCCTTCTTTGCTGGGGCCGCCTTCTTTGCCGCAGCCTTCTTCGCTGCCGCCTTTTTGGCGGGAGCCTTCTTCGCAGTTGCCATTTCGATTCTCTCCATCAAATGAGTTGTTGATGTGGCGGGCTGGGTGAGAGCCGCATGAACTCTCGTTTCTCCAGTGACCGCGCGGAGCGAATGGTACTGCGTGCATACTGCATTGAGAAGCAGTTTTCATAGGAGAAACAAGCAATCTTCATAGGTAGAGAGCGCTTTTGTAGCGATGAGGCATCACTCTCATGCCTCTTGTGTGCACTTCGAGTGCTTTCATTTGTGTGCCTCGCATCAGCGCCTCATGTGTCATCGACTGTCTTGCATCGACGTCTCGGCGCTATGCTCGCGCCTCATGAAACTGATCATTCGCTGGATGCTTCTCGCGGCTGCCCTGCTGTTGGTGGCCCATCTGTACTCTGGTGTCGAGGTCAAGAGCTTTGGCGCGGCCATGATCGCGGCGCTCGTCATCGGACTCTTCAATGCATTGCTGCGCCCCCTCCTCGTGCTGCTAACGCTGCCGGTGACGGTGCTGACGGTGGGGCTCTTTCTCTTCGTCATCAACGCGGTGATGTTCTACGCAGCAGCCGGCGTGCTGGGCAACGACTTCAACGTGAGCGGTTTTTCCGCCGCGCTGATCGGCTCGTTGATCTACAGCCTGTGCGGGATGGTGATCGATGTTGCGATGGAGCGAATCTTCCCGCCGCGTTGATGTCGGCGGAGGATGAGAGCTTGTTTCTAAGTCTAAGGGGTGCACTCAACTCCCGTTCGGGCTCAGAGGCTGAGGGGTTTTCTTGGCGACATCAGATATCCGTTCGCAGCCCGAACGGGAGTTCAGTGCATGCGGAGAAAGCCTCTCAGCCACCCGAGCGGCGCTCGTCCGCCGCGATGGCCCTGCGCTGGGCCTCGATCTCACGCAATCGCGCGTCGATGACGGAGGCTTCGATGAAGTCGACACCTGAGCTGTTTCCGCCACGTGCCAAGCGCTGACCGGCACGAAGCCGATCCACCGCACCCGTGAGATCGCCCAGCGCGAAACGAGCCTCAGCTTCTGCGCGCAAGGCCCGCAAGCCTTGGCCCAGCTTGGACCAAACCTGGCCCAGCACGGACCAGGCTTCGGCATCGTGCGGATGATTGCTGACCCAGGTCTGCAGGTCTTCAGCGATGTGCTTCAGCGTGCCTTCATCGGCACCACGAGCGAGTGCGATGCCGCCGTTGAACAAGGTGACCGGCCGCGACGGCTCCGATGCATAGGGCTTCAAGGCTCGCTCCGCACGCACTGGGTCGCCGCGATCGAGCATCGATTGCACGACCAGAAGCGCCACAGCCCGCTCGGCCCGCGAGTCACTTCTCGGGCTGCCCTGCACCAAGCCGAGGGCCTTGGTGAGCGAGGCATCGGCGCGGGCCCAATCGCGCATCAGCGTGGACGCCAGCGCGCTTTCGTAAGCTGCGGAGAGCTTGTCCGCCACGCTCGTCGACGTGCTGTCGCCATCGAGCGCCTGCCAGCGGCGAAGCGCATCGGCGCGCGGATCCATCAGCACGCGCGCACGCGCCTGTGCCGCGACGTGTTCGAGCACGCTCACCGGCGCCACGGGCGGCGCTGTGCCGAGGCGGGCTCGAGCCTCACCGATACGTTCCGTGGTGAGCGGATGGCTGCGCAGGTACGGGAAGCCGCCGTAGTCATTGAGCCGCGATGATTGCGACAGCTTCTCGAACATCGCCGCCATGCCGCCGGGCGCGAAGCCGGCGGTGGTCATCACGCCGAAGCCGATGCGATCGGCTTCGCGCTCCATGTCGCGCGAGAAATTGAGCTGGCCCTGGATGGCCGCCGCTTGACCGCCCGCGATCACTGCCTGCGGGCCGTCCATGGTGTTGCTGCGCGAGGCCGCCAGGATGCCGAGGATGGTCGCCGCCAGTCCGATGAGCGATTGCCGCTTGCTGTTGGCCATGCCGCGGGCAATGTGCCGCTGCGTGATGTGCGAGAGCTCGTGCGCAAGCACGGACGCGAGCTCGTCGCGCGTGGCGGTCATTCCCATCAGGCCCAGGTGAACGCCGATGAAACCACCGGGGAGGGCGAAGGCGTTGACGCTGCGGTCGCGAACGAGGAAGGGTTCCCATGCGAAGCGCTGGTCAAGGTCGGGGCTGATTTCACCGCGCTGGCGCGCGGCGGCGACCAGCGGCTGGAAGATGCTCTGCAGGTATTCGAGCAGGATGGCGTCATTGCTGTAGTCCGGATCGCGGCGAATCTCGCGCATGATCTGGTCGCCGAGCTTGCGTTCGGCCCCGACGCCGAAGTCTTCCGAGGCGGTGTCGCCGAGGGCGGGAAGCTGGTTTTGTGCGGCACGGGCGGGCAGTGCGGCAGGTAGCCCGAGCGATATGGCGCACACCGCGGCAACCAGGCGCTGGCGCAGGCGGGAATGGCTCAAGCTGGTTCGGTTCACGCGAAAGTCCTGCGGCGAAAGACGGGTTCGAGCGAATCGGACGGCCCGAGTTCGCAGATCTTGCATGACTATGATGCCAGCCACACGTTGCCGCTTTGTTTCGAGCCATGACCACACCCGCCAAGACCTCTTCCGATGCCACTTCGCCGAGCGCTGAACTGACGCATTTCGATGCGGCCGGACAGGCGCACATGGTCGATGTGTCGGCCAAGAACGAAACACATCGTGTCGCGCGAGCGGAGGGGGAGATACGGATGTTGCCGGCGACGCTGGCGTTGATCCGGAGTGGAAGCGCGAAGAAAGGCGACGTGCTTGGGGTGGCGCGGATTGCGGCGATCCAAGGGGCGAAGCGAACGTCGGATCTGATTCCGCTTTGCCATCCGCTACCGATCACCCGCGTTGCGGTGGAGTTCGAAATCATCGAGTCGCACGCCGCCGTGCGTTGCACCGCGCAGGTCGAAACGCTCGGGCGCACCGGGGTCGAGATGGAGGCGCTGACCGCGGTGCAGGTGGGGCTGCTGACCATCTACGACATGTGCAAGGCCGCCGACCGGGGCATGGTGATCGACGGTGTCCGCGTGCTTGAAAAGCGCGGCGGAAAGTCGGGCGAGTGGGTGGCGCCATTCAGAGCCTGAGGGGCCATTCGGCATGTGCGGTCATGTCGGACGGCCGCTCCCTGTCTCAGTCGCTCAGCGGAAGTCCCGGTAGTCCATCGCGCGCGTAGGCGCGTCGCACTGGAACGGACGCGGCGCGGCAGGCTGCTCGCACACCGCGAAGAAGTCCTTCGAGTCCTCGTTGCGAAACTCGCGCAGGCGTTGCGCGATGTGGCGGGCTCGCTCCAGATCACCGCGTTCGGCAAATGCCTTGGCCCAGGCGATCATGAGGCGCGTGTCGAGCAGGTTGTGGGTGGCCGTCGCGAACGACAGCATCACCGTGGACGGCTTGTGCGAGACCGTCACGGCGGCGTAGTCGGCGTGGTAGCTGAAGAAGACGCTGCGACGGCCGGCTTCGATGCGATCGATGAGAGGCTCGCCGTCCTCCGAATCGAAGATCGCGACGACGCGCCGATAGTCGACCAGCAAGGCCGTACCCCCCACGAGCAGCAGGAGCGCGAGCGAGGCGAGGATGAGATTCGCGCGCGCGCTCGCGGGCTGACCGTCGCCTGACTCGGCAATCGCCGGCGGTCCATCGCCGCCCAGGCAGAAGCCGAACGCAAACGCCGCGGGCAGCAGGAAGTACGAGTACCAAAGCGGATACTCGAACATGCTGTGAACGCAGATCGTCAGCACGACCATGAAGGCCGCGCGCATCATCGATGACATCGGCTGTGTCGTCTTGAGGCTGGCTTCGAAGGCGAAGAACAGCGCCACCAGCAGCGACGCGGTGAGCAACAGCGCGGCAGGAATGCCCAGCTCCACCGCGAACTGCAAGACGATGTTGTGCGTATGATCGAAGAACGCGACCGGCCGATGCGGGAACGGCGTGAGCGACCACGCGAAGTTGAACTCGCCGAACCCGACACCGAGCCACGGATGCTGGCGGATCAGGCTGAGCGTGTCCGACCAGATGGCCCAGCGCGAACTCGAGATGTCACCTTGCGTGCCCATGCGCGCTTCGCCACCGAAGACATGGTGCGTCGAATGCGCCCATTCGGTCAGACCCCACCAGAAGGCGCCGTAGAGCAAGGGCGACACGATGAGTGCGGCGCGCAGCCCGCGCGGCAGCTTGCGGTCCAGCAGCCCCCAAATGGCGAGAACGATGACGTCGACGATGCCGGTGCGCGACCCGGTCAGCACGATGGCTCCGACGATCACGAGCCACAAAGTCGCCGACAGTTCGGCACGCAAGGTCTTCGACTGCCACAGCCAGGCGAGTGCCACCAGCGACCACACCAACAGGCTGCTCAGGTGATTGGGCTGTCGCAGATTGCTCGACGCGCGACCGTCGCTGGGCGCCGCCGCGATCCAGCTGCCGTCGGCCCATTCGGGCATGAAGATCTGGATGCCGCCGAGGATGGCGCCCGCCACGCCTGCGACAAGCAGCGCGATGCAAAACCCGCGGAAGAGGTCGCGCGCGAATCCCGACTCCCGCGCGCTTGCGCCGGCCGCGACGGCCAGCATGCCAGCGAGCACGACGCCGACAGCCGACGCGGCCAGTGCCGCGGGCAGGCCCGTGCTTCGGTTCGAGACCACCGCCGCCAGCGCCAGCGCCGCGAGCGGCGCGAGCATCCAAGCCATCTTCCGGCGAATTACCAACGTCGGCGAGACCGCCTGGGTACCCAGCATGAGGATGAACACGCCCCATCCGATGAGAGCGGCGGCCTGATTGAAGAAGGTCGCTGACGGCGGCAAGTTGAAGGCCAGCAGCGTCGGGACTACGACGGCGAACAAGGCCGAAGCGTCAGTCAAGCGAAGCGACAAGGTCGGAGCGCGAAACGACATGCGGTCGAATCCAATGGGGTGTGCGAAGGCGCTAGTGTCGCCGCTCGGCAATGGTCCGCGTCGCCAACGCCGGACGTCGGTCTTCAGACAGGGATGGATGCATCAATGACGTAGTTGCCGCACTCGCCAGAGCGTGAGCCAAGGAGTAAAGGCCGCGCCTTGGGGGCGCGGCCTTTGCGATTCGACCACCTCAGCCGGACAAGTGTCACGGCGTGCGGCTTGCCGGTTCGATCAACGGCACTCGGACGGAGCGTACTTGGCGGCCAGGGTGCCGGCAGTCTGACCGACGGCCAAGTTAGTAGCGCCCGCTGCTGCGCAACGCCAAGTCACAGCACCATCAGCAGG
>Ga0136846_1237418_pt1 | contig 17657 bp, 17 predicted proteins | sample HopSoiMetagenom2_FD_96841 | JGI IMG/M metagenome (GOLD analysis project Ga0136846, IMG submission 96841) | Grasslands soil microbial communities from Hopland, California, USA - 2 Assembly 2016 (version 4) | ecosystem: Environmental > Terrestrial > Soil > Grasslands | place: USA: Hopland...
CCCGCCATCGCGGCGCAGAAGACCGCCAGCTCCGCCGACCCCTCGATGTGCGCGATGAGCAGGTAGTCGGCGATGTTGAGCCCGCGGATGGTGGCGCCGGCGAGATAGGCGAGCAGCATGAAGGTGATCGCGCTGACGATGGTGGGGCCGATGGCCAGGCCGTCCAGCCCGTCGGTGAGGTTCACCGCGTTGGAGGTGCCGACGATGATGATGAAGGCGAAGGGCAGGTAGACGTACCAGGGCAGCTGCGGGTTGAAGGACTTCACCTTGACGAAGGGGATGACGAGCCGCGTGTCGAGCCGGAGCGTGCCGGTCTTCCAGTCGACGAAGAAGACCGCCATCACCACCACGAAGATGACCGTCTGCCAGAACAGCTTCTTGCGCCCCGCCAGCCCCTTGGAGTTGCGCTTGCTGAACTTGAGCCAGTCGTCGGCGAAGCCGATGGCGCCGAACCCCAGCGTGAAGATGAGCGCGGCCCACACCAGCCGGCTGGAGAGGTCGGCGAAGAGCAGCGTGCCGAAGAGCATGGCCCAGAGGATGAGACCGCCGCCCATCGAGGGCGTGCCCTTCTTCTTCTGGTGCCCCTCGGGCGTGTCCTCGCGCACGTTGCTCTGGCCGTGCTGGAGGTTGCGCAGGGCCTCGATGTAGCTGGGGCCGAGGAGCAGGCCGATCAGCAGCGAGACCAGCCCGGCCATCAGCATGCGGAAGCTGGGGTACCGGAGCACGTTGAAGATCGGGATCCGATCCGAGAAGGGGAAGAGGAGGTTGTAGAGCATTACGGAACTCCCGCCAGGGGATCGCTGATCCTCTCCATCTTCATTCCCCGCGACCCCTTCACCAGCACCACGTCCTCGGGCCGCAGGCGCGATTGCACCAGCCGCACCGCCTCGGCCGGATCCTCGGTGTACTCGACGGACTCGGTGGGGAGACCCGCCTCCTGCGCGCCCTCGCCCAACGCCTTGGCCCTTCGTCCGAAGCAGACCAGCAGGGAGAGGCCCGCGCCAGCCGCGAAACGGCCCACGTCGCGGTGCAGGTCCAGCTCGGTTGCGCCGAGTTCCAGCATGTCTCCCAGCACGGCGATGGCGCGGCCCTTTCCCGTCACCAGATGGGTGAGGGTGAGCAGCGCCGCCTTGGTGCTGCTGGGGTTGGCGTTGTAGCAGTCGTCGATGAGCAGCGCGCCGTTGGGCAGCCGCAAAGGCCGCATGCGGCGCCCCGGAGTGATCGCCTTCGCGAGGCCGCGCAGGATGGTCTCGGGCTCCAGGCCCAGCGCTACGCCCACCGCCGCCGCCGCCGCCGCGTTGTTCCCGTTGTGCGTGCCGATCAGCTTCAGCTCCACCATCCGCCGCGCGCCGCCGAATTCCAGCTCGACGCGCAGCCCGGGTCCGCCGTGGTGCGCCGAGATCAGCCGCACGTCGCTGCCGCGGGTGGCGCCGAAGCTCACCACGCGCCGGTGCGAGAGGCGCGCCTGCGCCATCACGCGCGGGTCGTCCGCGTTGGCCACCGCCACAGCCGTGTCGCGCAGCGCATGAAACAGCTCGCCCTTGGCGTGCGCCACGCCGTCCAGCGAGCCGGTGCCTTCCAGGTGGACCGGACCGACGTTGGTGACGATGCCGACGTCGGGATCGCACCAGTGCGCGAGCCGCGCGATCTCGCCCAGGTGGTTCATCCCGCACTCGACGACGGCGTAGGCGTGCTCCTCGCCCAGCCGGAAGAGCGTGAGCGGGACGCCGATTTCGTTGTTGAGGTTCCCCTCCGTCTTGAGGGTGGGGCCGGCGGCGGACAGCACCTCGGCGATCAGCTCCTTGGTGCTGGTCTTTCCCGTCGACCCGGTGACCGCCACCAGGCGAAGTCGGGGGAATCTCCGCCGCCAGGCCGCGCCGAGGGCTCCCAGCGCCCGGCCGGTGTCGACGGCGGACAGGATGGCCGCACCGCGGACCTGTCCACGCACCTTCTCCAGCGCGTCGGCCGGCACCAGGACGCCGGCCGCTCCGCCCTGCACCGCCTGGGCAGCGAAGTCGCTGGCGTCGAACTTCTCCCCGCGCAGCGCGACGAAAAGCGCGCCCCGCATGGGCACCCGCGTGTCGGTGAAGACGCCGGCGAACGGGCCGCCGGGTTCGATCACCTGCGCTCCCGCCGCCCACGCGGCCTGTTCCAGCGTGAAGCGCGCGCTCACCGCTGCCCCCTGCCGCGCCCCGGCAAGGGGCCCTCTTCCGACTGCAGCAGCCGCAGCGCGTGCCTTGCCTGGGCGCGGTCGTCGAAGGGCCGCTTCTCCTTGCCGACGATCTGGTAGTCCTCGTGCCCCTTGCCGGCGATGAGCACCGCGTCTTCGGGATGCGCGCAGCGCAGCGCGAGCTCGATGGCCTCGCGCCGGTCGGGGACCATGCAATAGCCGGCGATGCCGCCCCGCGCATGGCGCGGATCCAGCCGGGTCTTCCCGGTGCGGACGAGGCCCGGCTCGATCTCCGCCAGGATGGCGAGCGGATCCTCGGTGCGCGGGTTGTCGCTGGTGGCGATGACCAGCTCCGATCGGCGGCCGGCCGCCTCGCCCATCAGCGGCCGCTTGCCGCGGTCGCGATCGCCGCCGCACCCGAAGACGCAGACGATGCGCCGCGCGCCTGCCTTGCGGAGCGCATCCAGGACCCGGGCCAGGGCGTCGTCGGTGTGCGCGTAATCCACCAGCACGACGCGGCCGGCAGGATCAGGGACGCGCTCGAGCCGCCCGGGAGCTCCCTTGCAGTCGGGCACGACGGCGGCGATCTCGCGCAGCGGGACCCCGGTGCCCGCCAGCACGCCGATGGCGGCGAGCAGGTTCTCGGCGTTGTGCGCGCCCACCAGCGGGCTGTGGAACTCGATCAATTCCTGGGGAAGGGGCGCGCTGGCCCGCAGCTCGAAGCGCAACCCGGAGAGGTCGCTCTGCAGCCGCTGCGCTACGAGGGACGCGTCCTTTGCCCCCTGCACGCTGAACCCCAGCGCGAAGGACACTTCCCGCGCCAGCTCCCGCACCCGCGCGTCGTCGAAGTTGAGCACCGCCGGTGCGCCGCGGGGAAGGAGCTCGCGGAAGAGCTTCGCCTTGGCGTCGAAGTACGCCTCCATCGTCTGGTGATAGTCGAGGTGATCGCGCGTGAGATTGGTGAAGGCGGCCCCGGCGAACTGGCAGCCCGCCGCGCGCTCCTGCGAGAGCGCGTGGCTGGAGACCTCCATCGCCACCACCTCCGCGCCCGCCTCCAGCATCCGCCGCAAGAGCTGCTGGAGCTCGTGCGACTCGGGCGTGGTGTGCGTCGCTGCCTGCTGGCCGCCCGGCCAGCGCGACTCGACGGTGCCGATCAGGCCCGCGCCCAGGCCGCGCGCGGCGGAGATCTGCTCGATCAGGTAGGCGGTGGTGGTCTTGCCGTTGGTGCCGGTGACGCCGAAGAGCGAGAGCCTCTGCGACGGCTCGCCGTGGAAGCGCGCGGCAGCGAGCGAGAACGCCTTGCGTGGGTTCTTTGCGGTGACCACGGGGACCGGGAGATCGAGCGCACGCTGGGCCAGGACGGCGGCCGCGCCGCGCTGCACGGCCTGGCCGGCGAACTGGGCTCCGTCCGCGTTGACGCCCGGCAGCGCCGCGAAGAGCGTGCCCGGACCCGCCGCGCGCGAGTCCACCGCCAGAGCTCGCACGTCCACCGAGGCCGCACCTTCCGGCACCGCGGCGTCGACGCCCGTGAACAGGTCCCGCAGCAACACAGAATCTCCCTCTACGCCGGCTATCCCGGCGGCGCCAGCGTGACCTTCACGCGTGCACCGCGTTTGACAATGGCTCCGGGCGGCGGCGACTGCGCGACCGCACGCCCGCTTCCGCGAAGGTCGGCCTCCAGCGCCACCGCGGCCAGGCGGCGGATGGCGGAGCGCGCGGCCATCCCGGTGAGGTTGGGCACGGAGACGCGGGCGCCCGGTTCGGCGCGCGCCGCCGGCGTGAAGTCGGGGGGAGCATCGGTTTCCGGCGGCGAGGCCCCGATGCCGTCGTCCAGCGCCACCGTCTCTCGCGCGCGGTCCGGCATCACGTCCATCTGCCGCAGCGCCTCGCGCGCGATGGCGCCCCATGCCGGCGCCGCCACCACCGCGCCGGTGACGCCTTGGCCCTTCCCCTCCGGCTCGTCGATGACCACCAGGATGGCGACCTTGGGCGCGTCGGCCGGCGCGAAGCCCAGGAAGCTGGAGAGCCGCTTGTCGCCGTAGCCGCCGCGGATGGGATCCACCTTCTGCGCGGTCCCGGTCTTGCCGGCGGCGCGGTATTCGGAGAGCGCGGCGCGGGTGCCGGTGCCCTTCTGCACCACTTCCTCCAGCATGGCGGTCACCGTGCGCGAGGTCTCCGCCCGCATCACCCGCCGCACCACCTCGCGGCTGCGCGAGAGGAGCACGGTGCCGTCGGGCGCGGTCACCTTCTGCACCACGTAAGGACGGAGCAGCGCGCCGCCGTTGGCGATGGCCGCCATCGCCACCACCGTCTGCAGGCCGCTCGCGCTCATCCCCTGGCCGAACGAGGTGGTGTCGACGGCGATCTGCGGCATCCGCAAAGGGTCCGCCAGCGCGCCGCGCGCCTCTCCCGGCAGCCCCACCGACGTCTTCTCGCCGAAGCCGAAGGCGCGCAGGCCTTCGATCAGCTTCTCCTTCCCCAGCTTCTCGCCGATCTTCGCCGCGCAGATGTTGGACGACTCGCGCAGCACGGCGGCGGGCGTGGCCCAGTCCACCGGGTGCGTGTCGTGGATCTTGCGCCCCGCGTGCGCCCAGAGCCCGTGCTCGCAATAGAGCTGCTCGTCCGGGCGCAGCACACCTGCGTCGATGGCGTGGGCCAGAACGAAGCTCTTGATGGTGGAGCCGGGCTCGAGCTGGTCCTGCACGGCGCGATTCCGCCAGAGCAGTGGATCGCGGCCGGGCTTGTTGGCGTCGAAGACCGGATTTCCGGCGAGCGCCAGCACCGCCCCGCTGTTCACGTCCAGCACCACCGCCCAGCCGCCCGCGGCAGACGCCGATTTCACCGCCTTGGCCAGCTCCTTCTCGGCCGCCAGCTGGATGGCGGTGTCCAACGTCAGCGTCACCGTGGCGCCGGTGAGATCGGTCGGATCGGGAGCGCCGTGCTCCAGCACCATGGTGCCGCGCGCGTCGCGGGTGGCCTGGATCTGCAGGCGCTTGCCCTTGAGGTAGCCGTCCAGCTCGCGTTCGAGGCCCTCCTGGCCGCTCTCCTCGCCCACGAAGCCCAGCACGTGTCCGGCCAGCTCGCGCTGCGGGTAGAACCGCTTGGGCTCCTTCACCAGCTCCACGCCGTCCAGCTGGAGCGAGCGCACGCGCTGCGCCGACGCCTCGTCCACCTTGCGGCGAATCCAGACGAAGCGCCGATCCGCCTGGGTGAGCTTCTCCAACACCCTGCGCCGGTCCATGCGCAGCGCGGAGGCGAGCTGCGTCGCCGCCAGCTCCCTGGTCCGCGGCGTCTCGAAGGCGGAGGGATCGGCGAAGACGCTGTCCACGTCCCGGGTCACCGCCAGAGCCTGCCCGCGCCGGTCGACGATCAGGCCCCTCCGCGGCGCCCACTCCAGCTCGCGCCGGGTCTGGTCGCGCTGCAGCCGCGAGAGGCGCGACCGATCGAGCAGCTGAACCTTGGCGGCGCGGACCAGCACCGCGCCGAAGCCGAGCAAGAGCGCGCCGGCGAGCAGGAGCGCCCGCGCCCGCATCCACCTGCTTTCGGTGAGAGCTTGCGCGCGCGCCATCGCAGGCCTACCTCGCCGCCGTCACCAACGGACGAGAGACGGCAGTGCCGGCCACCAGCACCACCACGCGCTCGCCCGGCGGACCCATTCCCAGCCGCGTCCGCGCCAGCTCCTCGATGCGCTGCGGGCTCTTCAGCTCGGCGGCGCGGATCTGCAGCGCCTCGTGCTCGCGGACCAGGTCGCGGTATTCGACGGAGAGCCGCGACAGCTGGTAGCCGCGCTCGGTGACGCGCGTGCGCACCCAGGCGTGGGCCAGCATGGCGCAGGCGATCATCGCGCAGGCGGCGGTGCAGGAGGCGAAGTTGTGCAGGCCGCGCCGATCGACGTTGCGGCGGATGCTGCTCGGGCTCTGGGGCTTCATGACAGCCTCTCGACGGCGCGCAGCTTGGCGCTGCGGGCACGGGGATTTTGCGACAGTTCTTCCTCGCCGGCCTGCACCGGCTTTTTGGTCAGCACCTTCCACTCCGCCGACCTGCCGCAGGCACAGACGGGAAGTTGCGGTGGGCAGATGCAGCCGGTGGCCAGCCTGGCGAAGCCCTGCTTCACCATCCGGTCCTCCAGCGAGTGGAAGCTGATGGCCGCGGCACGCCCGCCCCGCGCCACCACCCTGGGCAGCTGCGACAGCCAGTCGCCCAGCGCGCCCAGCTCGTCGTTGACGGCGATGCGCAGCGCCTGGAAGGTGCGGGTGGCGGGATGGATGTCCCGCGGCCAGGCCTTGCGCGGCATCGCGCCGGCCACCACCTCGGCGAGGTCCCGCGTGGAGGCGATCTTTTTTTCCCCCCAGGCGCGGAGGATGGCGCGCGCGATGGGCCGCGCGAATCGCTCTTCCCCCAGCGAACCGAGGATGCGCGCCAGCGCCTTCTCGTCCCACTCGGAGAGGCGCTCGCTCAAGGGCCGGCCGCGCGTCGGGTCCATGCGCATGTCCAATGGGCCGCCGCCGCGAAAGGAGAACCCGCGCTCCGGATCGTCGAGCTGCGGCGAGGAGACGCCCAGGTCCACCAGCGCTCCATCCACCTCGCCCACGCCCAGCTGGTCGAGCACCGCCCGGGCGTCGCGGAAGTTGCCGTGCGCGACGACGATGTCGCGGCCCGACAGCCGCGCGCGCGCTGCCGCCAGCGCCGCCGGATCCTGATCGAGGCCCACCACCCGCGCGCCGGCGTCGAGCAAGGCCTCGGCATGCCCGCCCCCGCCCAGCGTCCCGTCGAGGATGAGCTTCCCCGGCGCCGCCGAGAGCAGCTCCACCGCCTCGCGGCGCAGCACGGTGTGGTGCACGAAGTCCATCAGCTCCCCTTGCGCAGCATCCGTACGCGTGTGTTGACCACGGCCGCCGCGCCCGCCGCCTCCTCGGCGCTGCGGAAGAGCACCAGCTCCGCTCCACCCGCCGCCTTGAGGATGTTGGTCACGTAGGGGTTGCGGACCGCGATCAGGAGATCCCCGCCGCGCGAGAGCAGCTCCTTGCGGCGGGCGACGATCTCGGGAACGCCGCCATAGTCCACGTGGCTCACGTCGCGCAGGTCCAGCACGATGCGCCCCGCCTCTGCCGCAGCCCTGCCGATGGTGTAGTCGATGGCCCAGAGCGCCTCGCGATCCAGGTCGCCGCGCACCGCCACGGTGGCGACGTTGTCTTCCCAGCGCATGCCGGGCGCGCGCGGGCCCGGCGCAGGCTTGAGCGCCAGCACGGCCGCCTTGTGCTCACCGCGGGAAACGCCGCCTCGGGAAGATTTGTCCGCCATCTCGGGTGTCCTCTCTTTACAGGAGCTCGCTGAGCCGCCGGGCCAGCTCCGCTTTCGTCTCGGGAGCGCGGGCCTTGCGCTGCACCTCGGCCCACCGCTGCGGTGACCAGATCTCGATGCGCTCCACCGTGCCCGCCCAGGTGATTTCCTCGCCAAGGCCGGCGTGCTCGCGCAGACTGGGCGGGATGAGGATGCGGCCCAACTTGTCCACCGGGCATTCCTGCGCGGGAGCGATGAAGCTGCGCGTGAGCAGCCGCGTGCGCTCGTCGAACATGGAGAGCGAGGCGATCTTCTCCGCCATCCGCTGCCAGCTCGCCGGAGCGAAGGCGACCAGGCAGTCGTCGATCAGATCGGTGGTGACGAAGAGCTTGTCGGCGTTCTGCGCGGCGAGCAGCTCGCGAAACTTGGCCGGGAGGCTGGTGCGCCCCTTGGCGTCGATCGCATGCTGGAAGACGCCCGAGAACATGACCCACGATCCTCTCGGTGGCCGTGGCGATCCACTTCATGCCACTTCGATCCACCGCGAGCAGAGTCGGTCAGGCGCCGGGGCGTGTCAAGCAAGCTCCCCCTGAACGGAAAGACAGCAGATTGTCTAGTGGATCCACCCCTCCCGGTACCCATCCACTAGCGTACCCGACCCGAAGTTCTGTAATCAGATGTGCGCGGTTTCCACATGGTCCACGACGACAGCTTCCGCCGGCTGCTCCGCGCCCGCGACGCCATCCACGCCCGCTACGCGGAGCCTCTCGATCTGCGTGCGCTGGCCCGCGAGGCCGCGCTGTCGCCCTTCCACTTCCTCCGCCTTTTCCGCGCCGCCTTCGGGGTGACGCCGCACCAGTACCTGACGCGGGTGCGGCTCGAGGCAGCGCGGCGCCTGCTCCTCGCCGATGCGCCGGTGACCCACGTCTGCTTCGAGGTCGGGTTCCAGAGCCTGGGTTCGTTCAGCGCGCTCTTCGCTCGCAAGACCGGCATGGCGCCCACCGCCTTCCGCCGGCGCATCCACCACTTTTCTTTTGGCCCGCAGCGCCTCTACATCCCGCACTGCTACGTGCAGGCATTTTCGCAATTCTGAAGAAGCGGGCGCAGCGCGGGGCTGCTACGAGGTCGCCATGATCCAGAAACTCTCGCACGTGACCGTCTACGTCACCGACCAGGACCGGGCCAAGGACTTCTACGTCGGCACGCTGGGATTCGAGGTCCGCACCGACGCGACCATGGGACCCTTCCGCTGGCTGACCGTGGGTCCCAAGGGCCAGCCGGACCTGGAATTGATCCTGATGAAGATCGCTCCGGGCCCGATGATGGACGAAGCGGCGGCGAACCAACTTCGCGCCCTGGTCGAGAAAGGTGGCCTCGGCTGCGGCGTCCTGGAGACCGCGGACGTGCGCAGGGACTACGAGGAACTGTCGAGGAAGGGAGTCCGCTTCAGCGGACCCCCCGAGGAGCGCCCCTACGGCATCGAGACGGTGCTGCGCGACGACTCCGGCAACTGGTTCAGCCTTTGCCAGCGGCCGTCTTCGAAGTGAAGATCGACTTGGGGATCATGCAGTGGACGCCCTTGCGGACGTCCACCACCTGGCTGACCCGGCAGTCGCCGGCGACGGCGGTCAAGGAATAGGCCTCGTCGCGGCTGAGGCCCTTCTTCTGGACCAGGAAGTCCACCGTCTCGCTGACCGCGTTGACGAACGCCTTCTGCAGATCCTCGTCGAAGCCCACCAGGATGTAGTGCGTCTTCGTCTCGATGCGGGGCCAGGTCAGCTTCATGTCCTTGTGGACGATGGGCTGCAGGCGGATCTCCTCGTACGAGCACTCCAGCGCGGTGAGGTTCACCTCGCCGTTGCCCTGCGCGCAGTGCGAGTCGCCGGTCCAGATCAGCCCGCCCTTGAGGAACACGGGGATGTAGATGGTGCTCCCCTCGGTCAGCTCGTTGATGTCCATGTTCGAGCCGTTCTTCCACGGGCGGATGGTGCTCACCGGCGCCATCGGATCCTTGGAGCCGCCCTTGCGCGGCGATGGATCGTCCGGATCGATGCCCACCGCCAGCGTCCCCGGGAACGGCTTGAGCGGAATCTCGATGCCCGGCTTGAACTGCACCGTCTTCGCCTTGGGATCGATGTCGAAGTACATCACGTGCCCTTCGGGAAAGTCCTTGGCCAGCGCGCCGATGGTGGGGAACTCCTTCCCCGGCAGGTTGAAGTTGGTGCCCACCTTCTTGGGGACGATCTTGAGGATGCGGATCTCCAGCACGTCCCCCGGCTCGGCGCCGTTGACGAAGATCGGTCCGGTGAGCGAGTGCGGGCCGCCGCCGGGGTTGGCCTTGCGCAGCTCGACGATCTTCTCCATCGTCGTGCCCTTCTGGATCTGATCCTTGGCGTGCATCAGCGTCTCGATGGAGACGGTGTCGCCGGACTCGATGGTCAGGCGCGGCTTCTCGGCCGGATCCAGCCACCCCCACTGCACGTTTTCCGGGGTGGCCTTGAGGACGTGGTGCTTCCCAGCGAATGCGGCGATCGGGAACAGCGCGATCACGACGGCGACGACCGGGCGGGGCATGGGTTCCTCGTAGGGTTGGTGTTGGAACCCTAGCCTTGCGAGGATGCGGTTTTCAACAGCCCCTCCACCACCGCGCGGGCGATGTTGTGGTAGCCGCCCTTCGCCTCCTCGTAGATGCGGGCGGCGGCGTCGCGGTCGCGCCTGGCCAGCTCGGTGAAGACGGGACGCAGATACTTCATCCTCCCAGTCTCCAGCGCCACCCGGCGCGCTCCCTCGATTCCCTCCGGCACGCCGGCGCGGAGCTGCAGCAGCACGAAGGTGTGCCGCAGCTCCAGGCTGCGCCGCGTGGAGAGGCCGTAGCGCGCGTCGAGCTCGCGCAGGCGCGCGGCGTCGAGCTGGGCGGAGTGGAGCCACGCCAACAATTCCGTCGGATTCTGCGGCTCGGCCTCCCCCCTGCGCAGCTGCGTGAGCCGCGGCGAGCGCGGGATGGGCGCGTCGGGCGGCAGGCCGGGCTTGTCGATGAACTCCAGCGCCCTGGCGCGCGCTGCCAGGCCGGGGAGCCGCGCCTCGAGGAAATCGAGGAACTCCTGGGTGGTGATGCTCTGGAAACGGAAGTTCTCCAGATAAGCGCGCAGGAAGTCGTCCCAGGCGGCGCGGCCGGCGGTCAGCTCCAGCTTGCGCAAGAGCAGATAGCCCTTCTCGTACGGGACGGTGGAGTAGGCCTCGTCCGGATCGATCCCCGAAAGCTCGGTACGCAGCCGGGTGAGCTGCGGGCGATCCTTGAACCGCTCCAGCGCGACGCGCAGGTCGTGCAAGCCGATGGCGGCGTGCAGCTCGGCGGCCTCGACGCCGTCCAGCGCCTCGAGGATGCGCCGCTCGGCATAGACGGTGAAGCCCTCGTTGAGCCAGAAGTCGTTGGCGGTGGCGTTGGACACCAGATTCCCGGTCCAGGCGTGCGCCAGCTCGTGCGCGATGACGTTGACCAGCGACTTGTCTCCCGCCAGCACCGAGGGCGTGACGAAGGTGAGGCGCGGGTTTTCCATGCCGCCGTAGGGGAAGCTGGGCGGCATCACCAGGATGTCGTAGCGATCCCAGTCGTAGGGCCCGAACAGCTCCTCCGCGCAGACCAGCATGTCCTCCACCTGCGCGAACTCCTCCGCGGCGGCGTCGGCCAGCGCGCGCTCCGCCCAGACCGCGCAGCGCGCCGAGAGCTGGCGCGGCGTCAGATCGCCCACCGCGAAGGCGAGCAGGTAGGGCGGGATGGGCTGCGGCATCTCGAAGGCATCCACCGCCAGGTCGCCCTGGGTTTCGCGACCCTTGGCGGCGGCGGCCATCAGCGTGCGCAGCCGCGCCGGAACGGTGAAGCGCGCCGAGCCCACCGTGATGCGGTTGCGCGGCGTATCTTGAAGGGGGAAGAGCGACCGGGCGTGGATGGGCTGCGCCTGCGAAAAGAGGAATGGCTGCAGCCCGCCGGCGGTCTGGGAAGGTTCGAGCCACTGCAGCGCGGTGGCGCGCGGCGAAGTCGCGTAGTGGATGCGCACGCCGGAGGTGCCCGACGGCAGGTCGATGCGCAGGCGCGCGCCGAGGATCGGCTCGGGCGCGGCCAGGGCATGCCGCAAGGGCGCGCCCTGGAGCGTCGCGACGGAGTCGATGCGCAGGTCGCGGGTGTCGAGATACAGCGGCCCCGAGCCGGGCGCGTGGAAGTGCAGGAGGATTTCGCCGGAGAGCTGGCGGCTCTTGAAGTCGACGGCGAGCGCGAAGTCGATGCTGCGGGTGCGCGGATGATCCGTGTCCGCGTAGCTATGGGGATCGAGACGCATGCCGCGGAACCTCTAGCATGGCCGGTCCGCCGTCGGGATTCGCGCTCAGTGCGTTTGGGGTCGCGGTCCGGAACGCGCCCCAAACGCCGAGGCCCCGGGCTCTACTTCGGGGTCCCGCTGGTGGAGTCGGTGGCTCCGCTGGTGGCGGCGCTCCCCTTCTTGGACTTCTTGCTCTTCTTCGCCTTCTTGCTCTTCTTGCTGGTGCTGCCCGACTTGGCGGTGCCGCTGCTGCCGGCGGACGCGTCCGGACCGGTGCCGCTGGTGGTGCTGCCGCCGGTGGTGGTGCCCGAAGTGCTGCCTTGCGCGAACGCGCCCGTCGCCGCGAAGGCGACGCCAGCGAGGATGGCGATGCCGTCCTTGCGAATGTTCATGTGCCGCTCCAGGGAGCCGCGGCGGCGACGCGCCGCCGGTGCGCGCGCAAGTTCCTCCCGCCGCCCTGCGGGCACATCCGTAGCGCCCCGCGTCTGTTGACTATCCCTTGGGCGTTTCAGCAGCGGCGGCGCGCATCGGCCAGCCAGTGGACCAGCCGGATCACTTCGCCCGTGTCGGCCACCTGCCAGCGCGCGTTGGTGCCGGTGCGCGGCGGGGGGCCCACGTGGACGGTGATGGCGCTGCGTCGGTTGAGCACCGCGAAGGCTTCCTCGTCGGCCTCGCCGGCTCCGACGTAGACCGGCAGCGCCCCGCGCATGCCGGCGAGCAGCCCCAGCACGGCGCGCCAGGTGGAAGCATGGTCGGCAACCGCCTCCAGCGTGTCCGCGCTGCGGCGCAGGTGCAGGTTCTCCGCCGCCACCAGCTTGCCGAACGCCTCTGCCGCGGCGATGCGCGCGGCGGGCTCGGCGTTGCGCAGGTGCAGCACCAGTGCCCAGGTCCGGTCTTCCAGCACCACGCCCGGCGCCGCGACGGCCTCGAGGCGTGAGCAGGCGCGCCGCAGCTTCTGCATGGCTTGTTCCGCCAGCTCGCGATCGGGCTCGGTGACCAGGCGCAGGCCGTACGCCTGCACGTCCGCCCCGTGAACGCCCACGTAGGCGAGCCGGTGCAGCCGCAGCCGGTGCTGCAGCGTCTCCACCTTGCGCGCGGAGACGACGGCGCCGCGCGTGTTGGGAGCTGCACACAGCCGGATCAGCGCGGCGCGCGCGGCCGGGTTGGTCCGCAAGTGGCCGTGGGAGGCCCGCTGCGAGAGACCGGCGTCGAAGGAGAAGAACCCGTACAGCGAGCTCGCTTCAGAAACGCGCTCGCGCAGGTTGTCCGCTTCCGACCAAAGTGGCCGGACCGCCCCTGTTCGCCCCATCTCCGAATTCCTCACCACGCCCCCCTCGCCCGAGACATCCCGGCGAGATGATGTGCATGGGTGGGAGAAGATGGGAGCCTGACGACACCCCACGGACGTGCGCTACCAGGCGATCGGGTAGCCGCCAGTGTCGAGCACGGACGGGACAATGCCCTCGCGCGCCTCCATGATGTTCACTGGCGTATAGCGGTGCAGGCGCGAGAGCTGCTCCAGCTGCGCCTCCACCTCGCCGGCCGGCAGCACCGCGCAGAGCGCCGTGCGCGCGCGATCGATTGCGCGCTCGCGGCTCTCGGCGCAGAAGAAGCGGCAGAGGGCGTCGCGCAGCTCGGGACGGTCGTCGGTGGCGAGCGTGCGGCCGAGGATCGAGTCCATCGCGTAGACCTCGATGGCGCAGTCGGCCAGCGCCGCTAGCACTTCCTGCCGCTGCTCCAGCGCCGGCCCCAGCGTCGCCGCCCAGCGCGCCGCGAAGATGAACTCGCGCTTGGCCATCTCCGCCCCACGGCGCTCGGCCGCAAGCCGGCCCATGGGCGCAGGAAAGAATTTCGGGTCGGCGAGCTCCTCGTCGAGCCGCGAGACCGCCTCCATCAGCGGCATCTGGCCCCTCATCGCGCGCTTGAAGATCATCCCGGGGATGAGGAGCCGGTTGATCTCGTTGGTCCCCTCGAAGATGCGGTTGACGCGGTTGTCGCGGTACGCCCGCTCCACCGGATAGTCGGTGACGAAGCCGTTGCCGCCGTGGATCTGCAGCATCTCGTCGATCAGCGAGAACATCCACTCCGACCCGGTGATCTTCATGATGCTGGCCTCGACGGCGTACTCCTCGATCGAGGCCATCACGTGCGCTGCGTCGCTGCGATCGCCGATGGCGTCGTCGATGGCGCCGGCGGCGCGGTAGGTCATCGACTCCACCGCGTAGGTGTTGGCGGCGGCGCGGGCGAGCTTCTCGCGCACCAGCCCGAACTCGGCGATGGCCTTGCCGAACTGCTTGCGCTGCGCCGCGTACGCGGTGCCGGTGCGCAGGGACCACTTCATCCCGCCCGAGGAGAAGGCCGCCAGCTTGAGCCGGCCCACGTTGAGGATGTTGAAGGCGATCTTGTGACCCTTGCCGATCTCGCCCAGCACGTTCTCCACGGGGACCAGCGCGTCCTCGAAGATCAGAGGGGTCGTCGAGCTGCCCCGCAGGCCCAGCTTGTGCTCCTCGCGGCCGGTGCTGAAGCCGGGCGTGCCGCGCTCGACGATGAAGGCGGTGAAGCCGCCGCCGTCCACCTTGAGGAAGACGACGTAAACGTCGGCGAAGCCGCCGTTGGTGATCCACATCTTGCCGCCGTTGACGACGTAGTGCTTGCCGTCCGGCGCGAGGCGCGCGGTGGTCTTCGCTCCCAGCGCGTCCGAACCGCTGCCGGCCTCGCTCAGCGCGTACGCCGCCACCTTCCTGCCGGCGGCGAGGTCGGGCAGGTACTTCGCCTTCTGCGCCGGCGTGCCGAAGAAGACGATGGGCAAGGTGCCGATGCCTGTGTGCGCGCCGAAGGTGGTGGCCCAGGAGCCGTCGCCGGCCTGGGACTCGGCCACCAGCATCGAGGTCACCTTGTCGAGGCCGAGGCCGCCGTACTCCTCGGGGACGTCGACGCCGAGCAGCCCAAGCTCGCCGGCCTTGCCGATCAGATCGCGCAAGAGGCCGTAGTCGTGGTCGACGAAGCGGTCGCGCTTCTCGACCACCTCGACGCGCGTGAACTCGCCGCCGGTGCGGAAGAACTGACGCTGGTCGGAGGTGAACTTCTCCGGGGTCATGAAGGGCCGTGCCCCGACGGGCTGGAAGAGGAAAGAGCCACCGCGGTCGGGGACTTCGGTGTTGGAGAGATGGGCCTCGGCCATTCTATGGACCTCCGATGACGCACTGCGTCCTGGATGAGTATCTTGACTTGACGCTACGCGCAAATCAAATGCGCATCGCTGGTGACTCCGACCAGCCGGGCTGGCGCGTGCGTGCCTTCCCGGAGTGCCTTGCACAGTGAACACGGCTGCGATAGCGAGGAACGCTGAATGGCAAGCAAATCCCAAGAGGCGGTGATCGGGGACGGCAGCCTGCACGTCGGCGACCGGGTCGTGTATCCGAACCAAGGCATCTGCCGCATCACCGGCGTTTCCACCAAGAACATCGCCGGCCAGAACTGGGAGGTGGTCACGCTCTCGCGCGAGGAGGACGGCGCGACCGTGATGGTGCCCAAGGCCAAGGTGATGGGCATCGGGCTGCGCAAGGTGGCCGACGTGGCGGCCATCGACAAGGTGTTCGACGACCTGGCCTCGCCCGACACCAGCCCGCAGCTCGACTGGAAGGTCCGCCACCGCGAGAACGCCGACCGCATGAGCGGCGGCGGCCTCTTCGGCACCGTGGAAGTGCTCAAGGGCCTGCACGCCCTGAGCCGCGTGCGGCCGTTGCCGGCGAAGGAACGCGAGCTCTACGACAACGCGCGCCATCTCCTGGTGGGCGAGATCGCCGCCGCGATGAACATCCCGCTGCACGTGGCAGAGGACAACCTCGACTACGCGCTCTGGCCGCCGGAAGGGATGAAGCGCAAGGGCAAGGTGCTGCCGCCCGCCACGCTGGGACCGCCCGCGCCCGCCGCGGCCGGCGCCGAGGACGACCTCGGGTTCGAGGACGAAGAGATGGCGGAGGAGGAAGCGGCCCCGGCGGCGACGGCGCCGGCTGCTGCCGCCAGCGAGGGCGAAGAGGAAGAGGGCGAAGAGGAGGCGGCGACGGAGCCCGAGAAGAAGCCGGCGGAGAAGCCGCGGCCCCACAAGGCGGAGAAGGAGCCCCACAAGCCGGAGAAGGAGAAGCCGGCTCACGCTCCGCACGCGCCGACGCATGCCGCGGCACATCCGCACGCTCCGCATGCTCCGGCACATCCGCACGCTCCGCATGCTCCGGCACATCCGCACGCGGCCACGCGCGCGCCGCCGCCAGCCAAGAAGGCGGCGCCGGCGAAGAAAGCGGCTCCGGCGAAGAAGGCGGCGCCGCGCCCGGCGGCCAAGAAGGCGGCTCCGCCCAAGAAAGCCGCGCCGCCGCCCAAGGCGAAGGCGAAAGGAAAGCGATGATCCGCATCGTCACGCTCTCGGAGTTCCCGCCCGACGTCATCGACTTCGTCTCCCGGCGCGTGCACGCGGCCTACGGCATGGGCTCCGAGCTGGAAGGCGAAGGCGACATGCCGCGCGGCTCGCTCGACGACGAGCAGTCGGCCTACGACGCGGTCAAGGCGGTGGAGGAGATGGACGACGACGTCGCCCTCTATGCCGACGACAAGATCATCTACCTGACCAGCGAGCCGCTCACCGCGCCCGAGGGGCCCATGGGCCGCGGCCCGGTGGACGGGTTCGCGCAGTACGGCGGCGGCAAGGCCATCGCCACCGCGCACGGGCTCGCCGACAAGGGCATGCCCATGGAAGTGGGCCTGGCCAAGCGCGCGGCGCACTACATCGGGCACCTCTGGGATCTGCACCACTGCTTCGATCCGCGCTGCGCCATGCACCCGGGCTGGTCGCCTGGGTTCGCGCAGTACCCGGAAGTGGCGCTGTGCCTCTTCTGCCGCGAGAAGAGCGAGCGGAAGATCAAGCTTGGCAGTACGTAGGGCGGCGCTCATCGCGCTGATCGCGCTCGGGGCTGGATCGCTCGCCTTCGATCTCTCGCTGGGGGCGCGCTTGCCCTCGGACCAGGACTGGGCGGAGGCGGCAGGGGCCCTGCGGGGCGCGGGGCGCGCCGGGGATGCGGTGCAGATCTGGCCGCCCTGGGCAGAGCGCGCCCGGCTCTTCGTCGACGCGATGCCCGTGCTCGCCGAGGAGCGGCTCGACGACGCGGACTTCATGGGCGTGCAGCGCCTCTGGATGCTGTCGCTGCCGCGCACGCCGTTCTTCCGCGATCCCGGAGCTGCGCTGCGGGCGCGCGGCGCGGTCCCGGCGGAGGGTCGGCGGTTCGGCGCGCTGCTGCTGCAAGGCTGGGATCTGCGCCTGCCAGAGGTCGCGGCCGATCTCACCCGGGCTTCCGAAGAGCATGAGGTCGACTACGTGGCGCGGCGCTGCGTGCGGGTGGCCGTTGGCGGCCGGTTCGTGGCGCGCGGCTCTGCCGGGGCCGCGCTGCACGTCCGAGCCGGAGTGATTGGCGAGCGCGCCTACGATGCAGGACGGCCCGAGATCGTCGTGCTCGTCTCCGCCGACGGACTCGGGTTGGGCAGCTTGCGCGTGCCGCGCACCGAGCGGGATGGGACCGGCTGGCGCCGGCTGGACGTGGCCTTGCCGGCGGGCGCCTCGGAGCGCGAGTTCCAGTTCTCCGTCTCCTCCCCGGATGCGGGGCGGCCCTTCTGCCTGCAGGCATGGACCACGCGGTGACCGACAAGGCGCTGGCGCGGTGGATGGGTTTCGGCACCGCAGCGGCGATGGCGCTCACCCAGGGGCCGGTGGGGTTCGTCCGCGACGAGGGCTACTACTTCACCGCCGCGCAGAGCTACGAGGCCTGGCTGCGGCTGCTGCTGCACGCTCCGCTCGCGGCCGTGGCGCAGACCGAGCGCTTCTGGTCGTACAACTTCGAGCATCCCGG
>Ga0136846_1236357_pt1 | contig 17654 bp, 12 predicted proteins | sample HopSoiMetagenom2_FD_96841 | JGI IMG/M metagenome (GOLD analysis project Ga0136846, IMG submission 96841) | Grasslands soil microbial communities from Hopland, California, USA - 2 Assembly 2016 (version 4) | ecosystem: Environmental > Terrestrial > Soil > Grasslands | place: USA: Hopland...
AAAAATAGTTCAACACAAGTTTTACACAATCGGTGGTTCAAACAGGCATTAAGTATTCCGTCTACATATATTGCATCAGTTTTTAACTGATAAAATCCCCCGTATGTACAGCAGCATTTTAAGGCGCCTGTCCCTGACTGGCAGCCTCGTGGTAGCGGGCTTTTGTGTACTGTGTGCGCAAAGCGATGCTTTCGAATTGAAATACAATAATTCTTCGGTTTACGCAGGCATAGAGGTTGGTTCCAAAGGGGTAAAACTTAGCATCGTTGAAATTGGAAAAAATGCCAAAACCACGGGGGCATTTAATGCGCTGAAAGATACCAGCATTAATACTGATTTCATTACCTTCTCTCAGCCAACTTTTAGCGCCACATTAAATGGACTTTATAACCTGTATTCTACCGTTACCAACGATTACAAGATCCCGGCAAAAGATGTATTTACTGTAATCAGCAGCGGAGTAAAAATGCAGGCCGAAAAGGAAAACAGGAACAGCTTTATCAACCAGCTTATTGATTCTTTCAAATTGAGGATCAAAGATCCCAAAAGAGATGTAGAAGTGATAGATGTACTGGGTGAGGCAAGACTCTCCCACCTTGGAATTGTTCCGGACGAAAAACGTTACAATACTTTCCTGATCGATATTGGAAGCGGTAATTCAAAGGGCGGCTATTTCCCATATTGTAATACTAATGATTTCAAATTATTTCAGCTGAATTGGGGAACAAAGAGTGTTACTAATGAAACGGATAAAAAATGTGGCGACGATAAAACATTGACCAATTACAACAGACAGCTCTACCGCGTATTGATGACCGCTGAAAATACCGAGCTCATTTATGCAGTCAATGCCAGTGGGGCCTACCCACTCAGTGATAATATTGCTTTCAGTGGCGGTATTGCATGGTCAGTAGCAACCTTATTAAAACCTGACCTGATTGATAAATCAGTTGTAGCTGTAAGCTTTGAAGAAGTGCAAAAATTCGCAGACAGGCTTTATTCCAGTTTCGGTTCCCTGTCTCCTGAACTATTAGCCCAGACTGCAAAAGAAAATCAGGCGGCCGTCCTGAAAGAAACAAAACGCGTGCACAGCGTATTTGATCAACGTGCTTTGATGGCAGGTACTGGTTTATTACTGAAGATCATGCGCCAGTTTGTTTCTGTATACGAAACCAAACAGTTCTATCTGGTGAAGAATGGACAGGTGGGCTGGATCACGGCATATGTTGATCAGGCGATCAATAAATAATCAATTTTCATTTTGCCTGGGGATCTCCAGGTAAAGAATATTACAGCTAAAAGGCTGCAGCATGATATAGTCACGGATTATCTCTCCTGATGCAATCCTGTTATTCCTTACAGCCAGTTTCCAGTTCTTGACTTCCAGGAAAAGCTTCTGTAAGGTATGCCCGCCATTATAATAAACTCTTATCCTTCGCCAGTCATCACGCATGGCGGCTCCATCAATCACATAACCAACTACTCCTTCCGGCAAATGCTCTTCAAAGCGAATATTAGCCTGGATCTGTTCAGCGGTCCGCATCCGGAATGCAGGATGCTTCTTCCTGATCCAGATCAGTGACTTTATATAATCGAACACATCCCTGTTCCTGACCTTCAGGCTCCAGTCGATCCCATTTATTTCATCTGGCGATTGATATGAATTTGCTATCCGCTTTTTACTTCTCAGGAATTCTGATCCTGCATGCAGAAATGGAATTCCCTGTGATGTCAGCACAATTGATAAAGCCAGCTTCTGCATTTCTTTTCGCTGCTCTTCGCTTGCATCAGGTGCAGAAATGGCCAGCCTGTCCCACAGGATATGATTATCATGCGAATCACAATACGAGACAGATTGATGAGGATAGGTTGCATAGGCCATTCGCGTATGCAATAATCTGGAATAATTCACTTGCGGATGCGGGCAACAGGCAGTTACCCCAAATTTGATAACATCTTCCAGTCCTGGGCGACCACTCACAAAACCCTTCTCTTCCGGCTTGAAAATATTACCACGAATAGCGTCTCGCAAGTCATCCCCATACACTGCGATACGGTTCAGTGAGGATACATTTGATTTGATGGCTCGCATCGAAGCAGCAAGTGGACTTTTGCCGGGCGCCCATCCTTCGCCATATAACAATATATCAGGTTTGATCTTGTGCAACTCTCTCGACACAAGATTCATGGTCGTAATATCATGGACTGCCATCAGGTCAAACCGGAAACCATCCACATGAAATTCACTTAACCAATACAAAGCAGAATCCAGAATGAACTTTCGCATCATGCCTCTTTCACTGGCTGTTTCATTGCCACAGGCCGTGGCATCAGACAATTCGCCTTCTTCCGTCTGCCGGTAATAATATTCCGGTACCAGCTGATTAAATGAAGAATTGTATACATCTGCCGTATGATTGAAGGTGACGTCCATGATCACACGCAGGCCGTTATCATGCAACGTCTTTATCATTTCTTTCAGTTCACGTATCCTTACCATTCCATCAAAGGGATTGGAAGAATAGGATCCTTCCGGTGCATTATAATTAAGTGGATCATATCCCCAGTTATATTGAGGACTATTCATTGCAGACTCATCCAGTGAATTAAAATCGTAAAAAGGCAGGAAATGAACATGTGTAATACCAAGCTCCTTCAGGTGGTCAAGGCCAGTAGATAAACCGCCATCACAGGTGGTTCCTTTTTCGATGAGTCCACTGTATTTACCTTTCTGTACAATGCCGGAATTTGCAGCTATACTGATATCACGGATATGCAATTCATATATGATGGCATCAGTACGCGCCGCGAAGTATGGACTCTTATCGTCATCCCACCCTTCCGGATCAGTATCACGAAGATCACCAATCATGGCACGTTTGCCATTCACACCAACGATGCGGGCATAAGGATCTGGTACTTCTTCCATCCATACATTGTCGATAAGTGCCCGGAACACATAAAATTTATCTTTCCAGTCGCCTGGCAAACTGGCTATCCATGTACCAGATTCATCACTATTCATCATCAATGAATAGCATTCATCACCGCCGCATCCGTGAGTGTAAACAAGCAGCTGCACTTCATCTGCTGTAGGAGCCCATATTCTAAATGCTGATTTGGAGGGAGAGTAAGAAAGTCCCAGATCATCGCCGTGGTAAACAGGATAATGGCTGAATCTTCCCTTTTGTTCTTCAAGTGATATTATCTGGATCATAAATGCGGTTAGCGAAAAATCATCAACCCGCTTAAAGTCTAACCAACCTCGCTAAGTTATTTGTTTAGTAATTATAGTTATGAAGAATTTTTGAACATAAATATTAACAGTCGGAATGATTCCTGTAAATTGTTGCGTCTTTTAACCCTCTAAAAAGATTTGATACATTATGGGAGATTTTCAGGTTAAGAAGCAGCCCAGGCAGTATGATGCAGTAATTGTTGGTTCGGGTGCTGGTGGCGGAATGGCGGCCTATACACTTGCCAATGCCGGATTGAAAGTTTGTATACTGGAAGCCGGGTTCATGTATGATCCTCAGAAAAATGTAATGCAACTGAAGCGCCCCTGGGAATCTCCCCGTCGCGGTGCTTCAACCAAATACAGGCCCTTCGGGGATTTCGACGCCTGTTATGGCGGCTGGAATCTTGACGGAGAACCTTATACAAAAGAAAAAGGCACCGACTGGATGTGGTGGCGTGCACGTATGTTAGGAGGCAGAACCAATCACTGGGGACGCATCTCACTCCGATTCGGGCCAAAGGATTTTAAACGTCATAGCATCGATGGTTTGGGTGATGATTGGCCGATCGGGTATGAAGATGTAAAACCATATTATGATCGCATTGATAAATTAATTGGCATATTTGGAACGAACGAGGGTTTGGATAATGATCCTGATGGGTTTTTTCTTCCGCCACCCAAAATGCGATTGCATGAGATTATGATCAAAAGAGCTGGCACTACTTCTGGTGTTCGAGTAATACCATCCCGTCTTTCCATTCTTACCAAAAAGATCAATGATGAACGTGGCTCCTGCTTTTTCTGCGCCCAGTGTGGCCGCAACTGCAGTGCCATGAAAGCAGATTTTTCTTCTCCCAATGTATTAATATATCCTGCCCTGAAAACTGGCAATATTGATATAGTTACTGATGCCATGGCAAGGGAAGTATTGACAGATAAGGAAGGAAAGGCAACCGGCGTTTCTTATATCAACAAGAAAGACAAAATGGAATACCAGGTAAATGGTAAAGTAGTGATCCTGGCAGCCAGTACCTGTGAGAGTGCACGCCTGTTACTAAATTCAAAATCTCCCCGGCATCCCAACGGACTTGCCAATGAAAGCAATGTAGTTGGCAAATACCTGCATGATTCCACTGGCACAGATGTAGGTGGATACATTCCACAATTGTTAGGCCGTAAACGTTATAACGAAGATGGTGTGGGTGGTGCGCATGTTTATTCACCCTGGTGGCTTGACAATAAGAAACTCGATTTCCCCCGAGGATATCATATCGAATATTATGGAGGTTTTGATCAGCCATCTTATGGTTTTGGATTTGGCATTGAAAACATCAATGGCAAACAGGTAGTAAATGGAAAGCAGAAAGATGCTGGTGGTTATGGAAAATCACTGAAAGAGGATATACGCTACTACTATGGAGCAAGAGTGGGAATGTCCGGGCGCGGTGAAGCGGTCCCGATTGCATCCAATTATTGTGAAATCGATCCCAAAACGGTAGATGAGTTTGGTATCCCTGTTCTTCGCTTCAATGTAAAATGGAGTGAGCATGAGATTCTCCAGGCCAAGCACATGAAGGAGACTTTCAAAGAGATCATGCACAATATGGGAGCTGTAATAACCTATGGCGCGGATGATACCCGCGAGAATGATTATGGACTGGCAAAACCTGGACAGATCATTCATGAGGCTGGAACAGTGCGTATGGGTGATAATCCTAAAAAATCAGCTTTGAACAAATGGAACCAGGCACATGATTGCAAAAATCTTTTTGTTGTTGACGGAGCTCCATTTGTATCTCAGGCAGATAAAAACATCACCTGGACCATTCTTGCTTTAAGCATGAGAGCCAGTGAATACATCGTTGATCAATTGAAAAAACAAAACATTTAATCCTATAAACTGATAATATGGATCGCCGGAAATCATTGAAGATAATTGCCGGTACCGCTATTGCAAGCGGTGCAGCCCTGGCAGGATGCAATCCCGGAACTGAAAAGCCGGAGACACCCGCCGTTGCAAAACCGGAATTTACTATCGACCGCAACCCGGATGAATTAAAGCACGAACAGGATGTGCTTGATATGGATAAATACTTTACCGATCATGAAATGGCCACCATTACGGTACTTGGTGATATCATTATTCCAAAAGATGAAGTAAGCGGTAGCGCTTCAGATGCCAAAGTGCCTGATTTCATTGAATTCATCGTGAAAGATATGCCACAGCACCAGACGCCAATTCGCGGAGGGTTACGCTGGCTGGATATGCAATGTTTTAAGAATTTTGATAAATCATTTGTGGATTGCAGTTCCGCACAGCAAATTGAAATGGTTGACCAGATAGCTTATCCCGAAAAAGCCAAACCGGAAATGGCACAGGGAGTGGCATTCTTCACTCTCATGCGCAATCTTACTGCAACTGGCTTTTATACTTCTGAAATGGGAGTTGCTGACATAGGTTATGCCGGCAGTAAACCAAATCAATGGAATGGAGTTCCACAGGATGTACTGGATCAGTATAAAGTTTCCTATACCGAAAAGGAACTAAAGGAATGTATTAGTTTCTAACACGTAAAAGAAAAAGGAAAGTGGTTATCACTTTCCTTTTTCTTTTACAATCAGGCGTACTCTTCTTTCGCCGTTTTGCTGTATTCATCAATCAGTTTTCGTTGCAGATCGAAAGGCACAGGCTCATACCCTTTAAACTGCATTTTGAATTTGGCCCTGCCCTGTGTGATGGACCGCAGTGAGGATGAATATCCTTCCATTTCCGCTAATGGTACTTTAGCAACCACTTTTTGGAAATGGCCTTCATTATCTATTCCTTCAACTATGGCACGACGGCTTTGCAGATCGCCCATTACGGCGCCGGTAAGATCATCCGGGCAAAGCACATCCACCTGGTAAATCGGCTCCAGTATCTGTGGGTCGGCCTGCTGGAAAGCCTGGCGGAATGCCTGCAATCCTGCGATCTTAAAGGAAATATCATTGCTGTCTACAGGATGCATTTTGCCATCGTATACTGATACCCTTATATCTCGTGCATAAGAGCCGGTTAACGGTCCATTGTGCATTTTTTCCATTACACCCTTTAGAATGGATGGAAGGAACCTGGTATCGATAGCGCCACCAACAATGCAATTATAAAATACAAGCTTGCCTCCCCAATCCAGATCATAGGTATCCCTTCCGCGTACCGTCAGGTCTTTGGGTTCCGCCATGTTTTCATACCAGGGTTCAATACGCATATACACTTCTCCAAACTGACCAGCACCTCCACTCTGTTTTTTGTGGCGATAGCTGGAATCAGCCATTTTCCGTATGGTCTCACGATAAGCAATCCGGGGTTTGATAAACCTGACCTCCAGTTTGTGGCTATGCTCAATCTTCCATTTGGCAACAGCAAGGTGCATATCGCCCTGGCAATGGATCAATGTCTGTTTTAATTCAGGTGATATCTCAACCAGTAGGGTTGGATCTTCCTCTCTCAGCTGGTGAAGGGCCTGTGATAGTTTTTCCTCCTCCCCTTTCTTTAGTGTTTCAATTGCTACTGTCATGTTTGGCGGAGGAAATTCTATAGAATTCAATTCATAATTCTTTCCTCTTGCATGAAGCGTATTATTTACGTGAGTATTTTTCAATTTGAGCGTGGCGCCAATATCTCCAGCCACCAGTTCATTTACGCTACTTCGTTTGTTCCCTTCTACCATGAAAAGCTGGCTGATCTTTTCTGTAACACCAGTGGTCTCATTTTCCAGTTCCACACCACTTTTAATGGCGCCTGAATATACTTTGAAGAAGGAAAGTTCACCAACATGGGGTTCGCTGATGGTTTTGTAAATGAAGATGCAGGCAGGCCCATTTGCATCACAATTTAATGCCTCTCCTTTTTTAGTTTTCTGGGGAGGCATTTCGTTGGCGCTGGGACAAACATTATCAATGAACCCCATCAGGCGGCCGCTGCCCATATTCCTTTCAGCAGAAAGGCAGAATAATGGGAAGAGATCATGATTGATCATTGCTTTCTTCATGCCAACCTTCATTTCGTCTTCATCCAGTTCCCCTTTGTCGAAATATTTTTCCATCAGGGATTCATCATTACTGGCAATAGCCTCTATCAGCTCTTTATGTAATTCCTCAGCACGATCCTTTTCTTCATCAGGGATCGGCAGTTTTTCAGGCTTGCCACCGGTATCCTTGAATTTGTACATGGTCATGCGGAGAACATCAATGATCTCGTGAAACCCGGAACCGATCTGTCGTGGATACTGTACCACCACGATCTTATTGCCGAAATGCGTTTTGGCCTCCCGTACTGTTCGTTCAAAGTCTGCATTATCATCATCCAGTTTGTTGACTGCAAAGATCATTGGGGTTTTGAATTTCTCTGTATAGTCCCAGATAACATCCGTGCCCACTTCAACACCCATTTCTGCATTGAGCAGCATTACGCCGGTATCAGCTACGCGAAGCGCAGAGATTACTTCGCCAACAAAATCATCATAGCCTGGCGTATCTATGATATTAATTTTATAGCCCCGCCATTTGGTATGAAGGAGCTTGCTAAAAATGGAATTACCACGTTCCTGTTCAAGTTCGTGGTAATCACCTGTTGTATTTCTTTCGGAAATGTTGCCGCGTCTTGTGATAAGACCGGCTTCATAAAGCATACATTCCGCTAATGTGGTCTTACCAGCGCCGGCATGGCCCAGCAAGACAATGTTTTTGACGTGAGCGGTATCAAATTCTGGCATACAATACGTTTTTAGTTGTAAGCAATAGGGTTATTCAAATCGAGGTTTTAAATTCCCAAGCTTAACAACTGCATGCCATATGGATGCAGCACCCGACGCCTGTTTTCACATTGCAGGCGCATTAAAACTCAAAAACTAAAACCTTTAAGACGGGCGGCTCAATAAAAAAAATCAGGTTTTTGTTATAAACCTGTCAAATTCTCCACGCAGATCCTGGAGTGTAACATCAAGATTTTGGAATTGATCAAATAGGTTTTCATGATCAGCCAGCGTTTCTTCACGCATTCCTTTGTGCTCCCTTAATTCAAACTCTATCAACCGGTGATGCACCTTGATTGAATGTTTGAGATCGTGAATGTTGATAAGCTGAATGTGAAACTGATTGTGAAGATGTTCTACCAGCTGGAGCTGGTCTTTGGAGAGGGAGGGTTTGGCGGCGAGTTGCAGTCTGATATTGTCTTGTGTGAATTCGTCCCGATACTTGCGAAGTGTTTCCCTCCATGAATTACACTCTGATGCAAGCTGTGACGTTTCTACCTGAACCATAGGCTTTAAAATTTAAGAGTTAAGAAATGTTGTACTCTCTGGTTCCCCGGGTGTGGGATGCATACGTAATTTAAAACTCTTTTTTCGATAATCCCTCCAATTTTTTTGCACAATAAGACTGTTAACGACTAAAACGCGAAAGGCGCCTGCAGTGTGTGGAATCTTTGCTGCAAGCGCCTTTCAACTAAAAGCTATACACTTAAAAATTCATTTATTTTCTACGCCTGACGGTGGTTTTGGTTGACCGCATACGGGTATTTCCACCGGGACCTCTTACTGTTGTGGTCTTCCGGTTAACCTGGTTACCTCTTGGGCCAGTAACTGTTGTGGACCTTCTTGTAACACGGTAATTATTAACTGCTACTGCATGTCTTGCTCTTACGGTTACAGAGGTTACTCTGGCAGGTCTGTAGATCCCATGAGCATAACCGAGGCGATGTGTATGTACAATTACATATGGATGATAATATCTTACCCGTAACGGGCGGTATGCATACCAGCCAAGCGGCCTCCACGGTCTCCACCAGCCGGGATAATAATGATATCTCCATGGTGAAACCCATACAGTATAGGCAGGGCGATAAACGAAACGCACTGCTGGCCATAACCATACATTTACTACAATTCGCGTATCAATAGGTGCATATTCTGCAGAAGGTCCATGTGCAATAGCAAACTGGTTATCATTATTCAAATAACTGGATTCGTCTCCGCCACCATCAGGTTCAACTATCACTTCCTCACCAAAAATATCTTCATCACCAACGATCTGGATATTTGCAGTTTCATTACCGGTTTTTTCAAGCTCAATTACGGCAATATCCTGACTCTCTTTGTCTGAAACAGGCACCTGCAATACAAAAACGTGTGCATCTTTTTCAGATTTATCAATGACCCGGATATAATCAGTCTCACCATCCTCATTAAGGTCGAGGTTATTGACTCCGTTATCTTTTTCATTGATCAGCTTTTCGAATTCTTCCGGGGAGGAAGCCTTTTTGAACATTTCCAGGGCCCCCTGAAGGCTGAAATTATCGCCCGGAAGGCCAGTTGAATCTGAGTCCTGTGCATGGGAACAAACGGTCAGGGACAGGCAGAAAATAAGGAAAAAGAATGAGTTAGCAGGTTTCATAAACATAATTTGAGATGAGACATGACGCCAGGGAATTGGTTTAATGGTCTAATAACCTTTTTAGAAAAACGGGGAGATTTACGGTGCCAGAATACCCATTTTTCAGCCTGACGCCCGTAAATTGCAGGTCCTTCATGATTTCCCAAACAACGATACAGCAGATACTGGGCAGACTGGATATTATCGATGTGGTTGGCGCCTTTGTAAAGCTCAAACGCAGGGGCACCAATTACCTTGGACTTTGTCCATTCCACAATGAAAAGACTCCCTCTTTTACTGTTTCACCTGCCAAAGAGATATATAAATGCTTTGGATGCGGCCGTAGCGGCAACACCATTAGTTTTTTAATGGAACATGAAAAATACAGCTATGTTGATGCATTAAAGTGGCTGGCCAATAAATATGGGATTGAAATTGAAGAGACGTTTCAATCAGATGAACAACGTCAGCAACAACAGAGTGCCGACAGCCTTTATATCATCAACAATTTTGCACGGGAGTTTTTCAGCAGGATGCTATTTGATACCGAAGAGGGACAGGATGTAGGATTAGCCTATTTCAAAGAAAGAGGCTTCCGGGAAGAGATCATCCAAAAATTCCAGTTAGGATATTCGCCAGAAAAAAGAGATGCTTTTACCAAAGAAGCATTGGCCCAGCAATACAGCAGTGAGTCATTGTTAAAGACCGGACTGGTTGTTAATCGCAATGAACAGTTGCAGGATAATTATCGGGGCCGTGTTATCTTTCCCATTCATAATCATAGTGGAAAGGTGTTGGGTTTTGGCGCCAGGATTTTAAAAAGTAATGATAAAGCGCCAAAGTATATCAATACACCGGAAAATGAGATATACATTAAGAGTAAGATCCTTTACGGCTCCTATTTCGCAAGACAGGCCATTGATAAGGCAGATGAATGTTTACTGGTAGAGGGTTATACGGACGTGTTATCTCTGCACCAGGCAGGAATTGAAAATGTGGTGGCATCGGGAGGAACTTCCCTTACACCTGATCAACTTCGACTTATTCGCAAATACAGCAGCAACCTTACAATTATATATGACGGTGACGCAGCTGGTGTAAAGGCCGCTTTACGCGGACTGGACCTTGCGCTGGAAGAAGGATTAAATGTAAAGCTGGTATTAATCCCTGATAAGGAAGACCCGGACAGCTATGTTAACAAGATCGGTGCGGCTGCATTTACCCGGTTTGTTGAAAAGAGTAAAAAAGATTTTATCCTTTTCCAACTGGAAGTAGCATTGAAGGATGCGGGTAGTGACTCTACCAAAAAAGCTGAGGTGGTGAACCGAATGGCAGAGACCATTTCCAAAATCAATAAGGCGGAAGATTTTACCAAACAGCAGGATTACATCAAGCAATGCTCCGAAATACTAAAGATTGACGAAGGCGGTCTGCATACCCTGGTCAATAAATTCATTCGTGACCGTATTGTTACCATGGAACGAAAGCTTCCTTTTGAAGAAGCGAAACACCATGAGCAGAATGCCCGCCAGGCTGCGGAAACGAATTATGACGATGCCACGTTCAATCTCCTGTTCAAAGATGAATTGCAGGAACGTGAAGTAGCAAGGATCTTATTGGAATATGGTACAAAGAAATGGAATGATGAAAGGCTGGTGAGCGAATACATTTTTGATGAGATGATTGATGAGAGTCTTATCGACAACCAGCAGGTAATACGGCTGATCCATGTATTCAAGGATATGCTGCAGCGCGATGCAGGCACGCTGAACAAGAATTATTTTGTATACCATGAAGACAGGGATTTAAGTGCACTGGCCGTATCCCTTCTCAACGCTCCTTATGAAGAAAGTGAACATTGGCGAGGTGAATATAGCCAGAGCAGTGGCTATACAAAGTCTCTGTTTGAACAGCCTTATGAAAATTTTATCCGCGCTGTAGCAAAGGATAATGAAAAGGAATTGATGCGCTACCTTAAAATGGATGAGGACAGAACCACTGAAGTGGTTGATTCAGCCATCAATTACCTGAAGCTTCGCAAGGTGAAAAGGATGCTGCTGGAAAATCAGTTAGACCTGGAGAAACCCCATACCAAGGAAGAGTATACCATGCTTCACCAGACCCATGATCACCTGAAACAAATGGAAATCGGGCTGACCAGGAAAATGGGAACTGTAATTATTAAATAACCCTTTTCTTACGCGTTCGCTACAACTTCTGCAGCTCTCGGTATTTCCTTCACTCCTTTTTCCGGATTTAATTTTTGAGGCGGTTCGGCAATCTGTTGATAATTGCGGAATATCAATCGAAGGTTCTGATCATGGGTAAAATAATTATAGATCCAATTGGAAAATACAAAGAACCGGTTCTTTACTCCCAATAATAAGAAAAGGTGCAATCCCATCCAGATCATCCAGGCGATAAACCCTTTAAAATGCATTTTTGGTTTCGGGAGATCCACTACAGCTTTATTCCGGCCAATGGTGGCCATTGTTCCTTTGTCGTTATAAACAAATTCAATGAACTGTGTTGATTTACGTTCTACCCGGATCAGGTGATCAGCTACCAGGTCACCCATTTGAATGGCTACTGCAGCCAATTGAGGATGCCCTTTTGGAAAAGCTGGTTCCTCCATATATGCAAGGTCACCAATCGCATATATATTTGAAGTTCCTTCTACAAGGCAGTGACGATCTACCTTTATCCGGTTGCTTTTGAGCACTACATTTTTATCGATCCCATCGGGCACATTTCCTTTAACACCTGCTGCCCATATTACAAATGAAGAATCAATCACAGTTCCATCCTGTAACTGCACCTGTTTGCCGTCATAATTCTTTACCAGTGAATTTGTCTTTACAGTTACACCCAGCCTGTTCAAATATTCATGTGATTCGGAAGCTGACTTTTCACTCATTGTTGCGAGCGTTTTTCCTCCGCCTTCCAGCAGGTAAATATTCATCTGTGAAAAATCAATTTCCGGGAAGTCTTTGGGAAGAATATACTTTTTCATTTCTGCCAGTGCACCAGATAATTCTACCCCGGTAGGTCCGCCACCTACAATTACAATATTCATTCTGCGCCTCAACTCTTCTTCATCCTTTATGATAAGCGCTTTTTCGAAATTCTGTAATAAACGATATCGCAACTGCAGTGCTTCATATGTAGATTTCATGGGAACTGTGTTGGCTTCAATCTGCGGGTTATTGAAGTAATTCGTACCTGCTCCCATAGCAAGTACCAGCACATCGTAACTGATGTCGCCAATATCAGTGACTATTTTATTTTGAGTCTGCACCACTTCTTTAAGGGTGGCCAGGCGTATGTGAACATTATTTGTCTTGTGAAATATCTTCCTGAGTGGAAATGAAATATTGCTGGCATCCAGCCCTGCAGTAGCCACCTGGTAAAATAATGGCTGGAACTGGTGATGATTAAACCTGTCTACCAAAACCACTTCAAATCCTGGCTTATTGTTGAGTTTGCGGGCCAGTTTTAATCCTCCAAATCCGGCTCCGACTATAACGACTTTCATATACTTGATTTTACACTACAAATTTACACTATTTTCAATATTTATTGAAAATATTAAAAGAGAATAATTTAAAACCATAACAGATTCATCAATAATGGTTCCAAAGCGGCATTTTTCCTCAAGCCTGCCAATGCCGTTTTTTTTAGCTTGAAAAAATTTAAATTTGAGGTTTGGCTGAAGTAAATGGCCTTTAGAAATGGATACAAAACAGGCATATAATGTATGGGCTTCTCAATATGATACAAATGAGAATAAAACGCGAGACCTGGAACAGCATGCCCTTATGGAAATATTATCACCTCTTGGCTTTGAAAACGTACTGGAAATTGGCTGTGGAACAGGAAAAAATACGGCATGGCTCATTACAAAAGCTAAAGCGCTGACGGCAGTGGATTTTTCAGATGAGATGCTGGCGAAGGCCAGGGAAAAGATCACTGACCAGCAGGTAAATTTCAAACAGGCAGATATAAATACTGACTGGACCTTCCAGCATGGCCTTTATGATCTCATCACCTTCAGCCTGGTTTTAGAACATATTGAAAACCTCAACCATATTTTCGAACAGGCAGCTAAATCCCTTCAGACAGGTGGCCATATTTATATCGGTGAATTGCATCCCTTTAAACAATACTCGGGTTCAAAAGCAAGATTCGATACGGAAAATGGTTTACAGGTAGTGGAATGTTTTACCCATAATATTTCCGAATTCGTGCAAACAGCAAAGAAATACGGGTTCTCGCTCGTAGATATTAATGAATATTTTGATGATAACAATCAACAGAATATTCCGCGGGTCTTGACAATTTTATTGCGAAAGAATTAATCGTATCAACTTAATACAGGACTCTTACTTTGATTGTAGATTTAACTTCACGCAATAACTGAAGAGCCTGGTTGGAAAGTTTCTTATCTACATCAAGAACAACATATCCAATCTCGTCATTGGTCTTAAGATATTGACCGAGGATGTTGATCTTATGATTTGACAATTCTGTATTGATCTCGGAAAGTACACCCGGTATATTCTTATGTATATGCAGAATCCGATGCGCTCCTTCTGCAGGTGGCAGAGATAACCCTGGTACAGTATGTGACCCAAAGGTGACTCCCTTTTCCAGGTAGCTGTACAATTTATTACTTACATCCTCACCAATATTTTGCTGCGCTTCTTCAGTGGAACCACCGATATGAGGTGTGAGAATAACATTCGGCAGGTCCTGCAAAGGAGTCTGAAACCGGTCCCCGTTCTTTTCAGGTTCCCAGGGATAAACATCAATGGCTGCACCACCCAGTCTTTCTTCTACAATTGCATCACGCAAGGCTTCCAGATCAACAACTTCACCGCGGGCATAATTGATAAGGATGGAACCCTTTTTAAAATTCTTAAGGAGGCTCCTCGTGACCAGGTTCTTTGTTTGAGGGGTTTCAGGAACATGAAGGGTAATGATATCAGATTTGCCGACAAGTTCTTTCAGAGACTTGGCATCTTCCGCATTACCAAGGGGCAATTTTGTCTCTGTATCATAGAACAGCACTTTCATGCCCATGCCTTCCGCCAAAACACTCACCTGTGACCCAATATTACCATATCCGATAATGCCAAGGGTCTTTCCCCTCAACTCATAGCTGCCTTTTGCGTCCTTTTTCCAGATTCCTTCATGGGCTGCCTTATTCTTGTCGGGGATCCTGCGGATCAGCATAACTGATAGTCCAATCACCAGTTCGGCCACGGAACGTGTATTGGAATAGGGCGCGTTGAAAACAACTACCCCATTTTTTGTAGCATATTCAAGATCAACCTGGTTTACCCCTATGCAAAAGCAGCCAATGGCCTGTAATTTTTTGGCGGCATCCAATATTTTAGGGGTGATCTGCGTTTTGGAACGAATACCAAGGATATGAACGTCCTTGATTTCCCTGATCAGTTCATCTTCCGTCATGGCTTTTGTGATTTTTTCGACCTGTGTGTACCCATGACGTTGAAAGTTTTTAACTGCCAGGTCGCTGATATTCTCCAGGAAAAGTATACGGATCTTTTCTTTTGGATAGCTCGTAATGTCGTTTGCTGCCATAATTCTGCAAATATAACTATGTAGTTATTAAGATTTACGGCGATATGGGGAAAAATCAGATTGTGGTATAAAATATGCGTCCAGTACTTTTGAAAAAACTGTCCTCTATTGAAAAACTTTCTGTACACAATTGCTGCAATTGCACTCATTGCTTACGGCTGTAACCAGGCAACTTCCACTAAAAAAAAGGAGATAGCGCAGGTTGAAGATTCCCTGCAATATTATCCCCCTACTCCAGGTACCCTGGATAAAGAGGAATTCAGACACTATGTTCGTGTATTAAATAACTTCTTTGAATCAAATCTGCTTAATCGCAATTTTAATGGGGGCATTCTTATTGCCAAGAACGGTGTGCCTTTATATGAAAAATATGCCGGGTACTCAGATCTGCGTACCAAGGACCCGATGACAGATAGCACTCCTATGCATATAGCTTCTACCAGTAAAACTTTTACTGCAGTTGCCGTGCTGCAACTGGTACAGGAAGGAAAATTATCTCTGGATGATTCCATACAGCGCTTCTTTCCCGGTCTGCCTTACCAGGGCGTAACCGTTAAAATGTTACTCAGCCACCGCAGTGGTCTTCCCAATTATTTATATTTTATGGAAAAGGCCAAATGGGATAAGACCAAACAGGTTACTAATAATGATATGCTGCAGGTACTATATACTGAACAGCCAGGCAAATATTTCCAGCCAGGCAAACGCTTCAGTTATTGCAATACCAATTTTGTATTGCTGGCGCTCATCGTTGAAAAGATTACGGGCAAGCCGTTCCCACAATATATGAAAGAGAGGTTCTTTACGCCCCTGCAGATGACACACACTTTTGTGTTCACACTGGCAGATATGGGAAAGGTAGTTTCTTCCTATAATTATAATAATACCGTCTGGGATAATGATTACCTCGAAGGAACTTATGGCGATAAGAACGTTTATTCTACGCCACGCGATCTGCTGAAATGGGATCAGGCGCTGTATACAGATCAACTCATCCGCAAATCATTACTGGATACTGCCTTCATGCCAAATAGCAATGAACGACCTTCTGTTCACAATTATGGATTGGGATTCCGGATGCTTAATTTAAAGAATGGAAAGAAAGTGATCTATCACTTCGGCCGCTGGCACGGTTTCAATTCTGCGTTTGCCAGATTAACTGGAGAAAAGGCAACTATCATCATTCTCGGAAATAAATTCAATCGAAATATTTATACTGTTGCGCACAAGGCGTATGACCTCTTTGGAGATTATCAACAAAATCCGAATGATGAAGAAGAGGAAGATAATGATGCAGGTAAGAATAAAAGTATTGTTTCAAGAGGCATCAGCCTGATCAGGAAATAATAAATACATTATCCCTTACCTTCGGAAAGTGAAAATTCTTTCCGCTTCCGATATACGCGCCTGGGATCAATATACCATACAGCATGAGCCCATTGCTTCCATTGATCTTATGGAACGCGCCGCTTACGAATGTGTAGGCTGGATATTGAAAAATTATCCTGATGCACCTTCCTTTGCAGTCTTTTGTGGTAAAGGGAATAATGGTGGAGATGGATTAGCTATTGCGAGAATGCTTCGCGGACGCAATTACCCAGTTTCAGTTTACATTCTTGAATTTGGTCATAAAGGCACTGATGATTTCCAAACCAATCTCGCAAGATTGCAACAACTCCCTTCACCTGGCATTCATTTTATTCAGTCGGAAAATAATTTCCATTCCCTCCAGCGTGAGCAGGTAGTTATCGATGCCTTATTCGGTTCCGGATTAAACAGAGCTTTGGAAGATGTAACAGCAAAGCTGGTTGAACATATCAATCATTCCGGGGCCGATATCGTTTCAATTGATATTCCCAGCGGATTATTTACCGATCGATCTTCAAAAGGAAATATGATTGTCCGCGCCAATCATACCCTGAGCTTTCAATGCCATAAACCTGCTTTTCTGGTTCCGGAAAATGCTGCTTATACAGGAGATATACATATTCTGGATATCGGCCTTCATGCAGATTTTCTTAAAACGCTGGCCAGTCGGTTTGAGTTGGTCGACAAAGCCATTATTCAATCCATTTACCGGCCCCGTAACCGATTTGCACACAAAGGAAATTTTGGTCACGCCTTGCTGGCTGCAGGAAGTTATGGCAAGATGGGTGCCGCGGTGCTTACCGTTAAATCCTGCCTGAAAAGCGGAGTGGGGCTTCTCTCCTGCCATATTCCCAAATGCGGTTATGATATTATACAAACCGCAGTACCGGAGGCAATGGCAATGACTGATTTTAATTCTTCATTTCTTACCAAAATTGAAGAAGACATTTCAAGATATGATGCTATAGGAATTGGCCCTGGCATCGGCACTGCTTCAGATACAAGAATGCTTGTCAGGGAAATATTTGAT
>Ga0136846_1214141_pt1 | contig 17651 bp, 23 predicted proteins | sample HopSoiMetagenom2_FD_96841 | JGI IMG/M metagenome (GOLD analysis project Ga0136846, IMG submission 96841) | Grasslands soil microbial communities from Hopland, California, USA - 2 Assembly 2016 (version 4) | ecosystem: Environmental > Terrestrial > Soil > Grasslands | place: USA: Hopland...
AGGAAGTTGCCCGCGTAGGACAGGTCGTCGTCCGGGTACGCGTAGGGCAGTCCCCGGGCGTGCCGGTAGGCAAAAGCCGCCAGCGTCGGCATCTTGGCGATGAGCCGCACCACCTGCTGTTCCCGGCAGGCCGGGTCGCGGACGTTGCTAGCCTCGGGATAGAAGGTGGACAGCCCGGCCAGCGTGCTCACCAGGATCCCCATGGGATGGGCGTCGTGGTGGAAGCCGTCGATGAACTTCTTGATGTTCTCGTGCACGAAGGTGTGGTGGGAGATCTGGTGGGCCCACCCCGCCGACTCGTCCTTGTCGGGCAGCTCGCCGCGCAGCAGCAGCCAGGCCACGTCCAGGAAGGACGCGCGGTCCGCCAGCTCCTCGATCGGGTAGCCGCGGTAGCGCAGGATGCCCTTGTCACCGTCGATGAAGGTGATGGCACTGCGGCAGCTGGCGGTGTTCTGGAACGCCGGATCGTAGGCGAGCAGCCCGAAGTCGTCATCGGAGGTCTTGATCTGCCGAAGGTCCATGGCGCGGATAGCGCCGTCGACGATAGGGAGTTCGTAGCTGCGGCCGGTCCGTGAGTCGGTTACTCGCAGCGTGTCATTCGTGGTCATGTCTAGACCATAGGCCGTACCTGCAGGTGCTCGACAGACCCCCTGGCCTCGTGTCTCACCTTGTGACGAGCCGGCCAGGGGGCACTGCGCGGGTGTTCGTTTCTAGCCGGCCGCGGACCCGGGGAAATCGGCCGGGAGCAGCTGCTGCCGCCGCTGCTGGAACTCGGCCAGCTGCGCCGGGGTGAGCTTGCTGACCTGCTCTTCTCGCTGCTTCTGCAGCTGCGCGAGTTCGGCGGGGTGAGCCGGGCGGTCAGCTGCCTGCGCTGCTCGATCATCTGGTCGAGCTGTTCGCGGGTGAGCCTGCGGTCCACTGTGATCATCCTCTCAATGAGTTCGACGAGCTGAGATGCCGTCACCTCGCCATCATGCGAGGTCAGGCCGCTGATTACCGCCAGCAGCGAGTGCCGCAGCCGCTGCGCCGCGGCGATCCTCTCCTCGGCCTGGGCCAGCTGCCGCCGCAGCAGCCGCAGCGGATCCGGTCCCTGCCCTTCGAACAGCCGGGCGATCTCGGCCAGCGGCAGGCCGAAGCCGCGCAGCGCGATGATCTGGTGCAGGCGGCGGGCCTCGGCCGGCCCGTAGCGGCGGCGGCCGCCGGCGTCCCGGAGGGGCGACAGCAGGCCGAGACGGTCGTAATGGTGCAGCGTCCGGACGGTCAGCCCGGTCGCCCGGGCCAGGCCGCCGCCGGTCAGCAGCTCGCCCGGGTCGTCGGCTGGTGTCATGTCCCTGACGGTAAGACCTCACCCAAGGTCAGGTGCAAGCCGTATCCGCCCGACTTCTTGGATCAAGCCACCGGGGTCCCGCTCTCGGCCGGTTGCCCGTCGTTCCAGTGACGTTTCAGCACCATTCAAGCGCTGGCTGGCAACCTCTGGGTAGCTGGGTCGGGGACCTGCCGCGATCGCAGCCTGCCGTGGCGTCCTTGCTGACCGGCCGCCCGGTATCTGGAGTCGGGATACTACAAGGAGTTGCCATGAAGTCGGGCCGGACCGCTGCGCTGGTCATCACCGCGATCGCCCTGCCGACGCTCGCTGCCTGTTCCGGGGGCAGTTCGAGCGGGAACGCCCCCGCCGCGGGCGCTACTGGCGGGGGCAATCAGCCGACCGCCACCGCCCCGGCCAGCTCGCCGCCGGCCAGCCAGTCGGCCGCCGCGACCGGCGCCAACGGCCTGACCCCGCCGGGAACGCACCTCGGTCTCGGCACGGCCGCCACCGTCGGCTGGGTGCCGCCGACGCTCGCCACCGGGAATGGCGCCCACCAGGGCCTCAAGCTCAAGGTCACGGTGGAGTCCATCCAGAAGGGCACGATCGCCGACTTCACCAACATCGACCTCAACGCGAGCGAGAAGAAGTCCACTCCGTACTACGTGCAGGTGCGCCTCACCGCGCTCGGCGGCGTCGCGCCGCCCAAGGACAACGATCCCGCGCTCACCTTCACCGCGATCGACGACCGCGGCCAGCAGCAGGACAACATCACCATCCTCGGGACCTTCCAGCGCTGCGATGACCCCTCGCCGCCCACGTCGTTCGCGAACGGGAAGTCCTACCAGAGCTGCCTGACGTACCTGATCCCGGGCGGCGGCTCGGTCAAGTCGGTCGAGTGGAAGGACGGGCCCGCCCCGGCCGACGACGTGTCGGCCTACTACGACCGTCCCGTCGTGTGGGGTGCCTGACCTCGTTCGATCGGCTAGCGTTTTCCCGGCCCCGGAGGGGGGCCGGGAAAACGACGAGGGGGTTAGCGGTGCTCGCAGTCGAGGTCTCCCGTCATGGCGGGCCCGAGGAACTCGTGGTGGTCGAGCGCCCGGAGCCGGCGGCCGCGGTGGGCCAGGTGGTGGTGCGCAACCGCTGGATCGGGGTCAACTACGTCGACCTCCAGCACCGTGCGGGGCAGCCTTACCCGGTGGGGCTGCCGCTGATTCCCGGCACGGAGGCGGCGGGAACCGTCGTGGCGGCCGGCGCCGGCGCCGACCCCGGGCTGGCCGGCGCCCCGGTGGTTCACTTCGGTCACCTGGGCGGCGTCTACGCCGAGCTGACCGCGGTGCCGGCCGAGTTCGTCGTCCCGCTGGCCGCTGGAGTGGCGCTGGACGCGGCCGCCGCCGTCACCATGAACGGCACCACGGCTTACGTGCTGACGAGCCTGGCCAGCCGGATCGGGCCGGGCGACGTGGTGGTGGTGCAGGCGGCCACGGGGGCGACCGGGGGCGCCGTGGTCCAGCTCGCGGCGGCGGCCGGCGCCGAGGTCATCGCGATCACTTCCTCGGCTGGCAAGGCCCAGGCGGCGGCCGGCCTGGGAGCCCGTCACAGCTTCGCCCGAGCGGAGGTGCCCGACCCGGTGGCGGCCGTGCTGTCCGTCACCGGCGGGCGGGGCGCCGACGTGGTCTACGACGCCGGCGGCCGGGATACCTTCGAGATGAGCCTGGACATGCTGGCCACCCGGGGCACGCTCGTCCTCTACGGGCAGTCCGGCGGCCCGGTCGACCCGTTCGACCCCGGCCGGCTGTCGGGTATCACCGGCGCGGGCCGCGGCGCCGGGTCGCTGACCCTGCGCTGGGTGGCCGCCGGTCACTACCTGGCCAGCCAGCAGGACCGCGCCGCCGCCGTCGCCGCCGTCCTCGGCCAGGTCGCGGCGGGACGGCTCAGCCCGCGTATCGCCGGCCGCTTCCCGCTCAGCCGCGCGTCCGAGGCGCACGCCGTGCTGGCGGGCCGGAAGGTCCTGGGGAAGATCCTCTTGCAGGCGTGACCGGCGCGGAGCTGGCCGGGCGCCGGGCCACGCGGCCGGCCAGGACCTGCACGCCGCGCGCGGCCCAGGCGGAGGGCCGGGGGCGGGCTCCGTCCGCCAGGGCGTTCCAGTAGATCGACCAGGTGCCCGCGACCGCGCGCCGGACGACCGGGGCGGTGATCAGGCGGGTGGCCGCCGACGTGACCCGCGGCCTGTGCAGCAGCACGCCCTGCAGGGCCGACGCGCCCGCCATGTACTGCCCGAAGGCCGCCTCGAGGGCCTGAGCGTAGGCGGGGCCGGCCTGGCCGGGCCCGGCCAGCACCGCCTCGGCGGCCAGCCGGGCGCTGACCATGGCCGGGCCGATGCCCTCGCCCTGCAGGGGGTTGATGAGCCCGGCGGCGTCGCCGGCCAGCAGCACGTTACCGGCGGCGGGCGGGGTACCGGTGCCGCCCATCCGCAGCCAGCCGCCCATCACCGGCCCGGGCGGCGCGTTCTCGTCCAGGTCGCCGCGCTGGCCGAGCAGCGCGACCAGCCGGGTCAGGTCATCGCGCAGCGGCGCCTGCCTGCGACTGTGGCCGAGGCCGACCCCGATGCCCACGTTGGCCTGGCCGTCCGCCCCGGGAAACAGCCAGCCGTAGCCCGGGTAGATGCGCCACGGGCTGGCGTCGAGCAGGACCAGCAGCGGCAGCGGGACCTCGGCCGGCACGTACGCGCGGATCGCGAAGCCCCACAGCGCCGCCTGCGGGTCGAGCAGCCCGGCTAGCCGGGCGACCGGGCTCAGCGCCCCGTCCGCGGCGATGATCACCTCTCCGGCCAGCCGCTGCCCGTCGCCGGAGACGACGGCGTCGACCTGGCCGTCCGGTCCCTGGTCGACCGCGGTGATCCGGGCCCGGACCGGGACCGCGCCCGCCTGGACCGCGGCTTCGCGCAGCGCGTGATCCAGCGCCAGCCGCGGCACGATGATCCCGTGCCCGGGGTAGGTACGCCCGGTGAAGGCGGGCAGCCGGCTCCGCCGGCCGGAAGGGCCGACCGCGAGCAGGTCGCTGCCCTGCCCGGCGTCCGGGACGCGCAGTCCCAGGTCCGCCAGGACCTGCACCCCGTGCGGGCCCACCAGGTCCCCGCACGCCTTGTCGCGCGGGAACGCCGCCTTGTCGGCGAGCGCCACCCGTGCGCCGGCCCGGGCCAGTACCAGCGCGGCGATGCTGCCGGCCGGCCCGGCGCCGACCACCACCGCATCGTACCGAGAGCTCATGACCCGAAGGGTAACGGTGCCACGCGCTGAGGGGCCGCGCGGCCCGGGTGCAGCCAGGACCGGGCCAGGCGCTCCAGGGGGTGCGGTGCCGTGCCGGACGGGGCGAGGATCAGGCCGTCCGGCCGCACGGCCGGGACCGGGAGCGGGTCGCCGCGCTGGGCAGCCTGCACCAGGTCGCGCATCCGACGCTGGACCCGCAGGTAGAAACGCTGCTGCGTCCAGCGGCCGAACAACCGGAACCCCAGGCGGACTACCGGGCTCGGGATCGGCGCCATCCGCGAGTAGCCGCGGACCCGGAACCGCACCCGGCCGGTGGCCGTGTCCTTGATCACCTCGTAGGTGAGGCGGCCCTGTTCCAGGTGCCCTTCGAGGGTCTGGTAACTCCAGCCCCACACCCGTTCGGCGTCGGTGGTCTCGTCGATGATCCCGGTGACGCGGACCCCGAGGTAGAACCGCAGCACGGTGAACCGGCCCTCGAGCAGCATGTCGCGCCCTTTGAGCTCGTCGCCGGCCCGGTAGACACCGCGCAGGATCCGGGGCTCGGCGAACTCGTACTGGCGGACCAGCGTGCAGGCGGTCTCCCAGGGGCCGCCGGGCACCGGGGGCCCGGGCGGCTCCTGGCCGATGACCGTCTCGCCGGAGTCGACGTGCCAGTGCCCCTCCGCCTGGCCGTCCTCGGGCGCCCGGGCCGGGTCGTAGTTGATCGTGCGGTGCCGCAGCCCGTTCAGGGCGCTGGCCTCGTCGACCGAAGCGAACAGCTGCCTGCGCACCTACTCGGCTTTCTCGATGGCGTCGCCGATCAGCCAGAACATCGGCGGCCAGAGCCCGACGAACAGCGCGCGCCGTTCGGCGTTGCCGCGCTCGTCCTGGTCGACGGTCTTCGCGCGGATCCACAGCCCGATGCACAGCCCGATCGCCCCCATGGACGTGGCGTGCAGGTACGTGCCGCGCAGGCCAGCCCGCCGCAGTGCTTCTCCGGTAGTCATGTGGTCCTTTCTTACCTGGGCGGATGGCATGAAACAGCGATCAGCGGTAAGAGATCGTTCATGACGACGACGACCGGACCGGGCCGGCTGGGGATCGTGCTGGGCTGGCCGGTCGGGATTGCCCTGGTCAGCTGGCTGTATATGTGGCGGACGACGCCGCTGCACCGGTCGGAGGAACCCGGCGGACCCGAGGACCTGCCCGACCCGGTGGAGGACGCGCCCGCCGACGGGCTCCAGCCGCTCGCGGCTGGCGTCGGCCCGGTGCTGCACCGGTGCTACGCGGTGCGGATCACGGGCAGCGACATGAGGCCCCCGGCGCTGATCGACCTGGTGGCCGCCCACCTCGACCAGGCCTCCCCGGAGATGGCGGTGTTCCGCAAGACCCGCGGAGTCCAGGACGACCAGCTCCGCTGCGGTGAGGAGTTCCTCGTGCGGATGCCCGGGCCGTGGGACGGCCCCGTGCGGGTGATCCGCCGGGAACCGTGCTCGTTCCGGCTGGCCACGATGGAAGGCCACCTGGAGGCCGGGGAAATCGAGTTCCGGGCGGCGCAGGACGGGGACGCGCTGCGCTTCGAGATCGAGTCCTGGGCGCGGGCCGGGGACAAGCTGGCCGCCCTGCTCTACAACAACCTGCGGCTGGCCAAGGAGATCCAGCTGAACATGTGGTCGCACTTCTGCGTCCGGGCCGCGGCCCTGGCCGGAGGGCGGCCGAAGGGCGGCGTCACGATCAGGACCCGCTGGGTCGACTGGCCGCCGCCGGCGGCCTGAGATCCCCTGATATCCCGGTCGGCCAGCCGTTTCCTGGCCTGCTCGTAGACCTCCAGGGCGGCGCCGCGGCGGCCGCAGGCGTGCAGCGCGCGCATCAGCCGGGCGGCCAGCGGCTCGCGCCGCGGGTGCGCCACCACCAGCTCCTCAAGCTCGGCTACCAGCGGCTCGGTGACGCCGGTGAGCAGGTCGGCGTCGACGCGCTGCTCGATGGCGGCCAGCCGCAGCTCGTCGAGCCGGGCGATGACCGCCGCGCCGAAACCGGTCGCGGCCACGTCGGCCAGGGCCGGGCCGCGCCACAGCCCCAGCGCCCGCCGCAGGGTGGCCGCCGCCCCGGCCGGGTCGTGGGCACCACCTGGCCGGGCCGCAGCGCCAGCATGATCAGCAGCGCGCGCAGCCGGGACCCGCCGATCTCGAGGAGCTCCCCCGAGTCGGCGCGGACCTCCAGCGCCCCCAGGATCGCGACCTGCACGTGCACAATTGTGCCGGGTCTGGGTAGGACTGGCGACGTGGAACCTCTCCAGGCACTGCGTCAGATCGCGTTCGAGCTGGAGCGGGCCGGGGCGCCCACCTACCGGGTGCAGGCGTTCCGCCGGGCCGCGCAGGTGCTCGAGGCCCTGCCGCCGGGCGAGCTCTCGCGGCGGGCGCAGGCGGGCACGCTGCGGGCGCTGAAGGGCATCGGGGACACGACGGCCCAGGTGGTGACCGAGGCCGTCCGGGGTGAGGTGCCCGGCTACCTGGCCCGGCTGCTGGCGGACCAGCCCGACGCGCCGCCGCACGACGCGCTGCGGATGGCGCTGCGCGGTGACTGCCACACCCACTCGGACTGGTCGGACGGGGGCAGCCCGCCGCGGGAGATGGCGCAGGCGGCCCGCGACCTCGGCCACGAGTGGATCGCGCTGACCGACCACTCGCCGCGGCTGACGGTGGCCAGCGGGCTGTCGGCGGCGCGCCTTGAGGCTCAGCTGTCGCTGGTTGAGGAGCTGAACGCCGAGCTGGCGCCGTTCCGCATCCTGACCGGCATCGAGGTGGACATCCTCGAGGACGGCTCGCTCGACCAGCGCGAGGACCTGCTGGCCCGGCTCGACGTGGTGGTGGCCAGCGTCCACTCCAAGCTGCGGATGCCCGCGGGCCCGATGACCAGGCGGATGGTGACCGCGGTCCGCAACCCGCACGTGGACGTGCTCGGCCACTGCACCGGGCGGCTGATCGGCCCGAACCGGCAGGGGCGCGGCCGCCGGCCGGAGTCGGAGTTCGACGCGCCGGCCGTGTTCGGCGCGTGCCGGGACGCGGGGGTGGCCGTCGAGATCAACTGCCGTCCTGAGCGCATGGACCCGCCGGATCCGCTGCTGCGGCTGGCCGCCGAGATGGGCTGCGTGTTCGCCATCGACACCGACGCGCACGCGCCGGGCCAGCTGGACTGGCTGGGCAACGGCACGGGCCGGGCCGGGCGGGCCGGGATCAGCGCGGACCGGGTGATCAATACCCGCGGCGCCGCGGAGGTGACAGATAGGGCGTGAGCCCCCTAGATCATGAAGCGGGCTCGGTAGATGATGACACGGTCCATCGTCTCGCCGACACGGCCTGGACGCACCATCAATCCCGCCTGCACCGTGCGCACCATGTCGATTCAGTGGTTGTGGCGCCCTACCGGATAGAGAGGGTAGAACGCCACAACCACTGAATTTCTGGGATAGCTTAAGGGACTGGTGAGGATGACCGACCCGCGGCGCGTCACTACCCGCAGACCCGGCCCGGCTACATCGATACGGCGCTGCACCAGGCCGTCACGCCGCACGCGGAATCCGCGTTCGTGGACATTGCCCGCTGGCGGACCGCGGCTGGCTTCGCGGCGACGCCGAGCCCGGCTTCAGGGAGTCAGCCATCGGCCTGGCCGACTACCGGCCGCACCCCGCGCTGTACCAGGTCGCCGATGCTGAACATGACACCAGGCATGCAGCCCTCACCCAGCGTGAGAGTCAAGAGAACATCTGCTCCCCCGGCGTAACCTGGCCCGATGAGCATCGTCATCCGGCCTGCCACGAAAGCGCGCTTCGATGATGTCGCGATCATGCTCGGGCCGAAGAACCCGGACTCCTCGGTGTGCTGGTGCCTCAGCCACCGGCTGGACTCGAAGACCAACCGCGCGCTGGCCGGCCCGGCCCGGGGCGACTACGTCCGGAAGCTGTGCGGTCGTAAGGTCGCGCCCGGTGTCCTGGCCTACGCGGGGGACGAGGTGGCCGGGTGGGCCGCCACCGCCCCCCGGTCCGAGCTGCCCTTCGCCCGGTCGACCAAGATCCCGCACGTCGACGACCTGCCGGTCTGGTCGATCTGGTGCATCCGCGTCCGTCCCGGCTTCCGCGGCCGGGGCATCTCACGCGCCCTGCTCGACTGGGCGGTGGCGTACGCCCGGTCGCACGGCGCGCCGGCGGTCGAGGGCTACCCGGTGGACAACCAGGGCAAGAAGGTCGACCTCACGATGGCCTACGTGGGTATCCGCACGGTGTTCGAGGAGGCCGGCTTCACCAAGGCCGCGGACACCACCGCGGTCTCCGGGGGCTTCCCGCGCGTGCTGATGCGGCTGGACCTGGGACCCGGTGCCGGATGACGCCGAGGTCGTGATCATGGGCGGAGGGCTCGCCGGCCCTCAGGCGGTGACGGGTTCGGGGTCCTGGCCTCGGTTATCGAGCACGAGCGGGCGGCGGCCGTCGATTTTGTAACGGACATGAGTGACGTCGGGGGTGGCGATGACCCGGGCCGGGGTCAGCTCGATCGCCTCCTGGCCGCCGAGGCCGAGTTCGGGGCTGAGCAAGCGCATCCCGTCGCCGAGGATCACCGGCACCACGTGGAGTTCCAGCTCGTCCAGCAGCCCGAGCCGGATGACCTCGCGGAGCAGCGTGCCGCCGCCGGCGATGGCGACGTTCTTCCCGTTCGCCGCGGCGCGGGCCTGGCTGATGGCGTCCGCGACGCCGCTGGTGACGTAGGTGAAGCTGGTCCCGCCCCGCCGGTGCAGGGTCTCCCTGGCCCGGTGGGTGACCACGAAAACCGGGGCCCGGAACGGCGGCTCGTCTCCCCACGGGATCTCGCCGCCGTCGGCCATGCGCCGCCCCATGACGTAGGCGCCGGCTGCCGCGAAGGTCTCGGCGATGATCTGGGAATTAGTGCTTTGCTCACCGCCCCTGAAGCCCAGGCGCTGGCGCCATGCCTCGGCGTCGATCACCCACCGGGTGACGCGGAAGAAGCCGGCGGCTTCGGTGCTGTCGAGCCAGGGCTGGGGGCCGGTGTGCTCTGGTCCGGCGTAATAGCCGTCAGCTGAGACCGACATCTGCGCGGTCACGATCGTCATGGGCCTGAACCGTCCTTTGTCTGGGTACCGGGCTGGGGTTAACGGCTGCTGGAGAGATAGGCGCCAAGCTGGCCGAGCAGGCCTTTGGTGCCTTCCTCCCTGCCTTCGGGGCTGTCCAGCCCGTCGAAATGAACGCCTTGCTCGACGTAGGTCAGCAGGGTCCGGTCGCCGCCGTCCTCCAGCGTGATCGTGGTGACGGACGTGGACAGGTGCCGCTCGTCGACCCACATGTCGTAGGTGAACACGATCCGCTCCGGCTCGACGATGTCGGTGTAGGTGGACTGGAACCTTGACCGCGGGCCGCCGTGCCACTGACCGGTCTCCGTGCTCTGCCCGCCGACACGGAAATCATGGTGCTTCTCCTCGGCGGTGAACGCATCGCCCGCGGTGAACCACTGGTCGCGGGCGGCGTTGTCCGACAGCGCATGCCAGACCGCTGCCACGGGCACCGGGTAGGTGCGCTCGACGGCGAAGGTGGCATGGGCCTGCGTGCGCTTGGTCGTCTCGTTCATTTTTGATCACTCCTTGGTGGTGGGACGGTCCAGGAAGGCGCCGAGTCGGTCCAGGCGCTGCTCGGCCGGCAGTTGCTGCCGGCCGATCCAGTCCGCGGCGGGGGCCAGCGCCCCGGGCGCGAGCTGGTAGGTACGGACGCGGCCGGCTTTGGCCGAGGTGACGATCCCGGCTTGTTCGAGCACGCCCAGATGCTGGACGACCGTCGGCAGCTTCATCTCGAACGGCTGCGCCAGCTCGCTCACCGACGCCGGCCCGCGGGATAGCCGCTCGACCATCGCCCGCCGGCTGCTGTCGCCGAGGGCATGGAATACACGGTCGAGAGCCATATACTTAGGCATATACCTAAGTATTACGTTCCGGGCGCGGTTGTCAAGCAGACCGTCCGCAACAGGCGCCCGCGGACATAGCTGGCGGCCTCCTCAGGGCCTTCCGCGGACATAGCTCGTGAAAGCCGCACAATCCGTCTCCGCGGAAACGCCGGCAACGGCGGGCGTACGGGGCCAGACCGGGAGAGTGACGGGGCGGTTGAGGGGACGCGGTTGGAGCTGGCCCCGTTCCAGTGCGAGCTCAGTGGCGCTTCAGCGGTATCTCGCACAGTGGGACCACGGATCCCGTCGCTGCCGACGCGCCCGGCGCGTCGGCCAAGGAGCAGTCCCGATGATCAGGCACCCCGTTCACAAGGCAGCGGCACGCGAGCGGCCCGGCACCTTCCCGGCGCGGGCGAGCCGCCCGGCCAGGCACACCCGGGTTACGCCGCTGCGCCGGCTGACGGGCTGGCTGCGACCGGTCCGAGATGGCCGGCCGGAGCGGGACGCAACGTCGGCTGTGCTGCGGGACGGGTCGCGGGTGCTGGTCCGCCAGGTGCGCAGCACCGATACCGGGCTGCTCGCGGAGGGGTTCGCGCGGCTGAGCGAGCGGTCCCGCCGGATGCGTTTCCTCGGCAAGAAGGACGAGCTGACCGCGGCCGAGCTGCGTTACTACGCCGACGTGGACCACCACGATCACGAGGCGCTCGTGGCGCTGGACCCCGCCGACGGGCGCGGGGCGGGTGTCGCCCGCTACGTCCGGGACGCCGACGACCCGCAGGCGGCCGAGATCGCCCTCACCATCACCGACGACTGGCAGGGCCGGGGGCTGGGCACCGAACTGCTGGCCCGGCTGTCCCACCGGGGCCGCCAGGAAGGCATCTGCCATTTCACCGGGGTGGTGTCCCACGACAACGTGCCGATGGGCATGCTGATGCGCAGCGTGGGCGCCGTCGAGACCGACCGCAGCTTCGGCACCGTGGAGTACGAGATCGCGTTGATGCGCGCCGGGGAGTACAGCCTCGACTGTGGTTCCGCTGCGTAGACGACGGCAGCGTCTTCAGCTGGGGTGACCTGGACCGCCGCTACGCCTCGCGGGGATGGCGGACGAAGTCGCCCTCGCCGGGCCGGCTGACGATCTCGCCTTCGCCCTTCAGGATCTCCAGGGCCCGGGCGGCGACGCGGTGGGAGACATGGTGATGCTCAGCGATGGTGTGCACCGAGGGGATGCGGCCGGTCATGGCCCCCTGGGCGATCTCGTCACGGAGCATCTTGGCGACTTGCTCATACGGCGGTACCGCCGAGTCGGGGTCGATCACACGGGCCAGCATCGCGGGTGACGGGGCCGGTTGGCAAATTCAGCCCGGCCCGTGAGCGCCCTGGTCACCGCGGCCCAGCCGGTATTTCCTACAGTGAGCTGATGGACAGTGCGCAACGCGAGCTGAGCGACCAGATCGACCAGGCCACGCAGCGGCTGCTCGACCGGGCCCGGATCATTGCCGAGCCGGACCTGCGGGCACCGTCACTGCTACCGGGATGGACGCGGGCCCGGGTCCTGGCGCACCTGGCGCTGGGCGCCGACGCGATGCGGGACCTGCTGGCCGGAGTGCGGACCGGCCAGGGCAGGCTGGCCGGCGCCAGCGCCGAGGCGCACGAGGCCGGCCTCAAGTACAGCGAGAGCCTGCGGCCAGAGGAACTCACCGCCGAGCTGGCCGACTCGGCGATGGCGCTGCGGACGGTCGCCCGCCAGCTGACCGGCGACCAGTGGCAGGTCCCGGTGGAGGTGCCCGGCCTGGCCTCGTTCCCCGCCGCCGAGCTGCTGACCAGGCGGCTGGTCGAGGTGGAGCTGCACCACTGTGATCTCGGCGCCGGATACGGGCCGGACGAATGGCCGGCCTCCTTCGCCGACCTGGAACTCATCGAGCCGATGCGCTCCTGGCGCCAGGACCGGCTCGGCTACCCCGATCAGTCCGAGCCGGGGCTCAGGCCGCCCCGGGTGCCCGCGCCGTACCGGCCGGGCCAGCGGCTGCCGGGGAGCTGGCTCGGAACAAGGTGAGGTCCATCGACTTGCCCAGGAGCGGATCGGCGAGCGGGACGAGGTACCGGTAGCGGGCGGGCAGCTCGGCGCGCATGTCCCGGGGCGGCCGGGTCAGGGTGGCGGACTGCCTGACCTCCAGCCCGGACCGTTCCAGCGAACGCGGATCGTCGCAGGCCCACGCCCACCGGGCGTCCATGCCCTTGCGGGCCGCCAGCCGGTGCTGCTGCTCGAAGGTCCGGCCCGGATAGGTGTCCAGCGCGAGCAGGGCCCCCGGGAACCGCTGCGCGATGCGGGCGAGCGTGGCCAGGACCTGGTCCTGCGGCAGGTAGACGAGCACGCCCTCGGCGACGAAGAAGTACGGCCCGGGGCTCCGCGCGGCTTCCGGCAGCCACCCCTCGTCCAGGACGGAGGCGGCCACCATCCGGCGCCGCCCGGTGTCCGCGAAGAATTTCCGGCGCAGGTCGATGGTGTCCGGCAGGTCCAGGTCGAGCCAGTGCACCCGGCCGTTGTCGACCCGCTCGAACCGGGTATTGAGGCCGGTACCGAGCTCCACCACCGTTCCCCCGGGGTGCGCGGCCAGGAACCCGCGGACCCAGAAGTCGATGATGGCGGTGCGCAGCACGGTGACGAACCCGCCGGCGCCCGGGCCGTACTTGGCCGCGTCATAATCGACCGACCGCAGCAGTTCCACTGCCCGCGGATCGCGCAGCACGGGATGCTTGCGCTGGCTCTCCGCCGCTCGCGCGGCGAGCGTGATGAACAGGGTCTCCTGCACCGCGCCGAGCCGCGCCTGCTGCCTGGCCGCCATCAGGCCGGCCAGACCACGGGGAACAGCGGGTGGTCCAGGTCGGCGCCGGCCGGCAGCCCGGCCTTCAGGTCATCGAACGGCGGCGACGTGCGCCAGGCCCGCGGGGCGTGCCTGGCCCCGGCTGACAGGTAGCGCAGTGACAGGACCCGGCGCCGGCCGCGGTGCGGGAACCCGGGGGCTCCGTGCACGGTCAGGAAGTCGAAGAAGATGGCGTCGCCCGGCCGCAGCTCGAACCTTCGGATATCGAAGCGCTCCGGCTCGGCCTCGATATCGGGCAGCTCGGCCAGGCTGCCCGCGGGGAACCAGCGGGCCTCCTTGGCCAGGAAGGTGCGGGGCATCAGCCAGGGACCGCGGTGCGAGCCCGCCACCAGCTCCAGGCAGCCGTCCGCGGGCACCGGATCCACCGGGATCCAGGCGCTGACCCCGCGGCCGTCGACGTTGTAGTAGGGCTGGTCCTGGTGCCAGGGCGTGCGCTGCGTGGTCCCGCCCTCCTTGACCAGGACGTGATCGTGGTAGAAGCGGACCCGTGGGGTGGCCATCAGGGCGGCGGCCAGGGCGGGCACCCGGGAGTGGCGGGCCAGCCGCTCGATCTGCGGGATCTCCTGCCAGCGGCGGAAGTCCTCGGTGAACGCGCCGGGGTCGTCCGGACGGCTGGCCACCTGGGCCAGCGGGCCCGGCCGGGCCAGCACCGCGTCGATGGCGGCGGCCGCCTCCGCCACCTCGCCGGGATCCAGGACCGAGCGCAGGCAGGCCACGCCGTCCCGGGCGAAAGCCGCGATCGCCTCGTCGTCCAGAGCCATGGGAGGAGCTTAAACGGAAGGGTGGCTACACTTACGTGCGAGGGGGACCCCAGAGAGGCAGGCCCAGCGTGGCGCGTGGTATCCAGGTCGGCGACAAGGCACCCGACTTCACTCTTCCGTCCCAGTCCGGCGAGCAGGTCCGGCTGCAGGACCGGATCGGCGAGCGGGTCGTGGTCCTGTACTTCTATCCCAAGGACAACACCAGCGGCTGCACCGCCGAGGCGTGCGCGTTCCGCGACAGCCACGAGGCTTTCAGCGACGCGGGCGCCGAGGTGATCGGGGTCAGTTCCGACTCATCCGACAAGCACGCCGGCTTCGCCAGCAAGCACCAGCTGCCGTTCACGCTGCTGGCCGACCAGGGCGCCAAGATCCGCAAGGCCTACGGGGTGCCGGCCGTGATGGGCCTGATCCCCGGCCGGGTCACCTACGTCATCGACCGCACCGGCACGGTCCGGCATGTCTTCAACTCGATGACCAACATCGACGGGCACGTCGGCGAGGCCCTCGAGGTGGTCAGGAAGCTGCAGGCCGAGCAGCCCGCCTAGGGCTGAGCCGCCGCGGGCGCCTCGTCCGTCAGTACAGCCCGCTGGAGTTGCGGGAACACCTTGGCCACCTTGCCCAGCAGGTAGTCGCCGTAGGTGCCGGTGAAGGCGTGCAGGTTCTGCCCGTCCCAGCGCGGCTGGCCGGCTTCGGTGACCGCGGCCCGGCCCGGCAGCGGCGGGATCTCGGCGGCGAAGCCCGGGTCGAGGAAGAACGGGAAGGACAGCCGGTCCCGGCCGCTGGCGTTGCGTACCCGGTGCGGGGTCGACCGGTACCAGCCGCCGGTCAGCCGGTCCAGCATGTCGCCGATGTTGGCCACGAAGGTGCTCGCCCGGGGCGGCGCGTCGATCCAGCCGGCCGGCGTCCTGATCTGCAGGCCGCCGGCATCGTCCTGGGCCAGCAGGGTGAGCAGGCCGTAGTCGGTGTGCTCGCCCACGCCCCAGGCCGCGTCGGCGGCCGGCCCGGCCGGGTAGCGGAACACCCGGAACAAGACGGTCGGGTCAGCGGTGTACCCGGCGGCGAAGTACTCCGGGTCCAGGCCCAGGCTCAGCGCCACGCCGCGCAGCACCGCCTGGCCCAGGCCGGTCAGCGCGTCGAGGTAGTCGAGCACGGCGGCGCGCATCCCCGGCACCTGCCGCGGGAACAGGTTGCGGCCGTGCAGCGGGAGCCCGGCCCGGACCCGGGGATCCTCCTGGCCGAGCTCGGTGCCGAAGTAGAGCCCTTCCTTCAGGTCGGGCTGGCCCGAGGTGAGCTCGGCGCCGACCGGGAACCAGCCGCGCCAGGCCGGGCCGCCGCGGGCCATCGCGATCTCCGCCTTGTCGGCGGCCGGCAGCGCGAAGAACGCGGTGCAGGCCGCGGCCAGCCGGGTCTGCAGGTCCGGTGCGACGCCGTGGCCGGTGACGTAGAAGAAGCCGTGCTCGCGGCAGGCCGCCTCGATCTGCCGGGCCACCGCCGCGAGCGGGCCCGGAGCAGGCTGGGGCGCGAGCAGCGGCGCCACGTCAACGACCGGGAGCATGCCGAACGGGTGTGTGTCTGCCACGGTCCGATTCTGCCCGCAGGGGCCGGTAGCCGGCGAAGCCGGGCTCCGCTAGTCCCCGTGCTCGTCCCAGGGCGCGAAGGCCGCGCGGTAAAACGAATTCCCGCGGCACCGATAATGAGATGGTGGACAGTTTCCGGAACCGGGTCGGCGCGGCCATCTTCGAGCGGGTGGCGGGCCCGCAGGGCCGTGACCGGCGGCAGCAGATCCACGCCGAGCCGGGTGAGCGGTGGTTCGCCGAGGACCGGCCGATCCGCCGGGTCCAGGGAGACTCGTCCATGTTCATCGGCGGGATCAGCGCGCTGCTGCTGCAGTCGCTGCACCCGCTGGCCATGGCCGCCGTCGCGCAGCACTCCGACTACAAGGGCGACCCGTGGGGACGGCTGCAGCGGACCAGTTATTTCCTGGCCGTCACGACGTTCGGCCGGACCGAGGACGCGATGGCGGCCATCGCGCGGGTGCGCGCGGTGCACGCCCGCGTCACCGGGTTCGCCGCCGACGGGCGGCCCTACGCCGCCTCCGACCCGCACCTGCTGACCTGGGTGCACATCGCCGAGGCGGACAGTTTCCTGCGGGCGCACAGCCGGTTCGGCGTCCAGCCGCTGGATCAGGCCGGACGGGACGGTTACGTGGCCGACCTGGCCCGGATCGGCGCGGAACTGGGCGTGCCGGACCCGCCGCGGACCGAGGCCGAGCTGGCGATGAGGATCAGCCGCTACCGGGCCGAGCTGGCCGCCACGCCCGAGGCTCGCGAGGCCGCCCGGTTCCTGCTGGTCAATCCCCCGCTCCCCGCGATCGCCCGGGCTCCCTACGGGATGCTGGCCGCGGCCGCGGTGTCGCTGCTGCCCGGCTGGGCCCGGCGCCCGCTGCGGCTGCCCCGGCTGCCGGTGACCGAGACCATGCTGGTCCGCCCGGCCGGGCACGCCATGGTCCGGGCCATCCGCTGGGCGACCAGCGCGCCGCCCCCGGCCAAGGCCAGCTGACCTCAAGCCGGCCGATTTTGTCATTTTGTGAGACGGGCGCCGATCGCCGGCGGTGGGAGGATCTGAGGATGCCGATGCCGACCGTTGCCCTCGATGTGCCGTCCGCGCGTGTGCTCGCCGACCAGGCGTCGATCATCTCCGATCTGCAGTTCGTCATGGACTGCTGCTAGCGGCTGCTGCCCGAGCTGGCCAGGCCGGAGGAGGAGCGGGACCCGCTGATACCGCTGGCGCTGTGGTCGTCGGCCGTGCTGGCCTACGGCCGCTGTTTCAGCAAGGGCAAGCGGTTCGCCCTGTCCGCCGACGACGTCAAGAACCTGCCGCTGCACGGGGCGGTGATGAACTTCCACGACTGGGTCATGGAGGAACGCGACAAGCTCGCGGCGCGGGCCGCTAACCCGGCCGAGGCGGCGAAGGTGGGCGCCGCGCTGTCCGAGCCCGAGAAGAAGGACCGTCGGGTCGAGGGCATCGTCATCTTCGCCAGCAGCCACGAGGTCGTCAACGACGTCGGCGTGCGCCAGCTCGGCGGGCTGGCTTCCGAGCTGGCCAAGCAGATCGCCGGGAAGGCGCAGGAACAGCAGGACGTCGTGCTGAAAGAAGCCCAGCAGCTGAAGCTGGACGACCTGTACGAGCTGCCGGTGATCGGCACCTGGCCGCCCGGGGAGGACGACGAGGCCGGGGACGACGCCGGGGAAGTCTCCTCCTAGGCGGCGAGGACGGCGCGGACGCGGCGCACGACCTCGTCGGGGCCGAGCGCACGGGCCACCTGAGCCAGGTCCGGGCTGCGCGCCGCGCCGGTGAGCAGGATCCGGATGACCTGGGAGGCCTCCCGGATCGAGCCCTTGTAGCGGTCCGGGTCCTGCTTGTAGACCTTCTGGCTGGGCGCGAACCCGAGGTCGTCGGCCAGCTGCCGGATCTGCTCGAACCAGCCGGCGTCCGGGCCCGGTTCCGGGCTCGGCGGC
>Ga0136846_1224623_pt1 | contig 17643 bp, 16 predicted proteins | sample HopSoiMetagenom2_FD_96841 | JGI IMG/M metagenome (GOLD analysis project Ga0136846, IMG submission 96841) | Grasslands soil microbial communities from Hopland, California, USA - 2 Assembly 2016 (version 4) | ecosystem: Environmental > Terrestrial > Soil > Grasslands | place: USA: Hopland...
CCGTCCTTCTCGCCCCGGTAGACGTATGTCGACCCCGGCCGCAACGGGAACCACGGATTGTCCACGGTGCGCGCGAACGCGCGCGGCGGGGGTGCCGCGAGCGCGAGCGCTGCGATCGCCGTTACGACCATCGGCGCCTCCCGCGGACGGCGCCGCCCGTCAGTGGAAGCTTCCTGTGCCGACGATGCAACCCGGCCCGTAGAACCCCGTGCCCGGTCGCGGAGGCTGTGGCGCGGACGCGCCCGTGACCATCCCGATGACGGGCCGGTTGTCCTCGGACGGGATGATGTCGGACGACCCTGCGGGATCGCTGTTGCCGCCGAGGCGGCAGTGCAGCGCCTTCGACGCCGGCGCCCGCTTCATGTCCCAGCCGAGCTGGGCGAACTCCCATGCGGACAGGTCGGTCGTCAGCGGGCGCACGAGCGATCCGCCCCTGAACGGCAGCTTGAAGAACGTCGAGACGCCGGTCAGCTTCTGGATCACGGCACGAAGCACCTGTTGCTGGCGCTCGCCACGCGTGATGTCGTTGTCCGCCGGGTTCAGCTGGTTCTCGCGGATGCGCGAGTAGATCTGCGCGCGCCAGCCGTTCATGTGCTGCGGCCCTTTCGCGAAGCGCCAGCCCTTCCACGTCGCGCAGCGCGCTGCCGTGTACGGGCAGTCGAACGGGTTCGACAGGATCCGCTCCGGCACGTCGACGGTGATCCCGCCGATGCTGTCGACGAGCTGCCGGAAGTGGTGGAAGTCGATGATCAGCACATGGTTGACGGGCAGCCCGGTGAAGCTCGAGACGGTGCGCACTGCGAGCCCCGGGCCGCCGATCTGCGTCGCCGAGTTCACCTTGCCGAGCCCGTACCCGGGTACGGGCACGCGCAGGTCGCGCGGAATCGAGAGGTAGACGAGGCGATGTCGGCTCGGATCGATGCGCAGCAGCATCACCGAGTCGGAGTGGAAATCGCCCACGCGCTGGTCGTTGTTCATGTGATCGGTGCCGAGCAGGAGGATGTCGCTCGCGTTGTTCAGCAACGCGCCGTTGTCCTTGGTGAGGGTCTGCTGCACGTTGGCGGGAAGGCGGTTGTTCGCCGCGTGCACGCCGGAGCGGAACGCGAGGAAGCCGGCGACGGCCCAGACGATCAGAACGACGATGAGCACCAGCAGCCCGACGAGAATTCGACGGCGCCAGCTCCACCGTCGGCGCGGCCGGCGGATCTTCGGCTGCGAGGGGACGCGGCCGTTCCCGCCCGGTGCGCGCTCGCGCCGTTCGAGCGGCACCCTGCCCTTCGTGCGTCCGCCGCGGTAGACGCGATAGGGCTTGTCTACCCCGGCCATCGACGCAGTAGGGTAGCCAGCCGGATTGCCTGAGCCGCGTGTCATCGGCGTCGACCTCGGCGGGACGAAGATCCTCACGGGAATCGTCGCGCGCGACGGAACGGTCGAGCACCGGCGCGAGACAGCCACACCGATCGAGTCGCAGGACACATTGCTCGCGGGGCTCGACGCAGCGGTCGAGGAGCTGCTCGACGACTCGATCGTCGGTCTGGGGCTCGGCGTTCCGTCCCGGCTCGACCAGAAGACGGGCCGGGTCGAAGGGTCGGTCAACATCCCGCTCGAGGGCCTCGATCTGCGGTCCCGGATGGCGGAGCGGTTCGGGCTTCCGGTCGGGATCGAGAACGACGCGAACGCCGCCACGTACGGCGAGTTCGTCGCCGGTGCGGGCCGTCACGCAGAGACGATGGTGATGCTGACGCTCGGGACGGGCTGCGGCGGCGGCGCCGTGATCGGCGGGAAGCTGTACCGCGGGTGGGCCGAGTTCGGTCACATCGTGATCGTCTTCGACGGCGTCCCGTGCCAGGGCACGTGCACCGGGCGCGGCCACCTCGAGCCGTACGTCACCGGAACTGCGGCGACGAAGCTCGCGCGGGAGGCGTTCGGCCCGGCCGTCGACGCCCATCGCCTCGTCCGCCTCGCCGACGAGGGAGAGCCCGAGGCGCGCGATTTGCTCGCCGGCATGGGCCGCCACCTCGGCGCCGGCATCGGGTCGCTCGTGAACATCTTCGATCCGGATCTCGTCGTGATCGGCGGCGGTTTCGCGGCCGCGGGAGACTTTCTGCTCGAGCCTGCGCGGGAGGTGATGCGGCGCGAGGCGCTGGCGCCCGACGGCGGCCGCGTTCAGATCGTCCGGGCGGAGCTCGGAACGGCCGCAGGCTTGATCGGCGCGGGGCTCGTCGCGCACGACGCCGTCGCCGCCCACGACTGATGCCGCTCGCGGTCTGCGCGACGCCGATCGGCAATCTCGAGGACGTGACGCTCCGCGTTCTCGCGGAGCTCGCCGGAGCGGACGTCGTCTTGTGCGAGGACACGCGTCGTACTCGGCGGCTGCTGGACCGTCACGGGATCCGTGCGTCTCGCCTGCTCTCGTACCACGAGCACAACGAGGCGCAGCGTACGAGCGAGCTCGTTCCGCGGCTCGTCGAGGGCGAGCGCATCGCGCTCGTCACGGACGCGGGCATGCCCGGAATCAGCGACCCCGGAGCGCGGCTCATCGCGGCCGCGCGCGACGCGGGCGTGCCGGTGACGGTCCTGCCGGGGCCGTCGGCGGTGGAGACGGCACTCGCCGGAACCGGCTTCGATGCCGGCCGGTACCTGTACGTCGGATTCCTTCCGCGTGTTCCTGCTGCGATCGTCGAGCTCGTCAACGGGTCGCGTGACGTGACGATCGTCGCCTTCGAGTCGCCGCAGCGGCTCCCGGCGTCGTTGCGCGCAATCGCAGAAGACGACTCCGAGCGCCGCGTCGCTGTGTGCCGCGAGCTCACGAAGATCCATGAAGAGGTCGTACGTGGAACCGCGGCGGAGCTCGCGGCCCGCTTCTCGTCGCCGCCGAAGGGCGAGGTCACGCTCGTCGTCGCGCCGAGCGCGGAGGTGGTGCGCGACGGAGACGACCAGCAGGCGTTCGCGGCCGTGACCGAGCTCGTCGAGGCCGGCCTCCCGCGCCGTCGCGCCGCGGAGATCGTCGCGCGGCTGACCGGTGTCGCGCGCAACACGCTCTACCGCCGTACTTTGTAGCCAGTATTGACAACGAGCACGACGTGCCGCTACCGTCGGATCGCTCGTTCGCAAAACTGACAACAAGGAGGTCTTCGTGCGACGGCTCGCCGCCCTGCTCTTCCTTTGCCTGCTTGCTCTTCCGACCGCCGCGGCAGCCTGGACATGGCCGGTCGACGGGAGGGTTCTCCGCCCGTTCACATTCGACCCGGCCCATCCGTACGCCGCCGGCCAGCACCGCGGTCTCGACATCGCGGCGGCCGCAGGCTCGGCGGTTCGCGCACCTGCCGGCGGAACGGTGACGTTCGCCGGGACGGTTCCGGACGGCGGCAAGACGCTCTCGATCGAGACACACGCCGGCTACACGGCGACGCTCCTGCACCTCGGCTCGCTCGGCGTCGCCCGCGGAGCTCATGTCGACGAGGGCGGCAAGGTTGCGACGGGCGGCGGCGAGGGGTTCGTCTACTTCGGCCTCCGCACGACGGGAAATCCCCAGGGCTACGTCGATCCGCTCGCGTTCCTTCCGGCGCCCGACGCTTCGACACCGACGGTGCCGGCGCCTGAGCCCGCGATGGATGTGGCCCCGGCGGTCGGAGGCGCCGCCGCGTCGCCGCCGGCACCTGCCGCCGTGACATCCGGTGCACCCGGTGCGAGCTCGGCGGCGCCGCAGCCGGCGGAGACTGCGGCCGCGCCCTCGGCGCGAGCGGCCGACCCCGCAACGGCTTCCGGCGTGCCGGCGCCGCCCCTGCGCGCCGTAACGACCCCTGCCGTGCCCGAGCCGGCGCACGCGAGCGCGCCGGCGGGGGGTGCCGCCGGTGGCGTGGCGTCGGCGCCGTACGCGCCTCGTTCGGCAAGCGCCGGGGCGGGCGGTCTGGTGTCGACCGATCGGCTGTCACCGGCGAACACCGGCCTGGTCGCGCTGCGCAGCTTCCGGGTGGCCCGGCGTGTCGGCTCGCTTGGCGCTCCTGCGATCCCGGCGGCGGTCGACGGCGCGGTTGTGGCACCGGCAGCCGGTCCGGCGCGACGCTCAGGTGCGGGCACCGATCGAAGCGCGACGACAGACCGAAGCCGGCGGGATGTTGCACGTGACGGCGCGGCCGCGGCCGCCACATCCGGCGTGCGTATGCGCGCGTCCGCGACGACGGCCGAGGACGTGTCGAAGCACCGCTTGTCCACCGGCGGCGTGACGATCGTCATCGTCGCGACGGCGATTCTCGGCGTCATCGTCGTCCTCGGGCTCCGTCGCCGATCGATCGGGCCGCAAGCGCCTCGTATCATCGAAGCGCATGTCCGAGACGACGCCGAAGAAGATCCTCGTCGCGCCGGCGTGGCCGTACGCGAGCGGACCGCGTCATCTCGGCCACGTCGTTGGCTTCGCAGTGCCCGCGGACATCTGTGCGCGGTACCACCGGCTGAAGGGCAACGACGTGATGATGGTGAGCGGGACCGACGAGCATGGCACGCCGGTCATGGTCTCGGCCGACCGCGAGGGAGTCTCGCCGCGTGAGCTTGCTGAGCGCTACAACGCGCAAACGCGCGAGGACCTTCGTGACCTCGGGATCAGCTACGACTGCTTCACGCGAACGACGACGCAGAATCACGCGCGCGTCACGCGCGACATCTTTCGCACGCTGTACGAGCACGGATGGCTCATCGAGCAGGCGGCGCTCGGAGCGTTCTCGCCGTCGACCGGCAATACGCTCCCCGACCGCTACATCGAAGGGACGTGCCCGATCTGCGGCTACGCGCAGGCGCGCGGCGACCAGTGCGACAACTGCGGAAACCAGCTCGATCCGTCGGACCTGATCAACCCCCGCTCGATCATCGACGGGTCGACGCCGGAGTTTCGCGAGACGACGCACCTGTTCCTGAACCTGCCTGCATTCGCCGATCGCCTGCGCCCGTGGCTCGAGTCGAAGCAGACCTGGCGGCCGAACGTCCGAAACTTCTCGCTCGCCCTCGTCGATGAGCTGAAGTCGCGGGCGATGACACGTGACATCGACTGGGGGGTCCCGGTTCCGGTCGAGGGCTATCCCGAGGAAACGAAACGGATCTACGTGTGGTTCGACGCGGTGATCGGCTACCTGTCGGCGTCGATCGAGTGCGCCGCGAACCGCGGCGAGGCGGATGCGTGGCGCGAGTGGTGGCAGACGGACGCCGCGACGCACGCGTACTTCATGGGCAAGGACAACATCGTCTTCCACACGATCATCTGGCCGAGCATGCTGCTCGGGTACGACCGCGGCGGCGAGATCGCCGCGGGGCACCCGCTGCATCTCCCGGACGAGGTCGTCGCGAGTGAGTTCCTGACGATGGAGGACACGCAGATGTCGGCGAGCCGCGGCGTCGGCGTCAACCTGCGCGACGTGCTCGAACGCTACGACCCCGACCCGGTGCGCTATTACCTCACCGCCGCCGGCCCGGAGACGCAGGACTCGGCGTTCACGTGGGGCGAGTTCGTCCGGCGGAACAACGAGGAGCTGCTCGCGAATTGGGGGAATCTCGTCAACCGGACGCTGACGAATGCGCACCGGAACTTCGGCGAGGTTCCGGCGGCCGGGGAACTGAGCGACGCCGACCGCGCGGTGCTCGACGGCGTCGCCCGCGTGTTCGAGACCGTGGGCGAGCTGATCGAGCAGTCGCGCTTCAGAGCGGCGCTCGCCGAGGCGATGCGCGCGTCGACGCTCGCGAACCAGTACATCTCCGAGCAGGCGCCGTGGTCGGTGATCAAGACGGATCGCGCCCGCGCGGCGACGATCCTGAACGTGGCGCTGCGGTGTGTCGACAGCCTGAAGGTCGTGTTCACGCCGTTCCTGCCGTTCTCGAGCCAGGCGGTGCACCGACTGCTCGGCTACGACGACGAGATCGCGGGTGCGCTCGAGTTCCTCGAGATCGCCGAGGACGACGGCCACAGGCACACAATCCTCACGGGCACGTACGAGACGTGGCGGCGCGGCTGGGGGCCGAGCGTTCCACCGGAGGGGCAGAAGCTCCGCGAGCCCGCGCCGCTGTTCAAGAAGCTCGATCCGGTTTGATCGACACACACGCGCACCTCGACGCGCTCGACGATCCCGCCGCGGCGCTCGAGCGCGCGCGCGGAGTCGGCGTCGACCGCGTGATCGCGATCGGGTCCGGCCGCGCGTCGGCCGACGCAAGCCGGGCGATCGCCGCCGACCAGCCGGGCGTCTGGGTGGCGGCGGGCGTGCATCCGCATCAGGCGGCAGACGCCGAAGACGCACGATCCGTCGTGACCGGGGACATCGTCGCGGTCGGCGAGATCGGGCTCGACTTCTTCCGCGACTACGCGCCCCACGACGACCAGCGCCGCGTGTTCGTCGAGCAACTCGAGCTCGCGGGCGAGCTCGGAAAGCCGGTGATCATCCACTGCCGCGCGGCCGAGGAGGAGACGGAGGCGATCCTCGCGGCGTTCGACGGCGACGTCGTGCTCCACTGCTTCTCGACGCCGGCACTTCTGCGCGTGGCGCTCGAGCGCGGCTACTACGTCTCGTTCGCCGGCAACGTGACCTTTCCGAAGGCTGACGACCTGCGTCGCGCGGCGCGGGCCGTTCCGGCGGACAGGATCCTCGCCGAGACGGATTGCCCGTACCTGGCGCCGCAACCGGTGCGCGGGAAGCCGAACGAGCCCGCGCACGTCGTGCACACGGTCGGCGCCCTTGCCGAGACGCGAGGAGAAGAGGCCGCCGAGCTCGGCGAGCGGATCGCAGCGAACGCGGCGGCCGTGTTCGGGCTGCCGTGAGGGTCTCGCCGAAGAAGCACCTCGGCCAGCACTTCCTCGTCGACGAGAACATCCTCGGCGTGATCGGCCGCCTCGCCGAGCTCGACCGCGACGACGTGGTTCTCGAGATCGGCCCGGGGCTCGGACCCCTCACCGCGTTCCTCGCCGACCGCGTCGCGCGTGTCGTGGCTGTCGAGCTCGACCGATCGCTCGAGCCGCAGTTGAGCGAGCGCTTCGGCGCGGTCGCGAACGTCGGCATCGTCTTCGGCGACGCGCTTGCGCTCGACCTCGCGGCGGTCGCGCCCGGCGCGACGAAGCTCGTCGCCAACCTCCCGTACAACGTCGCGACGCCGATCGTCGTCGAGAGCCTCGCCGGCCTTCCGCGCATCGGGCGCTGGTGCGTGATGGTGCAGCGCGAGGTCGCCGACCGATTCTTTGCCGTCCCTTCGACGAAGGCCTATGGCGCCGTCTCGGTCCTCGTGCAGCTCGTGACCGAGCGCGTCGGCTTCCATCCCGTTGCGCGCACCGTCTTCAGGCCGCGGCCGAATGTCGACTCCGCGCTCGTCGCGTTCCGGCGCACCCGGATGCCGGACGATTACGCCGAAGTGAAACGCGTCGTCGAAGCGGCGTTCGCCCATCGCCGCAAGACACTCGCGAACTCGTTGGAGCTGAGCGGCGTCGTGCCGCGCGGCATCGCTGTCGCGGCGTTGGCCCGGATCGGACGCGGCGCGGCGGTGAGGGCGGAAGAGCTCGCGCCCGACGACTTCGTCGCACTCAGACGCGCGCTCGGATGAGGCGTGGAACTGCCGCGGCGAAGCTGAACCTCGCGCTCGTCGTCGGGCCGCGCGGTGACGACCGCAAGCACGAGCTCGTGACCGTCTACCAGCGAATCGCGCTCGCGGACCGAATCGAGGTTGCCGTCTCCGACCGGACCGCGGTCATCGGCTTCGACGGCGACACGCTCGTCCGACAGGCACTCGAGTCGGTGTCGCAACGCGACGGCACCAGGTTCGCAGCGCGCATCGAGAAGCGCATCCCGGTCGCCGCTGGGCTCGGCGGTGGCAGCGCCGACGCCGCTGCGGCGCTGCAGCTCGCGAACGCGCTGCTGCCGGCACCCCTTCCGCCCGACGCGTTGCATCAGCTCGCGGCGCAGTTGGGTGCAGACGTTCCCTTCTTCCTGCGCGACGGCCCGCAGATCGGCACGGGCGACGGCACGTCGCTCGAGCCGGTCGATCTGCCGCAGGACTACTGGGTCCTCCTCGTCCTGCCGGTCGGCGCGGCGAAAGCGTCGACGCGCGCGGTGTACGAGCGCTTCGACGAACGGCGCGGCGAGCAGGGGTTCGACGAGCGGCGCGACGCGCTGCTCGAGGCGCTCGCGCACGTGCGCCGGCCACGCGACCTGGCGTCGCTGCCGCCGAACGACCTCGCGTCGTCACCGCTGGCAGCGGAGCTGCTCGAGCTCGGTGCGTTCCGTGCCGACGTCACGGGCGCGGGCCCGGTCGTCTACGGCCTCTTCTTGCACCGCGAAGCGGCGGTCGCTGCGCGGCGTCGCCTGGAGCGGGGCGCGCGCACCTGGCTCACGGCACCTGCGTGGTACGTTTGACGCATGTTCGACTCGGCGCGCGGTCAGCCGGCGATCGAGGGCCATTCGTCGCGGGCGAGCCGGTGGCTCCGGGTGCGCCGACTCCGGCTCGCGCTCTGGATCGCGGTGCTCGAAGGGATCGTCGTCGCGATCCGCGGCGACATCTCGCGCTGGACCGTGATCGTCATCGCCGGACTGGTGCTCGCGGTGTACATGGCGCTGCGTGACCGGCTCCGGTGGGACGCAGGACGTCAGGTCCTGTGGGTCGTCGCCGCCTCGCAGGTGATGGCGCTGCTCGTTGTGATCCTCGCCTTCGTCGTCGGCGCGCTCGCGCTCGTCCTGGTGGTGCTGTTCGCGATCGTCGCGCTCGTCTACCTGTTCTCGGATCTACGCCGTACGTAGCTTCCAGCTCCTGCCAGACTACGAGCGCATCGAACGCAGGTGGGGCGTAGCCAAGTGGTAAGGCAGCGGGTTTTGGTCCCGCGATCCCAGGTTCGAATCCTGGCGCCCCAGCCTTCCGCATGAGCCTCGCCGCAATCGTGATGGCCGCCGGGCAGGGGACCCGGATGAAGTCGGCGACGCCGAAGCACGTGCATCCGCTGCTCGGGCGGCGGCTGCTCGACTGGGTTCTCGACGCTGCGCGCGCTGTCGACGCGCAGCCGCTCGTCGCCGTCGTGTCGCACGAGACCGCCGATCGGTTTCCAGGCGTGACGGTCGCCGTGCAGGAGCAGCCGCTGGGTACCGGCGATGCCGTCCGCGTCGCGCGGGCGGCGGTCGGGGATGCAACCGGCGTCCTCGTGATCCCGGGCGACCATCCGCTTCTGACCGCCGAGCTTCTTCGACATCTCGTCGACGAGCATGCCCGCACGTCCGCCGCCGCGACCGTGCTTGCATTCGAGCCGGACGACCCGCGCGCATACGGCCGCATCGTCCGGCGGCGCGACGGCTCGCTCGACGCGATCGTCGAGGCGGCGGACGCGACGCCGGAGCAGCTCGCGCTGCGCGAGGTCAACTCCTCGATCTACGTGTTCGCAGCGCCGAAGCTGTGGCCGGCCGTCGAGCGGCTGCGCCCGCAGAACGCGCAGGGCGAGCTGTACCTGACCGATGTCGTGCACGTCTTGCGCGAGGACGGGGAGAATGTCGCTGTCGTGTCCGCTTCGAACCCGACCGACCTCGACGGCGTCAACACCCGCGTCGAGCTCGCCGATGCCGGCGCGAAGCTCCGCGACCGGATCAATCGCGAGCACATGCTGGCGGGCGTGACGATCGTCGACCCTCAGAGCACGTGGATCGAGGCGGACGTCGAGCTGGAGCCGGATTCGACGATCCACCCGTTCACGGTCCTGCGCGGGAAGACACGCGTGCGGTCAGGCGCCGAGGTTGGGCCCCACGTGGTGGCGATCGACGCCGAGATCGGACGCGATGTGACGGTCGGCCCCTTCTGCTACCTCCGCCCGGGGACGGTGCTCGCGGCCGGCGCGAAGGCAGGCACCTTCGTCGAGTTGAAGAACACCCACGTGGGCGAGGGCGCCAGGGTGCCGCACCTGTCCTATCTCGGGGACAGCGAGATCGGCGACGGGACGAACGTCGCCGCCGGGAACATCACCGCGAACTTCCCGCATGCGCCCGGCCGGCCGAAGGGGCGGACGAAGATCGGCAGGAACGTCAGGACCGGTATCCACAATGGCTTCGAGGCACCAGTCGAGATCGGAGACGACGCATGGATTGCGGGCGGGACGTACATAACAGAAGATGTCCCTCCGGAATCGCTGGCAGGATTCCCACCCCGGCAGATCACCAAAGAGGGCTACTTACGTGGAAAGCGCGACAACTGAGCTGACGCGCCTCCCGGGCCTGGAGGTCGCCGAGTCGAAGGCCGAGGTGAAGCCCGAGCACTGGATCGAACGCGGGCCGCAGCGCCGCCTGATGCTGTTCTCCGGCCGCTCGCATCCCGAGCTCGCGGCGCGGATCGCCGAGAAGCTCGGCATCCAGGTCGGCGACGTCACGCTCCGCACGTTCGCCGACGGGAACACGTACTGCCGCTACGAGGAGTCGATCCGCGGCGCCGACCTCTACATCGTCCAGACGTCGTGCAAGCCGGTCGACCAGAACCTGATGGAGCTCATGATCATGGTGGACGCCGCGAAGCTCGCTTCGGCGAAGCGGATCACGGCCGTGCTGCCGCTCTACCCGTACTCGCGCCAGGACAAGAAGTCGCGGCCCCGCGAGCCGATCACCGCCAAGCTCGTCGCGGAGATGATCCAGACCGCCGGCGCCGATCGCGTGCTCACGATGGACCTGCACGCCGGCCAGATCCAGGGCTTCTTCGACGTCCCCGTCGACCACATGACGGCGTTGCCGATGCTCGCGCAGTACTTCCGCGACCTCGGCCTGCCGGAAGAGCTCGTCGCCGTCGCGCCGGACACCGGCCGCACGCGGCTCGCGTCGAAGTTCGCCGAGATGATCGGCGGCGATCTCGCAGTGCTGCAGAAGGACCGGCCGGCGCACAACGTCGCGCGCATCACGAGCATCATCGGCGACGTCGAGGGCAAGTGCGCGGTGATGACCGACGACATGATCGACACCGCCGGGACGCTCGTCGCAGGCGCCGAATTCCTGAAGGCCTCGGGCGCGACGAAGGTCTACGCGTGTGCGACACACGCGATCTTCTCGCCGCCGGCGATCGAGCGGATCGAGGAAAGCCCGCTCGACAGCGTCATCGTCACCGACACCGTCCCGATCGATCCGCTGACGAAGCCCGAGCGCGTGACCGTCCTGACGGTCGCCGACATCCTCGCCGAGACGATCCACAACGTCTTCGCCGACGACTCCGTCTCGGCGATCTTCGGCGACATGAACGCACTGTTCTAACTCCGAGTGCCAGGCCTTCCAGGTCTGGCTCCGGCGAACCTTTCCGCTGCGAGCGGGCTCGGAAACGCCGCGGCGTTTCCGATCTTGCGAACGCGGTACGCAAATCACCATGAGGCGTGGCGGCGGGATCAGTCTGCTGGCGATCATCTACGTCGGCGTCGGGGTGGCGATCGCTGCGTCGCATCACTACTTCACGCACGTGCACGGGTGGCGCGGCGTTCTCTCGGCGATCTTCGCGATCTTCCTCTGGCCGCTCGTCCTGCTCGGGATCAACCTCCACATCCGCAAATAGCTACACTTCGCCGCCGTTATGGCGGGTGAACGCGTCAAGTTAGAGGTGCGCAAGCGCGATTCGCGCGGGTCGGCCGATGCGCGGCGGCTGCGGAACGAGGGGCTGATCCCCGGCGTCCTCTACGGCAAGGGCAAGCAGTCGTACGCGATCTGCGTGCCGGAGCGCGAGCTCCGCCGGGTCCTGACCGGGGCCGGCGGTCTGCACGCGATCCTCGACGTCGTCCTCGAGGGCCAGCAGACGACGCACGCGTCGATCCTCAAGGACTATCAGCAGGATCCGATTCGCGGCCATATCTCGCATGTCGATTTCCACGAGGTCCGTCTCGACCAGCCGATTCAGGCCTCGGTCACGGTGCAGCTGGTCGGCGAGCCAGCGGGCGCGAAGGAAGGCGGCGTCCTCTCGCAGGTGCAGCGCGAGGTCACGGTCGAGGCATTGCCGATGGAGATCCCGGAGCACCTCGACCTCGACGTCTCGAACATGGCGATCGGCGACACGCTCCGCGTCGCCGACCTCGGCGCCATCGAGGGCGTCACGTTCCTCGACGATCCCGAGGAGACCGTGCTCGCCACGGTCGGCCTGCCGACCCGCGAGGTCGAGCCGGAAGAGGTCGTCGAGGAAGGCGAGGAACTGCCGGAGGGCGAAGTGCCCGGCGAGGAACGGCCGGAAGGCGCGGCCGACCAGCCGGAGGAGCCAGCGGCCGACGCCGCCGGTTCCCCCGGACCCACCGAGGGCTAACCGCGCGTGCGCCTCCCGTGGCGCCGGGGCGACCGTGCCTCGTCGCTCGACCTGCTCGTCGTCGGCCTCGGCAATCCTGGTCGCGACTATGCGCGCACCCGGCACAACGTCGGCTGGTTGGTCGTCGACGAGCTCGCCCGTCGGCACGGCGGCTCGTGGAAGGGGAAGTTCAACGGCCAGGTCGCGGAGGTCAGAATCGACGGTCACCGCGTCGCGCTCCTGAAGCCCGAGACGTACATGAACGAGTCGGGCCGCGCGGTCTCGGCCGCCGCGCGGTTCTACAAGGTCGAGCCCGACGCCGTCCTGATCGTGCACGACGAGGGCGACTTCGACCTCGGCCGGCTTCAGGCGCGCAAGGGCGGTGGGCTCGCGGGCCACAACGGGCTGCGCTCGATCGCGCAGCACCTGAAGACCAACGACTTCCTCCGCCTGCGCATCGGTGTCGGCCGCCCGGAGCGCGGCGATCCGCGACCGCTCGCCGACTACGTGCTGTCGAATTTCGAGCCGGCCGACGACTCCGAGGCGATCGTCGCGCGCGCTGCGGATGCGGTCGAGAACCTCGACGCCGAGGGGCTCGAGCCGACGCAGGCGAAATTCAACTGACACTCCGCGCCGGCGCCGTCGCGCCGGCGTTGGAGGACAACGGCGCGGCTACGATGACGCGAGCGGAACCGCCCGGTTCCGCCTTTACTCGTGGACCAGTCAGTTCTTCATCCGTTCGTGCGCGAGCTCCGCGGGAGCGACCGTCTCCGGTCGTACGCAGCGGCGTTCCCGGCGCCGGCGCGCGTGTCCGAGCCGGCGTTGCCGCTCGTGCTCGCAGCCCTGCACGAGGAGCTCGAGCGCGGGCTCGTCGTGCTCTTGCCCGAGGACGCCGATGCGCGCGACGCTGCGGAGGCTGCGGCCTGGTTCGTCGGCGATGTCGGCGTCGCCCTGTTTCCGAGCCGCGGCGTCCACTGGGGCTCCGGGCTCGAGCCCCCGCCGCACCTCGTCGGCGAGCGGGCGCGCGCCCTCGACGTCCTCGCGCGCGGGGGCCTCGTGTGTGCGTCGGCGGCCGCGGTCGCCGAGGGGTTGCCGCCGCAAGGCCGGCGGCCTGAGCCGATCCGCGTAGCGCTCGGTGCCGAGGTCTCGCTCGAGTCGCTCGCCGAGGCGCTCGCGCTCGCCGGGTACGAGCGCGTCGAGCGCGCCGACGAGCGCGGCCAGTTCGCGGTCCGCGGCGGGCTCGTCGACGTCTTTCCGACGACGGGCCGCGAGCCGCTCCGCGTCGAGTTCTGGGGCGACGAGATCGAAGGGATCCGTGCGTTCTCGCCGTTCACGCAGCGGGCGCTGCACGACGTGGTGGAGGCGACGATCTACCCGGCCGCCGAGCGACGGCTCGACCTGCTCGACCCGGAAGCGAGCGCGCTGCTCGCCGACGAGGGCGAGTCGCCGCCGGTCCCGAACGACCTCGTTCGGCCGCTTCCGCGCGGCGTCGATCTCGTCTGGGAGGCGGACGACGTTCGGCGGGTCTGGGACGAGGAGGGCCTCGAAGGCGTCCCGCTCGACGGCGCCGCGCAGCTGAGCGCCCTGCCGGCGGGACAGGCGTTCGCATTCGAGGCGCAGAAACCGGCGCTCGTCGCGCGCGGTCTTGCCGAGGCGGAGAACGAGCTCGCCGCCTTCGTCCGCGCCGGCCATCGCGTCGTGGTCGCGTTTCCGCACCGCGGTGAGGCGATCCGGCAGCAGAACCTGCTGCGGCGTGTCGCCGCACGGGTCCTCGACGATGCGGACGCGCTGCCGCGCGAGGCCGAGCTCGTCTTCGCGATCACGCCGGCGCGCCGCGGTCTCGTCTGGCGCGATCTCGGGCTCGTCCTGCTGCCGGACACACAGGTGTTCCGCCGGCGTCCGCCGCGGGAGCGGCGCATCGGCGGCCGCGCGCTCCAGTCGTTCGCGGACCTGCGAACCGGCGACTACGTCGTCCACGAGGACCACGGCGTCGGGAAGCTCCTCGGCTTCGAGACGAAGACGGTCGCCGGCGTCACGCGCGACTACCTCCTGCTCGCGTTCCGCGGCGACGACCGGCTGTACGTGCCGCACGAGCAGCTCGGCAAGGTGTCGCGCTACATCGGCGCCGATTCGACCGCGCCCGCGCTCTCGAAGCTCGGCGGCAAGGCGTGGGACAACCTGAAGACGCGTGCGCGCGAGAGCGTCCGCGAGCTGGCCGGCGAGCTCCTCGCGCTGTATGCGCAACGGCAGCAGGCGCCCGGCGTCGCGTACGACCTGCGCAACGACTGGCTCGAGCGGCTCGAGACGGAGTTCCCGTACCGCGAGACCCCCGATCAGCAGAACGCGATCGAGGCCGTGAAAGAGGACCTCGAGGCGCCGCGTCCGATGGACCGGCTCGTCTGCGGCGACGTCGGCTTCGGCAAGACGGAGGTCGCCATCCGCGCGGCCTTCGCGGTCGCCGTCAACGGCAGGCAGGTGCTGATGCTCGCGCCGACGACGATCCTCGCCGAGCAGCACTGGCACACGTTCCGCGCGCGGTACCGTGACTTCCCTGTCCGGGTCGAGATGGTGTCGCGGTTCCGCGCGCCGAAGGAGGTCAAGCAGGTCCTGGCCGACTTCCAGGCGGGCAAGGTCGAGGTCCTGATCGGCACCCACCGGATCCTGTCGCGCGACGTCATCCCGAACGAGCTCGGGCTCGTCATCCTCGACGAGGAGCAGCGCTTCGGCGTCGCGCAGAAGGAGCTCTTGCGCTCGTTGCGGCTCGAGGTCGACGTGCTCACCTTGAGTGCGACGCCGATCCCGCGGACGCTGCACATGTCGCTGTCGGGAATGCGCGACATCTCGATCATCGAGACGCCCCCGGAGGGACGTCGCCCGATCCGGACGACGGTCGCGGAGTACGACGAGGAGGTCGTGAAGCTCGCGCTCGAGCGGGAGCGCGAACGTGACGGCCAGTCGTTCTACCTTCACAACCGTGTCGAGACGATCGAGGAGGCTGCGCAGAAGCTGCAGCAGCTGTGTCCGTCCCTGCGGTTCCTGGTCGCGCACGGCCAGATGCGCGAGCGCGAGCTCGAGGAGAAGATGCACTCGTTCCTGCGCGGAGACGCCGACGTGCTCGTGTCGACGACGATCATCGAATCGGGTCTCGACATCCCGCAGGCGAACACGCTGGTCGTCGAGCGCGCCGACACGCTCGGCCTTTCGCAGCTGTACCAGATCCGCGGGCGCGTCGGCCGCTCGGACGTGACGGCGCACGCATATCTGTTCTACCCGGACATGTCGGAGCTGACGCCGGAAGCTCGCGCGCGGCTCGCGACCCTCGCGGACCACACCGAGCTCGGCGCCGGATTCGCGATCGCGATGCGTGACCTGGAGATCCGCGGCGCCGGCAACCTGCTCGGCGACGAGCAGTCCGGCCATGTCGCGGCGCTCGGCTTCGAGCTCTACGTCGAGCTGCTCGCCGAAGCGGTCGCCGAGCTGAGCGGCGAGCGGCGCGTCGCCGCGCGACCCGTCCGCATCGACGCGCGTGTCGACGCCTACGTGCCGGCGGAGTACATCGGGTCCGAGGCGCTCAAGATCGACCTCCACCGCCGGCTGGCGCTGTCCGACTCGGACGACGAGCTGCGCGAGCTCCAGGCGGCGACGGAAGACCGGTTCGGCCCGCTCCCGGACCCGGTCGAGAACCTGTTCCTGATCCAGGAGGCGAAGCTGAAGCTCGCGCAACTGGGTGCCGACTATTTCGTCTTCCGCGGCGGTCGCGCGAGCGTCGGCCGGGTGGTGCTCGGATCGGGCGAGCTGCGGGCCCTGCGAAACAGGGTCTCGACCGCCGTCTACACCGTTGCGAACCGTGAGATCACCCTGCGTGAGAACGGATTCCCGCAGGCGCTCCGGCTCGTCGATGCTATACTCGAGGCGCGCCAGGCAGCGTGAGCAAGACCGCTGCACATGGCGCTTTTTCCATGAAACGACACGCTCAGCTCGTCCTCCTTTCGGTCCTTCTCGCTCTCGCGGTTGCTGCGTGCGGCGGCGGGGGCGGCGCGAGCCTCGGCTCGGGCGACGTCGCGACCGTCGGCGGCCAGAAGATCTCGAAGGACCAGCTCGAGGCGCTCCTCAGCCGCGCGAAGAAGAGCTACGAGACCGACAAGCGCTCCTTCCCGAAGCCGGGAACGCGGGAGTACAACACGCTCCAGGGCCAGGCTGTCTCGTTCCTCCTCCAGCGCGCCGAGTTCGAGCAGAAGGCGAAGGACCTCGGGATCGACATCTCGGACAAGCAGGTCGACGACCGCATCGAGAAGTTGAAGAAACAGTTTTACGGCGGGAGCGACAAGCGCTACCAGGATGCGCTCAAGAAGCAGGGTCTGACCGAGGATCAGGCGAAGGACGAAGTGCGCGCCCAGCTCATCTCGGAGGACCTGTACAAGAAGGTGACCGGGAAGGTGAACGTCACCGACGCGCAGATTGCGGCGTACTACGCCCAGAACAAGTCGGCATACCAGCAGAAGGAAAGCCGTGACGTGCGTCACATCCTCGTGAACCTGAAGCAGAAGGCGCTTGCCGACAAGCTCTACGCGGAGCTCGTCGCGAACCACGAGCAGAACTTTGCGGCACTCGCGAAGAAGTACTCCAAGGATCCTGGTTCCGCCGCCAACGGTGGACGCCTGACGATCACGCGCGGCCAGACGGTCCCGCAGTTCGACAAGACGGCGTTCTCACTCGGACAGGGTCAGCTCTCGCAGCCGGTCAAGACGCAGTACGGCTGGCACATCATCCAGGCGCTCTCCGCGATCCGGCCGCCGTCGGCGACGCCGCTCGCGAAGGTCAAGCAGTCGATCCGGCAGCAGCTCGAGCAGCAGAAGAAGAACGAGCTGATGACCAAATGGGTCGACGACACGAAGAAGCAGTTCTGCAAGCCCGGCAAGATCTCGTACGCAGCGGGCTACAAGCCGACGCCTGACCCGTGTCTCGGCGTCACCGGCAACGCCGGCGGCACCACCACCGCGACGAAGTGACCGACCTCGGGCGCGCGCTCGAGGATCTCCAGACCCTGACGCAGCGGCTGCGGCGTGACTGTCCGTGGGACCGCGAGCAGACGGCGCGGACGATCGTGCCGCACACGGTCGAGGAGGCGTACGAGGTCGCAGACGCAGCCGCGTCGGACGACGACGCGAAGCTCGCCGACGAGCTGGGCGACCTCCTGTTCCAGGTCTACTTTCTCGCGCTCCTGCTCGAGGAGCGCGGCGGCCCGGGGCTCGAGCAGGTCGCCGGCGGGATCCACGAGAAGCTCGTCCGGCGGCATCCGCACGTGTTCGGCGATGCGGAGGCGCGAACGCCGGGACGCGTGCGCGAGCGCTGGGAGCAGATCAAGCGCGAGAACGAGGGCCGCTCCGGCATCTTCCACGACGTGTCGGA
>Ga0136846_1215515_pt1 | contig 17639 bp, 19 predicted proteins | sample HopSoiMetagenom2_FD_96841 | JGI IMG/M metagenome (GOLD analysis project Ga0136846, IMG submission 96841) | Grasslands soil microbial communities from Hopland, California, USA - 2 Assembly 2016 (version 4) | ecosystem: Environmental > Terrestrial > Soil > Grasslands | place: USA: Hopland...
CTTCTACAACTCGAGTGGCCTGTTCGGCGCGATCGCGACCGACACCATCACGCTCGATACCACGGCACCGGGAGCGCCGACCGCGTTCCACAAGATCAGCTCCACGATCTCCGGCGCGAATACGACCGTGAACCTCGGATGGACCGCGCCCGTGGGCGTGACCGATCTCGGCGGATACCGGATGTACAAGCGACTGATCACCTCGACCGGCGCGTGGACGCTCGTGTGCGACACGTCATCGACGACCTGCAGCGACACCCACAAGAAGACCGACACCTACGAGTACTACGTGGTGGCCTATGACCTTGCGACCAATGTCAGTCCGAACTCTGCGACGCCGAATCCGACGGGGTGACGGCGAGACCGGGTTCACCCTGGTCGAGCTCGTCGTCACGATGGCGGTGATGAGCATCGTTGCTACGGCGATGATGGCGGTGGCGATGCGGTCGTTCACGACGACCAACACGATCACGAACCGCCGCGACGTCCTTGCGGACGGCCGGATCGCGATCGATCAGATGACGAAGCAGCTCCGTCAGGCCGAGTCGGTCGACCTCACAGCGAGCAACGCGTACACCCTCAAGTTCAGCGGCTACATCGACGGCACGCAGACGACGATCGAGTGGCGAGTCACCGGCACGGGCGTTCCATACACGCTTGAGCAATCGAGGGACGCGGGGGCGGCCACGCCGCACTTCGCCCCGCTCGTGTCGCCGATCCTGTGCAAGGCGTCGACGGACGCTGGGTGCTCGGCTGATCCGTTCACACTCGTCCAGCATGCCGGCGTCGTGGACCAGGTGACGATCGACCTCACCTTCCAGACGGATACCTCGACGGTCGACCTCGTGTCCGACGTTCAGCTGCGCAACGTGGAGAGCTAGGAGCCATCATGAGGAACGCACTGTTGCGCGCGATGCATCGCGAGGAGGGCTACTCCCTCGTCATCTCGATGCTCTTGATGGCGATCATGATGGTGTTGCTCGCTGTCTCGCTCGACGCGGGGTCGGCATCGCTTCGCCAGTCCAGCTTGTCGCTCGAGTGGAGCAAGTCGCTCACCGTCGCAGAGGGGGGCGCAGACGCGGCGGTCACGTTGCTCGGCGAGAGCCGCTCGGCGACCAACAGCTGTGCGATCGGAACGTCAAGCGTCTGCGATGGGGTGGACGGCCAATACCAAGTGCGATGGACCACCACCGGCAACCAGATCGTCGTGACGTCGGTCGGGTACTACCCGACCAAGGCCGACCCGCAGTTCGCGCGCGAAGTCCAGATCACGTACGAGCCGGTCCCCTCGTTCAAGTACGCGATCTTCTCTCAGAACGCGCTGGCCGTCGCGAACAACATGACCGTCATCGGTGACGTCTATTCTGCGGGAGATATCACCCTCGGAACGAATGCCATGGTGTGCGGGAGCCTTCTGTCTTCCGCCGGCGGCGTCATCATGCAGAACGGTGCGTCGGTCGTGAAGTCGTACTCGGCGCTCGGGTGCACGGGTAGGGCAGGCAACGTTTGGACGGGCGGAACCAACGGCATCTCCGGTGGCACGACGGGGACCGTCGAGGGCACCGTCAAAGCATCGAACCCGTCCACGGCGACCTGCAGTTCGTCGGGCTCGAGTTACGCGATCGCCGGCTCGTTCACCGTGGTGGGAACGGCAACGGCATGTGGCAGCATCGCGTCGGGTTTGACGGCGGCTTCGAAGACGGCCGGATCGTCGTCAAGTCAGCCGACGCCCGTCACCTTTCCGGCGTATACGTTCGATCCGAACAACTACCCATCGGCGTCATCGGATCCGCTGCACCTGCAGTGCTACCCGACGACGACCCCGATCACGAACTGTAGCGGGAACGATTCAACCACCGCTGTCAGTGACTTCAACGCCTACGTGACCGCGCACAAGAGCGCGCTCACGGGCACGTTCGCGGTCTGGCAGCGGACGCCCTCGTCGTCCACTGCGATCAACCTGGACGGGATCACGCTCAGCGGCGACTTCACCCTCGTCACGAACGCGCCCGTCACCTTCGGGAACACGAGCACGGTGACGACGACCTCCTCATCGGTCGCGGCGGACCTCTCTGTGATCTCCACCTACCAGCCCACCGGATCGTGCACCGCGGCGCTCGTCAACACGGGCGGCGCGGACTGCAGCATCTACGGGAAGAACTCCGTCGAGTTCGACTCCGGCGTGCAGTCCGATCCCAACGACGGTGTGGTGGGGCTCCTTTACACGACGGGCAAGATGGCGTTCGTGAACTCGTCCAACAACATCGCCGACGTTGGCGATGGCGCGCTCTACGCGCAGTCGATGGACTTCAAGAACGGGTTCAACGTGATCTACAACTCGCGTGTCGAGCGGGTGCTCGGCTTCGGGGCCTCCTACGAGCAGGTGCTCTGGCAGGAGCTCAACATCTAGGGTCCTCCTGATGCCTACGGTCTGGCTCGCGCCCGTCGCCGCCGTCTTCGGTCTCGCGATCGGCAGCTTCATGACGGTCGTTGCCGCTCGCGTGCCGGCGGGGGAGTCCGTCGTCTCGCCGCGATCGCGATGCCCGCGATGCGGAGCGCAGATCCGCAGTCGCGACAACATCCCCGTGTTGAGCTGGGTGCTCCTCGGCGGCCGATGCCGCGACTGCGGCGAGCGGATCCCGGTCCGCTATCCGCTGCTCGAGCTCACGACGGCGGTGCTGATGGTCGCCCCATTCTTCGTCTACGAGAGCGTATGGGTCGCGTGTGCGGTGTCGGCACTGCTCGCGCTGATGCCGGTCATCTCTGTGATCGACATCGAGCGCCGGATCATCCCGAACAAGATCGTGTACCCCTCGTTGATCGCCTTCCCCATCTTTCTGGTCGTCGCGAACCTGTTCGGCGCTCCCGTCGACCTCGTGCGCATGGTGATCGGGTTCGCCGCGTATGGGGGCGTGCTGTTCATCGTCGCGCTGGTCTCGCGGGGGATGGGGATGGGCGACGTGAAGCTCGCCGCACTGATCGGACTCGTGCTCGGCGCGCTCAGCCTCGGTCAGGTGGCCGTCGCCGCCGGCGCGGCGATCGTGCTCGGCGCCATCGGCGCTGTTGCCGCCCTCGCGCGCGGAGCCGGCCGCAAGGGCGCCATCCCGTTCGGACCCTTTCTCGCCGCCGGCGCGGTCGTCGCCGCGATCTGGGGCGTGCAGATCGCGGATTGGTACCAGCGCACGTTCCTCGGCGTCTGACAGGCCGATCGGTCGAACACGCGTTCGCACCTGCGGAAATGAGCTCGCTGGGGTGTTTGACTCGCCCTGTTCCCTGATGTGTCCTTTGCGTGCTCACGGGGCCGATAGGCCCTCCTGAGCATCTTGTGACAGGTGTGGCACATGTGACTCGCGACCCTCGGGTCGCAGGAGAACGACGCGATGGCGACCGGTGGGGCTCGGAGTTTCCTGGGCGACGGCTCGTCGCTGCTCACCGTCGCTGAAGTGGCCTCCGCGATGCGCGTCTCGACCATGACGGTGTACCGGCTGATCAAGAGCGGCGAGCTCCCCGCCGTCCGGGTGGGGCGGAGCTACCGCGTTCGCGGGTCTGCCGTCGAGCAGTACCTGAACTCACGTTCCGTGCAGGTGGACGGTTCCTGATGCCGAAGAAGGGGCGGATCGGTCTGGACGTCGGCTCGACGGCCGTGCGCGCGGTCGAGCTCGTCGGCTCGCCGCCGACCGTCGTGCGCGCCAGCCAGGTGGCGTTGCCGCCGGGCGCCGTGGAGAGCGGCGAGGTCCGCGACCCCGGCGCCGTGTCCGATGCGCTCAGCAAGCTGTGGTCCGAGGGCGGTTTCAAGGGCCGGCAGGTGTGGCTCGGCGTCGGCAACCAGCGCGTCGTCGTGCGTGAGATCTCGCTTCCGTACCTCCCCGAGAAGGAGCTGCGCTCTTCACTCGGGTTCCAGGTCCAGGAGTTCATCCCGATGCCGGTCGACGACGCCGTGCTCGACTATCACACCGTCGGCGAGTACGAGCAGGACGACCGGAAGATGCTCCGGCTGCTGCTCGTCGCGGCGCAGCGGAGCATGGTCGATCTGTTGGTCCAGGCCGTCAGCGGAGCACGGCTCGACCCGGTCGGCATCGACCTCCTGCCGTTCGCGCTCGTCCGTTCGATCGGCACGTCCGACCAGGGCCTCGATCTCGATGAAGGCCAGGTCGAAGAGGCGATCATCGACATCGGCGCGCACGTGACCAACATCGTGGTGCACGCGCGAGGCGAGACGCGTTTCGTCCGGATCCTGCCGAGCGGTGGCCGTGACATCACGGTCGCCATCGCGCGCTCGGCCGGGGTCGACGACGACGTCGCAGAGCGGCTCAAGCGCGGTCAAGAGGTCGAGGACGCGCCGTCGCCGCAGCAGGTGCGACAGGCCGCGCTGCAGCGCGCCGCCGCCTTCGTCGACGAGGTCCGCTCCTCACTCGAGTTCTACACGGCGCAGGCCAAGGACGTTCGGATCGGCCGCGTGAAGGTGTCCGGCGGCGGCTCGCGGCTCGAGGGCTTGTTCGAGCTGATGCGCCAGCGGATCCCCGTCCCGGTCGAGCCCGGCGGCGTGTTCAGCACCGTGGCACACCAGCTGGATGCAGACGACGTGGCCGCCGCGGAACCGCTGCTCGCCGTCGCGATCGGCCTTGCCCTGCCGGAGGGTGACTCGTGAGCCGCGTCAACCTGCTGCCGAGCGAGATCAAGAAGGGTCAGGAGACCCGTCGACGATTCATGCTGTTCGTGCTCGCGGGGATCGCGTTGGTGCTCGTGATCATCGCCTTCTGGTTCGTCCAGTCGATGCGCGTCAGCGACGTGGAGGAACAGATCGACGCCCAGAACCAGCAGAACCAGACGATCCAGCAGGAGATCGCCGGACTGCAGCAGTACGAGCAGCTCCAGACGGAGGCGCAGCAACAGCAGGACCTGCTCTCGTCCGCGTATGCGGGCGAGGTGTCGTACTCCGGCATGCTCGTCGATGTCTCGAAGGTGATCCCGTCGGACACGTATCTGACGAACTTCGCGTCCACGCTTCAGCCGCCGGGATCGGCGGCCGCGACGCCGGCCACGACCGCGACCACGACGACCTTCGTCGGGAACATGACCTTCTCCGGCGAGACGCTCCACTTCGACTCGATGAGCACATGGCTGAACCGGCTCGGTGAGGTGCAGGGGTGGGCGAACCCGTGGGTGTCGAACGTTGCGTCCGACTCGGGCGTCGCGGGTGCGTACAACTACGACACGTCGGTCGACCTCACGCAGGACGCACTGACGGAGCGCGGAGCAGCGGGGGAGGCCGCCGGTGGATAGCCAGCGCGCCCCGTTGTTCGCGATCATCGGCGCCGTCGTCATCGCGGTCCTGCTCGTGTTCTTCCTCGTGTTGCCCGAGATGGGAAAGGTGTCCAAGGCAAAGGAGGACCTCGCCGCCGCCCAACAGCAGGAGCAGACGCTGACGGTGCAGCGCAACGCCCTGGAGGACACCAAGGCCGATGCGCCCCAGAACCGCCGGATCATCAAGCAGGCGCATCAGCAGATCCCGCCGACCGCCGACGAGGGCGGTCTGCTGCTCCTGATCAACACGGCGGGCCTCAACTCAGGGTTCCCGATCGTCAACATCAACCCGAGCACGCCGACCTTCGACGACGCAACCGGCCTCAGCACGATCGTGCTCCAGGTGAGCGCCGTCGGGACCTATAGCGACGTCACGGCGTTCACCTACCGGATCGAGACGCTGCCACGTGCGGCGAAGATCACCGCGCTCAGTCTGTCGCCGGGCGGCACGTCGTCGGGTACGTCGCCGCTGTTGACGATGACGGCGACGATCGAGGCCTACACCAGCGACACCAGCGCCGGACCCGGATCCGAGCCCGGACCGACGGAGGCGGGCTGACATGCCGATCAGCGATCGCGACAAGCGCACGCTCCGCATCGGCGGGATCATCCTCGGCGTCTTGCTCGTGGTGTTCCTCTTGCTCAAGCTGCTCGGCGGCGGTGGTGCGGCGGAGGAGGACGCGACGAGCTTCTCGCCGCGAACGACGACGCCCGCCGCAAGCGGCGCCACCGGTGGGAACGCCACCAGCAGCGAGTCGCCGAGCCTCGCGCCGTCGCCCGTGATGGTGCTGCCCGTGCGCGACCCGTTCGCGATCCCGGCGGGGTTCCCGGTGTCGTCCAGCGGGACGTCGTCGAGCGGTTCTACCTCGACCGACTCGTCGACCAGCGGTGGCGGCACGACGACGACGACCATCCCGGGGTCGACCACCACGACGACGGCGCCCGGCACTCGCACGCCGACTCAGCCGAGCGGCGCGACGGAGACCATCGGCGGCCATCAGGTCACGTTGATCGACACCTTCACGACCAATGGGGTGGAGCAGGCGACCGTGTCCGTCGACGGCACGGTCTATCGCCCGTCGGCAGGCGAAACGTTCGGGCCCAGCAAGGAGTACAAGCTGCAGTCGGTCTCGGGGAACTGCGCGACGTTCCTGTTCGGGGATCAGTCGTTCACGCTCTGCGTGCCGCAGAACAAGTAGCGGTGCGCGATCGACGCCGGCGATGCGCCCACGGGGGGAGCGGTCGCCGGTCGAGTGGGGGCGGCTCCGGCCGCCCCCACCCATCAAGCCGGCTCGCACCGGGGGCGGGCGGCCCTTCCCTATGATTGGCGCCGTGTTGCGCTACCTCACCGCCGGTGAATCACACGGCCGCGGCCTCGTCGTGACCGTCGAGGGCCTGCCGGCGGGTATCCCGGTCTCGCACGAGGGGGTCGCGGGTGAGTTGGCGCGTCGCCGGCACGGATACGGCCGGGGCGGGAGGCAACGGTTCGAGGCGGACGCCTTCGAGATCCAGGCGGGAGTCCGGCACGGCAGGACGATCGGTTCCCCCGTCGCGATCACCATCCCGAACGTCGAGTTCGAGCAGAAGTACGCCGAGCTCATGGCGGCGGACGGGACGGACGACCCCTCGAAGGCGCTCACGCGGCCGCGGCCCGGCCATGCGGACCTCGCCGGCGCGTTGAAGTACGGGTTCGACGACGTCCGCAACGTCCTGGAACGGGCGAGCGCCCGAGAGACCGCCGCCCGTGTGGCCGGGGGAGCGCTGTGCAAGGCGTTCCTCGCTGAGCTCGGGGTGCAGATCGTGTCCCACGTGGTGCAGATCGGAAAGGTCAAGGCGCGCCGTGGCGCCGCGCCGACGCCCGAGGACGCGAAGCGCATCGACGCGTCGCCGGTCCGGTGCGCCGACGCCGACGCGTCGCGCGCGATGGTCGCGGAGATCGACCGACTCCGCAAGGCGAAAGACAGCGCCGGCGGCGTGTTCGAGGTGCTCGCCTATGGCGTTCCCCTCGGGATCGGTTCGTACGTCCATTGGGACCGCAAGCTCGACGCGCGGCTCGCCGCTGCGTTGATGTCGATCCAGTCGGTCAAGGGCGTCGAGGTGGGCGACGGGTTCGCGTCGGCCGCCCGTCCTGGATCGAAGGCGCATGACGAGATCGTGGCGCGCGGCGGGCGGCTCGCACGCGCCAGCGCGAGGGCGGGGGGCATCGAGGGCGGCATGTCGACCGGCCAGCCCATCCGTGTGCGCGCGGCGATGAAGCCGTTCTCGACGGTGCCGAAGCCCTTGCGCACCGTCGATCTCGTGACCGGCGAGCCGGCGCTCGCGATCAAGCAGCGCACCGACGTCTGTGCGGTGCCGGCTGGCGGCGTGGTCGGGGAGGCCGTGGTCGCGTTCACGCTGGCCGACGCCACCCTGGAGAAGTTCGGCGGCGACGCCCTCGCCGAGACGTCGCGGAACCTGGATGCGTACCTGGAGGCGCTGCCGTGATCGTCTACCTCGTGGGGATGCCGGGCTCCGGCAAGTCGACGGTCGGCGAGGAGCTGGCCGGACGGCTCGGCGTGCCGTTCATCGATCTGGACGCTGAGATCGAACGACGGGAGGGGCGGTCGATCACCGAGATCTTCGCCGCCGACGGTGAGTCGGCGTTCCGGGCGCTCGAGGCGAAAGAGCTGCTCGACGCCTCGACCCACGATCCGGCGGTGATCGCGTGCGGCGGCGGCGTCGTGCTCGAGCCGGCCAACCGGATCACCTTGCGGAACACCGGTACCTGCGTGTACCTCGACGTGCCGCTCGAGGTGCTCGCCTCGCGCGTCCGCCCGGATGCGGAGCGCCCGTTGATCCGAGCTTCGGGAGACCTCGAACGGATCCTCGCCGAGCGTGAGTCGCTCTACCGGGAGTTCGCGGCGCATGTCGTCGACGGCTCGGGTGATCCCCGCGAGGTCGCGGACGCGATCGTGGAGGAGCTCCGTTGGACCGTGTGACCGTCCCGATCCCCGGGCGGTCCTACGACGTGACGGTCGGCGCCGGCGTGCTCGAGACCGCCGGGTCGATCCTGCCCGACCTCGGTCGCGCCGCACAGGCGTTCGTCGTCGTGGACGGGGCCGTTGCCGACCCATGGCTCGGCCCCATCGGCGAGGCGCTCGAGGCACGATCGCTGCACGTCGTTCCCTTGACGGTGCCGTCGGGCGAAGCTGCCAAGACGATGGACGTCTACGGGACGCTGCTGCATCAGCTGGCGTCACAGGAGGCGCACCGCGACGACGTCGTGGTCGCGCTCGGCGGCGGCACGGTCGGCGATCTCGCCGGCTTCGTCGCCTCGACCTACATGCGTGGCGTCGGCGTGGTTCAGGCGCCGACGACCCTGATCGGACAGGTCGACGCCGCGATCGGGGGCAAGACGGCCGTCAATCTCCCCGAGGGCAAGAACCTCATCGGCACGTTCCACCAGCCCTTGGCGGTGCTCTGCGACGTGGGCGCGCTCGCGACGCTGCCCGATCGCGACTTCCGGTCGGGGCTCGCCGAAGTCGCGAAGTACGGCCTGGCGCTGGATCCTGAGCTGCTCGAGGGTCTCGAACGCGACCCCGCGCCGGTGCTCGCCCGGGACCCGGCGGCGCTCGAGGCGCTCGTTGTGCGATGCGTCCGCATCAAGGCCGCGACGGTCGCGGCCGACGAGCGCGACGCCGCTGGACGGTTGTTCCTCAACTACGGGCACACGTTGGGACACGCGCTCGAGCGGCTGGACGCGTTCGCCGGGCGCTCCCACGGTGAGGCGGTCGCGATCGGGATGGTGTTCGCCGCTCGCCTTGCGGTGGCAAGAGGCCTTGCGGCCGAGGATCTCGCGCAGCGGACGGCCCGGGTCCTGCGCTCGCTCGGGTTGGAGAGCGACGGGCCGCTCCCGCCGTCGCATGACATCCTGACGGCCTTCCGGATGGATAAGAAGTTCCACGGAGGCGTCCGGTTCGTCTTGCTTCGTGCGGTCGGCGAGCCGGTGGTCGTGGAGGGCGTGACCGAAGGGGAGCTGCGGGCGGTGTTGCAGGACATGGGAGCTCCGACATGAACGTGCTGTACCTATTCGGCCCGAACCTGGGCGCCCTCGGTAGGCGGGAGCCCGAGACCTACGGCACCGAGACGCTCGCCGAGATCATGGACGCGGTGGAGAAGCGGGCCGGCGAGACCGGCCACGTGGTCACGTGGCGGCAGTCCAACCACGAGGGGGAGCTGGTGGACTGGCTGCTCGCCGCGCGCGGCGACGGCACCGAGGCCATCGTGCTGAATCCGGGGGCGCTGTCTCACTATTCGTACGCGCTGCGGGACGCGATCGAGGCGAGTGGCCTTCCCGTGATCGAGGTGCACATGTCGAACATCGCGGCACGCGAGTCGTTCCGGCACACATCCGTCGTGTCGGCCGTGTGCCGCGGCACGATCAGCGGCCTCGGGGCCGCTGGCTATCATCTGGCGCTGGAGGCGATGCAGTGGATCACGACGTGAGGAGGCGCGCGGTCACCGCGCGCCTGGACGAGTTGGGCGTGGACGCACTCCTGATCAGCCGGTTGCTGCACACGCGGTACCTCACCGGGTTCACCGGGTCCAACGGGCAGGTCCTCATCCGTCGCGACGGTGCGTTGTTCCTGACCGACGGGCGGTACACCGAGCAATCGCGGCGCGAGGTGGCCGACATCGAGCGGCACACATACACGAACCCGCTCCGCGAAGAGCTCCCGGGCATGCTCAGCGGCGTCGGTCGGCTGGGGTTCGAGGCCGACGAGATGACGGTGGCGGCCCGCGACCGGTTCGCCGAGGCGCTCGGCGACGACGTCGAGATGGTGCCGACGACCGATGTCGTCGAACCGCTCCGGGCGGTCAAGGACGACGACGAGCGGGCGGCGATCCGGCAGGCGCAGGCGATCACCGACGCTGCGTTCACCGCGATCTTGGAGCGGTTCGCCGTCGGCGTGACGGAGCAGCAGATCGCTCGCCAGCTCGAGATGGCGATGCGCGACGAGGGCGCGGACGCGCTTGCGTTCGACTCGATCGTGGCGTTCGGCGAGAACGCGGCCGAGCCACACCACGAGCCGACCCACCGGTCGCTCGCCGAGGGCGACATCATCAAGCTCGACTTCGGCGCGCTCTCGGCCGGCTACCACGCCGACATGACGCGAACCGTCGCGTTCGGATCGCCGCCCACGGAGCTTCGCGCGATCCACGAGGTCGTTCGCGAGTCGCAGCGGGCAGGGATCGACGCCGTGAAGGCGGGTGTGACCGGGGCGGCGGTCGACCAGGTGAGCCGCGACGTGATCGAGCGCGCCGGCTACGGCGACGCGTTCGTCCACAGCCTCGGTCACGGCGTCGGCCTCGAGATCCACGAGGCGCCGAGCCTCGGCCGCAAGCAGGACGATCCGCTGCCGGCGGGCGCCGTGGTGACGGTCGAGCCCGGGATCTACCTCGCGGGCGTCGGCGGCGTCCGCATCGAGGACATGGTGGAGGTCACCGGCGACGGGTGCGTCGTCGTCGGGACGTCCCCGCGCGAGCTGATCGAGCTCTAGACGAAAGGACCTCGTGAGCGTTTCCACGAATGACTTCAAGAACGGCATGACCCTGGAGCTCGACGGGGTCTTGTTCCAGATCGTCGAGTTCCAACACGTGAAGCCCGGGAAGGGCGGCGCGTTCGTCCGGACGAAGCTTCGCAACGTGAAGACCGGCGCGGTGATCGAGCGGACGTTCAACGCGGGCGTGAAGGTCGGCCTCGCGATCGTGGAGCGCAAGGGGATGCAGTACCTCTACTCCGACGGCACCGACTACGTGTTCATGGATCTGGACACCTACGACCAGGTGCACGTCGGCACCGAGGTGATGGGCGACGCGGGGAGGTTCCTCGCCGAGAGCGCCGAGGCGCAGGTCGCGATGCACGAGGGCGTGCCGATCGCGATCGACCTGCCGGCATCGGTGGTCCTGGCGATCAGGGAGACGGCGCCCGGCGCCAAAGGTGACACGAAGACCGGCGCGCTCAAGCCGGCGACGGTGGAGACCGGCGCGGTCGTGCAGGTGCCGTTGTTCGTCGAAGAAGGCGAGAGGATCAAGGTCGACACGAGAAGCGGGGACTACATCGAGCGCGTGAAGGGCTGAGCGTGACCCGCCGCGAGGACCGGCGCGTGGCGATCGACATCCTGTACCAAGCCGACGTGACGGATGCGTCTGCGTCGACCGTCGTCGCGGATTGGGGACGTGCCGACCGTGCGGTGCCGCCCTTCGCGGCGGAGCTCGTTGAGGGTGTCGCCGACAAGCTGCCCGACATCGATCTGCTGTTGGAGACGCACGCCGAAGGGTGGACCGTCCGCCGGATGGCGGCGCTGGATCGCACGATCCTTCGTCTCGGCGTCTACGAGCTGCTCTGGCGCGACGACGTGCCGACGTCGGTGGCGATCTCGGAGGCGGTGGAGGCCGCGGCGGAGCTGTCGGCTGCCGACGCGAAACGGTTCGTGAACGGCGTGCTCGGCCGGATCGCCCGCGAAGAGGGCGTGGCCTGAGCCGGGTCTCGCTCGATCAGGCGGTGTTCGCGTCGCCGTCGGCCGGCGGCTCGGTCTGCGCTTGCGCGGGCGGGGTCGGGGCTGCCGGCGGGGTCGAGGCCTCCTCGACGTGCCCTTCCTTCAAACCCTTCTTGAACTCGCCCTGTGCCTTGCCGAGGTTGCGAGCGATCTGGGGAAGCTTCGTGGCGCCGAAGAGCAGCACCGCGCCGATCACCACGACGACCCATACATCCGTACCCATGTCGGTCCCTTCCGAGGAGTGGTCCTGGTACCCAAGATAGCCCCCGGGCGCCGCTGCGCACAGCGTCGCCGTGTATCCTGCGGAGGAACGAACCACCCCTTTAACGCCGGTCCCGTGAGGCCGGGAAGGGAGCAACAGATGGGCCACAACATGTTCGCCTCCTCGCGCGCTCGAGGGGGCGTTCCCGTATGACGGCCACGGTGATGACCGCCGACGACATCCGGCGGGCGGTGACCCGGATCGCGCACGAGATCCTCGAACGGGACAAGGGCGCGGCCGACGTGGTGCTCGTGGGCATCGCCGACCGCGGCGACGACCTCGCCAGGCGGCTCGCCGCCGAGGTATCCCGGATCGAGAGGGCCGAGGTGCCGGTCGGCGTGCTCGACATCACCTTTTATCGCGACGACATCGGGCTGCGCGCCGAGGCGCCTGAGGTGCACGAGACGCGGATCGCCTTCGACGTGAGCGGCAAGGTCGTCGTCCTCGTCGACGACGTCCTGTACACCGGCCGCACGATCCGCTCGGCGATGGACGCCCTGATGGACCTCGGACGCCCGCGCAAGATCCAACTGGCGGTGCTCGTCGACCGTGGGCATCGGGAACTCCCGATCCGGGCCGACTTCGTGGGCAAGAACGTGCCGACGAGCCGGGACGACAACGTGCGCGTACAGGTCCAAGAGGTCGATGGCTCCGACGCCGTGACGGTGCGCCGGGTCGGCGACGGCGAGGAGGGCGCATGAACGAACATCTTCTGTCGATGCACGATGTGACGGCGGCCGACGTCACCAGGATCCTGGACACCGCCGGATCGTTCCGCGAGGTCGGCACGAGGGTGATCAAGAAGGTGCCCGCGCTCCGCGGCCGCACGGTGGTCAACCTCTTCTTAGAGAACTCCACGCGCACCCGGATCAGCTTCGAGCTGGCGGCGAAGCGGCTGTCGGCCGACGTGATCAACTTCAGCGCCGGCGGATCGAGCGTCGCCAAGGGCGAGTCGCTGAAGGACACGGCGCTGACGCTGCAGGCGATGGGCGCCGATGCGATCGTGGTGCGGCATTCGTCGAGCGGATCGCCGCTGCAGCTCACGCGGTGGGTCGACGCGCATGTGCTGAACGCCGGCGACGGCACGCACGAGCACCCCACACAGGCGCTGCTCGACCTGTACACGATGCGCGAGAAGCACGGCCGCCTCGACGGGCTGCGCGTCGCGATCGTTGGCGATGTGCTCCATTCGCGGGTGGCGCGGTCGCTCTCGATCGGCCTGGTCACCGTCGGCGCGGAGGTCACCCTGGTCGGGCCGCCGACGCTGATCCCGCCCGAGGCGTCGACGTGGGGCGTGCAGGTGAGCTACGACCTCGACGAGCTGATCCCCAAGCTGGACGTCTGCTACATGCTTCGGGTGCAGCGCGAGCGCCAACGGCTCGAATACTTCCCGAGCATGCGCGAGTACGCCCGGCTCTTCGGCCTCACGAGCGAGCGGGCCGCGATGCTGCCCGAGACCGCGCTGATCATGCACCCAGGCCCGATGAACCGAGGCGTCGAGATCGATTCGGACGTCGCCGACCAACCTGCCTCGGTGATCGAAGAACAGGTCACGAACGGCATCGCGATCAGGATGGCCCTGCTGTACCTGTTGCTCGGCGCGACCGGGGCGGGGGAGGCGGCATGACGGAACGCGTCGTCTTCGAACAGGTTCGGGTGATCGACCCGGTGACGGGGACCGACGAGGTGCGCGATGTCGCGGTCGCGGACGGCGTCCTTGCCGCAGAGACCCCGAGTGGCGCGGAGCGGATCGATGCCCGCAGCCTGGTCCTGACCGCCGGGCTGGTCGACCTGCACACGCATCTGCGCGAGCCCGGCGACGAGCACAAGGAGACGGTCGCGTCGGGCACTCGCGCGGCGGCGGCCGGCGGGTACACGGCGGTCGCGGCGATGGCCAACACCGATCCGCCGACGGACAATGCGGCGATCGTTCAGGCGGTGCGTGACCTCGCGGCCGCGGCGGGCTCGTGCGACGTCTTCCCGATCGGGGCGATCACACGCGGCCTCGACGGCGAGGCGCTCGCCGAGATGGGCGAGATGGTCGACGCTGGCGTGCGGATCTTCTCCGACGACGGACGGTCGGTCCCGACGGCGCGATTGCTCAGGAACGCTTTGCAGTACGCGAAGGCCTTCCCGGTCGAGGTGGTGTTGGCCGAGCACGCTGAGGACGCCTCCCTGGTCGAGGGCGGGCAGATGCACGAGGGCGCCCGCTCAGCGTCGCTCGGCCTCGCGGGCCGCCCCGCCGAGGCCGAGGAGGTGATCGTCGCGCGTGACCTCGCGATCACGCGTTCGTGCGGCGGCCGCCTCCATCTGTGCCACCTGTCATCCGCCCGGTCCGTCGAGCTGGTGCGCCGGGCGAAGGCCGAGGGGGTGCGCGTGACCGCCGAGGTTACGCCCCACCATCTGGTCGGCACCGACGACGACCTCGTCACGTACGACACGATGAAGAAGATGAATCCGCCGCTCCGGACCGCAGAGGACCGCGATGCGTTGCGCGCGGGTCTCGCGGACGGCACGATCGACGTGATCGCGACGGATCACGCACCGCACGCGGTCGAGGACAAGGATCGGGAGTTCGACCTGGCGCCGCCGGGCACGATCGGCCTCGAGACGGCGCTCGCCGTCGTCATGACGCACCTCGTCGAACCGGGTCTGCTTCCGCTGATGCGCGCGATCGAGGCGCTGACGTCGGGCCCCGCGCGGATCCTCGGCACCGCCGATCACGGCGGTCCGCTCGAGCCCGGCCGCCCGGCGAATCTCGTCGTCTTCGATCCGGCCGCGGAGTGGACGGTCGAGGCGCCGTTCGCGTCGAAGGCGCGCAACAGCGCCTTCCTCGGCGAACGGCTGCGTGGCCGCGTCCGCTTCACGATGCTGCGTGGCGCTTTCACGGTCGCGGACGGGAAGCCGACCCGATGACGGCGGCTCCGGCGCTCCTCGCGCTCGAAGACGGGACGATGTTCGAAGGGACCGCGTTCGGCGCGGAGGGCGAGTCGTTCGGCGAAGCGGTCTTCAACACGGGGATGGCCGGCTATCAGGAGGTCCTCACCGATCCGTCCTACTCCGGACAGATCGTGACGATGACCGCGCCGCAACAGGGCAACTACGGGGTGAACGATGAAGACCCGGAGAGCTGGCGGGTCCAGGTCGCCGGGTTCGCGGTGCGCGAGGCGTCACGCCGGGCGAGCAGCTGGCGCGCACAGGCGACCCTCGGTGACGCGCTCGCACAGGCGGGGGTGATCGGCATCGAAGGGATCGACACGCGGGCGCTGACCGTGCGCCTGCGGACCGCCGGGGCCATGCGCGCCGGCGTCTCGACCGTCGACCTCGATCCGGCGTCGCTCGTGGAACGCGTCCGCGCGGCCGACGGCATGGCGGGCGCCGACCTTGCGCGTAGCGTCAGCACACCGTCGGCGTACGAGGCGAGCGAGCTCGTCGGCGAACCCGACGCGACGCAGGGCCCGGTGTTCCGGGTCGCCGCCTACGACTTCGGGATGAAGCGGAACATCCTGCGCCGGCTCGCGGCGCGCGGCATCGCGACCACCGTGTTCCCGGCCGAGACGCCGGCGGCCGAGATCGCCGCCGGCGGTTATGACGGGGTGTTCCTCTCGAACGGGCCGGGCGACCCGGCGGCAACGGCATACGGCATCGCCGCGACGCGGGAGCTCCTCGGCAAGGTGCCGATCTTCGGGATCTGCCTCGGGAGCCAGCTCCTCGGCCTCGCGCTCGGCGGCACGACCTACAAGATGCCGTACGGACATCGGGGCGTGAACCAACCGGTCCGCGACCTCGCGACCGGCAAGGTGGAGATCACGAGCCACAACCACGGGTTCGCGGTCGACCCGGCGTCGTGGGCGCGCGATCGCGACGGGTTCGCGCTGACCGACTACGGGCGGGTCTCGCTCAGTCACTGGAACCTGAACGACGGCACGCTCGAGGGCATGCGCTGCGTCGACGTCCCGGCGTTCGCGGTGCAGTACCACCCGGAGGCTGCGCCCGGTCCGCACGACGCGCGCTACCTGTTCGGCGAGTTCCGCGACGCGATGGGCGGGAACGGCTGATGCCGAGACGCGACGACATCCAGCGGATCCTCGTGATCGGCTCGGGACCGATCGTGATCGGCCAGGCATGCGAGTTCGATTACTCGGGCACGCAGGCGTGCAAGGTGCTCCGCGCGGACGGCTACGAGGTCTCGCTCGTCAACTCGAACCCGGCGACGATCATGACTGACCCCGCGTTCGCCGACCGGACGTACATCGAACCGCTCACGCCGGCGTCGGTGCTGCAGATCATCGAGCGCGAGAAGCCCGACGCGCTGTTGCCGACGCTCGGCGGCCAGACCGGGTTGAACGTGAGCGTGGCGCTCGCCGAGGCCGGCGAGCTCGACCGGCTCGGCGTGCGCATGCTCGGCGCGTCGCTCGATGCGATCCGAACCGCCGAGGATCGCAGCGGCTTCAAGCAGGCGATGATCGCGGCCGGCCTCGACGTACCGAAGGCCGGCATCGCGCATTCCGTCGACGAGGCGCTCGCGCTCGGCGACGAGCTCGGCTACCCCTTGATCCTCCGGCCGTCGTTCACGCTCGGCGGTGGGGGCAGCGGATTCGCACACGATCGCGGCGAGCTCGCCGCGGCCGCGGCACACGCGTTGGCGAGCAGTCCGGTCACCGAGGTCCTCGTCGAGGAGTCGATCGTCGGGTGGAAGGAGTTCGAGCTCGAGGTGATGCGCGACGGCGCGGACAACGCGGTGATCGTGTGCTCGATCGAGAACCTCGACCCGATGGGCGTGCACACCGGCGACTCGATCACCGTCGCGCCGGCGATGACGCTGACCGATCGCGAATATCAGACGATGCGCGACGCGGCCGTCGCGATCATCCGCGAAGTCGGCGTGGACGCGGGCGGATGCAACATCCAGTTCGCGCTCAACCCGCGCGATGGCGAGATGCTCGTGATCGAGATGAACCCGCGGGTGTCGCGCTCCTCGGCGCTCGCGTCGAAGGCCACCGGCTACCCGATCGCGCGCATCGGCGCGAAGCTCGCCGTGGGCTATCGGCTCGACGAGATCCCGAACGACATCACGAAGAAGACGCCAGCGTCATTCGAGCCCGTGCTCGACTACGTCGTCGTGAAGGTGCCGCGCTTCGCGTTCGAGAAGTTCCCGTCGGCGAATCCGATCCTTACAACGCAGATGAAGAGCGTGGGTGAGGCGATGTCGATCGGGCGGACGTTCAAGGAAGCGTTCCAGAAGGCACTGCGTGCGCTCGAGACGGGCCGCCCTGGATGGGCGACCAGCACGCGATTGATCGACGACCGGCTCACGGACGATACGGTCGAGACCCTCCGCGGTGCGCTCAGGCAGCCCACGCCCGAGCGCATCTTCCAGGTGAAGCGCGCGCTCGAGCGCGGCATGTCCGTGAGCGAGGTCTACGAGCTGACCGCGATCGATCCCTGGTTCCTCGCCCAGCTCGAGGAGCTGCTGAACGCCGAGCGGGAGTTCGTCACACTGTCCGAGATCGACGCGGCCGAGATGCGGCGCA
>Ga0136846_1221635_pt1 | contig 17638 bp, 20 predicted proteins | sample HopSoiMetagenom2_FD_96841 | JGI IMG/M metagenome (GOLD analysis project Ga0136846, IMG submission 96841) | Grasslands soil microbial communities from Hopland, California, USA - 2 Assembly 2016 (version 4) | ecosystem: Environmental > Terrestrial > Soil > Grasslands | place: USA: Hopland...
AAGGCTACCCTTCGAGTTTGTAGCCCAGGCCTCGCACCGTGACCAGATGCACGGGGTTGGCCGGGTCGGCCTCGATCTTGGACCGCAGCCGCTTGACGTGAACGTCGAGCGTCTTGGTGTCGCCGACATAGTCTGCGCCCCACACCCGATCGATGAGCTGCCCGCGGGTGAGCACCCGACCGCTGTTGCGCATCAGGTACTCCAGCAGGTCGAACTCCTTGAGGGGCAACGTGACCGCTTCGCCGTTGACCGACACGACGTGCCGCTCGACGTCCATCCGCACCGGGCCTGCCTCCAAAATGCCGTCGCCGATGCCGGAGTCGTCGTTGTCGCTGCCGCGACGCAGCACCGCCCGGATGCGCGCGATCAGCTCGCGTGCCGAGTACGGCTTGGTGACATAGTCGTCGGCCCCAAGTTCGAGCCCGACGACCTTGTCGATCTCACTGTCGCGCGCCGTCACCATGATGACGGGAACGCTTGACCGCGAACGCAATTGCTTGCACACGTCGGTGCCACTCATTCCCGGCAGCATCAGGTCCAGCAGCACGATGTCGGCACCGGCACGTTCGAATTCGGCCAGGGCGGAAGGGCCGTCGGCCACCACGGTGGCCTCAAAGCCCTCCTTGCGCAGCAGAAAGGCCAGGGGATCGGCCAAGGACTCCTCGTCCTCCACGATCAACACGCTGGTCATTTGTCTGGCTAGTCCTCTCGCTCGTCCGATCCGTCTTCGTGATCGGGGTAGGCCGGAATCGACAGGGTGAATGTCGATCCCGTTCCCGGCTGACTCCACAGCCGGATGGATCCGTTGTGATTGGCGGCGACGTGTTTGACGATCGCCAGGCCGAGTCCGGTGCCGCCGGTGGCGCGTGAGCGCGCCTTGTCCACGCGGAAGAAGCGTTCGAACACCCGCTCCTGGTCCTCGCGAGCGATGCCGATACCGCGGTCGGTGACCGCGATCTCGATGTTGTGCCCGCGACGACGTCGGCTGATCGACACTCCAGATCCGTTGGGCGAGTAAGCGATTGCGTTCGATACCAAGTTGGCGATCGCTGTCACCAGCAGCGGCTGATCGCCATATACCCGGTAGCCCGTCGGGGCGTCGGTGGTGACTGCGATGTCGGCGTTGTCGGCGGCCACCTTGTAGCGCGACAGCGCCTCGCTCACCACGGTGTCGACCTCGACGGCTTCGAGGTCGGGCAGCCGCTCGGCGCCCTGCAGCCGCGACAGGTCAATCAGCTCGCCGACCATGTTGGCAAGCCGATGCGACTCGGTCAGCATCTTCTCTGCGAACCGGCGAACCGTTTCGGGATCGTCCGCGGAGGCCAGCAGCGCCTCGGCCAATACGCCCATCGCGCCGACCGGTGTCTTGAGTTCATGGCTGACATTGGCCACGAAATCACGCCGAGTCGCTTCCATCCGGGCGTGCTCGGACTGGTCGTCGACGTAGACGACCGCGAACCGACGGTCGTCCTCGGTCAGGAGCCGCACCTGTCCGCGGACCTGCAGGCCGGACCGGCCGGGATTGTGGCGTTTGCGCGGCGACAGATCGACCGCGCCGCCCTCGCCGGTGGCGAGCGTCTGCTGCGCCGCCAGCCACGCCCGGTCGTCGAGCAGCCGGTCGCGGACCAGGCCCAGCTCGCGGGCCCTGTCGTTGGTGTAGACGACGTCACGGTAGGTGTCGACCACGACGATCCCCACCGGCGACTGAGAGACGATGTGTTCGAGCATTTGCGAGACGGTGATGCCGGCCTGCTCCGCGGCCTGCCGCTGACGTCGCTCGAGGATGCGCGGGGTAAGCCCCGCCCCCAACCCGACACCGATCACCAGTGCGAGCAGCGCCACGACCGCCGTCAGCAGTAGCGCCGATACCACACTCACGCGAAAATCGTACGCATCCGGTGAACGTCATCCCAGCAGCGTGCGGCCAAAACGGGACATGTCACACGGCCAATCGCAGGTGTTCGATAGCCGTTTACCCAGTGTTTGCCGAACTGCACCGCCCGATGCCCTACTTCGCGCCCTGGGCGGCCACCGCTGCCGCACCGGCCGCTGCGGCTTCAGGATCGAGGTATTCCCCGCCGATGATCCTCGGCTTGAGGCCGCCGTCCAGGTCGTAGCGGAGGGGGATCCCGGTCGGGATGTTCAGCCCGACGACGTCCTCGTCGGACATGCCGTCGAGGTATTTCACCAGCGCGCGCAGCGAGTTGCCGTGCGCGGCGATCAGCACTGTCTTGCCGTCCCGCAGGTCGGGCACGATCGTCTGCTCGTAGTACGGCACGAACCGCTCGACGACGTCCTTCAGGCATTCGGTCAGCGGCCCACCGTCGATGTCGGCGTAGCGCGGATCGGTGTCCTGGCTGTACTTGCTGCCCCGCTCGATCGGCGGCGGCGGCGTGTCGTAGCTGCGCCGCCACGCCATGAACTGCTCGTCGCCGTAGCGTTCCTTGGTCTCGGCCTTGTCCAGGCCCTGCAGCGCGCCGTAGTGACGTTCGTTGAGCCGCCAGTTTCGATGCACCGGGATCCAGTGCCGGTCGGCCGCGTCCAGCGCGAGGTTGGCGGTGTTGATCGCCCGTCGCAACAGCGACGTGTAGAGCACGTCGGGCTGGCGGTCCAATGCCTTGATCAGCTCGCCTGCGCGGACCGCTTCGGCCCTGCCCTTCTCGGTGAGATCGACGTCGACCCATCCGGTGAACAGGTTCAGCGCGTTCCACTCGCTCTCGCCGTGGCGCAGCAGAATCAGCGTGGCTGTGCTTTCGAGGCCCATAACGCCCGATCCTCTCATGACCGTTGCGAGTCGTCCTCGTCGATCAGGTGCGCGAAGGCTTGCAGGTTCTTCAGCGACTCGCCGCGCGACACCCGCCACTCCCACTCTTTCTGGATCGAGGAGCGAAAACCCAACTCCAGCAACGTATTGAAGTCCGAGTCGACGGCCTCGAGCACCTGACCGAGGATGCGATCAATCTCGTCGGGTGTGACCGAGGCCAGCGACATCCGGCCGACGAGGTAGATGTCGCCGACGTTGTCGAGCGTGTAGGCCACGCCGTAGAGCCGCCGGTTGCGTTTGAGCAGGAACCGGTACACGCCCTCGTGGTTTTCGTCTGGTTTGCGGCAGACGAAAGCCTCGACGCGGACGGAATGTTCGCCGATGGACAGGATGGTGTTGGTCTTCAACCGGCGCTCGCCGGGCAGTTCGACGATGATGCCCGGCAGGCCGCCGCGAGCACCCTCGTGGCGGCTGCAGACGAGGCCGTGCTCCTTGCAGGTGTCTTCGATGACCTTTGCGGCGTCCGTCGTCAAGCCCGGACACCCCTTCGCATCGAGAAGCGCCTGCCGTTGCGCCGCGCCGTGACATCCGGCGCCCGGTGGCGCGTGCGGTAGTCGGCGATGGCGCGGCCATAGCTGGCCAGCAGCGCGTCGACGGTGTGTGCCCAGGAGAACGTCGCCGCGTGTTCGACGGCGGCGCGGCTCATGGTCTCGGGTCCGCGCTGCAGCAGCGCGCCGATCGCCTGCGCCCAGTCGTCGACGTCGTGGCCGTCGACGAGGCTGCCGCTGATCCCGTCGCGCACCGCGACCGGCAGTCCGCCGACCGCGGCGGCCACCACCGGGGTGCCGCAGGCCTGCGCCTCGATGGCGACGAGGCCGAAGGACTCCGAATAGCTCGGCACCCCGACCAGGTCGGCGGCCCGGTACACCTCCACAAGTTGATCGCGTGACTGCGGCGGCAGGAACGTCACCCGGTCGGCGATACCCAGTTCATCGGCCAGCCGAACCAGCCCGTCCGGCGCGGCAAGCCCGCTGCCCGACGGACCACCCGCCACCACCACCCGCACTCCGGGCAGTTTGGCCGCCGCTCCCAGCAGCACATCGGGTGCCTTGAGTGGCTGAATGCGGCCGACGAACGCGAGCACCGGCTCGTCGGTGTCGAGGCCGAGCGCAGCGCGGGCGGCGCGCTTGTCCCCGGGCGTGAACATCTCCAGGTCGACGCCGGGATGCACCACATCAATGCGGGCCGGATCGGCGTGGTGCAGCGAAACCAGTTGTTGCGCTTCATGTTCGGTGTTGACGATCAACCGGTCCGCCTCGTCGACGACCTGCTGTTCGCCGACGGCGCGCAGCGATGGCTCTGGCGAGTCACCGTCGGCGAGTGCGGCGTTCTTCACCGCGGCCAACGTGTGTGCGGTGTGCACCAGCGGCACCGCCCAGCGGTCGCGGGCCAGCCAGCCGACCTGTCCGGACAGCCAGTAGTGCGAATGCACGATGTCGTAGTAGCCGGGTTCATGGGTGGCTTCTGCGCGCAGCACGCCCGCCGTGAAGGCACATAGTTGAGTGGGCAGGTCATACTTGTCGAGGCCCTCGAAGGGCCCGGCCACCACGTTGCGCACCAGCACACCTGGCGCGACCTTCACGACCGGCTGATCAGCCGACGACGTCGCCCGGGTGAAGATCTCCACCTCGACGCCGCGGCGGGCCATTTGCAGCGCGCTCTGCAGCACGTAGACGTTCATGCCGCCCGCATCGCCGGTGCCAGGCTGCGCCAGGGGGGAGGTGTGCACCGAAAGCACGGCGACGCGGCGTGGCAGATCTGTTGCTAGGCGCACACAGACATGTCTACACCGGTGTGCATCGGCGTCCGCTCACACCTGCACCGGTGGCGAGTGTGCGTATGAAACCGCACAATGGCGGCTGCGAAGAGCTGTCAGGCCGTCGCTTCGGGGCGGCGGGGTTGGGCACGCCGCATCGCCCCGATCGGATCCGAGTAGAGCCCGCCGAGCGACACCACACCAGCACCCGCTTCCTGCACCCGATTACCGAATGCGGTGACCCGGATGGCGCGAGCGGGCAGCACCGAACGCTCGGCGTAGGCCGTCTCGACGAGCGTCATGCCCTCCGGGTATTCGGTGAACGCCTGGCCGCCAACCACCAGGTCGTCGGGGTTGAGCATGTCGCGCAGCAGCGCGACCGCCTCCCCCAGCACCCGCGCCCGCTCGGCCAGCAGCGCTCGAGCCTGCTCATTGCCCTGCCTGGCCGACCGCAGCACGGCGGTCACCGTCGACGCGGGACCCTCGGCAGGGATGATGCGCGCCTTGCGGGCGGCGGTCAGCACCGCCTCGTCGCTCACTGTGGGCTCCAGCTGGCCGCTGCCGCCCAGCAGTTCCGAGTGCGCGGGCAGCGCGGCGATGGTGCCCGGCCCGCTGGCCGGTGAATGCACCCGCCCGCCGATCGACAGCGCGTAGCCGACGGTCTCGCGGGCGTAGACGTACAAGCTGGTCGACGATTGGGTCGGCTGGCGGCGCACGCCGAGCAGCAGTTCGGCGCCGGCCATCGCGTCGACGTGCGACGCCACCGACACCGGCAGCCCGAGCGTTTCGGCGAGCACGGGGCCGACTGGGGCTTCGGACCAGCCCAGCCGCGGGTGGTCGAGGTATCCGGTGGTGCTGTCGACGACACCACCGGCTGCCACGCCGACCCACAGCGGGCGGCGGCGGTGCCAGCGGCTCAGGTAGCGGCGGGCGCTGCCCGCCAGTGAGGCCAGCGCCGCGGCCTGGGCGCCGCGTGGGGTCGGCGTCTCGACCGCGTCCAGTGTGCGGCCGAACAGGTCGGTGGCCACGATGCTGGTCGTGCGGGCGCCGATGTGGATGCCGAGCGTCAGAAACGGCTCGTGGTTGATCTCGACCGGCACGCGGGGCCTGCCGATAGCGCCGGAGACCGCGAGGTCGGCGCGCTCGCGCAGCAGCCCGGCGTCCAGCAGCGCGGTGACCTGACGGTTCACCGTCGCGATGCTGAGCTGGGTGACTTGCGCGATGACGTCACGGGCGATCGGGCCGCGCAGGCGGGCCGCGCCGAACACCGAGGCGGCAGCCCCGTCGGCGACCTTCAAGGAGGGCGCGACGACGCGGTGTCGCCCCTGGGGGTAGCTCGCGGGGGCCAGGGCTCGCGTCGTGCGGCTGGTGCTTCGCGGAGCTTGGGGAAAAGTGGCGGTGGATGTACGCACGGATTGTCCTTTGTTGAAGTCGGCTGGTGGGTCCTGGCCTCACCTGCGACTCAACCGGACAGTGAATTTATCCGGGGTCCGTCAGGCGCGGCTGATCATGCGGCGACAACAACAGCTCCGGTACACACGGTGAATTTAGCACGCCAACTAAAGTTGGGCAGATGACGACACCTTCAGCCTCCAGACGGGTCGCTGTGGTCACCGGCGCCAGTGCTGGCATCGGCGAAGCGACCGCGAGAACGCTTGCCGGACAAGGCTTTCACGTCGTTTGCGTGGCCCGCAGGGAGGGCCCCATCAAGGCACTCGCGGATGAGATCGGCGGCACCGCAATTGTGGCGGACGTCACTAACGACGAGGCGGTGACGGCGCTGGCCGCCGCACTGGACCGCGTCGATGTGCTGGTCAACAATGCCGGCGGTGCCCGCGGGCTGGAGCCGGTAGCCGAAGCCGACCTCGACCACTGGCGCTGGATGTGGGAAGCCAACGTGCTGGGCACCCTACGGGTGACGCGGGCGCTATTGCCCAAGCTGATCGATTCTGGCGACGGCCTGATCGTGACGGTCACTTCGATCGCTGCGATCGAGATCTATGACGGCGGTTCCGGGTACACGGCCGCCAAACACGCTCAGGGCGTACTGCACCGCACATTGCGCAGCGAGCTGCTCGGGAAACCGGTGCGGCTGACCGAAGTTGCGCCCGGCATGGTGAAGACGGACTTCTCGTTGCTCCGGTTCGACGGCGACGAGGAGCGTGCCGCAAAGGTCTACGACGGAGTTACCCCACTGGTGGCCGAGGACATCGCCGACGTGATCGGATTCGTCGCCAGCCGTCCCTCGCACGTCGACCTGGATCTCATTGTGGTCAGGCCCCGCGATCAGGTGAGCGGAGCGAGCGGGTCCCGTTTCAACCGCCGCTGACGTCGCGGAAAACAATTGTCGCAGAAGGCAATTACGGCAAACTTGTTTTGGCGATGTACGGACGGTAGATATGCGACGATGTCGCATCACCGCGTTGATACATCAACGGCAAGGCCGAGTGTGCCGGTCCTCACCAAAGGAGCGACATATGAGCTGGAAGACTGCCTCAGGTTTCCGCACGATGACGAAGACCGTTGTGGCCGGGGCATTTATCGCAGTGACCGCGATCGGTGTGGCCGTTCCGGCGAACGCACAACCCGACTTGCCGACGGGTCCGGATGATCCCAGATGTCTGCAATACCGCGGTTACGCCGCATGTCAGGGCGGCCCGTATGCCGCTCCCGCGGCTACCCCTCCGTCGCCCCCTTCATCTCCTTCTGGCCCTCCAACCGGCCCAACTGATCCCGCGTGCGTCAGCTTCCCCGGCGATGCGGCCTGCGCCGGTAGCCCGTTCCTTCCGCCATCGCCTCCGCCGCCACCGCCACCTCCGCCCATTGCGCCGCCGCCCATTGCGCCAATCGACGCCGGGCTGGCCTTTGACACATTTACGGGCGGGCCGCACGTTGACGACATGCCGCCGATCGACGACACGCACATGGACCCAGTCATGCCGCACATTCCCACAGGCATGGGTATGGCCGGTATGCCCGGTCATATCTGAGGGCTGCCGTCGTCGAAACTGCGCACAGATCGCGATTTCGTCCTTGAATCCGAGGTCAGATTTTGCGATCTCTCCGCAGTCTCGGAGGAAGTCCTAACCGCCAGGTCGCCCGTTGACGGGCTGAGGCGCGTCCGACGGCGTGGCAGGCGCGGTGCTCGGGATCTGCGATGGCGAGGCCTGCGGCGACAGCGCCGACATCGCCACCCAGTCGTCCCAGCTGACGGCCCAGTCCCACAGGTCGCCGTCGGAATACGAGAGCTCGATGGAGGTGCCGCTGACCTCGACGGGGTCGCCGTAGATCGCGCTGTTGAAGTACTGCTGGGCGTCACTCGTGGACAGGTTGATGCAGCCGTTGGTGACGTTGGTGTTGCCCTGCGCTCCGGAACTGGCCGGGTTGGCGTGGATGAACTCGCCGTTATTGGAGATCCGCACCGCGAACCGTTCGTGCGCGTTGCTGTACCCCCCGGCGGGGTTGGTCATGTAGAAGTCTTCGTACTTCTCGGTGACGACGTGGACGCCGCTGCGGGTGATGTTGCGCGGCAGGTCGGCCTCGCCGTAGCTGCACGGGAAGTCCATGATCACCGCACCTGCTCCGTCGAGCACCTGGATGCGGTGCGACGACGCCTCGGCCTTGACCACCTGGCGGCGGCCGATCTCGAAGTTCAGCGAGATGTCCTGCGCGCCGTAGGCCCCGTCGCCGAAGTCGACGCCGTAGAGCCTGGCGTCGACGTTGACCTTCGTGCCCGGCGGGTAGTACTCCCTGGTGCGGTAGTGCACCCGCGAACCCCCGACCTCGTCGGGCAGCCATGCCCAGCTGCCCTCGACCGGCGGTTCGGTGGTGACCTTGAGCGCCTTCTCGACGGAGGCCTTGTCACTGATCGACGCGTCGAACTGAATGATGACGGGCGCGGCGACGCCGACGACCTGACCGTCGGCGAGCTGGAACTGACCGTTGACCTGCTTGTCGGGGTTGATGGTGGTGAACTTGCCCGAAACGGGGACGGCCTTGCCGTCGTGGCCGACCACTGACCCGCCCCAGGTATACGAAACGCCGTAGCCCAGCGGCTCGGTGGTCTTGAAGCTGGTGCGATCGCGGTTCAGCGCGCCAGCGACAACCTTGCCCTCTGCGTTGGTCAGCGTGACCCGCTGGAACCAGCCGTCCTTCACCTCGATGCGCACGGGCGCGACGGGCGCCACATCGGTGGCGGCGTTGGCGGGCTGGTAGGTGATGGACGGGGCCGACTGCGCCGCAGGGGCGTCCCCGGACGGTTTGCTGATCTTGCCACCGCAGGCCGCGAGTGCGCCCGGCGCAACGACCCCGACCGCAAGAGCGGTCAGCATTCGCCGTCTGGTGACAGACGGCATCTGATTGGCGGGGCTCACGTGGACCCACGGTACCTAGAAATCGGTCCCAATCAGAATTGGCTCGGGTGTGAGTTCGATCCCGAAGGCCGCTCTCACACCGTCACGCACCGTCCTGGCCAGCCCGATCACGTCCGCGGTGGTGGCACCGCCACGGTTTGTCAGCGCCAGCGCATGCTTGGTGGACAACCGTGCGGGTGCGCCATCGCCCGGGTAGCCCTTGCCAAAGCCGGCCCGCTCCACCAGCCAGCCCGCGGCGAGTTTCACCCCGTCCGGGGCGGGGTAGTTCGGCACCGGCCCGGCGCGCTGTCCCGCGCGCCTGCTGACCACCTCGAATTCGGCCTGTGCGACGACCGGGTTGGTGAAGAACGACCCGACGCTCCAGGTGTCGTGGTCGGCCTCGTCGAGCACCATGCCCTTGCGGCTCCGCAGCGACAGCACCGCCTCCCGCACGCGCGCAGGGTCGGTCCGGGACCCTGGCTCGGCGGCCAGCGCGGCGGCCAGCTCGCCGTAGCGCAGCGGGGCGCTGCGCCCGTCGGCGTCCAACGCGAACTCGACCTCGAGCACGATCGCGGCCTCCGAATGCTTGAGAATGCTTGTGCGGTAACCGAATTGGAGGACATCCGGCGGCACCCAGCGGTCCTCGCCGGTGCGACGGTCGAGCAGCCGGACGCGGCGGATGGTGTCGGCAACCTCGGCGCCGTACGCGCCGACGTTCTGCACCGGCGTCGCACCCGCCGATCCGGGGATGCCGGACAAGCACTCGAGCCCGCCGAGCCCGTGAGCCAGCGAAGTGACCACGACGTCGTCCCACACCGCACCGGCCTCGGCGCGCACGATGTTGCCCTCGACGGTGATCTCGGTGTTGGCGAGCAGCACGATGGTCAGGTCTGTGAGGTCGTCGGCCAGCACCACGTTCGATCCGCCCGCGAGCACGAGGACTCCCCCGCGAGCGGGGGATGATTCCGCGTCCAGGGCGCGCAGCGCCGCGACAATCTGCTCGGTGCTCGTGCATGTGATCAACCGGCGCGCAACGGGTCCGATGCGCAGCGTGGTCAGCGGAGCCAGCGGCACGTCGTCGGTGACGGCGGCACCCCCCAGATCCAGACCGGTCACGGGCCGTAACGGTAGCCTGGCCAGCTATGCCGCGTTCATTCGACATGGCCGCCGAATACGAGGGCAGCGTCGAACAGGTCCTCCAGGCATTCAGCGATGAACAGTATTGGCTGGCGCGGCTGGCCGATTCCGGTGCCGACGACTACTCGCTGGATTCGATGACAGTGGATGAACAGGGCATCGACATCGTCACCACGCAGCGAATACGGTCCGACCGGCTCCCCGGCGTGGTGACACAGTTCCACCGCGGCGACCTCACTCTTGTCCGCGAGGAGGCGTGGTCGCCGAACCGCGACGGGCAGGCCACCGCGACCATCAAGCTCGCGATCATCGGCGCGCCCGCGACGCTGAGCGGCAGCGCCGCCCTGTCCCCGGCAAAATCCGGCGGCGGTTCGCGGCTGGAGTTCAAGGCCACCGTCCAGGTCAACGTGCCACTCGTCGGCGGCAAGATCGAGAACTTCATCGGCAGCCAGCTCGTCGAGCTGCTAATCGCAGAACAGCGCTTCACCACGGTGTGGATCACCGAAAACGCGTAAACCGTAAGTAAAATCATGTTCCATGTCGCGTCGCATGGACTACACCGTCGAGTTCGACGCACCGGCCGAGAAGATGTATCAGGACTTCACCAGGCGGGAATACTGGCAAACCCTGATGGACGCGTACCGCTTCCTGACGCCGCGGTCGGAGATCACGTCCTTCTCGTCCGGCGAGCGCGGCACCGACATCACCTTCGCGCAGAACCTGCCGCGGATGTATCTGCCGCCGATCGCGCGCACCGTGATGCCGGTCGACTTGATCATCACTCGCACGCAGCATTTCGATCCATACGACCACGACAAGAATCGGGCCAAGGGTACCTACGGGGCCTCAATTCCCCACGGCCCCGGCAGTTTCGGCGGCCAGTACTTTCTCACCGAGACCGACGCCGGCAGCAGGTTGCGACTCGCCAGTGTCTGCAAGGTCTACATCCCGTTCGTCGGCGGCGCGCTGGAGGACCTGATTCTGCACCACATCAAACAACTTTTCGATGCCGAGGAGGCGTTCACCGCCGACTGGATCGGCAAGCATCAGTAGGCCCATCGGTGCCATCACCCGCGGCACGACCGGCCATAACCGGCTGCGCCGCAGCGACCGCTGGCTGGTGCATTCGCGACGGGTGCGCACCGCGCTTCAGGCGGCCGCCGATCCGCTGGTGATCGACCTCGGCTACGGCGAGCTGCCGGTGACGACGCTCGAGTTGGCGGCACGGCTGCGGGTCGTGCGCGCCGACGTCCGTGTCATGGGCCTTGAGATCCACCCCGAGCGCGTCAGGGCGGCTCGTGCCGCCCAAAAAGACACTGTCGAATTCGGGCTCGGCGGTTTCGAATTGGCCGGCCGGCGGCCAGTGCTGGTGCGGGCGTTCAACGTGCTGCGCCAGTATCCGGTCGAGGCGGTGCGCGACGCGTGGGCGTTGATGCAGGCGAGGCTGGCGCTCGGCGGGCTGATCGTCGACGGCACCTGCGACGAACTGGGCCGCCGCTGCTGCTGGGTACTCCTCGACGGCGACGGGCCGATCAGCCTGACGCTGGCATGCGATCCCTTCGCGATCGAGCGGCCATCGGATCTGGCCGAGCGGCTGCCCAAGGTGCTGATCCACCACAACGTCGCCGGTCAGCCCATCCACACTCTGCTGACGGCAGCGGACCGCGCGTGGGCCAGCGTCGCGGGCCACGGGGTGTTCGGGCCGCGGGTGCGCTGGCGCGCGATGCTGGACGCGCTACGCGACGACGGCTTCCCGGTCGGGCCGCCGCGTCGGCGCATGCGCGACGGCATTCTCACAGTGCCGTGGTCGATCGTCGCGCCACTAGGCTGAGCAGCATGCGGATTGCCCTCGCGCAGATCCAGAGCGGCACAGAACCCACGGCCAACCTCGGCCTGGTCGAGGACTACACCCGACGCGCCGCCGATGCAGGCGCCGCCCTGGTGCTGTTCCCCGAGGCGACGATGTGCCGGTTCGGGGTGCCGCTCGCCCCGATCGCCGAACCACTGGACGGGTCGTGGGCGTCGGCCGTCCGTGCAATCGCCGACCGCGCAGGCGTCGTCGTCGTGGCAGGCATGTTCGTGCCCGCCGACGACGGCAGGGTGACCAACACACTGATCGCGACGGGCCCCGGTGTCGATGCGCACTACGACAAGATCTACCTCTACGACGCGTTCGGCTTCGCCGAGTCCAAGACCGTCGCACCCGGGCACGAACCCGTGGTGGTCACGGTCGACGGGGTAGGCGTCGGGCTGACGCTGTGCTACGACATCCGCTTCCCTGAGCTTTACGTCGAATTGGCCCGGCGCGGAGCACAACTCATCACCGTGCACGCGTCGTGGGGCGCGGGCCCTGGCAAGCTCGAGCAGTGGACGCTGCTGGCTCGTGCCCGCGCGATCGACACGACGGGCATCGTCGCCGCGGTCGGTCAGGCCTATCCGGGCGACGAGATCGCCGCCACCGGACCAACCGGCGTCGGCGGCAGCCTGGTCGCGACGGCGCTGGGTGAAGTGCAGACATCGGCGGGTGCGGACCCGCAGTTGCTGATCACCGATCTCGACTTCGCCGCGGCGCAGAAGGCCCGCGAGACCATCGCGGTATTACGTAACCGCTCAGAGTTCACACACCTCGGTAAGGCAGAATCGCTGAGGTGACCGATCCCTGGGCTCGCCCGGCCAACCAGGTCCCGCCCGTCCCACCGCCGCCACAATTCCCCCAAGGGCCACTCCCGGGCGGCCAAGGCGCGCCGCTTCCGCCAGAACCCCCACAGAAGACGTCGCTGCTGGTGAAGACCAAGAAACTCGTCCACGACCCGCTGTCCATCGTCCTGGTCGTCGTCATCGTCGTCGCGCTGGTGGCCGCCATTCTGTTGGGCGGCGAGCTGTATGCGCGCCACCGTGCGGACCAGGTGGTCGCGCGGGCCGCGCAATGCGTCGTGCAGGACAGCGTGACGGTCTCGTTCGGCGCCCTGCCGCCGTTCCTGATGCAGCACATCTCCGGCCACTATACGAACATCCATTTCGAGACCGCGGGCAACCAGATCCGTCAGGCCAAGGGCATGAGGGTCAACGTGGTCATCAAGGACGTCCGGCTCGAGGACACCGCGACCTCCACCGGGTCGATCGGGTCGTTGGTCGCAAACGTGACGTGGTCGTCGCAGGGCATCAAGGACACCATCCAGAACGCGGTACCTCTCATCGGCGCCTTCGTCACGGGTGTGACGACCAACCCGTCCGCCGGCACGATCGAGCTGCAGGGCGCGCTGGGCAGCATCGTCGCCAAGCCATCCGTCGTCGACAACGGGATCTCGCTGCAGGTGACGGAACTGACGGGGCTGGGCTTCACGCTCCCCCGCGAGACCGTGCAGCCGGCGTTGGACGCGTTCACCACGCAGTTCACCAAGAACTATCCCCTCGGCATCCACGCCGACACCGTTCAGGTCACGGATAGCGGTGTGATTAGCCAGTTTTCGACCCAGAACGCGACGATGCCGAAGGGCGAACAAGATCCCTGCTTCGCGGGTCTCTAATCCAGCCCGTCGAGCACCGCGCGGGTGCCGGATAGGCCGAGCCGGGTGGCACCCGCGTCGAGCATCGCGACCGCGTCGGCAGCGGAGCGAATGCCACCGCTTGCCTTGACGCCCAGGCGCTCTCCAACCGTGCGCGCCATCAGCTCGACGGCCCGCACCGAGGCGCCGCCGCCGGGGTGAAATCCGGTGGAGGTCTTCACGAAATCGGCACCCGCGTCCTCGGCGATCCGGCACACGTCGACCAGCCTCTGCTCGCCGCCCAAGGCGAGCAGAGCCGCAGACTCCACGATCACCTTCAAGATGACGTGGCTCGGTATGGCATCGAAAACCGTTGCGATATCGAACGTCACTGCGTCGAAGTCGCCTTCGAGCGCCGAACCGATGTCGATCACCATGTCGATCTCGTCGGCGCCGTTCTGCACGGCAAGCCGGGCCTCCTCGGCCTTGATCGCCGAAAGATGTTTGCCTGACGGGAATCCCACGACAGACGCGATGACATAGTCGCCCGTTCGGAACGACTTGGCCGTCGCAACCATCGTCGGTGATACGCACACGGCGAAGACGTCGAGTTCTTCCGCCTCGGCCAGCAGCGCGACGACGTCTGCCTCGGTCGCCTCCGGCTTGAGCAGCGTGTGGTCGACGAGCGCGGCCACACTCTGGCGGCTGTAGCGCCGCACTAAAACGGTTCTTCGGTTCCGCCGGGGTTGCAGCCCGCCGCGACCATCTGTTCCTCGGAGACCTCGTTGCGCCACGGCTCGAGGTTCCAGCTGACCTTGCCCGGCTCGACGAGTTCGGCGTAATGCCAATGGCATAGGAACTGAGCCTGCATGCCCGGGATGTCGGCGTCGGGCGAGAGCGTCAGCACCTCGGCCCACGCCTCGCCGGCTTGCGCATCGGTGCCAGGCTGGGTGGCGGCCAGGCGCGCGGAATCCGTCGGGTACACGCGCAGGCTGGACATGTCGCCCCACTTGGCCCACTGGACGTGGTCGACATAGGGCGGGGCGGGCACCGGGTCGGCCGATGCGACCGGGGCCAGGGCGAGTGGCACGGTTACCGCCGCCACCGCGGCGGCGAAGATGAGGCGCACGCGACTAACGGGACTTGCCCTGGATTTCCAGGATCTTGGGCCGGACGTCGACGAGATAGACGCCTGCGGCGACCGCGGCGATCGCCACGCCGGTGATGCCGAGCACCAATGCCAGCAGCACCCCAACACCGAGGATCACCAGCCAGACCGGCTTGGTCAGCTTTTCGGCTGCGGTGTATGCATCGGGCCGCTGCAGCGCGGCGTGAACGAACGCATAAACCGTCGTCACGACTACCGCGATCTGCAAAACAGCGAGGACGTAACCCACTAGGCCTTGAAGCTCCACATAGCTAGCCTAAGCGGGTTACGTCCCCGGGTCGACTCCGAGGTCGCCGCTACGGGCGACCCGGCGTCGGATTACTACTTCTGGGTGACCTTCTTGGCGGCAGCCTTCTTGGCCGGGGCCTTCTTGGCGGGCGCCTTCTTGGCCGGGGCCTTCTTGGCCGGGGCGGCCTTCTCAGCCTTCTTCGGCAGCTCGACGCCGACCAGCTTGGCGGCACGCTCGCCCACTGCGCGGGTCTGCGTTGCCACGTTGCCCAGCGCCTCCTGGGTCAGTTCGACGGCCTGGTCGGAGTAGCGCTCGACACGCTCGCGACCCTCTTCGAACGCCGGCTGGGTGCGCAGCCGCTCGAGGGCGACCTCGCCGCGCTCGACCAGCTTGTTGTAGCGGGTTTGGGCGGCCTCGGCGTAGCTCTCGGCGACGCGGCGCAGCTCATCGGAGGTCAGCCGGTCACGCAGCTCGCCGAACTGGGTCGGCAGGTCCTCCTGCAGCTTGGTCAGGCGGGCACGGCTTTCCTTGGCGCGCGTCTGGGTGTCGGTACGGGCCTCACCGGCACGCTCACGCAGCGTGGCGACGATCTCGTTGACCCGCTCGAGGGCCAGATCGGCGGCGCCGACGGCGGCAAGCAGCGGGGCCTTGAGGTCGTCAACGGTGGGCTGGTTCTTGGCGGGCGTGTTCTTCGCCATGTTTCGTCATTCCTTCCAGAGTTTTCGGTTGGTTGTTGAACTTCTAAAGGGCGGTTGGTCTGGTCTTATTCAGTCGTCGGCTCCTCGTCTGTTTCGCTAACTGCGGCCTCGTTCTGTTGGCAAAACGACGTGTAGATGTCGAGCAGCACCTGCTTATGCCGCTCGGTGATCGCCGTGTCGGTGATGATGGCGTCGCGGACATCGCTCGTCTCGCTGGGCTCGAGGATCCCGGCCCGCACGTAGAGCACTTCCGCGGACACCCGTAGCGCCTTGGCGATCTGTTGCAGCACGTCGGCGGAGGGTTTCCGCAATCCCCGCTCGATCTGGCTGAGGTAGGGATTACTGACGCCGGCCTTTTCGGCCAACTGCCGCACGGATACCTGCGCTGCCTCGCGTTGCGTTCGGATGAAGGTGCCGATGTCCTGCGCGGCGTTCTGTGCTGCGCTGGACACGACGGCGGCAAGATTTTCATCCTGCGGCATAGCGGGGCCCCCTCGGTTGCGTCGGGCATCCAGTTGGATTGACTCCAGTGCGACGCAATTAACCGTACGACGGGGTGCTAACTTTTGCAAGCAGTAGTTAGCGCAGGTCAGAAGAGTAGCTGGGCTATCGAATAGATAATCAGACCGGCAAGCGCACCTACCACAGTGCCATTGATCCGGATGAATTGCAGGTCACGCCCGACATGCAACTCGATGCGCCGGCTGGCCTCGTCGGCGTCCCAGCGCTCGATGGTTTCGGTGATGATCGCTGTGATCTCCACCCCATATTCGGAGACCAGATGTTGCGCCGCGCGGATGATCCAGTTGTCGACCTTGTCGCGCAGGTCGGCGTCGTCTCGCAGGGACTCGCCGATGTGGACGACGGAGTCGGCGATTCGCGTTCGCAATGCCGACGACGGGTCGTCGACCGACTCGAGAATGATCCGCTTGGCGGCGGCCCACGCCGTCTCGGCGGCCCTGGCGACCTCGTCGCGGGCCATCAGCTGGTCCTTGACGTTCTCGGCCCGGGCGATCGTCGCGTCGTCGTGCTGCAAGTCGTCGGCAAACTCGAAAAGGAAACGGGTGGCCGACCGCCGCAGCTCATGGTCGGGGTTGCGGCGCACCTTGTCGGTGAAGTCCATCAGCTCGCGGTGGATTCGATCGCCGACCAGGTGGTCCACCCAGCGCGGCGACCACGTGGGCGAGTCGCGCTCGACCACCCGCTCGATGATGTCTCCGGCGTTCAACGACCACTGGAAGGCCCGGTCGGCGAGCAGCTGGATCAGCGCTTCCTGCCGGCGTTCGGCCAGCAGCGTGGCCAGCACCCGCCCGATCGGCGGCCCCCACTGCGGTTCGGCGACGCGCTTGACGATCATCCGGTCCAGCACGTGCTGCACGTCCTCGTCGCGCAGCATCTCCACCAGCACCCGCAACACCGTCGACGCCTCGGCGGCGACGCGCTGGGCATGCGACGGTTCCGAGAGCCACTTGCCGAGCCGGCCCGCCACCTCGGCGTCGCGCAGCTTGGTCTCCACCACGTCGGGCGACATGAAGTTCTCGCGTACGAAGGCGCCAAGGCCCTCGCCGAGCTGGTCTTTCTTGCGCTTGATGATCGCGGTGTGCGGGATGGGGATGCCCAGCGGATGTTTGAACAGCGCGGTGACCGCGAACCAGTCGGCGAGCGCGCCAACCATGCCGGCCTCGGCGGCGGCCCGGACATAGCCCACCCACGGCGCGGCGCCGTTGGACTGGGCCCACGTGCAGAGCAGGAAGATCACGGTGGCACCGACCAGGAAGCTCAGCGCGACGACCTTCATCCGCCGCAGCCCGCGGCGGCGCTCCGCGTCGGCGACGGAGTCGGCGCCCGCTAACGACTCGGCGAAACTGGCCGGAGCCGGTCGGCCGGCGACATTGGGCCGGCGCGCCGCCGTCGGCACGGCGCGCGTGCCGACGTCCGGTCTGTGTGCCACTCCTCCATCATCCGCTACACCGGCGTCGGGGCCCCGTC
>Ga0136846_1230335_pt1 | contig 17637 bp, 21 predicted proteins | sample HopSoiMetagenom2_FD_96841 | JGI IMG/M metagenome (GOLD analysis project Ga0136846, IMG submission 96841) | Grasslands soil microbial communities from Hopland, California, USA - 2 Assembly 2016 (version 4) | ecosystem: Environmental > Terrestrial > Soil > Grasslands | place: USA: Hopland...
CCGATCAGCACCGGATTGTTCTTCGTGCGCCGCTGCAGGATCTGGATGCAGCGGCGGATCTCGTCGTCGCGGCCGATGACCGGGTCGAGCTTGCCCTGCCGCGCGCGCTCGGTGAGGTCCAGCGTGTACTTCGTCAGCGCCTGGCGCTGCGACTCGTCGGTCTGTCCCTGCACGGTTTCGCCGCCGCGAACTTCCTCGATCGCCTTCTGCAGCGCCGCCTTGCGAATGCCGTAGTCCTGCAGCAGCGGCGCGGCCGCGAGCAGGAAGAGCTCCGACGCGATGTACTGGTCGCCGCGCTTCTGCGCTTCCTTGTCCGCGACGTTGAGCATCTGCGCGAGATCGCGCGACACATGCACCTCGCCCGGCGTGCCCTCGACTTTCGGCAGGCGCGCGACCTGCTCGGCGAGGCCCTTTTTCATCGCCGCGAGATTGCCGCCCGCCTTGGCGAGCAGGCCGGCGATGCCCGCGTCGTTCAGCAACGCCAAGAGCAGGTGCTGCGGCTCGATGTACTGGTTGTCGTTGCCGAGCGCCGCGCTCTGCGCCTCGGCGAGCGCCTCCTGCAGCTTGGTCGTAAACTTGTCGAATCGCATCTCGTTGATCCTCTTAAACCTTTCGCTTTCCCTCTAGGAAAGTGGGGCCATCGGCCCGATATTCAAGGGAAAAATGGAACGCCGCACCCGCTTTCACATCGTCTACGTCGTCTTCGCCCTCGTCGCCATGCTCCTCATCCAGGAAGCCTGGCAGCGCGCCCAGACGGTCGAGGTCGTGCCGTACAGCGAATTCGAGCGCCTGCTGAAGGAAGACAAGATTTCCGAGGTGACGGTTTCCGACCGCCATATCACCGGGAAATTGAAGGGCAGCGAAAGCCGCAAGACCGTGGCGGTGGCGAACTTGGTCGAGCCCGAGCTCGCCGAGCGCCTGTCCAAGTTCGGCGTGAAGTACACGCGAGTCTACGAAAGCACGTTCCTCCGCGACCTCCTGTCGTGGGTGCTGCCGGCGCTCATCTTCTTCGGCATCTGGTTCTTCCTCGCCAAACGCATGAGCTCGGGTCTCGGCGGCGGCTTCATGAGCATCGGCAAGAGCCGCGCAAAGATCTACGTCGAGGCGAAGACCGGCGTCACGTTCGCCGATGTCGCCGGCGTCGACGAGGCCAAGGCGGAGCTGCAGGAAGTGGTCGAGTTCCTCAAGGATCCGAAGAAGTACGGCCGCCTCGGCGCCCGCGTACCGAAGGGCGTGCTTCTTGTCGGGCCGCCGGGCACCAGCAAGACCCTCCTCGCGCGCGCTGTGGCGGGCGAAGCGGGCGTGCCATTTTTCTCCATCTCTGGCTCGGAGTTCGTCGAGATGTTCGTCGGCGTCGGCGCAGCGCGCGTCAGAGACTTGTTCGAGCAAGCGCGCGCCAAGGCGCCGGCGATCATCTTCATCGACGAGCTAGACGCCCTTGGCCGCGCGCGCGGCGCGGGCGCGGTGGGCGGCCATGACGAACGCGAACAGACGCTCAACCAATTGCTGGTCGAGCTCGACGGCTTCGATCCGAGCACCGGCCTTGTCCTGCTTGCGGCCACCAACCGGCCGGAGATCCTCGATCCGGCATTGCTACGTGCTGGGCGCTTCGACCGCCAGATCCTAGTCGACCGCCCCGACAAGGGTGGACGCCTGCAGATCCTTCGCGTGCACGCGAAGAAGATCAAGCTTGCTGCGGACGCGGAGCTCGAGCAGGTGGCGGCGCTAACGCCCGGCTTTTCGGGCGCCGATCTCGCCAACCTAGTTAACGAAGCCGCTCTGCTGGCCACCCGCCGCGCGGCCGACTCGGTGACGCTGGCCGACTTCACGCAGGCGATCGAGCGGTTGATTGCCGGGCTCGAGAAGCGTAACCGCGTGCTGAACGCGACCGAGCGGCGCATCGTCGCGCACCACGAGATGGGCCATGCGATCGTCGCGATGGCGCTGCCGGGAACGGATCCGGTGCACAAGATTTCCATCATCCCGCGCGGCGTCGGCGCGCTGGGCTACACCATCCAGCGCCCGACCGAGGATCGCTTCCTGATGACGCGCGCCGAGCTCGAGAACAAGATGGCGGTGCTTCTCGGCGGGCGCGCTTCGGAGGAAATCGTCTTCCGGCACACCTCGACCGGCGCCGCCGACGACCTTGCCAAGGTCACCGACATCGCGCGCAGCATGGTGATGCGCTACGCGATGGTGCCGTCCCTTGGTCCGGTGGCATACGAGGAGGAGCGCGCACCCTTTCTCGCCGGCCCGTTGCCGCAGGGCCACCGCGAGTACAGCGAGGAAACCGCGCGCGAGATCGACGTCGCGGTGCGCTCGATCGTCGACGCGACCTACCAGAAGGCGCTCGCCATCCTCCAGCGCAATCGCACGGCGCTCGAATCCTGGGCGCATAAGCTCCTCGAGAAGGAAACCCTGGCGGAAGCGGAGCTCGACGAGCTGCGCAAGTCGGTCGTCACGCCGGCGTGAGAATAGGAGTTTTTCTTCTCCTCGCCGCGTGGCTTGCCCCCGGCCTTTTCGGCCACGACCCGTGGAAGCCGGATGAGGCGTATACCTTCGGCCTCGTCTATCACATCCTCGAGACGGGAGACTGGCTGGTGCCGACGCTCGGCGGTGAGCCGTTCGTCGAAAAGCCGCCGGTCTTTTTCTGGACCGCCGCGATCTTCGCCAAGCTCTTCGGCTGGGCGATGCCGTTGCACGATGCGGCGCATCTGGCGAGCGCGTTCTATGTGGTCCTCACGCTCCTCTTCACCGGTCTTGCGGCACGCAGGCTCTATGGGCCCTCGGCGGCTGCGCCTGCGGTCCTGATGCTCGCGGGCAGCCTCGGTTACCTGCAGCACGCCCACCAGCTCATCACCGACAACGCGCTCATGGCCGGCGTCGCCATGGGCGTCTATGGGCTGGCGGCGTCGCGCGGATTCTGGCTCGGCACCGGCGCCGGGCTCGCCTTCCTCTCGAAAGGACTGCTCGGCCCCGGCCTGTTGGGACTCACGGCGGCGCTGCTGGCTGCGCTGCCCGCCTGGCGCCAAAGCTGGCGCGCATGGCCGGCGGCACTCTTGGCATTGGTGCCATGGGTGCTCATCTGGCCCTGGCTCCTCTATCAACGCTCGCCTGCGCTGTTTCACGAATGGTTCGTGGTGAACAACTTCGGCCGCTTCACCGGCGAAGCAGGACTTGGCGGCGTGCTCGACCATCTGCACTACGCAAAGGCGCTCGTCTGGTTCGGCTTACCGACGTGGCCAATCGCAGCCTGGGCGGTGTGGAAGCGGCAGGCCACGGCGAAAGCATCGGAGCTTCCCCTCGTCGCGTTCCTCGTCATCTTCCTCGTCTTGAGCGCCGCATCGTCCGCCCGCACGCTTTACGCCCTGCCCATGCTGGTTCCGCTCGCGCTCCTCGCCGCCGGTGCGCTGCCACCGCGTGCGCTTCTAAAAACGGTCGAATCCATCGGCTTCTGGAGCGGCGCGGTGCTCGCTCTCGCGCTTTGGGCGGCGTGGATCGCCTTCATCGCCGGATGGCGGCCGGCGTTTCTCGAGGCGCAATCGCCGGGTTTCACTCCGCGCGTGGATATCTTCTGGATCGTCAGCGCCATCGTCGTCACTGCGGTTTGTGTATACGGTGCGCGTTTGCAACCACGCATGCCGGCAAAGTGGCTCGCCGGCGTGGCGCTCGTCTGGGGACTGGCGATGACTCTCTGGCTGCCGTGGCTCGACCATGCGAAGAGCTACCGCGGCGTGATCGCCGACATGAAGGCCCACGCCGCGCCCGGCTGCATCGCGGGGCGCGATCTCACGGAACCGCAGCGTGCGATGTTCCATTACTTCGCCGATGTGCGCGCGGATCGGCGCGATTGCCCGAACCTGGTGGTGCATACGCCGCAAGCGAAGGAACCCGACACCGCATCCGGATGGAAAGCGGTCTGGCACGGCACGCGCGCCGGGGACGAGAAGGAATACTTCTGGCTTTTTAGCCGGTAGCGGTGCGCTTCTCGAGCGCCTCGCGGCGCGCAGGATCGTCGCCCATGCCGTCGTAGACGATCCAGTCGAAGCTGCCGTCGTAGGAGACGATGCGAGCGGGATAGCCCATCACGAGCGCGCGCGGCGGCACCGAGCGCGTGACGACCGAGCCGGGGAAGATGTAGGCGTCGTCGCCGACCGTGATCTTGCCGACGATCATGGCCCCGGCGCCGATGAAGACGCGGTTGCCGATCGTCGGATGGCCGCGTTCTTCGCCGCGCCCGGCGATGCCGAGCGTCACGTTCTGCTCGATGGTCACGTTCTCGCCGATGGCACCGAACGAAAGGATGATGGCGCCGAAGCGCGGGAAATAGAGTCCGCCGCCGACTTCGGTCTTGTTCGGAATGCAGATGCCGGTGGCGATCTCCACTATCTTTTGCGCGCAAGCTCCGAGCGTCTTGGCGATCGAGCGCAGCGGGCCGTTCGGCAACGAAGTGATGAGGGCGTGGAACGTGCGATGCACGCAGCTCGCCCAGAACCCCTGCGTGAGGAAGATAGTGGCGAGGGCGGACTGCCCCACGGCGCGGTAGCGCCGATAGTCGCGGTACAGAAGCCTCAGCCACTGCGGCGCGCGAAGCGACCGCCGCCGCATCGGTTTCGGCAGCGTGCTGACGCCGGCGGTCATGCCAGGACGGGCTTGCACTTAGCGAGGATGGCGCGGATCTCGCCCGCGGCGTCGGCATACGTCTCGACGGCGGCGAAGCCCGGATTCCTTTCCAGTTGGCGCGCGAGGCCCGGGCCCTGGCCGTGCCCGACCTCGAAGCCGAGCCAGCCGCCGGGGCGCAGGAACCGCGGCGCGTTTTTGAGCAGCTTCATGAGGATCGACACGCCGTAGGCGCCGCCGTTGAAGGCGGCCTCCGGCTCGTGGCGCGAGATCTCGGGGTGCATCTCCTTCACCTTGGCCGCGGAGATGTACGGCGGATTGCAGCTCAGGAAATCGCACTTGCCGAGGAAGGTGGCGTCCTCGAACGGCTCGAGGAGATCGCCGATGCGCGCTTCGACGCGCTCGGTAAGCCCCATGAACTCGCAATTTTTCCTCGCCAGGCGCACCGCCTCCGGCGACAAGTCGGAGGCATAAACGCGGGCTTGCGGCTCGTAGTAGGCGTAGGCGAGCGCGAGATTGCCGCTGCCCGTACACACGTCCATTACCATGAGCGGCCCCCGCTTCTTCGCCATGCAGGTGATCTTGGAGAGGGCGGCGCGGCCGAGGATCTCGGTTTCCTTGCGCGGAATCAGGGCGTCGGGGCCCGCCAGAAACTCCAGGCCCATGAAGGTCTGCCGCTCGGTGAGGTGGGCGAGCGGCACGCCGCTCCTGCGCCGCTCGAGGAGCTCGCGCAGGCGGGCTTCGCTGGAATCATCCAGCGCGGGGAGCGGCGCATTGGCGGCGCGGTCCACGGACAGGGGCATGCCGCAGGCCGTGTTCCAGAGCGCCGCGAGCAGCCGCTCGGGCGTCTCTTCCGGCTTGTCCGGAAGCGGAGTCCAGAAGCGCTGGACCTCTTGCAACAGGTCGCTGAACGTCGGCGAAGCGGTCGACTGCATCGTCCCGCATTAGATGACGCGGGACCGGGGCGCCTCTAGCGTGCCCCGGGATGGGGCCGCTCTTTACCCTAGACCGAATGGGCTACTTCTTCCAGCGCTCCGCGGCCTGGTCGTCGCTTGAGCGGGCCTCGACCCAGGTCGCGCCGCCGGCGTGGTGTTCCTTCTTCCAGAACGGCGCCTGCGTCTTCAGGAAATCCATGATGAATTCGCAGGCGGCAAAGGCGTCGCCGCGATGAGCGCTCGCTACGGCGACCAACACGATCTGGTCGTTGGGCTCGAGGTCCCCATAGCGGTGGATCACGGTGCAGTCCATCACCTGCCAGCGCCCCGCCGCCTCGTCCACGATCTTGCGGATGGCGTTCTGCGTCATGCCCGGGTAGTGCTCTAGGGTCATGCGCACGTCGCGCACGAGCCCGACAAAGCTCGCTACGGCGCCGGTCTTCGTATTACGCGAAATCGCACGCACCTCGGCCCCGAGCTCGAAATCTTCGCGCTGGATGGAGATTTTCATCCGCCGGTTACCGGTGGGAAAAAGGCGACTTCATCGCCGGCTTTGAGCGGCGCGGCCGGTTGCACCATGTCCTGGTTCACCGCCGCGCGCACGTTGCGGTTGGGGGCAAACACTTCGGCCCACGCTCCTCCGCGCCCACGCAGATGCTCGCGCAGCGCAGCCACCGTCGTCACCGTCGCGGGGACTTCGAGCTCCTCGCCCGTCGCGCCCAGCCGCTCGCGCAACGAGGCGAAAAAGAGCAGGCGCACTTTCAACGGTAGAGCTCCGCATACGGCAGGAACTGGACCCGGTCGCCTTTACGGATGGCATGGGCGGCCGGGTTGTCGATGAGGCCGTCCGCCCACGCAGTCGAGGTGAGCACTGCCGAATCCTGCGTCGGGTAGAGATCGAGCCCGCCCTTGCTGTTCCACTTTGCCCGCAGGAACTCGCGCCGCGCATCGGGCTCCACCCAGTCGAAGTCCGCACGCGCTTCGACGGGGTGCGCCGCGATGTCGGTCATGCCCTGCGCCTTAAGCAAAAACGGGCGCACGAAGATGAGGAAGGTGACGAAGCTCGACACCGGGTTGCCCGGCAGGCCGATGAAGAAGGCATTGCCAACCTTCCCGAAAGCGAGCGGCCGCCCCGGCTTCATCGCGATGCGCCACATGAGGAGCTTCCCTTCGGCTTCCACGGCCGGCTTCACGTAATCGGCATCGCCGACGGAAACGCCACCCGAGGTGACCACCACGTCGCACTCCGCCGCCGCTTCGCGCAGCACCGCGCGCGTCGCCTCGAGCGTGTCCGGGACGATGCCGTAGTCCTTCAGCTCGCAGTTGAACACTTCCGCTAGCCCCCGCAGCGTGAAGCGGTTTGAGTTGTAGATGCGCCCTGGGGCGAGCGGCTCGCCGGGCATGACGAGCTCGTCGCCGGTGAAGAAGAGTCCCAAGCGCAGGCGCCGGTAGACGGGAAGCGTGCGGATGCCCACCGAGGCGGCGAGTCCGGTGTCCTGCGGCAACAGGCGCTTGCCGGCCGGCAGGATCTCGGCGCCCTTCGCGATATCGCTCGCCACGCGGCGGATCCACTCGCCCGGCGCAGGCTTCCGGTTGAGCTGAACCTGGTCGCCGGACACGCTGGCGTGCTCCTGCATGACGATCGCATCGGCTCCCGGGGGAATCGGCGCACCGGTGAAGATGCGGGCCGCCGTGCCGGGCTCGAGCGCTTTTCCGACGCCGCCGGCCATGATCTTCTGCGCCACGCGCAGCTTCGCGCCGTCGGCGATGCGCACGGCGTAGCCGTCCATCGCGCTGTTGTCCATCGGCGGCACGTCGATCGTCGAGCGCTGCGCGCGCGCGAGCACCCGGTCGGTCGCCTCGAGCGTCGGCACCTCCTCGACCTCGCGCACGGCGTGTGCCTCGGCGAGCATCTGGGCGAGCGCTTCATCGACCGAAAGGAGACCTCTATTCATTGCAACCTGAGATGGGCGAGGATAAAGGACGCGATCGCCCCGTCGTCGTTCAGCTCGAGGAGCGGCAGCCGCGTACTGATTTTCGCATCGCTCGCCACCGCGACGATGTGCGGATCATTAGGGTGGAGGAGCGGCTCTCCCGTCTCGCGGCGCCAGACCTCGAGCTTTGGAATCGGCGCGTGCTTGAAGCCCTCGACGATGACGATGTCGCAGGGCGAGAGGCGCTTGAGCTGCTCCTCGAACGGCGGCTCGGCCGCGCCGCGCAGCTCGTGCATCAGCACCCAGCGCCGCGACGAGGTGACGAGGACCTCCGCGGCGCCGGCGTGGCGATGCCGATAGGAGTCCTTGCCCGGCTGGTCGACGTCGAAGGTGTGATGCGCGTGCTTGATGAGCGACACGCTCAAGCCAGCGTCGACGAAGCGCGGGATCAGCTTTTCGATGAGCGTAGTCTTGCCGCTGCCCGACCAGCCGGCGAAGCCGAACACCTTCATACGAAGATCATTTTCGCACCCGCGGCGGCGAGGACGACGGCGAGAATGCGGCGCACGAGCGGATTGGCGAAGCGCCGGCTGCCGTATTCCGCGCCGAACCATCCGCCGGCCAGCACCGCCGCCGCGAGCAGAGCGATGTAGGTCGGCACCGACGCGGCCCTCATCGCGAACCCGCCGGCGAGACCGGCGACCGAATTCACCAGGATGAAAGGCGCTGCGACTGCCGAGGTCTGCTTCGTCCCGGCCCAGCCGAGCATCAGCAGGACCGGGCTGAGGAAAATGCCGCCGCCCACGCCAGTGAGCCCGGACAGGAGGCCCAATGAAGCGCCGATCGCCATGGCGCGGGCAATGGGCGGCTCGCGCACCTCGCGCATCTCCTCGCCGGCGCGCGCGCTACGCCACAGTTGCCAAGCGGCGTAAACCAGCACTACGCCAACCAAGACCTTGTACGCGTGTCCCGGGAGCGCAATGGCACCGCCGACGAAGGCGAGCGGAATGGACACCACCGCGAACGGCCAGAAGAGACGCCAGCGGAAGTAGCCGGCGCGCTGGAACTTCCAGGTGGCGATGGCGGAGACGAGGATGTTGAGCAGCAGGGCGATCGGACGCATCTGCGCCGGTGCCGCGCCGGCAAGGGCGAGCGCGGCGATGTAGGCCGATGCCCCGCCATGCCCAACCGAGGCATAGGCGAACGCGGCGACCAGCATGCCTGCAGCCAACAGTGCGACGGTCAGATCCACGTCGCGTTGTATAGCACGGAATATAGCGCTAGCGCGCCTTGAGGCGCCGCTCGAACCGGCGCAGTTCCTCGCTGATGGCGCGGGAGGCCTTGGCTTCCATGGCGCGATACGCGCGCGCCGCCTCGCGGCCGAACGGTGTGACGCGCGCCCCGCCGCCGCGACGGCCGCCGACGGCGGTCTCGATCATCGGTTGGCGAAACTCGCCGTTCAGGGCCTCCACCAGTTGCCAGGCGCGTCGGTAGGACATGCCCATGCCGCGCGCCGCCGCCGAGATCGACCCGGTGGCGTCGATGCGCTCGATCAATTCCGCCTTGCCCGGCCCCATGGCCGCGGCCCGGCGCCCGAGCACGCGTAGCGTCAGCCCCGGATAGCGCGCCACTCAGCTGCCGGCGGCGTTCGGAAAAAAGAGCTGCTCGCCATTGACCTTGTAGGCGGCGATGGCTTTCTGTCCGGCTGGCGAAATCAGCCAGTCGACGAAGGCCTGGCCGGCCTGCTGTTTCACGCTCGGGTGTTTCGCCGGATTCACCAGCATTACGCCGTATTGATTGAAGAGGCGCGGGTCGCCCTGTACCAGGAGGGCGAGCTCGGCGCGGTTGCGGAATGAGAGCCAAGTGGCGCGATCGGCCAGGATGTAGGCATTCATGCCCGCCGCAGTATTTAGCGCGGGGCCCATGCCTTGCCCCGTATCGCGGTACCAGCTGCCCTTGTCGCGCGCGACATCGATGCCCGCCAGCTTCCAGATCTGCAACTCGGCGAAATGCGTGCCGCTTCGGTCGCCGCGCGATACGAAGGCCAGTCGCGCCTGGTGGATCGCGCGGAACGCCGCCACCACGTCCTTCGTGCCGGCGACCTTGGCCGGGTCGGCGCGCGGCCCGATCAGGACGAAATCGTTGTACATGACGTCGTAGCGTTTTACCCCCTCGCCTTCGGCCATGAACTTCTCCTCGAGCGGCTTGGCGTGCACGAGTACTACATCGGCATCCCCTCGTCGTCCGATGTCGAGCGCCTGCCCGGTGCCGACGGCCACGATGCGAACCTCGATGCCGGTCGCTGCAGTGAAGATCGGCAGCAGATGCCGGAAGAGACCCGACTGCTCCGTCGAGGTGGTCGACGCCACCGTGATGAACCTTTGCTGAGCCTGCGCAGGAAAGACGATGGCGAGCGCGACGAGGATGGCGCGAATCAAGCCCATGGCAATTGCCCCTTGATAAATGCAGCCGCTTCCGGCGCAGCCGGCTGCGAAAAGAAACGATCGACGGGTGCGCGCTCGAGCACCCGTCCCTGGTGGAGGTAGATCACTTCGTCGCCCAGGCGCCGCGCCTGGCCGAGATTGTGCGTGGCCATGATGATTTTCGTGCCGGACGCGTCGAAGGCGTTGATGATGGCCTCGATCTCACGCGTGGCGCTCGGGTCGAGGCTCGCCGTCGGCTCGTCGAGAAACAGCACTTCGGGATGCAGAGCCCAAGCTCGGGCGAGCGCCAGCCGCTGTTGCTCGCCGCCCGAAAGGACCCGTGCCGGACGGTGCGCCAGGGCGCGCAAGCCCACTTCGTCTAGTGCGGCAAGCGACTGCGAGCGGGCCTGCGGAGCGCCGGCAAGCTCCAGCGCATAGAGCACGTTGTCGAGCGCGGAACGGCGCAGCATGACGGGCTTTTGGAACACCATCGCCTGGTGCCGCTCCGCATGCGCGGCGCTCCAGCGCACCGCGCCGCCCGTAGGCTGGATAAGACCATGCATCAGGCGAAGAAGAAGGCTTTTCCCCGCGCCATTCGCGCCCAAGACGATGGTGCTGTCGCCCGCCTCGAGGTCGAACGATAGCGGACCGACAATATCGCGGAAACGCACCGCATCCAAGCGAAGGGGCAGGATCACCCGTATCTCCGCTGCGCCGCGTCCTTGAGAAGGAAAGCGGCAGCGTTGAGCGCCACGACGACGCCGATGAGCACGACGCCAAGGCCGAGGGCGAGCGGCAAGTCGCCCTTCGACGTCTCGAGTGCGATCGCGGTGGTCATGACGCGCGTCACGCCGTCGATATTGCCGCCGACGATCATTACCGCACCGACCTCGGCGCTCGCCCGGCCGAGCCCGGCGAGCACCACCGTCAAGAGCGAGAATCGGATGTCCCACAGTACGGTCAGCGCCGCGTGGAGCTCTCGCGCGCCCAGGGAGCGCAACTGCTCTTCGTATTCCAGCCACGCGTCTTCCACCGCCTGGCGCGCAAGCGCCGCGATGATCGGCACGATGAGGACGGTCTGCGCGAGCACCATCGCCGGTGGCGTGAAGAGCAAGCCCAGGCTGCCGAGCGGTCCCGCACGCGAGAGGAGCAGATAAACCGCAAGACCCACCACGACCGGCGGCAGGCCCATCAGCGCATTCAGCAACACAATGAGCGTGCGCCGGCCGGGGAAACGCCACACCGCGACCGCGGCGCCGAGCGGCAGACCTACGACGCTGGCAAGCCCGACCGCCGCAAGGCTGACCTCGAGGCTGAGGACGACGATGTCCCACAGGCGCGCGTCGAGCAGTACCGCGGGGAATTCCTGCATATTCGCTAGGCTACCGTGAGAGACGCCCCCTCGCCGCGAACCTGCGGCGGTAAGGCGCCGCGCTATAGTGCGCCCTCCACCCGAAAGGCATCGACCGATGGACAGCTATTACAAGCCCGAGCATCTGGCGCAGTTCACGAGCATCGCCGAAGGAAACAAGCGCCTCGCCGACAAGTTCTTCGAGTGGTACGGCGAGGTGTTCAAGCCCGGCGCGCTGTCCGCGCGCGAGAAGGCGCTGATCGCCCTCGCAGTGGCGCAGGTCGTGCAATGCCCCTATTGCATCGACGCGTATTCCAAGGAATCGCTCACGCAGGGCGCGGACCTGGAGCAGATGACCGAAGCGTTGCATGTCGCGGCGGCGATCCGCGGCGGCGCGTCGCTCGTGCATGGCGTGCAGATGCTCGAGCACGTGCACAAGCAGGTGATGGCCTAGCTTGGGCGCTGCGGAAAACGAAAAGCTGACGGGCCCGCGAGCGACGACCTCGCTCGTCTCGCGCCACGCGCCGCTCTCCTCGACGCGTGAGCAGCTGCAGGCGCTCGAGCGGCTGCCGCTGCGCGATTTTCCGGCCGACCTGCGCCCGGCGGCGATCGAGATCTTCCAGATCAACGTCGGCAAGCTGTGCAACATGACGTGCAAGCACTGCCACGTCGATGCCGGGCCCGACCGCACCGAAGAGATGATGAGCCGCGACACAGTGGATCTGTGCCTCGCCGCGCTCGATCGCACGAGCGCCCGCACTGTCGACATCACCGGCGGCGCGCCGGAGCTGAACCCGCATTTCCGCTATCTGGTGGAGGCGTGCGTCGAGCGCGGCAAGCACGTGATCGATCGCTGCAACCTCACGATCCTCCTCACCGGCCCGTGCCGCGACCTGCCGGAATGGTTCGCGGCCCGGGGCGTGGAGATCGTCTGCTCGCTGCCGCATTACCGCAAGCGCAACACCGATCTGCAGCGCGGCGAAGGCACGTTCGAGAAGTCGATCGAGGCGCTCGCGCGCCTGAACGCGGCCGGCTACGGCAAGGGGGACCCGCGACGGCGCCTCACGCTGATGCACAACCCGGTGGGCGCCTTTCTCGCCGGCGACCAGAAGTCGATGGAGCGCGAGTGGAAGCAAGGCCTCGCCGCCAACCATGGCGTCAGTTTCGATGCGCTCGTCGCGCTCAACAACATGCCGATCTCGCGCTTCCTCGAGTGGCTGGAGGCATCCGGCAACCTAGGGCGCTATATGGAGCTCCTCGCCAACGCGTACAACCCCGCCACCGTCGAAGGCCTGATGTGCCGCAACACGCTATCGGTGGGCTGGGATGGGCGGGTCTACGACTGCGACTTCAACCAGATGCTCGAGCTCGACGCACGCTACCCCGATGCCAAGGCCGTGCACATCCGCGATTTCGACTCGCGCTCCTTCGCCGCACGACGCATCGTCACGGCGCGCCATTGCTTCGGCTGCACAGCGGGCGCCGGCAGCTCCTGCGGCGGCGCCATCGCCTAAGTGGTCCCTTTCGCCGAAGCGCTGCGCTTCTGGCTCAAGCTCGGCTTCATCAGCTTCGGCGGTCCGGCGGGACAGATCGCGATCATGCACCACGAGCTCGTCGAGCGAAGACGCTGGATCTCGGAGAAGCGCTTCCTGCATGCGCTGAACTACTGCATGCTGCTCCCCGGCCCGGAGGCAACGCAGCTCGCCACCTATATCGGCTGGATGATGCATCGCACGCTCGGCGGATTGGCTGCCGGCGGGCTCTTCGTGCTGCCGTCGCTCTTCATCCTGATCGCGCTTTCGTACATCTACATGGCGCATGGCTCGGTGCCCGCGATCGCGGGCCTCCTCTACGGCATCAAGCCCGCGGTGGTCGCGGTGGTGCTGGCGGCCGCATGGCGCATCGGCTCGCGCGCGCTGCGCCATCGCGCGCTCTGGGCGATCAGCGTAGCCGCCTTCGCCGCCATCTATTTCTTCGACGTGCCATTTCCGTGGATCGTGCTGGCAGCGGCGCTCGTCGGCGCCGCAGGCGGACGCCTGATGCCGCACGCCTTCGCCGTCGGCGGACATGCCGGCTCGGAGAAAACCTACGGCCCCGCCATCATCGACGACCACACGCCGACGCCGGAGCACGCGCGCTACCGCACCTCGAAGCTGCTCGCGCTGATCGTGGTCTCGCTCGCCATTTGGGCCATCGCGATCGTCGCCGTGCGCGGGTGGGACCGCACCCTCGGCGAGATGGCCGGATTCTTCACCAATGCCGCCCTCCTCACGTTCGGCGGCGCCTACGCCGTCCTACCTTACGTCTATCAGGCAGCCGTCGAGCAGCACCACTGGCTCACCGGTCCGCAGATGATCGACGGCCTCGCGCTCGGCGAGACCACGCCCGGGCCGCTCATCATGGTGGTGGCCTTCGTCGGCTTTGTCGGTGCCTGGACACAGCAGGTCTTCGGCGGCGACGCTGCTTTCATTGCCGGCATCGCCGGCGCGAGCGTAGCGACCTTCTTTACCTTCCTGCCCTCCTTCGTCTTCATTTTCGTCGGCGGCCCGCTGGTGGAGTCGACGCATGGCGACCTGCGCTTCACGGCGCCGCTGTCGGGCATCACCGCCGCGGTCGTCGGCGTGATCGTGAGCCTCGCCGCGTTCTTCGCCCGCCATGTGTTCTTTTCCGGCCGCATCGACTGGTTCGCGGTGGTTCTCGCCGCGGCGGCGCTCGTCGCGCTGGTGCGGCTGCGCATCGGGCTGATTCCCGTCATCGGGGTGGCGGGCGCGGTAGGCATGCTATTCAAACTGTTGAGCTGAGGAGAGCCATGGCTGCATACGTGATCGGTGAAATCGAGGTGACGGATCCCGCGACGTACCAGGAATACGGCAAGCAGGTGCTCGCGACGATCCAGAAGTTCGGCGGCAAGTTCGTCGTCCGCGGCGGCAAGGCCGACGCACTGGAGGGGTCTGCGCCCAAGCGCATCGTGGTGCTCGAGTTTCCGAGCATGGAGCAGGCGCAGAGCTGGTACCGCTCCGCCGAATACGCGCCGCTGATCAAGCTGCGGCAGAAGGCTTCGCGCGGCCGGTTGATCGCCGTGGAAGGAACATGAGGGCGCCTAGAAAAAAGAAGGGCGCCTTGCGGCGCCCTTCCACCCCTCCTCCTCACTGGCTGGGTTAAGGCGTTATTTCTTGCCCATCGCGGCGTGGTTCTTCTTGTAGTTCGCGACGGCCTTGTCCTGCGCCTTGGCAACGTCGGCGTCGTCCTTCGCCTTGGTTGCCTTCGCCTTCTCGGCCTCGGCGCTCTTCTCGGCGTCGGTCTTCGGCGGCGCCGGCGGCAGCTTGGCCTGCGTCGCGGCGAAGGCGCCGAGCATCAACCCGGCGACGAGAATGGTGAGCGCTTTTTTCATGCCTGCTCCTTCATGTGCGGCGCGCCGGCCGGGATCGCCCCGCCGGGCGCATCGCGGCGTCCGGATTTGACTTCCTCGTACCAGATCTGGTGGTGCTCCTTCGCCCAGCTCTCGTCCACGTAGCCGGTGCGCATCGCCTGGTAGGAGCCCTCCAGGCCGATGGTGCCGAGGTACATGTGGCCAAACGAGATCGAGATATAGAGCAGCGCGGCGCTGGCGTGGAAGATCCAGGCCTGCTGCATCACGGCGCGCGTCTGGTCGAAGTTCGGGAAGAGGAGGATCAGGCCACTCCAGGTGACGATGATCGAGAGGAACACCACGCCGCCCCAGAACCATACCTTCTCGCCGCCGTTGAAGCGGCCGGTCGGGATGTGCTTGCCCTTCGCCATTACCGCGAACGCGTTGAGCAGGAACTTGAGGTCGTAGGCCTTCGGCAGGTTGTCCTTCGCGTACAAAACGATCATCGCGAGCACCGAGACGATGAAGACCGGCGCGATGAAGTTGTGCAGGTTCTTCGACAGCATCGTCAGCCAGGCGAAGAGCGTGTAGCCGATGACCGGCAGCAGGACGTGCTTGCCGAAGAACATGATGAGGCCGGAGAGCCCGAGGGTGCAAAAGCTGATGGCCACGGTCCAGTGCACGATCTGGTCGGCGCGGCTGAAGCGCGGGATCAGGCGGCCGGTCGGCCGCTCGTGCACCTTCACGGGCCCGAAGATGGCGTAGAAGCCGAGGATTGCGGCGATGACCAGAATCACCAGGCAGCCGCCGTAGAACATTACCGGACCATTGCGGATGCGCCGCCAGGTGTCGCCCATGGATTGCACGAGCACGCCGGCTTCTCGCCCGGGGTTGCTGGCCGTCGTGTATTCCGCCTTGCCCGAGCGCACCTCGCGATAGAAGGGCGCGTTATTGCCGGGCTGCGTGACCGGGCGCTGCTGCTGGGCCTTGACGTTCTGCTCGGCGCTCTGCGCCGGCACCTGCTGGGACTGCGACTGCGCGAGGGCACCGCCTCCCAGGAAAAACGACAGCAGCAGGACTATTAACCTCATTTCCCCTCCGTGTCCCGTGCTAGCGGTAGATGCGCTTGTACTCGTTCTGCGACAGCTGGCGCTGCTTGATGCTGTCCTCCCAGCTGTCGCGGTCGCCCTGCTTCCACTGCCCACCGCGGAATTCGGCTGCGAGCGGCGCGTTGTCCCAGGAACGATTGTCGGGCTTGCCCTGGTACTTGCCCTGCTTGTAGACGACGACCTGCTCCTTCTCGCCGCAGGCGCCGAGCGCCAGGACGGCCGCCACGAGGAGCAGCGCCCTCACGACTTCGCCCCGGCCGGTGCCGGCTGTCGCACCGGCGGTTGCGCGCCGGGCTTCACGCCGTAGGCCGAGCTCCAGCCCCACAGATCCGCGCCGCGGCCGCGGCGCAGCACGCGCTCGCGGTAGATGTCGGCGATCACGTCGCCATCGCCGCCGAGGAGCGCCTTGGTCGAGCACATCTCCGCGCACGCCGGGAGCTTGCCCTCGGAGAGGCGGTTGCGGCCGTACTTCTGGAACTCCGCCTCGCTGCGGTCCGGCTCAGGGCCGCCCGCGCAGAAGGTGCACTTGTCCATCTTGCCGCGCAGGCCGAAGGCGCCGGCCTGCGGGAACTGCGGCGCGCCAAACGGGCAGGCGTAGAAGCAGTAGCCGCAGCCGATGCACAGGTCTTTGTCGTGCAGCACCACGCCGTCGTCGGTGCGGTAGAAGCAATCGACCGGGCACACCGCCATGCATGGCGCGTCCGAGCAGTGCATGCAGGCCACCGAGATCGATTTCTCGGCGCCCACCACGCCGTCGTTCAGCGTAACGACGCGGCGGCGGTTCACGCCCCACGGCACCTCGTTCTCGTTCTTGCACGCCGTCACGCAGCCGTTGCACTCGATGCAACGCTCGGCATCACACAGAAATTTCATTCTCGCCATGGTCGCCTCCCTATGCTTTCGCCACTTGGCACAGCGTGGTCTTGGATTCCTGCATCAACGTAATGCGGTCGTAGCCGTACGTGGTTGCCGTGTTCACGGCCTCGCCGCGCACGATCGGCGCCGAACCGTCCGGATAGAAGGGCAGCATGTCCTCGCCCTGCCACCAGCCGGAGAAGTGGAACGGGATGAAGCAGGTGTCGGGACCGATCCCCTCGGTGACCTTCGCCTTGACCTTGATCTTCGCGCCGCTCGGCGTGCTCACCCAGACATACTCGCCGCCGCGGATACCGCGGTCGGCTGCCGTCTTGGGGTTGATCTCGACGAAGTTGTCCTGCATCAGCTCGGCGAGCCACGGGTTGGAGCGCGTCTCCTCGCCGCCGCCCTCGAACTCCACCAGGCGGCCGCTGGTCAGGATCAGCGGATACTTCTCGTGCATCTTCTCGGCCACGGCCTTCTGCTGCACGCTCTTGAAAAGAGTCGGCAGGCGCCACAGCACCTTGACGTCGTCGTGGGTCGGGTATTTCTCGACCAGATCCGGGCGCGGGCTGTAGAGCGGCTCGCGGTGCTGCGGAATCGCGTCGGGCCAGTTCCACACTACGGCGCGCGCCTTGGCGTTGCCGAACGGGCTGCAGCCGTGCTTCATCGCCACGCGCTGGATGCCGCCGGAGAGGTCGTTCGCCCAGGTTTTGCCCTCGGCGGCCTGCTTCTCCTCGTCGGTGAGCTCGTCCCACCAGCCCAGCTTCTTCAGGAGCACGTGGTCGAACTGCGGGTAGCCGGTGGTGATGTCGCTGCCCTTATTGGCGATGCCGTCCTCGGCAAGCAGGTTCACGCCATCCTTCTCGACGCCGAAGAGCGCCCGGAAAGTATGGCCGCCATCCATCGGATGCTTGTGCGTGTCGTACAGGTTGGGCGTACCCGGGTGCTTGATCGCCGCCGTGCCGTAGCAGGGCCAGGGCAGGCCAAAGTAGTCGCCGGTGAGGTCGTAGCCCGTCTTCGCGTCCTTGCCGCCTTTGGCGCGCAGCGACTTCACGTCG
>Ga0136846_1230040_pt1 | contig 17635 bp, 20 predicted proteins | sample HopSoiMetagenom2_FD_96841 | JGI IMG/M metagenome (GOLD analysis project Ga0136846, IMG submission 96841) | Grasslands soil microbial communities from Hopland, California, USA - 2 Assembly 2016 (version 4) | ecosystem: Environmental > Terrestrial > Soil > Grasslands | place: USA: Hopland...
ACGGCCGGCACGCGCCACGCCCGCCAGTCGGCTACGTTCGGGCCGAATTCGTACTGCAGGAGCTCGAGCGGCACGGCTTCCGCGCGGGCCGGCGCCGACGCCCCGGCAACTACGGGGACACCGAGCGTTTTCGACCATGCCTCGGCATCGCAGGCGCCTTCCACGTCGATCGCGCGCGGGCGGGCTTCGCCGGCCTGTTCGAGGGCAAGGCGCAGCTCGAGCGGCGGCTCGCCGTCGGCAGCGCTCGAGCAGGCGATGGCGCGTAGCTCCGACATGCGCAGGCAGGCGTACCCGTCCGCCAGCCGCAGCCGCCACCGTCCTTCGGCGAGTGGCAGCGTGAGCTGCTCCGGAGTTGCGCTCGCCGGCACGATCTTGGCCCGGCGCAGCAACTCGAGCGCGCGCTGCAGGAGCACGCGGTCGAGCACCGCCAACGTCGCGCGGCCGCCCGCGCGCTTGCTCGCCACGACGTGCGCGCTGGCTGGATCGTTCAGGATCTGAGGTTCGGCCAGCGCTTGCAGCGCGGCACGTAGCCGGGCGCCAGAGAGCGGCGGCAAGCCGGCTTCGATCAGGAGCACATCGGGTGCCGCGACGACGAGCTCGGTCCGCGGCAGGCGCGGTAGCGCGCCCGGCACGGCACGGTCGGCTTGCGCCACGCGGCGGCGCTCGTCGAGGACCTCGAAGTCGAGCGGCGTCTCCGCACCGAGCTCGGCCAGCGGGCAAAGGCGCACGCGCAGCGTCTTCATCCGATCTCCCGCAGCCAAACGACGTCGAGGCGGTTGCCTTCGCGCTTGACCAGCGCGCGGGCACGCAACCGCGCGTTGCCGTACGCGATATTGCCCTCGATGGAGAAGTAGCGCGTTGCGACCGCCATGGGCGTCTCGGGCGCGCTCGTCGCACCGGCATCGACGAGGCGCGCGCGAGCGTCGCCGAGGTCCTTGAAGAAGGCCTGCTCGCGAGCGTTCACTACGCGCCGCGCATCGAGCACGTTGAAGTCGGGGAATTGCGCCGCCAGCACTTCGGCGGACGCGGTATTCGCATTCACCGGCGTAGGCTCGGGCAGCACGGTCACATAAGGCCGCAGGCGCTCGAGGGCCGCCGCGTTCATTCCCTCCACCGCGACGAGGTCGTCCACCTCGACGAGCCCGAGCGCCGGACGACGGGCAGCCGCCGATTGCACCGCGGAGCGCATCCGCTCGGCGATGCGCTGCGCCACGGCCTCATTCAGGCCGAGCGAAGCGACGAGACGGCCGAGCGTCTTGAGCTCGCGGGGGTCGATCTGGCCATTGGCGACCAGGTTGCGCAGGTTGAATTTTCCCTGCTCGTCCTCGATGCCGCCGGCGAGGTACGCCGGCAGCCGGCCGTCGTTTTCGTTAAGGCGCGTGTCGGCGAGCGGCACGGCCCACGGCTCGCCCGGGTGGTCGACGCTCGAGGTGCGCGCGTCCTCGCGCAGGATCACTCCTGCCCAGTCGATCGCGCCGCGCATCAGCCATCGGGCCTGCGCGTACTCGAGCTCGTTCTGCGTCTGGCGGATGAGGGCGTTTTGCTGCCACATCGCCCCGCTCACGAGCGTCGCGACCGCGGCGACGATGAGCATCGCCATGATCACGGCGGTGCCGCGCTCGCCGCGTCTCACACCGCTCATAGCGCGAACACCTTCGTGTAGCGGCTGCCGTCGCGATCCTCGACAGCGACTTCCAGCGCCGTCGCTGGGGCGGTCGGCTGCACGCCGCCCTCGTGGCCCGGCTCGACCCAGAAGCCGCCGGCATGAACGCGTACGTGAAAAGTCTTGGCGCCGGGCAGGAGAACCACCTCGTTGCTTCCCGTCCCGCGGGCGTCGTCGAGCCCGCGGGTGCTGCGCGAAAGCCCGTCGCCGCTCAATCGATATAGCACGCGCACGGCCTGCGGCGCCGCGCCCGGCTGCGGCACGAAGCGGGCGACCTCGAGGGCGATGGCGCCGCGATCGATGAGGGACACGCCGACGGCGAGGGGCAGCTCGGTTGCAGCCGGGGGCGCGGGCAGGGCCCCGTTCGGTACGCGCTCGGCGAGATCGCGCTCCATCTGCGCGAAGGTGCGTACCAAGTGCGCGATCTCTCCCGCCTCGCGGGCTACCGTCGCTCGCTGGTCGGCGACGTAGACAAGCCCGCGCCAGCAAATGATGGCCATCAGGGCCATGAGGCCGATGGCGACGAGCATCTCGACTAGCGTGAAGCCCCTGTGGTTCATGGCCGAGGCAGGATCCCGACCAGCTCGGCGAGCATGTGGCCGTGCTCCGCGTTTGCATACACCCGCACTTCGATCCGGCGGAAAAGCGGGTTCGGCGTGCTCTTCACCTCCTCGACGCATTCGAGCCGTGCTCTTCCCTGCGGGCACGCGACATTGCGCGTACCGAGCGGCGGGAAGGCGGTCGCGGCGCGCAGCTCGGCGATGCGGTTGTCGGCCGCGAGCTGGGCGAGGAGCTTCAGGCGCAGCTCCACGTTCGCCTGCGTCATCGAGCCCGCCGCGCGCACGCCTGCGGCCAGCGCGACCGCGACGATCGCGAGCGCGACGAGGACTTCGATCAACGTGAAGCCGCGCATGCCTCGAGCTCGCAATCGACGACTCGCAATTCCCCCACCGCGTCGATGACCAGGCGCAGCTCGCGGCTGGGCGTCTCGATGCGCACCAGCGCCGGCTCGCGCAGCGGCTCGCGCGTGAAAAGGATGCGCGGCGTATCCACGTGGCGTACCTCGAAAGGCCAGGCACGGCGTCGCGCCAGTTCTTCCGGCAGCCGATCTTCCGCGGTGCCGCTCGCCGTGCGGAACGCGTAGCCGGCGGGGTCGGCTTCCCAGACGAGCGTCCGGCCGCTGATGCGCGCCTCGCTCGAGGCCATGCGAAAAAGCGCGGACAGGCGGTCGCCTTCTCCCTGCAGCTTGTGACGCTCGTCGCCGCGCACCGACATCGCGGCCACGCTTGCCGCGACCGCGACGAGGACTACGACGAGCAGGAGCTCGATGAGGGTGAAGCCGGAGGGCCGTTTTCTCAGAGCTGCCACGAGCCTACGTCCTGGTCGGCGCCCGTACCGCCGGGTTGGCCGTCCGCGCCGAGCGTAAAGACGTCGATCTCGCCGTGCACCCCTGGGTTCAGAAACTGGTAGCCGTTGCCCCATGGGTCCTTCGGCAGCTTGTCGAGGTACGGTCGCCAGTTCGACGGCGACGGCCCTGACTGCGGCTTGGTCACCAGCGCCTGCAATCCTTGCTCATTGGTCGGATAGCGGCCGTTGTCCAGGCGATAGAGCTTGAGCGATTGCATGATCGCGGCGATGTCGTGCTTGGCCGCCGCTGCGCGCGCTTCCTCCGTGCGGCCGACCACGCGCGGCACGATCAGAACGGCGAGCACGCCGAGGATCACGACCACTACCATCACCTCGACCAGCGTGAATCCCGGCAACCTGCGAACCGTCATCGATTTCCCCGGTAACCCATTGATTATCCATCTTTGCGTATTACGCTCTTCGCAGGGGAGAATGCGGACATGAGCCGTTCGCACTATCCCCGTCTTGTCGCAGTCGCGCTCGCTGTAGTCCTGGTCGCGAGCATTACGGAATGGGTGCTCACTTTCAGTTCTAACCGCTCTACCTCTGAACCTATCCGAAACTTACCGGCGAACGAGACCGAAATTGCGCCGCGGGCGATCGACACTGCGGCTGCCGCGCGCCTGTTCGGGGGCGCGGGGGATGCGCCGTCGAATATTCGCGCCCTTGGGGTCATGGCCGAAGGGTCGACGGGTCGCGGCATCGCCCTCATCGGCGTCGAAGGCAAGCCCGCGAGGCCGGTGCGAGCCGGCGAGGCCATCGCCCCGGGCGTCATCCTCGCGGAGGTGCGGCGCGACGGCGTGGTGCTCGACCGTTCGGGCGCGTTGCAGCAGATCCGCCTCGCCACCAAGCCGGCGGCCCAAGGCATCCTGCCGGTCCGTTAGTGCTCTAGACGCGCAGCAAGTCGGGCGCTAGATAGCGCTGGCGGAATGTCTCGAAGTCGATTGCGTCCGCGGCCTCGATCTCGCGCTGCTTCTGGATCGACTCCGCGGCGAGGCGGCTGAACCGCTCACGCACTTCGCGAGGCAACTCGAGGTGCTGGAGCATCGCCTTGTGCAGCGTGGACTCGATGAGCGCGAAGCGGACGTAGGAGTTGTCGTGGTTGCGCGCCATGGCGTGGAGGACGCGCGCTGACGGCGTGAGGTTGGGGTCGGCAATGCGCTTCACCATCTCGTCGCACGCCTCGCTGTACGCCGCGCCGCCCAACACTTCGTCCATCCTGGCTGCGAGCGGCTGGCACTGCCGCAGGATCTCGTTCGCCCAGTCGCTAAAGGAAGTCGTCGTGCCGTTACGCTGCAGCCGGATACCGGGCTCGCGGCCGCGCACGGCGACGGTCTGCTGGTTCTGCCGCACTTCCAGGATCTCGGCCGGCGTATCGGCGGGACTTTCCGTCAACAGGCAATTGACGAGGAACACGTCGAGGAAGCGGCAGGTGCCAGGCGTGATGCCGATCGGCGCGAATGGGTCGAGGTCCATCAGGCGCACCTCGACGTACTCGACGCCGCGCGCGCGCAAGGCATGGAGCGGCCGCTCGCCGCGCCGGATACGGCGCTTGGGACGCACGCTGCTGTAGAACTCGTTCTCGATCTGGAGCAGCGTTGTGCTGAGCTGCCGGTAGTCGTCGCCGTCCCGGATGCCGATCTTCTCGTACGCCGCATAGGGCTTGGTGAGCGCGTCGTAGAGCGAGGCGGTGTAATCGTCGAGGTTGTTGTACGTCACGCGCAGCGAGGTCTGCGCGTCGCTCTGGTAGCCGAGGCGCCCCATGCGGAGCGACGTGCCGTGCGGCGCATAGTGCGTGCCCGCCGAGAGCTCGGTGAGCTCGTGCGGCCGCCCGGCGACGAAGCTCGAGCACACCGCGGGCGAAGCGCCGAAGAGGTACAGAAGCAGCCACGATCGCCGGCGGAAGTTGCGGATCAGGGCGAAATATTCGTCGCTCGTCAGCCCGGGCAGCGAGAAGTTGTAGTGGATGCCGGAGATCGCCTGCATACGCCGACCATAGCGGTGCGCGAGGCCGAGCCGGTAGACGGTCTTCGCGCGACCGACGTTGGAAGTGCCATAGCGCCCGATCGGGATGAGATGGTCCGAAGGCAGGTTGCAGGGCATGCTGGCCGCCCACATGACTTCCTCGCCGATGTGGCGATAGACCACCTGGTGGATCTGCTGCAGCTCTTCGAGGCACGCCTCGACACTCGGCTGCGGCCCGGTGATGAGCTCGAGCTGAGACTCGCTGAAGTCGGTGGTGATATGCGGGTGGGTGAGCGCGGCGCCCAGAGCCGGCGAATGCAGCGTCTGGGCGAGCGTGCCGTCCGGGCGCACCCGCAAGCTTTCCTTCTCGATGCCGCGGCGCATGCCGCGCAGGCGTTCGGTGAGCTCCATTGGGGAAGCGCAGCGTAGCAGACGGCGTGACTGGACGTATATACAGTATAGTGCGGCGCGTGGAGACCGCACAGCGTTTCGACAAATTGAATAGCGACCAGCGCACGGCGGCGTGCCATGGCGAAGGCGCACTTCTCATCCTCGCCGGCGCCGGCAGCGGGAAAACCAACACGCTGGCGCACCGGGTGGCGCATCTCATCGCCAACGGCGCCAATCCGCAGCGCCTCCTGCTTCTGACATTTTCACGGCGTGCCGCGCTGGAAATGACGCGCCGCGCGCAGCGCATCGTGGGCGAAGTCGCCCCCCAGGTTCGCCTGCCCTGGTCCGGCACCTTCCACTCCATCGCCAACCGGCTGATCCGGCGCCACTGCACGCGCATCGGACTGCAACCGAATTTCAGCGTGCTCGACCGCGGCGACGCGGCGGATCTCATGGACTTGGTGCGCCACGAGCTGGGCCTCTCCAAGTCCGAGCGCCGCTTCCCGCGCAAGGACACCTGCCTCGCGATTTATTCGCACCGCGTGAACACGCAAGGCGCGTTACGCGACACGTTGAACTCGCACTTTCCTTGGTGCGCGGAGTGGGATACCGAGCTCACGCGCCTCTTTCGAGCTTATGTGGAGCGCAAGCTCGACAACCAAGCGCTCGATTACGACGACCTGCTGCTCTATTGGCACCTGATGCTCGAGGATCAAGCGCTGGCGCGAGAAATCAGCGGCGCCTTCGAGCACATTCTCGTCGACGAGTATCAGGACACCAACGTGCTGCAGGCCGGGATCTTGAAGCGCCTGCGGCCCGACGGGAGGGGACTCACGGTGGTGGGCGACGACGCTCAGGCGATCTATTCCTTCCGCGCGGCGACGGTCGAGAATATCCGCGGCTTCGCGCGCGAATTTGGCGCTCTGACCGTGGCGCTGGAGGACAACTACCGCTCGACGCAAGCGATCCTGGATGCCGCGAATGCCCTGATCGGCAAGCGCTTGCGCTCGGTCAAGGGCCCGGGCGCTCGTCCGCGCTATGTGACCGTGGCCGACGACGCGGCTCAGGCCAATTACGTCGTCCACCAAGTCCTGCAGAACCGCGAGCGCTCCATCGCGCTCAAGCGCCAGGCGGTCCTGTTCCGCAGCTCGCACCATAGCGACGTGCTCGAGCTCGAGTTGGTGCGCCGAAACATCCCGTACGTGAAGTATGGCGGGCTCAAGTTCCTCGAGGCGGCGCACGTCAAGGACCTGCTCGCCGTGCTGCGCTGGGCCGACAACCCGAAGAACCGCATCGCTGCTTTCCGCACGCTGCAGCTCTTGCCCGGCGTGGGGCCCGCCACGGCGCAAAACGCTTTCACGCGATTCGAGATTGGCGGTTGGTCTACCGTCGGCGAGCTGGACGCCTCGCTCGCCAACTTGCTGCTGGCCCTCGGGGCACCGGAGTCGCCGTGGGCCGGGCAGTTGGCACGCGTGCGGGAATGGTACGAGCCGCACCTGGAGCGGATTTACGAGCAGGCGCAGGTGAGGGCGGGCGACCTCGCGCAGCTCGAGCGAATCGCGATGAACTTCCAGTCGCGGGAGAACTTCCTGACCGAGCTCGCGCTCGATCCGCCGGCGGCGAGCAGTGATCTCTCCCGGGACCCCCACCTCGACGACGATTACCTAGTGCTTTCCACCGTGCACTAGGCGAAGGGCCAGGAATGGGACGCAGTATTCGTACTCAACGTCGCCGATGGCAGCTTTCCCTCCGAGTTCTCCACCGGCAGCGCGGCGCTTGTCGAGGAGGAGAAACGGCTGCTCTATGTCGCCTTGACGAGGGCGAAGCGCGACCTCGATCTCATTGCGCCGCTCAAGTACTACGTTACCCAGCAATCCCGCATGGGCGATCGGCACGTTTATGGCGCGAAGAGCCGCTTCCTGACCCGGCCGGTAATGGCCTGCCTCGACGAGCGCGTCTGGGACGAAAAGCCCGCGGTGGAAGTGGCGTCAAAGCTGCGCGCCATGTGGTAAGGGCGCCAAGAGGGGTCGCTCCGCTTGTCCGGCGGAGCGCTTGCTGCTAGCTTGGTGCGAGCGGCAAAAGGGGAATAAAAATGAAAAAAGTAGGGATGACGCTGCTGAGTGCCTGCTGCGTGGCCATGCTCCTTTCCTGCGGCGGCGGCGGCAGCGAGGGCGACCCGAACCTCACGGGCAAGCCGTTCGGCAGGCGTGCCACCGGGCAGCCTACGTTCACCGGCAGCACCGTCACCGGCCTGATCGGCATCGTGGTCGACTCCTCCACCGGCACCCCGATAGCAAACGTCGCGGTCGCCGCGGCCGGGCTGAATACGGTCACCGATGCAAACGGCAACTTCGCCATGCCGACCATCCCCAACGGCGCGTCGGTCGTTTCGTTCAACATCGCCTCCCACGCGCCGCAGTCGCGCACCGTGGTCATCACCAGCGGCATCGAGACGTCGGTGATCATGCTGATGACGCCCAACGCGGCTACTACGCCGTCTACTTTTGATCCGGCCGCCGGCGCCATCATTGTTAGCGGCACCGCGCAGCTCAACGCAGCAGCAGGAGCGCTGAGGCTATCCGACGGCAGCTTGCCTGCCGCAGGGAATGCCACTGTAATACTGACGCCTCTTTCGCCCGCCCTCGACGCATATCTCGAGCCAGGCGAATACGTTGCCGGCGGCTCTACGCCGTTCGAAACCTTCGGCGGCCTCGACATCCGCATCACCGACTTCGCGGGCGGCGCAGTCACCAACGTGACCGGTTCCGTAACTATTGACATCCCAGTCTCCACCCGAGCGGCAGTCCCGCCTGCCAACGTAACGCTCTTCCGGTTCGATCCCATATCCGGCGGCTATGTTGCAGACGGCACGGCGACACTCGTGGGCTCGGTGTACCGAGGCACGATCACCAGCATTGGCCCCTGGGTCGCAGGCCAGACTTACTCCCCGTCAACGATAAATGTGTGCGTTGAAAATCAAGACGGGGTTCGAATCTCCGGCGCGCGCGTGCAGTCCGACGGCATTAACTACAGCGGCGGCGGCGCGGCTGTTACGGATGCTACTGGGGTGGCGCAAGTGCCGATGAAACTCGGAGCGCAGGCAGTCATGACAGCCACGTCGCCGCGCAGCTCGAACTCCGCGACGATCAGCGCGGCCAACAGCGCGAGCGACTTCGTCCTAACCCCCTGCCTCGTCATGCCGACGTCGGGCCTGACTATCCGGCTTACCTGGGGTTCCTCGCCGAGCGATCTGGATTCTCACCTCGTAGGCCCGAACAGCACGCACGTTTTCTTTGCGTCGCGCGGTTCCCTCAGCGCGCAGCCGTTCGCCGCGCTGGACATTGACGACGTCACGAGCTTCGGGCCTGAAGTCATTACGGTGGCGCGACTGCCGGTGGGGACTTCCGAATACTTCGTGCATAACTTCAGCAATACGTTCGCGCCTGGTATCACCGCCTCACCGGCTCGAGTCGAGATGCGCTTTGGCTCGCAGATAAGGATTTTTGCGCCAACCGCCGGCGAGGCCGCTAACCGGTATTGGCGAGTATTCCAATTCTCGGTGGCGGCTGATTGTTCGGTGACCTTCACGCCGTTGCTGCAATGGTCCAGCACTGAACCGGCCAATCCCGCGGGCACCTCTACAGGAGCTTATTGCGGCTGAGCGTGTGTCGGTGAAACCGCCAGTGGACGGTTCCCGACATTTATTTTTTGCGCCGGCCACTACACTACAATCCGTCGTGTAGTTTCGTACCGCGCGAATTCATCGCACGGCAACCGTAGGCCTTTGATCTAACGCGCCCCTTTTTGTGCTGTCGGTTCGCCCCGACAGCAACTACAAGCGCGCCACTAACGAATTTTCAGTCTTCCCCCCTGTCGTATTCCTCGCTACAGTGCGTAGCGTTCCGTAGCGATTTTCACTAGGGAGGATGACGACGATGAGAGGACAGGGGGGAGGGATCGTGCGCGCACTGGTCGTACTCTGCGCGCTGATGGCAGGCCTCGCCGCCGCTCGCGTGGCCATGGCACAAGAAGAACATCCTTACTACGGACCGCGCCTCATCGAAGAGCGCGTCCGCATCGCTGCACCGAACAATCGAGTAATCGCCGCCACGGTGCTGCGTCCCGAAGGGCAAGGGCCCTTTGGCGCGGTGGTGCTGAATCACGGCGTCTCGGCCTCGGCGCGCGAGCGAGCGCGCGAATCGTCCGACCTCCTCATCAATGCGGCCGCTGTCTTCGCGCGTCGCGGCTATGTCGTCGTGATGCCGCTGAGACGCGGCTTCGGCGCCACCGGCGGCGAGATGGCCGAGGACCCCGGCTCCTGCGCCAATCCGGATTACTTCGGCGCCGAGGCGAGAGCCGCGGAAGACGTGATGGCGGCTTACGACTATGCGCGCACGCTGCCCTACGTCGACGGCAATCGCATGATCCTCGCCGGGCAGTCGGCGGGCGGCATGGTCTCCCTTTTCACCGCCGGCACGCGCAATCCGCAAGGGCTGGTCGCCGTGCTTTCGTTCGCCGCCGGACGCGGCGGCGATCCGGATGCGACGCCGGGCGTGCCGTGCGCCGTGGAGCCGGTGGCGCGCGTGCTCGACTCGCTGGGCCGCAACATCCGCGTCCCGGTGCTGCTGCATTACTCGGAGAACGATCTCTTCTTCAGCCCGAAGATCTCGCGCACCTGGTATGAGCGCTTCGTCGCGGGTGGCGCCAAGGCGGAGTACGCGCTGCAGCCGGCCTTCGGCAAGGATGGCCATTACATCTTCGGCGACACGCTGGGCGTGCGCTACTGGCTGCCGACCGTCGAGGACTTCCTGGCGAAGAACGGCGTCACGTTCGCCCGCTTGGACTCGGCCGATCCGGATCGCGCGCCGCTCCTCGCGCTGGATCGTGTGCCGAACATCAAGAGCGACGCGTGCAAAGGTCTTTACCGAGCGTTCCTCGAGTCGCCCGGGCCGCGCGCCTATGCGGTGAGCCAGGACGGCCGTTGCGGCTTCGCTGGCGGCCTGCCGGACGCGCGCGACGTGGCGATGCGGCAGTGCTCCAACGTGGCAAAGGGCGGCTGCCTGCTCTACGCCGTGGATGACGCGGTCATCTGGAAGGAATCGGTCGCCGGGCAGGGCGGCGCCATCGCGCCCCGCTGACCAGCGTCCGGCAACAACCGCGCATGCATTTCTCCATCGTCCATGAACAGTCCCGGGATGGCCGCTGGACCGCGCAGGTTCCGGAGTTCCCGCAGCTCATCGCTTACGGCAGGACTAAAGAGGAAGCCACCGAGAAGGCCGAACTGCTCGCGCTCCTGGCGCTGGCGGAGAAGCGCTTTCGCTTCGGCCGAAACGGGGGCTGATTTGCTCGGGCGGCTGGCTCCTTTGCTGATCGCCGGCCTTGTGGGGTGCGGCGGTGGAGGCGGCGGCGAGGCGGACAACGCGCCGATGGGACCCGCGGCCGTCACGATCGCATGGGCACCGAGCCGCGAGGCGAGCGTAAACCGGCCCGGTGGCGGCTACGAGGTGGCGATAGGCGGTCTCGAGCCGATCGATGTGCCCTACGCGTCCGGCACGGCCGCACCGACCTCCACGACCGTCACCCTTCCGTCGGGCACCCACGCCGTAACCGTACGCGCCTACGGCGCGCTCGACGCAACGGGCGGCACGACGCGAACGTTCAGCGCGGCCTCTCAGGTCCTGGCCGTGCGGCTGAAATGATCCGCGCTTCGATCGCTTCGCTGGTCGCCGTTTTCCTGCTGATCGGCGACGACGTCGGACGTCTCGCTGTCGTGCGAACGGCAGCCGCGCAACGCGTAGGCACCGGCTACGTCGAGGGCGAGCTCATCGTCCGCTTCAAGTCGGCCGCGGCGGGTCCGCACGCCGCGGTGGCAATGCGCGGCCACGCGGTGGTGCCGTCGCAAGGCGCCGCGAACTGGGTGCACGTGCGCGTTTCGCCGGCGGAGAGCGTGGCGCAGGCGCTCGCGACTTACCGCAACGACCCGGCGGTGGAATCGGTGCAGCCGAACTACATCTATCGCGCGCACGCCCTGCCGAACGACGCGCAGGTGAGCCAGCTGTGGGCGCTTCGGAACACCGGACAGGCGGTCGTCTCCTCGAGCTATTCGCCCAACGCCGGCACGGCCGGCGACGACATGAACCTCGAGCGGGCGTGGGACCACATCACCGACTGCAGCAGCGTGGTGGTGGCGGTGCTCGACTCCGGGATCAACTACAACCACGAGGACCTGGCGCCGAACATGTGGGCCGGCGGCTCGGCGTTCCCGCGGCATGGCACGGATTTCGTCGACAACGACGACGATCCGATGGATGCGAACGGTCACGGCACGCACGTGGCCGGCATCATTGGCGCGATGGGGAATAACGGCACGGGCGTTGCCGGGATCTGCTGGCAGGCGAACATCATGGCGGTGCGCGTGCTCGACGCACAGGGCTTTGGCACCACGGCAAGCCTCACGCAGGGCGTCAACTTCGCCGTCGGCCATGGCGCGAAGGTGATCAACATGAGCATCGGCGGCGCGAGCTTCGACCCGGTTCTCTCGGCGGCGATCGCGGACGCGGCGACGAAGGATGTGGCTGTGATCGTGGCGGCGGGCAACGATGCGGCGAACGTCGATGGCGGCGCGGCCGAGTACCCGTGCGCCTTCAAGCATGCAAACCTGCTTTGCGTCACGGCGCTCGACCAGCAGTACGCCCTGGCCGCCTTCGCCAACTACGGAGCGGCGAGCGTCGACGTCGGCGCGCCCGGCACGAACATCCTGAGCTCGGCCGCCTTGCAGACCTGGAACATCACGGACGGCTTCAATACCTTCGGCGCACTGGACTGGACGAGCGCCGGGGGATGGGCCTCGCGCCCGCTCTCGCTCGGTGCCAGATCCATCGACGTGCTCGCCAACCCCGCCACGTTCCCCTCCGGGACCTACGCGAGCGGCGCCGACCAACGCGTCTACAAGGCGTTCATGCTCCCTCCCGGGACTAGCGCCACGCTGAGCTTCAGCGTCCAGCACGCCTTGCTATCGGGCGATTCCCTCATGGTCGGCTATCGCGTCGGCACAGGCGACCCGTTCGCGAGCGGGGCCTTGCTGCAAACGTTTACCGGCACGAGTAACGGCACGATGGGGCCGTTCGTCTACGACATTTCCGCATGCACGGGCAGTCCGTGCACCGTGGGGTTCCGCCTCTCGAGCGGCGCAGCCAGCGGCGCGCAGGGCGTCGCCATCAGCGCGTTCCAGATCAACGTCACGGGGCCGAGTAACGTCTCGTATCGCGTGCTGAACGGCACCTCGATGGCTGCACCGCAGGCGTCCGGCCTGGCAGCCATGTTGCGCGCCTATAACCCGCAATACACGTCCGCGGACGTCATCAACGCGATCTCGGCCAGTGGACGACCGGTGGCGAGCCTCGCCGGCCGCACGACGAGCGGCCGGGCAATCGATGCGATGTCCTCGCTCGCCCACATCAACCCGCCGACCGGGCTCGCGGCAACATTCCATTGAACTTTCGCACGGCGACCCGGGGCTGGCGCACTAACGCTGCGCGCAGCGCTACGAAATAACTTGCCGTGCGCCGCGCGCGGGTCTGGTGTGTCGCGGACTGCTCCGCACACTGGCCTCTACCCGCGCGCGAACCCGGCTCAGAACCCGCGAAGCTCGCGCTCCACGTTCTTGACCATCGGCCCGGCCTTGGCGACCGCTTCGCGCAGCTTGTCGCGCGAGACCCCGAGCTTCTGACTCCAATAGGAGAGCTCGTGGTCCTGGTTGACATTGATGCGCGAGTCGTCAGCTTTGCCGGTTTGCTTGAGATCGTCTGCCATGCTGGCCTCCTTTGCTTGAGCGCAGTCGTGCAACCCGCGTGCCGGCCGAGGGCTCGAGAACGATGCCTTGCGACACGGATGCGTTCAAAGCGGTGGCGAGCGCTGCATCGCCGGAAGCGAGGTCGTGCCAAGAAAGCTCGAGGCCTTTGCGCCGGCCTTTGCCGACCAGCTTCAACCCCTGGGGCGAGAGGGACACCACGTATGGCTTGCCGTCGATCGCGATTTCGCGCTTGAGTATCTTCTCCAGCTTGGTGGCCACGCAGACCCCTGCGAGCAACCGCCGTGCCGAGACGCGGTTAGAATCGTCGCGGCATGCAACAGACGGACGCACGTCTCGTCAAGCGCGTCGCGGCGCACTTCGCCGAAAGCGCAAATCTCAAGCTGGCGGCGGCCCCCGTGCTTGGCGAGCCGGTGGCGAAAGCCGGCGCACTGCTCGCCCAATCGCTGAAGGCAGGCGGCAAGGCACTCGCCTGCGGCAACGGCGGCTCGGCGGCCGACGCGCAGCACTTCGCGGCCGAGCTCGTCAACCGCTTCGAGCGAGAGCGCGCGCCGCTGGCCGGGATTGCGCTCACCACGGACACCTCGACCCTCACCTCGATCGCCAACGACTATGCCTGGCAGCAAGTGTTCTCCAAGCAGCTGCGCGCTATTGGGCGCCGGGGCGACGTGCTGCTCGGCATTTCGACCAGCGGCAACTCCGCCAACGTGATCGAGGCCATTCACGCCGCGCACGAGATGGGGGTGCCCGTGATCGGGCTCACCGGCAATGGCGGCGGCAAGATGGCGCCGCTCCTGGGCGCTCAAGACGTGCACATCTGCGTACCGCACAAGACCACCGCGCGCATCCAGGAGGTGCATCTGCTCGTGCTGCATTGCCTCTGCGACATCATTGACCATCAGCTGCTGGGAGCGAGGGAATGAGGCTTGCGCTGCTCCTCTTCGGGATACTCATTGCGGCCGCGCCGATGCAGGGCTGCGTGCCGATCGTGTTGGGAGCGGGTGGCGCCGCCGCGTACTCCTCGCTAGAGGACCGTCGCAGCACCGGCACGCAGATCGACGACGAGTCGATCGAGGTGCGCGCGTCCAACCGCATCAGCGATCGCTTCGGCAGCAATGCGCATGTGAACGTGACCTCCTACAACCGCATCGCGCTCCTCACGGGCGAGGTGCCGGACGAGCGCTCGCGCGAGGAGGCGGAAAAGATCGTGCGCGCCGTGCCGCAGGTGCGCGAAGTGACCAACGACCTCCAGGTCGCCGGCATCTCGTCCTACATGGCGCGGACCAACGATTCGTACCTCACTACCAAGGTGCGCGGCCGCCTGCTCGACACGAAGCGAGCGAGCCCGGTGCACATTAAGGTGGTGAGCGAGTCGGGGGTGGTTTACCTGATGGGCGTCGTCACGGAAGCCGAGGCCGACGAGGTGGTCGACATCGCGCGCAACACCGGCGGCGTGCGCAAGGTGGTGAAGATTTTCGAATACTGCAAGGCCGAGGACGATCGATGCCGGCCCCGCGAGCAGCAGCGCAAGGCGGGGTCGTAGCACCGCCGGCGTTCGAAGCGAAGGTACGCGACCCCGGCGCCGCCGCGCGCTGGATCCAGGAGCTGCCGCGCCCGCTCGTCTTCACCAATGGGGTGTTCGACCTTCTGCACCGCGGCCATGTCACCTATCTCGCCCGTGCCCGTGCCGAGGGCGCGAGCCTGCTCGTCGCCCTCAACGGCGACGCCTCGGCCCGCCGCCTCGGCAAAGGCGCCGAGCGGCCGCTGAATCGGCTGCCGGACCGAGCGGCCGTGATTGCGGCCCTGGAGGCGGTGAGCGCCGTGACCTGGTTCGACGACGACACGCCCGAGAGTCTGATCATGGCCTGCCGGCCGGACGTTCTCGTCAAAGGTGGCGACTGGCCGGTGGAGCGCATCGTCGGTGGCGCGGCAGTGCTCGCGCGTGGCGGCCGCGTGCTCTCGATCGCCTTCGAGCACGAACGCTCGACGACGGAACTCGTGCAACGCATCAGAGGTAACATCGGCTCATGAGGTTGCATCAGCTAAAGGTCGAGTACGACGCCGAGCAGGACCGGCTAGTCATGCTCGTCGCGACGAACGAGGCAATGGAGCTTCGCCTCGCGCTCACGCGGCGCTTCGTCAAGCTGCTGTGGCCGCTTCTCGTCAAGCTCGCCGAGGAAGCGAGCCCACGCATCCGCACCCAGGCCAACCCCGAGGCCCGAAAAGCGCTGCTCGGTCTTGAGCACGAGCACGCCGTCTCGAAGGCCGATTTCAGCAAGCCGTATGACGCCGGCGAAGCGACACGACCGCTCGGTGATTCGCCGCTTCTCCTCGCCCGCATCCAGACCGGCCACGACCGCAACGGACAGCCGGTCGTCGCGCTGCACCCCGCCGAAGGACAGGGTGTCACCCTCTCCTTCGATTCCGTGCTCCTGCATTCGCTCTGCCGCCTGCTGCAGGCGGCGGTCAAGAAGAGCGACTGGGACATGGAGCTCAAGCTTCCAGGCACCGATGCGACGGAAGCCGGCGAGCGACCGGCGCGCACTTTGAATTGAGCTCATTCGACGAGCTAGGTCTCATCCCCCCGCTTCTCCAGGCGGTGGGCGATCTCGGCTACAAGATCCCGACGCCGGTGCAGCAGCAGGCCATCCCCCTGGTGCTCGGCGGGCGCGACCTCATGGCCGGCGCGCAGACCGGCACCGGAAAGACCGCCGCCTTCGCGCTACCGATCCTGCAGCGCCTGGCGCCGCAATCGAGCACCTCGACCTCGCCGGCGCGCCATCCGGTGCGCGCACTGGTCCTGACGCCGACCCGCGAGCTTGCCGTGCAGGTGGCGGAGAGCTTTCGCGACTATGCGAAGCACGTTCCCATCCGCAGCACGGTGGTCTACGGCGGCGTGGATATGAACGCGCAGATCGCGGAGCTGCGCCGCGGCGTCGAGGTCCTGGTGGCGACGCCGGGGCGGCTGCTCGATCACGTGCAGAACAAGACCGTGATGTTCAATCAGGTGTCGGTGCTGGTGCTGGATGAAGCCGACCGCATGCTCGACATGGGGTTCCTGCCCGACATCAAGCGCATCATCAGCCTGCTCCCGGCCGAGCGGCAGAACCTGCTTTTCTCCGCCACGTTCCCGGACGAGATCCGCACGCTCGCGAAGACGATCCTCAAGAACCCGGCCGAGGTGCAGATCGCCGCACGCAATGCCACCGCCGAGCTGGTGACACACGTCCTTCATCCGGTGGCGCGCGAGAAGAAGCGCGACCTGCTCGCCTACATCATCCAGACGCGCGGGCTGAAGCAGGTGCTGGTCTTCACCGGCACCACGATCGGCGCCAACCGGCTCGCGCACCAGCTGCGCCGCGACCACATCCAGGCCGACGCCATCCACGGCGACAAGACGCAGGCCGAGCGCGAGGCGGCGCTCGCCGACTTCAAGGCGGGCAAGATCGCGGTCCTGGTGGCGACCGACGTGGCCTCGCGCGGGCTGGATATCGAAAGCCTGCCGCAGGTGATCAACTTCGACGTGCCGCACTCGCCCGAGGATTACGTCCACCGCATCGGCCGCACCGGACGCGCCGGCCTCACCGGCGAGGCGATTTCGCTCGTCGCTCCGGAGGACATGGAGACGCTTGGCGCAATCGAGCGCCTGATCAAGAAGCGCATCGAGCGCGTGCTCGTGCCGGGATTTCAGCCGAGCGGCGCCACGGTGGCGGCGCTGATGGGCGACGAACCGAAGCGCAAGAGCTCGCCCCCGGTGCGCCGCGACCGCCCGCCGAAGCAACCGGCCGACCCGATCTTCTCCTCGCCCTACGAGCCGGGGCAGGCCGGTGCGACGGCGGCGCAACCCGCGCCGAAGCAGGAGACGCAGCAAAAGCGCAAGCAGCCGCAAGTCGCCGCGCTGCTCGGCGGCCTGAAGCGTGCCTGACCGCCCGGGCCGCATCGTCGTCATCGACGACGATCAGGTAATGCGCACCTTGCTGGACATGCACCTGCGCAATGCCGGCTACGAGGTGCTCATCGCCGAGGACGCGGTGGAGGGCGGCCACCTCGTCATGAAGTCGCTGCCCGACCTCATCATCTGCGACGTCGACATGCCCTATCTCAATGGCTACGAGTTCGTGGCGGCGCTCAAGACCCACGACAGCACGCGCGACATCCCGATCATCTTCCTCACCTCCAACGAGGATCTCGAGGGCGCTACCACACGCCTCGGCGCGGCAGCCCATTTGACGAAACCCGTGCGGGCGGACCGGCTGCTCGAAGTCGTCGGACGGTTCGCCATCAAGGAGTGATGCAGAATTGCGTTCGCCGGTAGACCGGCTCCTCGACCAACTCGTGGAGATCGAGGCCCTCATGGCGGCGCCGGGCAGCGGCAGCCTGGAGAAAATCTGCGCCGGCGC
>Ga0136846_1215121_pt1 | contig 17623 bp, 17 predicted proteins | sample HopSoiMetagenom2_FD_96841 | JGI IMG/M metagenome (GOLD analysis project Ga0136846, IMG submission 96841) | Grasslands soil microbial communities from Hopland, California, USA - 2 Assembly 2016 (version 4) | ecosystem: Environmental > Terrestrial > Soil > Grasslands | place: USA: Hopland...
ACATGCCGGCGACGGAGGCGGCCGTCGCCCGAACAGCGCTCGGAGGCAACGCGGACCGCGTGGCTGTACACATGGGTTACTCGAGCGTACCTGAGGTGTTCGGAGCGAGGTAGGGGGAGACCACGCTCGGCGAGCGGCGCAACCGTATCTCCATGGTCCGGCCCTCCCGGCCCGTCTACCGTATCGCCCGGTCGTCTCTACCCGCAACACGCCTCACGACACCCGTATCCTGCAGCGATGGGCTTCCTGGAGCTCACCGACGTCGCCTACCGGCTGCCCGGCGGATGGACCCTTTTCGAGGGCGTCACCTTCCGGGTGCCGGACGGTGCCCACTCCGCTTTGATCGGTGCCAACGGCATCGGCAAGACCACGTTGCTCCGCCTGATCGCGGGCGAAGAACAGCCGAGCGCGGGCTCGATCCGGGTGGACGGTCGGGTGGGGTTGATGCGCCAGTTCATCGGGTCGACGGAGCGTCCGACGACGGTGCGCGCGTTCCTGCTCGCGTACAGCGACCCCGCCGTGCGTGAGGCGGCCGCACGGCTCGAACGCGCCGAGGAGCGACTCGCAGCCGACCCCGACGAGCGCGCGCAGCTCGCCTACGCCGAGGCGTTGGCCACGTGGGAGACCGCCGGCGGTTATCGGGCCGAGGTCCTGTGGGACCGGTGTGCCGCCGAGGCGTTCGGCGGCGGGTATCCCGAGTCCGCCACGCGGCCGATCGAGACGTTGTCCGGCGGTGAGCGGAAACGGCTGGCGCTCGAGATCGTCCTGCGATCGGCGTTCGACGTGGTGGTGCTCGACGAGCCCGACAACACGTTGGACATCGCCGGTAAGGAATGGCTCGAGGCCCGGATCGCAGAAGACCCGCGCACCATCCTGTTCGTCTCGCACGACCGCACCGTGCTCGAGCGGTCGGCGACCCAGGTCGTCACGCTCGAGGGCCGCGCGACCTGGACGCACGCAGGCGGGTTCGCGACGTACGGGAAGGCACGTGACGCGCGGATCGACCGGCTGGACGAGCAGCACCGCCGCTACGACGAGGAGCGCCAGCGCCTGACCGACATGGTCAAGGAGATGAAGCGCAAGGCCGCCTACAACGACGGCTGGGCGTCGAAGGCGCGTTCGGCCGAACACCGGCTCGAGCAGTTCGTCGACCGCGAGCAGCCGCCGGAGAAGGCCGAGGTGCAGGACGTCCGGATGCGGGTCGACGGCGGCCGGACCGGCAAGGTGGCGTTTCGGGCGCGCGGTCTGGCGATCGCCGGCATCGTCGCGCCGTTCGACACCGAAGTCCGGTTCGGCGAGCGGATCGGCGTGGTCGGGCCGAATGGCAGCGGCAAGTCCCACTTCCTGCGGTTGCTGGCCGGCCAGCCGATCGCGCACGAGGGCGAGTGGATGCTCGGCGCGCGCGTCGAGCCCGCGTTGTTCGCCCAGCTGCACGAACGTCCCGATATCGGCGACCGCGCGATCCTCGAGGTGTTGCTGAAGCGCGGCCTCGAGCGGTCGCGCGCGCACTCGGCGCTGCGCCGATACGAGCTCGACCGCGCGGCGCAGAACCCGTTCGAACTGTTGTCGGGTGGCCAGCAAGCGCGGTTCCAGATCCTGCTGATGGAGCTCGATTCGCCGACGATGCTGTTGCTCGACGAGCCGACGGACAACCTCGACGTCGCGTCGGCAGACGCGCTCGAGGCGGCGCTCGCGCGCTACGAGGGCACGGTGCTCGCGGTGACGCACGACCGGTGGTTCATGCGGATCCTCGACCGGTTCCTCTTCTTCGATGAGGACGGCTCCGTGCAGGAGCTGCTGGCGTCGCCGTACGACCTGGCGGTGCGATGAGCGACGCGGTCGTGATGACCGGTGCCGAGGTGCGGATCGGGGGGCGAACGATCGCCGGGCCGCTCGACCTGGTGATCGGCGCCGGCGAGCGATGGGTGTTGCTCGGTCCGAACGGGAGCGGGAAGACGACGGCCCTCAGCGTGATGGGCGCGCGGCGACAACCGTCCGCCGGGACGGTGGACGTATTGGGGGAGCGGCTCGGTCGTACCGACGTTCGCCGGCTACGGCCGCGCATCGGGCACGTGTCGCATCGGGTCGCGGACGCGCTTCGGGGCGACGCCACCGTGCTCGACACGGTGCTGACCGGTCGTGAGGCGACGCTCGTGACGTGGTGGCAGCGGTTCGGCGACGCGGACGTGGCGCGCGCGCACCGGCTGCTCACGTCGATCGGCTGCGACGACCTCGCCGATCGGCCCCTCGAGACGTGCTCGCTCGGCGAGCGCCAGCGTGTGCTGATCGCCCGCGCCTTGTTCGGTGAGCACGAGCTGCTCCTGTTCGACGAGCCGGCGGCCGGGCTCGATCTCCCGGCGCGTGAGCGGCTGCTCGCCGCGATGACCGAGGTGACGGAGGTCACGTCGGTGCTCGCCACGCACCACCTCGAGGAGATCCCGCCGACCGCCACGCACGCCGCCTTGCTCCGCGACGGGCGCGTACTCGCGTCCGGCCGGATCGACGACGTGTTGGCCGACGAGCCGCTCGGGCGGTGTTTCGGGATGCCGATCGTCATCGACCGCGACGGTGGCCGCTGGCGGGCGCGCGCGGCGAAGCGCTAGGCGCGGTCCGGCTCGGACATCGGCAGCGCGACCTGCTCGGCGTCCTTCTTCGCGCGTTTGCGCCCGTACCGCATCGGCTTGCTGATGAAGAAGATGCCGATCGCCAGGAGCAGCGGGAAGGACGTTACGGTGCCCACCAGCATCACCAGCAGCGTCGTCGCGCTCGCGTGGTCCTGCGGCGACCCGATCCACTTCACGATCGCGTAGACGGTGATCCCGCTCCAGATCATCACGGCCAACACCGGGGCCCAGATCGCGAAGGCGAACGTCGAGATGGCGCCGATCGCGATGGAGGTGCCGGTGTGCTCCTGCATCCCGCCAGCCTAGCGCGACCGGGAGGGCTGGGAACATGGCGTGATGGACGAGGCGCGGCTCCACCGGCGGGGCGTCGGCGCGGTCTGGCTCGCCACGTTCATCTGGGCGTGGGGGCCCGTGCTGGTCAAATGGAGCGACCTGCCGGGGCCGACGTTCGCGATGTACCGGCTGTGGACCGGCGTGTTGGTGTCGACTATCGCCTTGCTCGTCACCCGCCGGCGGATCACGTGGAGCGCGTTCCGTGCCTGCGCGGTCGGCGGCGTGCTGTTCGCCACCGACATCGGGCTCGGCTTCACCGCGATCCGGGCCACGACGGTCGCCGACGTCGCGTTGATCGGCGCGCTCGCGCCGGTGGCGATCGTTCTCGTGTCGGCCTATCGGCTGCACGAGCCGGTGAGCCTCCGGGCGTGGCTTTTGGTCGGTGCGTCGTTCGTCGGGGTCGTGATCGTGGCCGTTGCCTCGGCCGGCGCGCCGAGCTGGACGCTCCGCGGCGACGTGCTCGCCGTACTTTCGATCGGCACGTGGTCGACCTATTGGTTCTTCTCGCGGCACGTGCGCGAACGGTTCGATCCGATCGTGTACTTCGGATGCGTGATGCTTGCGGGCGCGCTGACGATGACGCCGTTCGCGTTGCTCGTCGACGGCGTGCCGTCCGGCGTCACCGGCCACGATGTCTTCGCCGTCGTGATCGTCGCCATCTTCCCCGGGTTCGTCGGGCACACGCTGGTGATCTGGTCGCACAAGCACGTTGCGTCGTGGCTTTCGGCGCTGATCACGCAGGTGTCGCCGGTGATCACCGCTGTGCTCGCGTGGATCGTCCTCGGCGAGGCGATCGGCCCCGTCGCAGCGCTGGGCGGCGCGATCACGGTCGGGGCCACGATGGCGGTGATCTCGCTCGACGCCGGCGATGCCGACGAGCAACACCTCGAAGAGGCGGCAGAGAAGGTCAGCTAGCGGGCATCCGGGTAGCGCGCACAACGATCCACGCGCCGAGCGTGAGCACGGCGACGGCGACCCCGAGCAGGACGAAGCCGAGCGGGCCGAGGATCGGCACCGTCACCGACCCCGTGACGGTTACGTCGAGCGGACTGTGCGGCCGGGCCGCCATCACGACGAGCGTCCAATCGCCGGGGTCGGCCGTCCACGACAGGGAAGGCGCGTTGCCGGTCGCGGTGATCGACCAGAACGGCTGGTCGCCGGGCGGGGCCGGCTGTGCGTCGCCCTGGACGCTGGACGTCCGCGCTGCCCCGGGTTGATCGATCTGCTCGATCACGTCGATCGGGACGTTGTGGAGGTAACCGTCGACCAGGGCCGTCGGGCCGATCCCCAGGAACATCGGCCGGTCGCCGGCCTGGAGCGACACGTCCAGCCGCACACGTTCCCCACCCGGAAGGCTCGGGACATCCACCTGCGGGAGCGTGATCGCGTACCCGTTGCCGATCAGCCGCGTGGGGGCGATCCCGACCGATCCGTCCGCGCCGACGAGCGCCACGAGTGCGATGCCGCCGACCGTCGCGAAGAGGCCGAGCACGACCAGCGTCACGCCGATCGCGATGCGTACACCCCGCTTCACGGCGCACATCCTCGCAGCCGGCCGCTTGACCCGCGGTGGCCGTGGACGAAGATTGCCGCGTGGGCACCCGCACGCTGGACGCGATGGTCGAGGCGACGCCCGCAAACCGCGACCGGGTCGTCGACTTCCTGCGGGCGGCGAGCATCTGCGCCGTCGTTGTCGGGCACTGGTCGATCGCGATCGTCTGGTGGGACCACGGTGTGCTCCGCGTGACGAGCGCGATCGGCGTGACCTCGTGGCTCTGGCTCGCCACCTGGGTGCTGCAGGTGATGCCGATCTTCTTCTTCGTCGGCGGCTTCTCGAACCTCGTCTCCTACGACGCGGCGCGCCTGCGCGGCGAGACCGCGGGCGCGTTCGTCCGCGATCGCGTCGCGCGGTTGCTTCGCCCGTCGCTCGTCTTCTTCGCTGTGTGGGCCTCGCTCGAGCTCGCGATGCATCTGCTCGACATCGGAGCGCCGACCGGGCCACACGTGTGGGGCACCACGACCCTGCTGCGCGGGTTCTACCCGCCGGGGGCGACGCTGCCGTTCGGGCCGCTGTGGTTCCTCGCGGTGTACCTGGTCGTTGTTGCGATCGCTCCGTGGCTGATCGGTCTGCATCGGCTGTTCCGGTGGTGGGTACCTGCCGCGATGGTCGTCGGCGCCGTCGCAGCCGACGTCCTCGGGTTCATCGCCGGGTTCCACCTGCTGCGCTGGTGCAACGTGGCGTTCGTCCTCCTCTTGCCGCACCAGCTGGGGTTCTTCTTTGCGGACGGCACCTTCGCGCGACTGTCCAAGGCGGTGTGGTGGACGATGATCGCCGTCGGTCTGGGCTCGCTGCTCGCGCTGACGACCACGCCGTTCTGGTCGATGTTCGGGGACGCTCGGTTCCGTTGGTTCCCGGGGATCGGCTACTACCCGAAGAGCTTGCTCGGGACCGACGTCGAACGGGTCTCGAACGCGTATCCGCCGACCGTGTGTTTCCTGCTCGGCGGCATCTGGACGATCGGCGCCGTGATGCTCCTGCGGCCTGCGCTCCAGCGCTGGCTGCAGGGACGCCGTCCGTGGAAGGCGACGATCGCGGTCAACGGAGTGATCATGACCCTCTTCCTGTGGCACATGACCGCGTTCCTCGGCGCGGTTCTCGTGTTGTGGCCGCTCGACCTGGCGCGTGAGCACGACAGCACCGCAGCGTGGTGGCTCCAGCGCCCGCTGATCATCGCCGTGTCGGCGGCGTTCCTCGTGGGGCTGATCGCGGTGTTCGGCCGGTTCGAACGGCCGGGCCCGCGGCCCCGCTGACCTGGCGCACTCGGGGTCCGGTGGTGGTGCTACCTTCGTTCAACCGTGCGACGACGCGAGCAGGAACGGGGGACCACGAAGGAAGGGTGGCGCGCGCTCGCGCTGGCGGCGGCCGGCCTCCTCGCGATGGCCGTCGTGGGCGCGGCGCCCGGATCGCCGTACCAACCGTTGCTCACGCCGAACGGACAGCCGACGGGTCCGCTCACCGCGGTGGCCGAGCGGCTCGGGCTATCGAGCATCCCCGGGGACCCCATCTTGCTGGTCGCGCTCGCCGTTTCGATGCTCGCGGTCATCGGCTTCTTGGTGCTCCTGCGCGCGGCGTTCAAGGGCGGGGTCGGGCTCGCGCCCGCCGCGCTGTTGGTGATCGGTGCACACGCGCTCCTGCTCGAGCTGCCGTTGCTGTTCTCTCGTGACGTCTATTCCTACGCGTACTACGGGCGGATCGCAGGTGTGTACGGCGGGAACCCGTACGTGCAGACACCGCTCGACTACCCGACCGACGCGCTGTGGCGGTTCGTCGGTCCGATCTGGGTCAACACGCGGGCCGTGTACGGCCCGGCATGGTCGGCGCTGTCCGGTGGGCTGTCGACGTGGTTCGCCGCACGCCCGTCGTCCCAGGTGGAGGCCTACCGCATGCTCGCGCTGCTCGCGAGCCTGACGACCTGTGCGCTGATCGTCTGGACGGTCCGGCGCCTGTGGCCCGAGCGCACCGCCTTCGCGCTGGTCGCCTTCGGTGCGAACCCGGTCGTCGTCTACTACTCGGTCGCGAGCGGGCACAACGACGTGCTCGTCGCGCTGACGATCGCCGCCGCCTTCGCGTGCGTCGTCTCGCACCGTGAGATGCCGGCGGTCGCCCTCCTTACGGTCGGGGCGCTGATCAAGGCGACCGCGGGTCTCCCATTGATCCTGCTGCTCGTGTGGTGCATCGCGCGACGGCCGCCCGACCAGCGGTGGCGGCCCGCGATCACGCACGTCGGGCTCGCGGTGGCGATCTCGCTCGCGTTCTCCTTGCCGTTCTTCCAGATGCGGGACCCGACGCTCGGGATGCTCGACCTCGCGGCGCACTCCGGCTGGCTGTCGCCGGCCGCGGTCGGTTCGCACTTCGTGGACATCCTCACGTTCCACACGCTCGGCTGGGTCGTCCGCGTGGTGATCGGCGTCGTGCTGCTGCGCTGGATCTGGCGGTTGTCCGTCGCGGTCTGGCGACGAACGACCGGAACCGACGTCGCGGGAGCCCCGGTGATGAGCCCCCGCGAGCAGGCGGCGACGTGGGGCTGGGTGCTGATGCTGCTGATGCTCCTCGGCCCCGTGCTGATGCCGTGGTACGTGACGTGGGCGCTGCCGCTCGCGTGGGTGCTTCCGCGCGCCGCCCGTACGACGTTGCTCGCGGTGAGCGCGATCCTCGGCGTCACGCTGTGGTCGACCGAGGCGATGCGCTATCCGGGGGCGTTCCGGCTGAACGTCTTCGTCGGGAACTGGATCGCCGTGCCGATCATCGTCGGGCTGCTGATCTGGCTCCTACGCGACCTCCGCTCACGCATCGAGGGCGGCGGGCTGTTCGAGGACGAGGCCGGGCAGTCGGTGCCGGCGCTGGTCGAGCAGCCGCCCCACGAAGAGCGCGTAGCCCAGCCCGCCTGACACCGCGCACGCGAAGACCGACCAGCCCGGCGAGCCGAGCGGCGCGCCGAGGCGTTCGAGCGCGAACGCGACCAGCGCGAGCACGGGGGCGGCGAACGCCGGCGCCGCCGCCACCCCGGAGACGACGTCGCCGAGCGCGAACCACGACCAGCCAAGGCCAAGGACCAGCAGCAAGAGGAACGTCCGCCACGTGCCCGCAAGGATCTTCCGCGGTGCGACCGGCGTGAGCTCGTCGGGTTGCGGCGCGAGCGCGGTGGGCGAGCGCTCGTTGCTGGCGACGTTCGGGTCCCATCGCGTGAGCCCCGGCGCCGCGAGGTCCGCCGGATCACGGATCTCCTCACCGATCACGAACGTGAGGTGCGCCCCGGGTGGGATCTGCGCCAGCGACCAGCTCGACGCGGTGTCGAACGTCGGGTCGCCGGTCACCGTCGCGTGTCCGTCGGCCAGGTCGGTCGGCGAACCCAAGAACACGCGAACATCGTTGGCGCGATCGGGTGGAACCGTCGCACGGGCGACGTTCGCGGTGTGCGTCAGCAGGAACAACGCCTCGTCGGGATCGCGTGAATCCGCCACGTAGACCAACGGCGTGCCCGGCTCGGACCGGTCCTCCGCGATCCGTGCCGCGAGGTTCATGTGGTCCACCTCATAGGAGGACATGTACGGGAAGCTGTCGCGCCAGTCGCGAACCGCCGGAGCGACGATCAACCCGACGAGGAGGATCCCGACCGGCCACGCCAGCCACCAGCGGCCGAGCCATTCGCCGAGCAACACGAGCCCGAACGCCGCGAGCAGCGGGAGGCAGAACGCGAACATCAGCACGCGGTCTGGCGGGTACCAGCCGGTCGCGGTCCCGAACGCCAGCCCGGCGGCGCTGACCACCGCCCACGAGATCAGGAACCGGCGGGTGAACCCGTGCGCGCGGAACAGGCCCGTGATCGCGAGCGCGGTGGTCATGAACGGGGAGTACCGTCGCCAGTTCTCGAGGTAGCGATCGAGGTACGACCGGCGGAGCGCCTCGAGCTGTCCGGTGTGCCGGAGGAACGCATCACCCGATGTCTCGCCGCCCACCCGCGCCGGTCCGATCTGGGCGGCCAGCAGTCCGGCGCCGAAGAGCGCGAGGGCGCCGCCCAGGGCGGTCGCCACGCGGCCCGCGTCGGTTCGCCAACCGAACCCGCCCTCGTGCACGGCGGCCCACAGCGCGGTCACGCCGAGCACGATCGCGCCGACCACGAAGAACCCGGGGTGCGTGAGCGCGCCGCCACCGAGGACGACGGCCGCAACGACCGCGCCGCGCCGTGTCCTGCGTGCGAGCGCCCCGGCCGCCGCGAGGAACGCCGCCGCGAACACGAGGTTCGACACATAGCCGCCGCCGAGGAACGTCGCCCACGCGCCGGCGAGCACGCCGGCCGCGAGCCAGCCGCCGCGGGGGAGGGTTCGCCCGCGGCCGCGCGCGAGCGCCGCGGCGACGAGGCCGATCGCCGGGCCGAGCGCGTACTGCAACCCCGCGAGCGCCCCGGCGACGCCGTGCCCGAGCGCCCCTTGCAGCGTTGCGATCAGCGCGGGCGCGCCCGGGCGCTCGCTCGCCATCGAGATCCCGCCGTACTCGGCGACACGCGTCCACCACAGATACACCGGGACGTCGGGACCGACCGGGAACGGATAGGCGTGGCGAAGCGTCGGCCACAGGAACACCCTGATCAAGATGGCGCCGAGCACACCGGTCAGCAGCAGGTCGAGGCCCGTGCGGGCGTTCCGGGATCGCGCGCGCTGTCGGGCGATCGGCGTGGTGGCCACGGTCGGCGACCGTACCACCCGGGGTGTAGCGGTCCAGCGACGGGCTTCGGCACACCCGTTGGTACCATCGCGCGCATGCTCGATCGCGACCTCGTGTCCGAGGTGCTCGTCGCCGCACGGCGCAGAGGCGGTGACGTCGCGGAGGTCTTCGTCGAAGAGCGGTCCTCGACATCTGTCCGGCTCGACGACGGGCGCGTCGAAGAGCTCACGACGGGACTCGATCGTGGTGCCGGCGTCCGCGTATTCCAGGGCACGACGTACGGCTACGCCTACGCGAACCGGCTCGACCGTGATTCGCTGCTCGAGGCCGCGGCCGCGGCGAGCGCCGCGCTCGCCGGTGACACACCGGGACCGGTCGTCGATCTGACGGAGCGCACGGGTCCGGGAACGAACCGCGCAGAGCGGGCCGCGAGCGAGGTCGACGCGGCGACGAAGGTCCGCTGGCTCCGCACCGTCGACGAGTCGGCGCGCGCGGTGAGTCCGGAGGTCGCGCAGGTCACCGGGATCTATTTCGACTCGATGCAGCGGCGGCTGATCGCGACGAGCGACGGCCGGTGGGTGCAGGAGGACCGCCCGAGGATCCGGCTGGTCGCACAGGTCGTCGCGAAGCGCGGCGACGTGATCCAGACGGGCTGGCAGGGTCCGGCGGCATGCGCCGGTGTCGAGTTCCTCGACGTCCATCCGCCGGAGGAGACCGGGCGCCTCGGGGCCGAGCGGGCCGTCGCGATGCTCGATTCGATCCCGGCGCCGGCCGGTGAGATGGCGGTCGTCGTCGCGAACGGCTGCGGCGGGGTCCTGTTCCACGAGGCCGTCGGTCATCCGCTCGAGGCCGACGCGGTCGACAAGGAGGCCTCGGTCTACCGCGGCCTGATCGGCGAGCGCTGCTCGAGCGAGCTCATCAACGGCGTCGACGACGCCACGATCGCGAACGGCTGGGGCTCCTATGACTTCGACGACGAGGGGACGCCAGCGGAGCGCACGGTCCTGTTCACCGACGGCGTGCTCCAGGGGTTCCTGCAGGACCGGATGCGAGCGGCGCGGATGGGTGCCCCGACCACCGGCAACGCGCGGCGTGAGTCCTACGCCCACCCGCCGATCGTGCGGATGACGAACACGAACATCCTGCCCGGTGAGACCGATCCGGACGCGATCGTGCGTGACACCGCGGCGGGGATCTATGTGACGGGTCTCGGCGGCGGCCAGACCAATCCGGCGAGCGGCGACTTCGTGTTCGGTGTGTCGGAGGGGTACCTGATCGAGAACGGCGAGGTCACGACGCCGGTGCGCGGCGCGAACCTGATCGGACGCGCGATCGACGTGATGAGCTCCGTGGACGCAGTCGGCTCCGACTTCGAGACGTGGGAAGGCGTCTGCGGCAAGGACGGCCAAGGTGCTCCCGTCGGCAGCGGATCGCCGACGCTTCGCATCGGCAAGATCACCGTCGGAGGCACGGGTGTCTGAACTCCACGACCTCGTGCAGGCCGCGCTGGGGGCGGCAACCGACGGCGAGCAGGTCGAGGCTTACGCCGAGGAGGAGCGCCGGACGGAGGTGAGCGCGCTCCGCGGCGAGGTCGAGGGGATGACGTTCGCGGAATCGCGCGGGGTCGGCGTTCGCGTCATCCGAGACGAGCGCCTGGGGTACGCCTGGGCGGCGGATCCGACCGAGGACGAGGTTCGTGCGGCCGTGTCCGCCGCTCGCCAGAACGCGGCGCTCGCCGAGCCCGACCCGTCCAACGTCTTGCCGGACGCCGTGGCCGTCGACCCGATGCCGGAGCTGTATCGGGCCGAGAGCGCGGCGATCACGGCCGACGACAAGGTGCGCATGGCGCTCGACCTCGAGCGCTACACGGTGTCCCGTGACCCTCGCGTGACCAAGGTGGACGCAGCGCAGGTGGGCGACGAGGTGTCGCGGGTCGCCATCGGTTCGACCACCGGCGTCGAGCTGTCGTACGAACGGACCGACGCGTTCGTCGTCGCGGTCACGCTCGCGGTCGAGGGCGACGAGACTCAGGTCGGCTTCTCCTTCACGATCGCTCGGGGGCTCGATCAGCTCGCGTGGGAACCGATCGCCGACGAGGCGGTCGACCGTGCCGTACAGATGCTCGGCGCCGAGAAGCCGGAGTCGGCGAAGGTGCCGGTGATCCTCGACCCGTTCGCCGCATCGAGCTTCCTCGGCGTGTTGGCGGGCGCGCTCAACGCGGACAACGTCTTGAAGGGGCGTTCGCTGTTCGCCGACATGGTCGGGCAAGAGGTCGGCGCATCACCGTTCACGCTGATCGACGACGGCCGCCGGGCCGACGGACCGGGCGCATGTCCGTTCGACGGCGAAGGTGTGCCGAGCGGCAGGACGGAGCTATTCACCGGCGGCGTGCTCAATGGGTTCCTGCACTCCACTTATACGGCCCGGCGCGCCGGTGACGGGCAGCGCTCGACGGGCAACGCGAAACGCGGCGGCTACAAGAGCGCGCCCGGCGTGGGCACGTCCAACTTCTTCGTCGAGGCGGGGGACCGGTCGTTCGACGCCCTCCGCGCCGACGCCGGCGGTGGCGTGCTGATCATGGACGTGAGCGGCGTGCACTCGGGCGCGAACCCGATCAGCGGCGAGTTCAGTGTCGGCGCGACCGGCCGCCGGATCGGCCCCGACGGTTCCCTCGGTGAGCCGCTCCGCGAGATGACGATCGCCTCGACACTGCCGGAGATGTTGGAGGGCGTCCGCGCGGTCGGCAGCGACCTCCGGTTCTTCTCCAGCGTGGGCACGCCGTCGATCCTGATCGGCGAGATGACCCTCGCCGGCGTCTAGACGGGCGCAGCGTGCGGACGCCGAGGCGGCGGTCTCGGCACCGAGCTGCGGCCGTGCGTGGTCCTGACGCTCGGCACGGTGCCCGATCCGGACGCTACGTCGCGGTGACGTCGATCCGGTGCAATCCAGTGGCGCCGCTCGGGAACGGCTGCGCCACGGCGGTCGTTTGGACGGCCCCGTCGCCGTCGGTCGCCCGCACCGTGATCGTGTGGGAACCGGCCGTTGCCTGCCAGTCGTAGCGCCACTGCCGCCAGGTATCGATCGTGTCCTGCGCGCCGAGCCGCGCCGGCGACCAGGGACCATCGTCGATCTGGATGTCGACCGCCGAGATCCCGCGGTGCTGCGCCCACGCGACGCCCGCGATCGTCACCGCGCCGGCGGCAACCGTCGCGCCGTGCTTGGGCACGTCGATCCTTGACCCCGTCTTGATCAACACGCGCTCCGCCCATCCGCGCTCCACCCAGTACGCGGAGTACGCCTCGTAGGTCGTCGCCTCGATGTCGGTGATCCACTTGCACGCCGATTCATAGCCGTACAGCCCGGGGATCAACATCCGGACCGGGAACCCGTGCTGCAGCGGGAGCGGTTCGCCGTTCATCGCGACGACGAGCATCGCGTCGCGCCCGTCGAGCGCGACCGATGCGGGCGTGCCGGTCGTGAACCCGTCTGTCGAGCGCGACACGAGCTGTGTAACGCCCGGCTGGACGCCCGCCTCCTGCAACAGCGGGGCGAGCGGTGTGCCCGTCCACCGGGCGTTGCCGATGTACCGGCCGCCGACCTCGTTGGAGACGCAGCACAGCGTGATGTCGCGCTCGATCAGCGGTCTGGCGATCAGTTCCTCGAAGGTCAACGTCATCGGCCGGTCGACCATCCCGTGCACCGTGAGCGTCCACCCGTTCGTCTGCACCGCGGGCACGAACAACGCGGTATCAACCCGGTAGAAGGCGTCGTTCGGCGTGATGAACGGAAGCTCGCCGGAGACGTGCAGGTCGGCGGTCGCGGGCGTCGGGCGCCCGGTGTCGGCGATCGACGGCAGGCGGACCGCCGACCGAGACACGGAGGCCTCGGAGCGCCGCACGAGGTACTCGCCGGCGAACCCGCTCGCGAGCGCCAATCCGCCGACCACTGCGCTCCCGAACAGGAAGCGACGTCGATCGAGCCCTGTGGGCATCGCAGGCTCGGGTTCGGCCGATTCGCGCCTGACGATCGGATGGAGTCCCGAGCGGCCCCGCAACCACACGTAGGCGATCAAGCCGGCGGCCGTCCCGACGAGCGACGGGACGGCGGCAACGAGTCCATTCGCCGGCCGGGTGACGGCGGCGACGGCGCCGATCATCCCGAGCACGATCAGACCGATCACGCCGGCGCGCGGCCGGTCCATCGACACGATCCCCAGGATGACCGCCGCGCTGATGAGCACGATCCCGATGCCGAGCAGCAGCGCCGTCTTGTCGTCGGTCCCGAACGTGTCGATCGCGAAGCGCTTCAACCCTTCGGGCGAGGCGTCGACCGCTGCCGCGCCCACGGCGAAGATCGGCGACGTGCCGGCCCCGAAGAGCCCGGCGGCGAGCGTTGCGGCGCCGATCGCGACGCCGCCCGAAAGTATGCCGATCGCGGCGCCCACCGGCCACCGCACGACGGGCGGATCGCTGTGTGCCGATGCCATAGCTCTCCTGTGCCTCTGGGGTCCGATCCCATTACGGCGCGGACGCCGGCAGGTTTCAGCCGGGTCAGATCGTTGCCGAGCGGACCCCGGTCGCGATCAGCAGCAGCACGAGGCCCGCCACCGCGAGCCGGTAGACCATGAAGACCAGGAAGTCATGTGTGCGGAGATACCGCAGCAAGAACCAGATGACGAAGAAGCCGCTGATGGCGGCGGCGAGGAACCCCGCCAGGAACTGTGGCCCGTACCCCTGGAACCCGTGCTGCACCAGATCCAGGGCCTTCAGCCCGCCGGCGCCGGCGATGATCGGCAAGGCCAACAGGAACGAGAACCGGGCCGCCGCCTCGCGGTTCAGGCCGACCAGCCGGCCCGCCGTGATGGTGACCCCCGAGCGCGAAACGCCCGGCTGCAGCGCCAGCGCCTGCGCGATCCCGACGAACAGCCCGGTCCGCACACCGATGGTGTCGAGGTCGCGGTCGCGTCGCGCGAGGCGGTCGACGACGTACAGGATCACGCCGAACACCGCGAGCATCACCGCGATCACCCACGGCTGGCCGAGCTTGTCTTCGATCACGGATTCGAGCGTCGCGCCGGCGATCACGCCCGGGATGGTGCCCACGGCGAGCGCCCATGCGAGCCGCTCGTCGGGCGTCCGGATCGCCCGTTCGCGACACGAGGCCACGAACGCCTTGATATAGATCCACAGATCGTGGCGGAAATAGATCACCGCACCCACGAACGTCCCCATGTGCAAGGCGACGTCGAACGACTTGTTCAAGGCCGGGTCGTCGACGATGTGCCACCCGAGCATCCACGGCACGAGGATCAGATGGCCGCTGCTCGAGATCGGCGCGAACTCGGTGATGCCCTGGACGAGACCGAGGACGATCGCCTGCAGGATGCTCACGGCGCGCGAGTCTATCCGGGCGGCGCGCTGCTCCAGGGGACGAAGGATGCGCTCGGAGATGCAGATGCTGTGTCCGCCGCTCGTGCGGCGAGCCCGAGGGTGCCGGCAGCGGCCGCCTGCAGGAGCTGGCGAGCCGTCTCGGCGTCGACGTCCAGGGTGACCGGGACGGCAGTGGTCTCACCGGCCGACGCATCCGGCTCGGCGATCGCAAGGATGCGCAGGTCCTCGCCGACGAGCGTCGTGTACGGGCGCGCGCCGGCGAACGTCGCGTATGCGTCGACGCGGTCGGCGGACGTGATGCCGTCCGGCACCGAGGCGAACCCGACCGTGACCGCGACGTTGCCGGCCTCGACGGCGACCGCGAACCGGCTCACGCCCAGCCGCGTGTCGACGAGGACCTCGCCGGCCAGCACGACGCCCGCGCTAACCGTGCCCACGGCCGCTTGCGTCGAGGTGACCGCGTGGGGCGGCGCATACACCGAAGGCATCTGATCGAGGCTCACGTCGTCCGGCCCGAGCACGGTTCCGGCCGCGATATCGTGCGACGCCCCCACCACGTCGACGCCGGGCCCGGCAGCGCGTTGCGCCTGCTCCGCGCGCGCCACCTCGCCACGCACGCCGAGAAACGAGACGAGCGCGAGCACACCCGCGAGCGCGAACAACAGCTTGGACGACAGCGGCAGCGTGCGTCCGGACCCCGGCAGGTGCATGCGCGGAAGCTATCCGCGGCGCCATCCGTCGGCCGTGCCCGACGTCACATCAGTCGATCGGTCGGAGATGATCCTTCTTCTTGTCGAGCGGCAGAGTCTTCAGGCGGAACTCCTCGAGCTCCCGGCGGCCCACGATCGACGCGACCGATTCGCGAACGCGGTCGCCCAGCTGCTCGGCGTCCTCCTCCGTGACGAACGCCAGCTCGATCCGCACCAGCTGACGTGGCATCAGCTGCTCCCCGCGAGCGATCGCCCGCACGTGCACCCGCGCTCGGACGGGACGCCGGGGATCGCCGCGAACAAGAGGTCGCGCAGCGCCTCGATGTTCTCGCCGAAGACCTTGAGCACCTCGTGGTGCGACACCGGCGCGATCCCGTCGACGCCGACGTCGTAGTCGGTGACAAGCGCGACGTTGGCGAAGCAAAGCTCCGCTTCGCGAGCCAGCGTCACCTCCGGGAACTGCGTCATCCCGATCACGTCCCCGCCGACCTGGGCGAACATCTTCGATTCGGCTCGCGTCGAGAAGCGAGGGCCCTCGATCACCACCATGGTGCCCCCGTCGCGGTGCTCGATCCCGAGGTCGCCGGCCGACGCGACGAGCGACGCCCGCAGCTCCGGGCAGTACGGGTCCGCGAACGACACGTGCGTCGTCACGGGTCCGTCGAAGAACGTGTACGCGCGCGATTTCGTGAAGTCGATCGCCTGGTCGGAGACGACGAACGTCTTCGGCGCGATATCGCGGCGGAGCGACCCGGCCGCGCTCGGCCCGAACAGCCTCGTCACACCGAGGTCTTTCATCGCCCACACGTTCGCGCGGTACGGCACGAGATGGGGCGGGAACTCGTGGTCCTTCCCGTGGCGTGGAAGGAACGCCACGCGCCGGCCGCCGATCGTCCCGATCGTGATCGGGGCGCTCGGTGCCCCGTACGGCGTCTCGACGGTGACTTCCTCGGGGTCGTCGAGGAAGGCGTAGAAGCCCGATCCCCCGAACACCCCGATCTCGGCCCTGCTCACGAAGACCCCTCCTTCTTCGTCGTCGTGGTCGACGAGGTCGACGTGTCGCCCGAGGACTCCTTCTTGGGGGTTGCACCGTCTTTGGAAGTCGTGGACGGTTCGGATCCATCGGACCCTGTGTCCTTGTTCTTCTCGCCGCCGCTCGGCTTGGACTTCTTGCCGTGATCGGTGGCGTAGAACCCCGAGCCCTTGAACGAGATCGCCGGCGGCGCGAACACCTTGCGGAGCTCCCCGGCGCACTCCGGGCAGTGGGTCAGCGGGTCGTCGCTCATCTTCTGGACGATGTCGAAGGTGTGGCCGCAATCGCGGCATCGGTACTCGTAGGTGGGCATGGCCGGGCAAGTGTAGTTCGCCTCCACCGATAGACTCGACCGCCATGACGATCCGCACCGCGGTGATCCCGGCGGCGGGCCTTGGCACCCGCTTCTTGCCTGCGACGAAGGCACAACCGAAGGGTTTGCTTCCCATCGTCGACACGCCGGCGATCCAACTGGTGGTCGAGGAGGCGCTCGCCGCCGGCATCGAGGACGTCATCGTGGTGCTGGGTCCGCGGCAGGACGCGTTGCGGACGCATTTCGCGCGCGACGATGCGCTCGAGGACGAACTCGAGGGGCGCGGGAAGGCCGATGCGCTCGCCGCCGTCCGGCGGGCGACCAGGCCCGAAATCCGGTTCGTCGTTCAGGAAGAAGCGCGCGGGCTCGGCCATGCGGTTTCGGTCGCGGCGCCGTTGGTGGGCGACGCGCCCTTCGCGGTGCTGCTCGGCGACGACCTCGTGGATCCGCAGGTCCCGTTGCTGCGGTCGATGCTCGGCGCGTCGGAACGGACGGGCTCGTCGGTGATCGCTGCGATGCACGTCGGTCCGCGCGAGATCGCGATGTACGGGTGCATCACCCCTGGCCAGACCGACGGCGAGCTGGTGCGCGTCGAGTCGATCGTCGAGAAGCCGGACCCGGCCGATGCGGCGTCGGATCTTGCGGTGATCGGGCGCTACGTGTTCACCCCCGGGATCGTCGAGGCGCTGGCGCGGACGACGCCGGGCGCCGGCGGCGAGATCCAACTGACCGACGCGATCGGCGCGCTCGCCCGTGACGAACCCGTCTACGCGTACCCGTTCGACCGAGGCCGGTACGACGCCGGCAACCCGCTCGACGCGTTGGAGGCGCAGATCGCGTTCGCGTTGGCGCGCGACGACCTGGGTGTGCCGTTGCGGAAGCGACTCATCGCGCTGCTGCAGGACGGCTGACCGATGCGGCGGCGTCCGTGGCGTGGCTGGGACGACCTCGCGCCGATGCAAGACCTGCTCGCCCGGGCGTTGCGCGACACGCCCGA
>Ga0136846_1235671_pt1 | contig 17622 bp, 14 predicted proteins | sample HopSoiMetagenom2_FD_96841 | JGI IMG/M metagenome (GOLD analysis project Ga0136846, IMG submission 96841) | Grasslands soil microbial communities from Hopland, California, USA - 2 Assembly 2016 (version 4) | ecosystem: Environmental > Terrestrial > Soil > Grasslands | place: USA: Hopland...
CGGTGCCGCCTACGCCGCCGGTCTCGCCGTCGGCTTCTGGACCAGCACCGACGACCTGCGCGCCAACTGGCGCCGGGCCGCCGAGTGGACCCCCAACATGGACGCGGCCAAGCGCGACCGTGAGTACAAGAGCTGGCTCAAGGCCGTCGAGCGGTCCATGGGCTGGCTCGAAGACAGCTCTGTCGAGGAGTAAGAACCCCACATGACCAGTGAGCCCACCCTGCAGTCCGTGCCTGCCCTCGGTACGCACCCGTCCTTCGGCACGGCTGTGTTCCATTCAAAAGCAGTGAGCCGCGCCGAGACCCGGGAGCAGCTCTCCAAGGCGACGTACGACCTTCTCGTGATCGGCGGTGGCATCCTCGGCATCTCGACGGCCTGGCATGCCGCGCAGTCCGGTCTGCGGGTGGCTCTGGTCGACGCCGGTGACTTCGCCGGCGCCACCTCCTCCGCCTCCTCCAAGCTTCTCCACGGCGGTCTGCGCTACCTGCAGACCGGCGCGGTGAGGCTGGTGGCGGAGAACCACTTCGAGCGCCGTGCGGTGTCCCGTCAGGTGGCCCCCCACCTGGCAAATCCGCTCACGTTCTACCTCCCCGTGTACAAGGGCGGGCCGCACGGCGCGGCGAAGCTCGGGGCGGGCGTCTTCGCCTACTCCGCCCTGTCTGCCTTCGGTGACGGCGTCGGCCACCTGCTGTCGCCGGCCAAGGCCGCGCAGGACGTGCCCGAGCTGCGCACCGAGAACCTCAAGGCCGTGGCCGTGTACGGCGACGGCCAGATGAACGACGCGCGCATGGCGCTGATGACGGTCCGGGCGGCCGTCGAGGCGGGCGCCGTCGTGCTCAACCACGCCGAGGTGTCCGGCCTGCGCTTCACCCGGGGCCGGGTCACCGGTGCCGAGCTGCGCGACCGTGTCTCCGGTGACGACTTCGGCGTCAGCGCGCGGCTCGTGCTCAACGCGACCGGTCCGTGGGTCGACCACCTGCGCAAGATGGAGAACCCGGACGCGGCGCCGTCCATCCGGCTGTCGAAGGGCGCGCACCTGGTCCTGAAGCGGACGTCTCCGTGGAAGGCCGCGCTGGCCACCCCGATCGACAAGTACCGCATCACCTTCGCCCTCCCCTGGGAGGACATGCTCCTGCTCGGCACCACCGACGAGGAGTTCGAGGGCGACCCGGCGGACGTCGCGGTCACCGAGAAGGACACGGCTCAGATCCTCGACGAGGCCGCGTTCTCCGTCCGCGACCAACAGCTGTCCCGCGATCTGATCACGTACTCCTTCGCGGGTCTGCGGGTGCTGCCGGGTGGCCCCGGTGACACGGCGAAGGCCAAGCGGGAGACGGTCGTGACCGAGGGCCGGGGCGGGATGCTGTCCGTCTCGGGCGGCAAGTGGACGACCTTCCGGCACATCGGCCGTACGGTCATGGAGAAGCTGGAGACGCTGCCGGGGCGTCCGCTGGGTGACGACTTCGAGCCGGTCTCCCGGCTGCCGAAGAAGATGCCGCTGCCGGGGGTCGCGAACCCGCGTGCGGTCGCTCACCGGCTGCTGGTGGACGGGCCGGCGCCCGGCCCGCGCATGGGCGCCGACACGGCGAGGCACCTTGCCACGCACTACGGGTCGCTGGCGTTCGACATCGCCCGGCTGGCGAACGAGAACCCTGAGCTCGGTGAGCGTGTGCATGCTGATGCGCCGGAGATCTGGGCGCAGGTCGTGTATGCGCGGGACAACGAGTGGGCGGAGACGGTTGACGACGTGCTGCGGCGTCGGACTACCTTGACGATTCGGGGGCTGGCCACGGACGACGTCCGGGCGAGGGTTCAGGGTCTGCTTGACAAGAAGTAGGCCTACGGCGTGAAAGGGGCGGCTCCTTGTTGAGGGAGCCGCTTCTTTGCGTTTGTGGTTCGTCTGCGGGTGCGTTGTGGCTTGTCGCGCAGTTCCCCGCGCCCCTTCAGGGCGCCTCCACTACCGTCCTTACATCGTTCGGGTTGGTCAACTCGTCCCTGCGGACGATCAGTTCGCGGCCGATCAATAGGGCCCTGCGGGACGCTGGGACCGGGTTCGGGAGCGTTGTCAGGTCTGTCAGGTGGGCGAAGCCGATGATTCTGCGGATGATCTCCGTGCCCGCGTAGCCCACCGCGTCTGTCCAGATTCTGCGCAGGAAGCGGTCCAGGTACGCGTCGTCGAAGAAGGTGTCGGTTCGGGTCGGCCACAGGTTGCGGAAACTCGGTCTCGAACGCGTTCCAGGACAGGGCCAGTTGGTCGGCGTGGTCGGTCAGGGAGCCTAGGGCGCGGGACCGTTCCGCCGAGACCAGGGCGTTCGCCCAGTAGAGACCGAGGTCGTAGCCGATCGGGCCGACGAAGGAGAACTCGGGGTCGAAGGCCCGGACCACCGGGGCGCCTTGGCGTTCGCCGACCATGACGCTGCCGGTGTGCAGGTCGCCGTGGAGGAGGGCCTGAGCGCTGGTCATGAAGGTGTGGCGGAGGTCGGCGACCTCCGTGCGGAGTCTGGCGTCGGCGCGGAACTCCGTCGCCAGGTCGTCCAAGTCCTCGTGCCAGTGGTTGTGTTCGTGCTCGATGTATGGCTCGGCGAGGACCACGTCTTCGGTGATTTTGCACAGTTCCGGGCTCACCGAGGCCGCCAGCAGCGCCTTGCGGTCTGCCGACTCCATACCGAAGTCGCTGGTTGCGAACGTCAGTTGGGCGACGAACTCGCCGATCCGGGCGGAGGTGTGCGGGCCGTACGACGCGCCCTCGTTGAGGAGGGTGCGCAGGACCTCCAGGTCCGACATGTCCTCCATGACGAGGGCGTAGTGCTCGGGGTCGTACCCGAGGATCGCCGGGATCTTGTCCGGGGCCACCTGCGCGACCTGTTCGATGCGGGACTCCAGGTGCGGGGCGGTACGGGAGGGGGGAGAGAGGGGGGTGAAGAGGCGCGATGGCCTGAAGGCGTCAGGCGCGGGAGTGTCCCGGTCCCGGGCGCGGCAGGGCGGCGTGGGGTGGTGGGTTCCGCGCCACGGCCGGGGGCGTCTCGGGTACTCCGGGTCAGGTCAGCGACAGCGGGCTGTGGTCGACCGGAGCAAGTCCACGTACAGCCGCCGCACGAGCAGCAGCGTCTTCATAAGGAGATCATGAGAACGTTTCAGCTGGATGCGGGGCACATCCGGGAACCTGTCCGTGGTGCTGTCCCGCGATCCGCTGCTTCTCGCGGTCACCGCGAGTGGCCACGACAAGGGTGAACTCACGCCCGCCGACGTGGTGTTGGTGGACGCGCGAGGCGCGGCGGTGAACGGCGGCAAGCCGTCCGCCGAAGCCGAGCTGCATGCCCGGGTCGCCGCGCTGACCGGGGCCGGTGCGGTGGTGCACGTGCACACCGTGGCGTCCGTGGCGATGGGCCGGCGCGCGCCCGGCGGGATCGTGTTCCAGGACATCGAGATGCTCAAGGGTGTCGGCCAGCCCGCCCACGACGTCGAGGTGACCCTGCCGGTCATCGGCAACAGCCAGGACATGAAGGTGCTTGGCGACCGCCTGGAGGCGGCACGCGACCCGCGGATGCCGGCCGTGGTGGTGGCGGGGGCACGGGCTGTACGTGTGGGGGGACAACCCCCGTCAGGCCCGCCACCACACCGAAGTCGTGGAGTGGCTGCTGGAGTTGGAGCTCAGCGCTCCGCGGGACGGACGGTAGGCGAACGCGGGGCGAGTGGGTGCCGGTCGCTCCCCCACTCACCCCCCAGCGGGGGGACCCCCATCGCGGCGGAGCCGCGCAAGGCCAGGGCCCCGCACCCCTGCTGGGGGCGCGGGGCTCGCTACTTCAGGCGGTCACCCGGGAGTTCGCCGGCGGAGACCTCCAACACGCCCCGCTCGGTGACCAGTCCCGTCACCAGCCGCCCCGGCGTGACGTCGAACGCCGGGTTGTGGCCGCGTGACTCGGCGGGAGCCGTGCGTACGCCCGACCACTCCAACACCTCGTTCTCGCCCCGGAGTTCGATGTGGATGTCGGCGCCGGTGGCCGTCGCCAGGTCGACCGTGGTCGTCGGCGCCGCCACCAGGAACGGGATACCGGCGTCCGCGCAGGCCAGTGCGACCCCGACCGTGCCGACCTTGTTGGCGGTGTCGCCGTTGGCCGCGATCCGGTCGGCGCCGACGATCGCCGCGTCGACCTCACCGCGAAGAATCATTCCTGCGGCGGCTCCGTCGGCCTGGACATAGTGCGGTATGCCCTCCTGGACCAGCTCCCAGGCGGTCAGCCGCGACCCCTGGAGCAGCGGACGCGTCTCGTCGGCGTACACGACCTCCAGCCGGCCTCGTGCGTGCAGTTCGCGGATGACGCCAAGTGCCGTACCCCATCCGGCCGTTGCGAGCGCGCCGGTGTTGCGGTGGGTCAGGATGCGCAGGGGGCGCCGGCCCACACCCTCGGCGACGCGACTGAGCAGCCAGTCGGCGCCGTGCGCGCCCATCGCCCGGTTGCCCTCGACGTCCTCGCGCTGGACGGCGGCGGCCTCGTCGAGTACCGCCGCCAGGCCCTCCTCGAAGCGGGTCATGACCCGGTCCACGCCCGCCATGAGGTTGACGGCGGTCGGCCGGGCCTCGCGGATCCGCGCCACGGACTCGCGTACCCGCTCGTCCGTCCAGCCCTCACGCTCGCCCTCGATCAGCGCGAGGGCGACCCCGTACGCGCCCGCCGCGCCGATCGCGGGGGCGCCGCGCACGACGAGCCGCTGGATCGCGTCCACCAGGGTGTCCACATCGCGGACATCCCTGGTCTCGCAGCGGTGCGGGAGCAGGGTCTGGTCGATCAGCGCGAGGCTGTTTCCGGTCCAGCCGACGGCGCACAGGTCCTGGGGCATAGCGGGGCACTCCTGAAGTTCCGGCGGTGCGCGACACCGTACATGACCTCGGTAAACCACAGTTCGAGACAGCCGGACCGCTGCCCCGCGCCCGGGTGTTAGAGTCCAGCACCCGCACCCGTTGGGGCCCATGTGAAGGAGGACGCGTGCTGCTCACCATGCGCCGCTTCCTCGACCAGGGCCACTGTGCGAGCGACGGCTGTCAACGCTGATCCGTCACCTTCGGCGGCGCCGTCGCGCTTCCCCTTTGTCTCCGCGACCCGTGCTCAGTGCAGAGCGCGGGCTGTGCCGTACGCAGCTCCGGAAGGTCTCCCCGATGCCTCGCAGATCCCGCCGTACGCTCCCCCTCGCCGCCATGACGGCGCTGCTCGTCGCCGGTGCCACCGCCTGCAACGCCGCCGCGAAGGACGACGCGTCCTCCGACAGCAGCGCGGGCAGCGCGTCGTTCACGCTCGTCACACCGGACGCCGTCGGGCAGAACGAGTTCCTCAAGCTGGCGGTGACCAGGGTGAAGGCGGCCGCGAAGGCGCACAACGGGACCGAGAAGGTGTTCGAGTCCTCGGACACCGCTTCCCAGCAGCAGAACGTACAGGCCGCCGTCGACGCGAAGCCCGACGTCGTCGTGCTGGTCGGTTTCGAGTTCGCGGACCTGGTCGCCCAGCAGGCCGAGGCGCACCCCACGCAGCAGTTCCTGATGATCGACGCGTGCACGACCAAGGCGTTCGGCAACGTCAGTTGCGGGGTCTTCCGCGAGCACGAGGGCGTCTTCCTCGCCGGTGCCGAAGCGGGGCTGCTCAGCAAGAGCGGCAAGGTCGGCGCGGTGGACGTGATGGACACTCCCGTGTTCCGCCGCTTCAGCGACCCGTTCGCGGCCGGCGCCCAGCAGGTCGCGCCGGAGACGGAGACCGGTACCCGCTTCGTCGGCGGCCAGTCCCCGTTCGACGACTCTGCGCGCGCCAAGGAGCAGGCGAACGACCTGCTGTCCAAGGGCTACGACCAGCTGATGGCGGCTGCCGCGGCCGGCAACTACGGCGTGTTCGAGGCGGCGAAGGCGAAGGGCGCGTTCGCGTACGGCGTCGACGTCAACCAGTGCCCCTCGGCTCCCGGCACGGTCGTCGACAATGTGATCAAGCGCACGGACATCGCCGTGGAGAAGGGCATCTCACAGGTCCTCTGCGGCCAGACGGGGACGACCGCCTCGTACGGCCTGAAGGAGGGCGGCATCAGCCTCACGGGCCTGGAGAAGGGCGTCGCCTCGTCCAAGTGCGTGATCGCTGAGCACCCCGACGTCCTGAAGAAGGTCGAGGCGCTGCGCGACCAGATCGTGTCCGGGGAGCTGACGGTCGATGACCCCTCCGTCGCCGGCTGACGCGCGGGCGGCGGCGGTCGAGCTCAGGGGGATCGCCAAGCGGTTCCCCGGCACGCTCGCCAACGACGCCGTCGACCTGACCGTCCGGCGCGGCGAGATCCACGCCCTGATGGGCGAGAACGGCGCCGGCAAGTCGACGCTCATGTCGGTCCTCTACGGCATGGTACGCCCGGATGCCGGTTCGGTCCGGGTCGACGGGCGCGAGGTCGCCTTCGCCGATCCCGGCGACGCGCTGGCCGCCGGGCTCGGCATGGTCCACCAGAGCTTCAAGCTGTTCGACTCGCTGACGGTCGCCGAGAACGTGGTGTACGCCGCCGAGCCGCGCCGTTTCGGCCTGGTGGACCGGGGTGCGGCCCGCCGCCGGGTGCGTGAGCTGGCCGAGGAGCACGGGCTCGCGGTCGATCCGGACGCCCGGGTCGGTGACCTGCCCGTGGGGCTGCGCCAGCGCGTCGAGATCCTGAAGCTGCTGCACCGGGGCGCCCGGACGCTCATCCTCGACGAGCCGACCGCCGTCCTGACGCCGACCGAGGCGGACGCCCTCTTCGCCGTACTCAAGTCCCTTGCCGCACAAGGACGTTCAGTCATCCTGGTCACGCACAAACTGCGTGAGGTACTCGAAGGCAGCGACCGCGTCACGGTGTTGCGGGATGGCCGGGTCGTCGCCGGGCTGGTCACCGCCGAGACGTCCGCCGCCGAGATCGCCGCCGCGATGACCGGCCGCGCCGTGGAACTCGACCGCGTCCACGCCCCGGGCACCCCCGGCGACGTGATTCTGGACGTCACCGACCTGGCGACGGACGGAGTACGGGACGTTCGGCTCACCGTCCGCGCGGGGGAGATCGTCGGGATCGCGGGCGTCGCGGGCAACGGCCAGAGCGAGCTGGTGGAGGCGCTGGCCGGACTGCGTCCGGTGTCCGCCGGCCGGGTCGCGCTGCTCGGCGACGACATCACGCACGCCTCCGCGACCGAGCGCCGCGCCAAGGGCCTCGCCTACGTCCCCGAGGACCGGCACGCCGTGGGTACGGCGACCGCCGCGTCGGTCGCCGACAACCTGGCGATGGGCCACCACCGTACGTCGCTGTCCTCCCGCGGACTGCTTGCGCCCGCCGCTGTACGAGGTCACGCACGTCGCCTCATCGAGCGCTTCGGCATCAAGGCGGCGTCCCCGGAGGTGTCCGCGTCCTCGTTGTCCGGCGGCAACCTGCAGAAGCTGCTCATCGGGCGCGAACTCGCCCACGACGCCTCGCTGTTGCTCGTGGAGCAGCCCACGCGCGGGGTCGACATCGGCGCCGTCCGGAACATCCACGATCAGCTGATCGCCTACCGCGACGCGGGCCATGCCGTCCTGCTCGTCTCGGCCGAGCTCAGCGAGATCCGGGGGCTCGCCGACCGGGTCCTGGTGATGTACGAGGGCCGCGTGACGGCGTCGTACGAGAAGGCGGCGGCGGACGAACGGACGCTCGGCCTCGCCATGGCGGGCGGCGGCGCCGGCAGTCCGGCCGCGCCGTCCCCGGTGGAGGTCGGGGACTGACATGAACCACATCACGAGAACCGTCCGCTCCCCCGTCGCCTTCTCGGTGCTCGCCGGAGTCGTCATCGGCGCCCTGTTCCTCGTCGGGACCGGCGCCGATCCGGTCGCCGCGTACGGCGCGGTGCTCGGCGGTTCGCTCGGCGCCGACGGCATCGGGGCGACGCTCACCACCCTGACGAGCGTCCTGGGCCTGGCCCTCGCGCTGGCCGTGCCGTTGCGCGCCGGGCTCATCAACCTTGGCGGGGACGGGCAGTTGGTGCTCGGCGGGATGGCGGCGGCCGTGACGGGGCTGTACTGTCCGCTGCCCGCGCCGCTCACCGTCGTCCTCGCGCTCCTCGCGGGCATGGCGGCCGGTGCCGGGTACGCGGCCCTCGCCGCCCTGTGCGAGAACCGGTTCGGCGTACCGCTGCTGGTGAGCAGCCTGCTGCTCAGCTATCCGGCGGCGTCCTTCGCCTCCTGGCTGGCCCGCTACCCGCTCAAGGAACCGGGCTCCAGCCTCCCCCAGACCCGGCAACTGCCGGACGGGGTCGCGCTGCCCAGGTTCGGTTCGTCGACGGTGACGGTCGGGCTGCTGCTGGTCGTGCTGGCCGCGGCCGCGTACTGGTTCACCGACCGGCGCACCGCGTTCGGTTACGAGATGCGGATGACCGGCCTCAGCTCCCGGTTCGCCGCCTACGCGGGCGTCGAGCGCGGGGGCCTGGCGCTCCGGCTGATGGCGGTGTCGGGCGCGCTGGCCGGACTCGTGGGCGCCATAGGGGTGTTGAGCTTCCCGTACCGCTTCCTCGACGGCTCGCTCACCGCGTCCGGCTACACCTGGACGGGTCTGACGGCGGCCCTGCTCGCCGGCGCCGCGCCCGTCGGGACGGTCCTCGCCTCCTTCTTCTTCGCCGTGCTCCAGGTGGGCGGGCTGTCGATGGAGCGGACGACCGAGGTACCGCGCGAGCTGACCCAGGTGCTCCAGGCGATCGTGATCGTGTTCCTGGCGGCGCGGCTGCGTTTCCCGCGCTCTCCAGGCCTCACACGCCTCTTCCGTGGACGCGACACCGAGCAAACCCCGCAAACCCCGCAGAGCCCGCAGAGCCCGGAGAGCCCGCAAGGGGAGTTGGCCTGATGTTCTTCGACTCCGATCTCCTGATGTCGGCGCTGCGCGCGCTGACGCCCATCCTGCTGGCGGCGCTCGGCGGGGCGATCTGTGAACGGGCGGGCGTCTTCAACATCGGCCTCGATGGCATGATGCTGATGGGCTGTTTCACCGCCGTGGCCACAAGCTGGTTCACCGGCAGCCCCTGGCTCGGCGTGCTGGCGGCGGCCCTCGTCTCCGCCGCGTACTCCCTGATCCTGGCCGTGGGCGCGGTGACCTTGCGCGGTGACGCGGTGGTGCTGGGAATCGCCCTGAACCTCTTGGCGGTTGGCCTGACCAGCTTCCTCCTACGTACCGTCTTCGGCGTGCAGGGCACTTTTGACGATCCGTCACTGGCCGGGCTGCCGTTGGTCGGTGGCTTCTCGCCGCTCGCGTATCTGGCGTGGGCGGCGGTCGGTGTGGCCGCGCTGACGTTGTCCCGGCATGTGTGGGGGCTCAGGCTGCGCGGGGTCGGCGAGGCGTCCGACGCGGCGGCCACGCTCGGCGTGAGTCCGGTCAGGTACCAGTACGGGGCCGTGCTCGTCTCCGGTGTGCTGTGCGGGCTCGCGGGGGCTCAACTCGCCCTCGGAAACGTCACGTTGTTCTCCGAGAACATGACGGCGGGGCGCGGCTGGATCGCCGTGGTCGCGGTGATGCTGGGCCGGGCGCTGCCGCTCGGTGTGCTGCTGGCGGCACTGCTGTTCGGGCTCGCGGAGGCAGCCGGCTTCCGCCTCCAGGGCCTGGATCTGCCGCAGCAGGCGACCGACGCAGCGCCGTACGTCGTGACACTCGGCGCCCTCTTCCTGACGACGGCCCGCCGCCGTCGCCGCACCCCCTCCCCCGCCCCCGCACGTCCCTCTCCCCCTCCCTCTTCTCCGTCCACCTCGACGTCCACTTCCGCTGGAGCCGTTTCATGACCCAGGACCTGTTGCCCATCACCCGAATACCCCGCACTGGGCTGCCGCCGCGCGCGCTGGTCGTCGGCGACCCGCAGCGCGCCGCTCTCGTCGGCGCCAGGCTGGAAGGCGCGCGGGAGCTGTCGTACCACCGCGAATACCGTGTGTTCACGGGGAGTTGGAAGGGCGTGCCGGTGCTGGTCGCCTCGCACGGGGTGGGCGCCCCGGGTGCGATCCTGCTGTTCCAGGAGCTGGCGGACGCCGGTGTGCGGACCTTCCTGCGGTTCGGTACGGCGGGTGCGATGAAGCCGGGAATCGGCGACGGCGACCTCGTCATCGCCGAGGCGGCCGTCCGGGACGACGGGGTCACCCAGCAGTTGCTGCCCCCGGAGTACCCGGCGGTGTCCTCCCCCGAGGCGGTACTCGCGCTCCAGCGGGCGGCGCGCGAGGCGGGCGCCCCGCACCACCGGGGCATCGTGTGGACGCGGGCCGCCTTCCAGCCCGGTCTGCTGCCCCTCTTCTCCTACGAGGGCGCCGGACTCGCCGCCATCGAGATGGAGTTGAGCGCACTGCTGGTGACGGCCTCGCTGCGCGGACTGGTCGCGGGCGGAGTGGTCGTCGTCGACGGGGCGAACGCCGACGAACTCGTCGACGAGACCAACCCCTTGTCGACAGGTGGTTACAACCCCCACCGGGAGATCGTCGCGGAGGGCGTGGAACGGGGCGCGGTCGTGTCGCTGGAGGCACTGCGCCTGCTGGCCGAGCACGAGGACGCCCACGAGGCCGGGGCCGAGGACAAGGAGCCCCTCGTATGAGCGAGCGCATCGACCTGCTGGTGCACGGCGGTGACGTGCTCACCATGGACGAGGCCGGAACGGCCGTACAGGACGGCGCGGTTGCCGTCCGGGACGGCGAGATCGTCGCGGTGGGCCCCGCCGCTGAGCTGACAACCCGGTTCACAGCCGACGAGTCCCTTGACGCCGCGAACTGCCTGGTCCTGCCCGGCCTGGTCAACACGCACACCCATCTCGCGATGACGTTCCTGCGTGGCCGGGCCGACGACGTCACCCTCCAGGGCTTCCTGGAGCGCGTACTGAAGTGGGAGGCGCAGCTGCTGTCGCCGCAGAACGTGGCGGCGGCGGTCCGGGTCGCGGTCGCCGAGAGCGTGCGAGCCGGGGTGACCTCCGCGCTCGACATGTACTGGTTCCACGAGGCGGCCGAGCAGGTGGCGCGCGAGACGGGCTGGCGGCTGCACACCGGCCCCACCTTCATGGACGTACCGCAGCCGCCCGACGGCATCGCCTACGAGGACCGGCTGACGTGGGCCCGCCAGGACCTGGCCGCCCGTGGCACCCCGCGTCCCGGCCACCGCCCGATCCTCTTCGCCCACTCCACCTACACCCTCTCCCCCGATCAGCTCGTCGAAATCGCCGCCCTGGCAAGGGAGTTCGGCGCCCTGCTGCACATCCACGCCGCCGAGAACGCGACCGAGGTCGCCACCGTCGAGGTGCGGCACGGCAAGCGCCCCGTCGAACTGCTCGACTCGCTCGGCCTCCTCGGCCCCGACCTGCTGCTGGCCCACGCCGTGGACCTCACGGGCCCCGAGATCGCGGCGCTGGCCCGCACCGGCACGTCCGTCGCCCACTGCCCCGTCTCGAACCTGAAGCTCGGCTGCGGTGTCGCGCCCGTGCCCCGGCTGCTCAGCGCCGGTGTGACCGTCGGGCTCGGTACGGACGGCGCCGTCAGCTCCAACACGCTGGACGTGCTGGGGGCGGTGCGGCAGGCGGCCCTCGTGCACAAGGCGGGCGGCGACCCCACGGCGGTCGGCGCCGAACAGGCCGTCCGCATGGCGACCGCCGAGGGCGCGAAGGCGCTGGGCCTGGGCGACCGGCTGGGCTCCCTGGAGCCGGGCAAGCGGGCCGACCTGATCGTGCTCGACCTCAGCGCCCCCCATCTGCGGCCCCGGCACGACCCCTGGTCGACGCTCGCGTACGCGGCGCACTCGGCGGACGTCCGGGACACCGTCGTGGACGGCCAGGTGCTGATGCGGAACCGGACACTGACCACCCTCGACGAGGCCGCCGCGCTCGCGGAACTGGAAGCACTGCTCTGACTCCCCGCATTCGGCACCGGCGCGCGGGTACCCTTCCGGCCACCCGCAAGGCACCCTCGTACGGGCTGACATCGCTTTTGTGCCCCGTTCAGCCCACTGAACCGTCATAATGGCCTGAGACATCGGATGTCTGGACGATTGGGAGGCCCGCCATGGCAGTCACCGACGAGGCGATCGAAAAGATCAAGGGAATGATCGTCTCCGGGTCGCTGCGCCCCGGCGACCGGCTGCCCAAGGAGAGCGAGCTGGCCGCCGAACTCGGCCTGTCCCGCAACTCCCTGCGCGAGGCGGTGCGCGCCCTGTCGCTCATCCGGATTCTCGACGTACGGCAGGGCGACGGCACCTACGTCACCAGCTTGGACCCCCAACTCCTGCTGGAGGCAATGAGTTTCGTCGTCGACTTCCATCGCGACGACACGGTCCTGGAATTCCTGGCCGTACGCCGCATCCTGGAGCCGGCCGCCACCGCGATGTCGGCGGCGCGTATCAGCGAGCAGCAGTTGGACGCGCTGTCCGCCCAGCTGGAACGGCTGGGCGGACAGCCGTCGGTGGAGGAACTGGTCGCCGCCGACCTGGAGTTCCACCGGGGGATCGTGCAGAGCTCCGGCAACTCGGTGCTCTGCTCCCTCCTCGACGGTCTGTCCGGGCCCACCACCCGGGCCCGGATCTGGCGCGGGCTGACCCAGGAGGACGCAGTCAGCCGCACCCTGCACGAACACCGGGCGATCCTGGGCGCCCTGCGCGACCGGGACGCCGAGGCGGCGCGGTCGTGGGCGACGGTGCACATCGCCAGCGTGGAGCAGTGGCTGAGGTCGACCCTCTAGCCAAGCTCCCGGCGACGGCGACGGCGACGACGACGACGGCGGGAGCTGGAGCTGGAGACAGCCGGCGACACCCGCGCACAGCGCTGTTCGACCGCTCGGATGAATGATCGGGCCGGTGCGGGGGTGGCTCACGGATGGTGTTTCGGGGTGTCTATCGGGGCAGTGATCCGTTCAGTCCCCGTGCAGGGGGCTGCGGGCGCCCCCGCCGCACGCCGTAAGGTTGGGTGGTCAAGCGAGGGCACGTCGGAAGGAGGCGCTGGGTGATCGAGCTGGAGGGGGTTCCCGAGCTGATCGACCCAGTCATGGTGGCCGCGTTCGAGGGTTGGAACGACGCCGGCGACGCCGCTTCCAGCGCTGTCGCGCATCTGGACCGGGAGTGGAAGGGCGAGGTGTTCGCGGCGCTCGACGCCGAGGACTACTACGACTTCCAGGTCAACCGCCCCACCGTGTGGCTGGACAACGGCGTGCGCAAGATCACCTGGCCCACGACCAGGCTGTCCGTGGTCAGGGTCGGCGGCGACAAGCCCCGTGACCTGGTGCTGGTCCGGGGCATCGAGCCGTCGATGCGCTGGCGCTCGTTCTGCAACGAGCTGCTGGGCTTCGCGCACGAGCTGGGTGTGGAGCTGGTGGTCATCCTGGGCGCCCTGCTCGGCGACACCCCGCACACCCGTCCGGTTCCGGTCAGCGGAGTCACGTCCGACGCGGATCTCGCCCAGCGGATGGATCTGGAGGAGACCAAGTACGAGGGCCCCACGGGCATCGTCGGCATCCTCCAGGAGGCGTGCACACACGCGGGCGTCCCGGCCGTGTCCCTGTGGGCGGCGGTCCCGCACTATGTGTCGCAGCCGCCCAACCCGAAGGCGACGCTGGCCCTCCTGAACCGGCTGGAGGACCTGATCGACATCCGCATCCCGCTGGGCGAGCTGCCCGAGGACGCGCGTGCCTGGCAGGTCGGCGTGGACCAGCTGGCCGCCGAGGACAGCGAGGTCGCGGAGTACGTGCAGACGCTGGAGGAGGCCCGGGACACCGCCGAGCTGCCCGAGGCGACGGGCGAGGCCATCGCCCGCGAGTTCGAACGCTATCTGCGTCGCCGTGACGGCACCGGCCCGGCGGGCCCCGGCCCGGCCCCCGGCGGCCACGCCACGGCGGACGGCACGGACAGCGCGTCGTACCTCCGGGACAACCCGGCCGGCCGCCCGAAACCGCAGCCGCCGAAGCCGCCCCAGCTGCCGAGCACGGACGACGAGGACTCCCCCGAGGAGTGATCGTCGGGTACGGGAAGGGCCGGTGCGCACGACGCGCACCGGCCCTTCCACGTATCCGCCCGCGTACGGGCGCCCAGCGGCCCCTCAGCGCTCCACGGAGACCACGGCGTACGTCGTCCGGGGCGTCGGCGTCGTGGTGAACCGGGCGTTGGGCAGATACAACCGGTTCCGGTACGCGGCCACCGTGGTCGGCACGTCGAAGGCCGGGTCGGTGATGCGGCGTTGGAAGACCCCACGGCGCCCGTCCCCCGACAGCGTGAACACGTCGATCGCGTTCTGCATGTTCTGTACGACGTACAGGGTGCGCCCGATCAGCAGCAGCCCGTCGCCGTTGGTGAGCGGGGCGGCGTCCCCCAGGTCGACGAGCCGGGTGACCCCGGTGCGCGGGTCCACCCGGTGCAGGGCGCCGACGCCGGACTGGACGACGAGCAGCGCCTTGCCGTCGGGCGTGGCGGTGATGCCGTTGGCCTGGAGGTCATCGCCGGGCAGCTGGTTCCAGTCGCCGGTCAGGGGGATCCGTACGACGTCGTCGGCGCCCGGCAGCGCGCCGCCCGGGCACATCGGGAGGACGTGCAGAGCCGGGTGGAGGGAGTCGGTGAAGAACGCTCCGTGCGGCGTCAGGAACACGTCATTGATGAAGATGGGCGTGCTGGTGGAGAGGGCGTACGAGGCGAGGACCGCACCGGTACGGGTGTCCACGACCCGGGCGCCCTCAGCGCGGGCGGCGACGAACAGGCGCCCCTGGCCGTCGAGTTTGAGCCCGACGGACGGGGTGCCGGGGCCGGACGAGATGATCTCGCCGGCGCCGGTGCGCAGGTCGGCCCGGTAGATCGAACCGTCGGTGAGCGAGCCCAGGTAGGCGTAGGGGCCCGCGGTGGCTATGCCTTCCGGGAAGAAGCCGTCCGGCAGCGGTATCAGGGTCGGCAGGGCCTTCGGGGCGGCGGCGGCCGGGGAGGCGGCCAGGGCGGCGGAGACGGTGGCGGCGGCACCCGCCGCGAGGAGTCCGCGGCGGCTGACGTGGCGGGCGGAGGAACCGTGTGTGGGTGCCACGGGGTTTCCTTCCAGGAAGGGACCGAGGGTTTGGCGGTCCTGCGGGTCAACTGGCCCAGCCACAAGATCACATGTTCACTCGCGCCACAGGTTCCCCAGCGAGTCGACAGCACTTCGACAGCAACGGAAGCCTCGCCTCCGCAAGGCCGGGAAACGCGAAGGGGGCGCCGGCGGCTGAACCCGCCGCCCGGCGCCCCACTCCCTACGATCCCTGCGCGTTCTCCGTTACAGCGCCACGCCCAGCAGGGCGTCCACGGCGCGGGAGACGACGCCGGGGGCGCCCTCGTCCGTACCGCCCCGCTCCGCCTGGAGGGCCGCCCAGCGGTCCACCGCGGCCAGCGCGGCCGGGGCGTCCAGGTCGTCCGCGAGAGCCTCGCGCAGCTCCTCGACGAGCGCCTCGGCGGGCGGCCCGTCGGGCCGGGACACGGCGGCCCGCCACCGTCCGAGCCGTGCCACGGCGTCCTCGAGCACCTGGTCGGTCCACTCCCAGTCGGCCCGGTAGTGGTGGGCGAGCAGGGCGAGCCGGATGGCTGCCGGGTCGACCCCTTCGCGGCGCAGCGCGGACACGAAGACGAGGTTGCCCTTGGACTTGGACATCTTCTCGCCGTCGAGGGCGACCATGCCGGCGTGGACGTAGGCCTTGGCCATGGGGAACTCGCCGGTCAGCACCTGGGCGTGGGAGGCGCCCATCTCGTGGTGCGGGAAGACGAGGTCGGAGCCGCCGCCCTGCACGTCGAAGCCCATACCGAGGTGGTCGAGGGCGATGGCGACGCACTCGATGTGCCATCCGGGGCGACCGGGGCCCAGCGAACCGCCGTCCCAGCTCGGTTCGCCCTCCCTGGCGGCCATCCAGAGCATCGGGTCGAGCGGGTTCTTCTTGCCCGGCCGGTCGGGGTCGCCACCGCGTTCGGCGGACAGCAGCCGCATCGCGTCGGCGTCCAGGTTGGACACCTTGCCGAAGTCGGGGTCGGCCTCGACGGAGAAGTAGACGTCCCCGTCGAGCTCGTAGGCCGCGCCCGCGTCCCGCAGTCGCTCGACGAGCGGAACGATGCCGGGTATCGCCTCGACGGCGCCGATGTAGTGCTGCGGGGGGAGCATCCGCAGGGCGGTCATGTCCTCCCGGAAGAGCGCGGTCTCCTTCTCGGCGAGTCCCGCCCAGTCGATCCCGTCGCGCACGGCCCGCTCGAGCAGCGGGTCGTCGATGTCGGTGACGTTCTGGACGTAGTGAACCTGCCGCTTGGTGTCGAGCCACACGCGTTGGACGAGGTCGAACGCGTTGTAGGTCGCCGCGTGACCCATGTGGGTCGCGTCGTACGGAGTGATGCCGCAGACGTAGATACGTGCGACGGGACCGGGGTCGAGGGTGACCAGGGCACCGGTGGCGGTGTCGTGGATCCTCAGGTCGCGGCCCTGACCAGTCAGGGCGGGGACCTCGGAAGCGGGCCAGGCATGCATGTCATGAGCGTAACCGGACGGATGTTCCGTATTCGAGCCGGACCAGGTCCAGATGGCCGGGAAGGCGCTCTTGCGAGATTGGTCTCAAGCCCTGGCCGGAGGGCCAGGTGGGACTGAGACACACGCGCGCGCGTGCCGCAGCCCCGCGCGCGCTCACACCGGCGGCCAGGGGATCGACGGCCACTCCCCGCTGGGCTCCGGATGCCTTCCGGACGACAGCAACGCGTCCACCCGTACCCGCGTGGCTTCGAGCTCGTCGCCGGTGACCAGCTCCGCCAGCCGCACGGCCAGCGCCCCGCCCTGGGCCAGCGCGCTCTTCAGCCCGGTCAGCACCTCGACCGCCTCCGGCGTCAGCGGCTCACCGGCCCACCCCCACAACAATGTCCGCAACTTGTTCTCGGCGTTGAAGGTGACCCCGTGATCGATCCCGTACAGCCGCCCCTGGTCACCCGGCAGCAGATGCCCGCCCTTGCGGTCCGCGTTGTTGATCACCGCGTCCAGCACGGCGAGCCGCCGCAGCCGCTCGTCGTCGGCGTGCACGAGCAGTGCCGTCTTCCCCTCGCCCACCTCGGCGAAGGCGATGGCCTTCCACCCGGGCCCGGGTTCCTCACTGTCGACGAGGGCGAGCAACCCGTCGCCGTCGTCCGCCACCGCCTCGATCCACAGCTGGCACATCCCCTCGCCGTACGGCCCCTCGCGCAGCACGGTCGGCGGTACGAGCCCCCAGCCGGTCGCCTCGGAGACCTCGTACGCCGCCACCTCGCGCTCGGCGAGGGTGCCGTCGGGGAAGTCCCACAGGGGCCGCTCACCGGCCACGGGTTTGTAGACGCAGGCGGCCTCCTGCCCCTCGTAGGAGACCATGCAGTACAGCGCGGCGTTCGACGCCTCCTGGATGCGCCCGCGTACCGTCAGGTCGCCCTTGGCGAGCAGTTCGGCGGGCGTGCGGGGGGTCGTCACGCTCCGCGGCGGTATCCGTTCTGGCGCGGACATACGTGTCCTTCCGGGTCGAGCGGGAGGCTGCACAGCGGGCAGGGCGGCCGGCCGGCGTTGACGACGTCGAGGGCGCGTTTGGCGAACGCGCGGGCCTGTGCGCCGGTGAGCCGGACGCGCAGCATCGGGGGGCCGTTCTCCTCGTCCTGGAGGAGCCGTTCCTCGGCCTC
>Ga0136846_1239820_pt1 | contig 17620 bp, 17 predicted proteins | sample HopSoiMetagenom2_FD_96841 | JGI IMG/M metagenome (GOLD analysis project Ga0136846, IMG submission 96841) | Grasslands soil microbial communities from Hopland, California, USA - 2 Assembly 2016 (version 4) | ecosystem: Environmental > Terrestrial > Soil > Grasslands | place: USA: Hopland...
CACGACGAGGAACTCGGGCAGTTCGTAAGAGTGGAGGGCCTTCAGTCGTGCCTCGAGCGCAGGCACGCGGGCGCGCGTGGTCTTGATGATGAGCTGGCGTTCCGCTTCACGCTCGACTTCGCCCCTCCAGCGATAGATCGACGTCATCGGCCCGTGGATATTCACGCACGCCGCGAGGCGCTCCTCGACCAGAGTTCTGGCGAGGACGTCGGCGCGAGGGTCGTCGGGAACCGTCGTAAGGATGAGAACGACATCAGTCATTGTTGTACTTTGAAGTGATTTGTTGTACCGTTCGGGATCAACGTGCCGAAGCCAGGATCGACGAACAGAAAGAAGAAGGCGCCGCGGAAGCCGAGCTCGCCGGGCCGGCGGATCGGACGCTGGATCCTGCTCGGGTTCATCGCCATCATCGTACTCGACTCACTCGTCGGCGACCGCGGACTCATGGCGACACTGCGTGCGCGGCGTGAGTACCATGAGCTGGCCGAGACGATCGCGCGGCAGCGAGCGGAAAACACGCGCCTTGCCGAGCAGGCCCGGAGCCTCCGTGAAGATCCACGGGCCATCGAAGAAGTTGCGAGACGCGAGCTTGGGTTGATCAAACCGGGCGAGAAGGTTTTCATCCTCAAGGACATCGGCCCGGCCAAGGACAAGCCGTAGCCGACGCCATGCCGCTCCCCAGGGGCGTAAACGGCCTGCACCATATCACCGCCATTTCGGGCCCGGCTCAGGAGAACATCGATTTCTACGCCGGCATCCTGGGGATGCACCTCGTCAAGCGCAGCGTCAACCAGGACGACCCGGGCACCTACCACCTCTTCTACGCCGACGCTGAAGGCAGCCCCGGCACGGACCTGACGTTCTTCCCATGGGCGATGGCCGCTCCGCCGCGCATCGGTCATGGCCTCGCCGTGGAAACAAGTCTCGAGATTCCCGCGGGCAGTCTCGAGTACTGGAGTGCGCGGCTCACCAGGTACGGCGTGCGAACCGGACCTGTGGACATGCGATTCGGCGATCGGTCGCTGCCGGTGATCGATACGCATGACTTCAGGCTGGCGCTGGTCGAAGGCGCCGGGGGGCCGGCATCGTACAGGCGATTTACGCCTTGGGATCGGAGTTCCGTGCCGGCGGAGCGCCAGATTCGCGGCTTGTACGGTGCGCGTCTCTGGGAACGAAACATCGAGGTCACCGCGGGCTTCCTCACTGGCGTGCTCGGCTTCGAACGTCTGGGCCGCGAGCAGGAGTGGACGCGCTTCGGTTTCAAGAACGCGGCCGGCTTCGTCGACGTTCGCGACACGCCCGGCGAACGCCGCGGCGGATGGGGCGTCGGCGCCGTGCACCACCTGGCCTGGCGCGTAGACGACGAGGTGCATCAGCTGGCCGTGAGGTCACAGGTCGAGGCCGCCGGAGGGCACCCGACGCCGGTCATCGATCGGTTCTGGTTCAAGTCCGTCTATTTCCGGGAGCCCGGCGGCGTGCTGTTCGAGATCGCGACTGACGGCCCGGGGTTCGCGACCGACGAGGATCCCGCCCGCCTCGGAGAAACGCTCGTGCTTCCCCCCTGGCTCGAAGCGCAGCGCGACCGGATCGAAAGTATGCTTCCGCCTATCGCCCTGCCTGTCGGGACCGATTGATGGCGGCCGACCTCGGGTTCGACCATGTGTTTCGCGCGCCAGCAGCGGCACACGCCCCGACCCTCCTTCTTCTCCACGGCACTGGCGGGAACGAGCACGACCTCGTCCCCCTGGCCGATACGCTGGCTCCGGGTGCAGGCGTGCTCAGCCCTCGGGGCAAGGTGCTTGAGCGAGGCATGCCGCGGTTCTTCAGGCGTCTCTCGGAGGGCGTATTCGATCTCGAAGACCTTCGCGTCCGGACGCGCGAGCTGACGGCGTTCGTCGCGGCCGCCGCGAGCCACTACGGCCTGGATCCCGCGGCCATCGTCGCCCTGGGATTCTCCAACGGCGCCAACATCGCGGCCAGCACACTCCTGCTTGAACCTGGGACTCTCGCCGGCGCGATTCTGTTTCGGGCGATGGTCCCGATTGTCCCGGATCCGCTGCCCGCGCTTTCGGGCACGTCAGTATTCATGTCCAATGGCCGCACCGATTCGCTGATACCCGCCGCCGAAGCCGAGCGGCTCACCATGCTGCTGCGGCAGGCCGGCGCCATCGTGCATGTCGAATGGCAGCCGGGGGGCCATCAGTTGACGCGCCAGGATCTGGCGCAGGCACAGAAGTGGTGGCTGGAGCGTTGGAGCGCTTGACGATCGTGCTTCTACGCTGGGGCAGATCGTCGTCCGGCTGACGAAGCCCGGGGACTATCGGGACTCGACCACGACTACTCCCCACGGACCGCGGCCGAGCGGGATCTTCTTCGTCACTTGCTTCGTTTCGAGATCGACGACCGACAGATCGTTGGATGGCCCGTTCGCGGTGTACACCGTCCTGCCGTCCGGCGACAGCGCGATGCCCCACGGCCGCTGACCCGCTTCGATCGTTCCAACCACCTTGTTCGTCGATGTGTCGACGATGAACACCATCTTGCTGCGGCCGGTCGACACGTACAGGTGCTTGCCGTCGCGTGCCATCGCCGTGCCCATTGGCCGGATGCCTTCACCAAGCGTGATTGTCTTCACGGTTGCCAGCCGCTTTGTGTCGATCACCGAGAGCGTGCCGCCGGTCTCGGACGGCACATACGCACGCGACCCATCGGGGAGAAAGGCGACTGAACGGGGACGCGGACCGACCTTCACCGGCTTCAGCACCTTACCCGCGGACAGATCCACGACGTAGACCGCTCCGTCTTCCTCGGACGTGACGTATACGTGGTTGGCGTCGGGATGAACCGTCACGCCCTCCGGCTCGTCGCCTACTTTGAACATGTTCACGACTGCACCATCGGCGGTGTTGATCACGGTCAGCCGCGCCGCGTCTTCGTTGGCGACGAACAGACGCGTGCCGTCTTTGCTCAGGGCAACCTGCTCGGGGTCGGGGCCGCTCATCAGGACACGAATGATCTTGCGCTTGGCGATGTCCACCACGCCGATGCCATCCGCGCTGCGATCAGGGGGGGGCAACGTTTTTTCGTCCACGCCGGGAGGTGCTGATGGCGAACCGCTCAATGCGACATACAACAGCGTGCCATCGGGGCTCGCGACGATGCCCCGCGGGCGTTTGCCGAGCTTGACGGTTCCGACGACGGTTTGCGTGGCCGCATCGATGATCGAGAGCTCGCCCGATTGCTCGTTGGTGACGTACACGCCTGTGGCGGGCGGCGGCCCGGGCGCGGGTTCGGCGGCCGCGGCCGGCGGTTGCGTCGCCGCAGGCGGTTTCGTCCCTCCGCCGCACGCGGACACAGCCGCCGCGATGGCAACCGCGAGTACACCTGTCGTGCCCAGCTGCCGTACCAGGGAAGTCGAGCGTTTTATGATCACAGGATTTTCTCCACCGTACTCTCCGGCGAGCGCGTGTGTTCGCGGATTATTCGAACTCGCGACGGTATAGAATCGCCCGACGCGATGCTGACGCCCGATTCTACTCTCGTCCTTCCCGCCGTGGTCGATCTCGAGTCCGGCGGCCCGACGGACGTGACCGCGTACTCGATGTGCTGCCGGATGTCCCGTTCGAATCGCCGGCGACCGGACGCGATTACATCGGACGATGATTTTACCGAGCGGCCGGCCATCTCGCATCGAGCGGGACTTTCGGATCCGCGGTGATCTGCAGGTCGGCGCAGTGGTGGTAGTAGTAGCCGCCGTCCTTGTTGTAGCCGTGCTCCGCCATGAACTGCACGATCTGGAGCGTGCACTTTTTGCAGGTGATGTTGGGCAGCGTAATCTCGGTTTCGAACGGATCGGCCGGCTTGGTGGTGTGAACGAACAGACCATCGGCCAGGACCGGGGATTTGGGCGCCTTGTCAATCGCCGCGGAGACCGACCATGGGCCGCGCTCCGACTCGCGCGTCATGACATCAGGGTCGGCCGGCAGTTCGGCACGCGAGTTCACCGCCAGCGAGATGCGGTAGTGCCCCGGATGGAAGACGGTTTCCATCAGCTTGACGTGCAGCTTCGAATTCCCCTGCACCGTGCCGATGGCATTGGTCGGCGTACCCGCATCAGCCGACGTCCCGCCGCACGGCCCGAGCTTCTGCGGATCGCCAAGACGGTTCTCCACCAGCCAGGAGGCTGGCTCCATCAGCGTGAAGTGCGCTTGTACGAGCGCCGAAGTCCCAATCACCAGCGAGGCGGCGGCCACGAGGCCGGTTGCGAGGTGTCTTCTCTGCTGTTTCATGGCGCCATGATATCACCCGGGTTTTTGCCGTGAACAAAAACGCACGTCCGGGACTCTTCTACTGATGCGCATTCGTGTTCGCGCGGTCGCGATCGCGCTTGCCGTCGCAGTACCGGCGCAAGCCGCGGCCCAGGCACCCGCCGATCAGGCGCCGCCTGTCTTCAAAGTGGAAGTCATCGCCGCAACCCCGCTACCGGGCGTCGCATTGACGCTCGACCAGATTCCTGCACCCGTCCAGACGGCCGCAGACACCGACATCCTCCAAAGCGGCGCCCTCAATATCGCGGACTTCCTGGTTCGCCGCGTCAACGGCGTCTACGTCAACGAGATTCAGGGCAATCCGTTTCAACCGGACGTCAGCTATCGCGGATACACGGCGTCGCCGCTGCTTGGGACGCCCCAGGGACTGTCGGTGTACATGGACGGCGTACGGCTCAACCAGCCGTTTGGGGACGTCGTGAGCTGGGATCTGATTCCGCGTGTCGCCATCGGATCGATTGCGCTCATGCCGGGATCCAACCCGCTGTTCGGCCTCAACACACTCGGCGGTGCGCTCGCAATGCAGAGCAAGAACGGCTTGACGAACGCGGGAACGACGGTGCAGGGCATCTACGGCACTGACGAGCGGCGCGCGATCGAATTCGAACACGGCGGCTCGAAACCGTCTGGGCTCAACTGGTACCTTGCGGGCAACCTGTTTGCCGAACGGGGCTGGCGAGACGACTCGCCGTCGGATGTGCGCCAGGTGTTCGGGTCGCTTGGCTGGAAGGATCAGAAGAACGAGCTGGCATTCACGACCGCCTACGCCAACAATTCGCTCACGGGAAACGGTCTTCAGGAGCAGCGTTTCCTCGAGCAGGGCTATTCAACCGTCTACACCAAGCCGGACGAGAACAGGAACAGCGGAACGTCCGTCAATTTGGTCGGGCGGCGAACCATCCGCGATCACGTGACCGTGTCCGGCAACGTGTACTACCGCAACATCCGCACCAGCGGCGTGAATGGCGACCTCAATGAGAATTCGCTCGATCAATCGGTCTATCAGCCGACGCCTGCGGACCAGCGCGCGCTGGCGGCTGCCGGCTACACCGGCTTCCCGACGAGCGGCGCCAATGCGTCCAACACACCATTTCCGTACTGGCGCTGCCTCGCGCAGGCGCTGCAGCGGGACGAGCCGGCTGAAAAATGCAACGGTCTGATCAACTCGGCCCGGACCGATCAGCACAATTACGGCAGCGCGGGTCAGGTGATCGTCACCGCCGCCCGAGGAGGCGTCCGCCATCAGCTGACGGCCGGCGGCGCCTACGACGGCAGCCGCGTGAGCTTCCAGCAATCCACGCAACTCGGCTACCTGAACCCCGATCACAGCGTGACCGGCGTGGACGCATATGGAGACGGCGTCACCGGTGGAACCACCGACGGCGAGCCGTTTGACACGCGCATAGACCTCGATGGCCACCTGCGCACGTGGAGCGCCTACGGCACGGACACGCTGACCGCCGGCAGGTGGAATCTCGTGTTGTCCGGCCGCTATAACCGCACGGGCGTCCAGAACGACGATCGCCTCCGGTCGGGCATGCCGGGTTCGCTGGACGCCGATGACACGTTCGGCCGATTCAACCCCGCCGCGGGCGTGACCTTCAGCCCGTCAGACGGCTTCAACGTCTACGCAGGGTACAGCGAAGGCAGCCGCGCGCCGACCTCCATCGAACTCGGCTGCGCCGATCCCGATCGTCCGTGCAAACTGCCAAACGCGATGGCGGGTGATCCTCCGCTCCACCAGGTCGTCACCAGGACCCTTGAGGCCGGTGTCCGCGGCGGCACGTCTCCGAACAGCCGCACCCATTGGGGCTTCGGTTTCTTCACCGCGGAGAACGGCAACGACATCCTGTTCGTCTCGTCCTCGCAATCGGGCTTCGGTTCTTTCAAGAATGTCGGCGATACGAGGAGGCAGGGTGTCGAACTCAGTCTGACCAGCCGCGCCGGACGCGTGGCCTTCGGCGGGGGCTACACGTATCTCAATGCCACGTATCAGAGCGCTGGAACGTTCGGCGGTTCGGGCAACAGCACGAACGACACCGCACAAGCGGGCGCAAAAGGGCTCGACGGCATCATCGAGGTTCAGCCCGGCGACAAGATTCCGATGGCGCCGGCCCACACGCTCAAGGCCTTTGCCGAACTCGAAGCGACGGCCCGCCTGTCGTTGAACCTCGATCTGATGGCCTCGTCTGGATCGTACGCGCGTGGCAATGAGAACAACCTGCACGCGGCCGACGGCACGTACTATCTCGGGCCAGGCGTGACGGGCGCTTACGGCGTCGTGAACCTGGGACTGCGTTATCGATTGGCGAAGCAGCTGGAAGTCGTCGGGCAGATCAACAACCTCTTCGATGACCACTACACCACGGCTGCCCAGCTGGGTCCGACGGGTTTTACCAGCGCCGGTACGTTCATCGCGCGGCCATTCCCACCGGTCGGCGCCGACTTCCCCGTCGTTCATGCGACGTTTTACGCGCCCGGAGCACCCACCACCGCGTGGGCCGGCCTGCGTCTGAGGATTTAGCCGCGTCTCTCCATGCAGCAAAGAGAGCTAGTGATGATCGAGCGTCACGATGTGCGGCGCATCGTGCTCGACGCATGGCGGAGCCTCGAGCAACGCGTCGCTCGCGCTTGTGGAACGCTTCAATGTGCGCGGGGTTGTCGTCCAGGGCTTCGCCAGGACGGCGGGATCCTCAACGGTGGCGGTGTAGATGATGGCGTCGCCCTCACGGCGCAGACGCTCGACGACGTGCATCGCTTCGGTGTGGTAATAGCCGTCGCTGCCGAGCCAGGTGTCGTCGTTGAAGTTGGTCACGTCCACCACGAGCGTGTCGCCTTCGAAGCGCCCGATCGAATCGCCCATGTATGACGGATCCGCGTCGGCGCGATGCGGGCGGCCGTCGGCCGGAATGACGCGGAACAGGTTCGATGCACCGTAAAGAAAAACGACCTGGCCCGGCGTCTGGACGATCTGCGTTGGCGGTCCCATGCGCGGCACGCCCTGCGGCTTGCAGTAGAACGCGGGATCGAGCACGCCCTGCTTGTCCGACAGCTCTTTCACTTTCTGGAGTAGTTCCGGCTTGTACTCGGGCTTGTTGGGTGCGGCGGCACGAGCATCGACCTGCCATCGGTCCAGCCCCTTGAACACGTCGGTGCCTTCGGGATTCACGCCTTTGAGCGGCAGGAGCCAGCGAACGGAGTCGCCGGCCTTCACGGCAGGGGGCAGCGGCGCCACTCCCCAGATGCCGTTCAGGTCCACCTGCCCGTCCTGCGTCCGCGGCGACGCTGGTGTGGTCTGGGCTGCAGTGATGGCCCCGGTCAGCAGCATCGCTGCCGCCGCGGCTGACAACATGTTCGTCATGCCGCGCTCCTACTGCTTCACCGCATCGTCGCCCAGCCAGAGCTCGATGCTGTGGCCGTCTGCGAACGTCATGCGGCGCATGAAGCCGAAATTCGAGCCGTCCTTGGCGTGATACGCGAGTACGGTCACGGTCTCGCCCTGGCCGAAGCTCGAGCGCGTCACGCCGGCGCGCCGCGCGGCGGCCGGGCCGAGGCTGGAGAGCGACCACGGCGTCACCTTTCCGGCCGCGTCCCTCACGTCGAGGAACACATAGACGTGGGGGTTCACCCATTCGATCTTCGTCACGGTGCCGGAAAGAGTCACCGGCTTGTTGATGTCGAACTCCGCCGCGAAGGAATGGTGTGCGGACATCGAGACGCCGCCCAGCAACATTCCAGCAAGTGCCCACACGCCAGCCCATCTGCGGTTCATACGCGGCCTCCGCTCACCGTTCATTATCGCCGATTACCACATCAGTCACGGTCATCCGAGCGCCGGCTGGTGCCTGTGGAGAAACCACCGATCCAGCACCACGTGACGGACGAACGCGGGCGCCGCGAGGAGGCGGCGCGCCAGTGCGGCTCCGACACCCTCGGGCACGGCCCTCGAGAGCGCGCTCGAGACCTCGCCCGTTCCGAAGCGGCCGCGAAGAGACTTCGCGTACGGCTCGAGCCGCTCGCGAGAGTACCGCTGCCCCGCGTCCAGGATGGCGGCGGCCGCCAGCAGTCCCGATTCGACCGCGGGACGAATCCCTTCGCCGCTCTGGGCGTAAGCGAGCGCGGCGGCGTCGCCGATCAATACCACACCGGCATCGACCACGCGGCGGTGCGGAGTGTTGTAAACGGCATACGCGTGCCCGCGCCATCGCGGATTCACGTCAGGAGGCAGCCGGCCGGAGGCGGTCAGAAAATCCAGAAACGCCGCGGTCGCTCTCGGCAGCGACCGGCGGTCGAGACGCCCCAGGCCGACGTTCAGGTACGCCCCCTTGCGGAAACACCAGCCGTAGCCCTTGAAATCGCGGCAGAAGTACAACTCAGGCGTTTCGCCGCGGACGCGGCAGGCCGCCGACTCCACGAGGAACTCCGCTTCCTGCGCGGCGACGACGGAGACGCCGGGCGCAGTCATCGGCCCGTTGACTGCGCGAGCGACGGGACAGAAATGACCTCCGGCGCCGATGAGCAGCGGCGTACGGATGTTGTCGTTGACGATCCATTGATCCTGATCCCGCCGAAGACTCGTGACCGGCGTGCCGCCTTTCACGCGCGCCCCTGATCGCTCGAGCAGGTAGTGATCGAACTCGCAGCGGCGGATACCGAAGCTCACCTCGCGCCCGTACTCCGTCTCCGTCTCGTCGCCGCCGCCGATCAGGCCGACGCGAAATCGGGAAATCGGCTGAAAGGTGCGTCCGCGGCGGTATTCGTCGACGTCGAGATCCAGGGACGTGATGACCTGGGGCGTAATCCACCCGGCACAGACCTTGTCCCGTGGGAAAACAGCGGCATCGAGCACCAGGACGTCCAGGCCGGCCCGGCGAAGGGCGCGAGCACAGGTCGACCCGGCGGGTCCCCCGCCGACGATCACGGCATCGCAGGGGGCATCACCCACAGGAGCGCACCGTTCGACGCGCGGCCGCCGCCCTCAGGAGCGGCGCGTCCACGGAATGGCGTTGCTGTTGCCGCGCGCGAAGAGCACCTGGAACAACTGCATCGTACCGGTGGTGAACGCGGCCTGAGAACCGGCAAGGTACAGCCGCCATGCCCTGACGAATGTCTCGTCGAACATGCGCGCCACGTCCTCTGACGCCCCGTCGAACCGCCTGCGCCAGTGGTCCAGGGTCGACGCGTAGTGGAGCCGCAGATTCTCGACGTCGAGTACCGACAGGTTCCAGGGCGCGAGCACGCGCTCGAATACTTCCGGCAGGGTCGGCGGATATGCGCCCGGGAAGATCCGCTTGCGGATCCACGGATTGAGCTCGCCAGGCTGATTCCGTCCGATGAAATGCAGCAGGCCGCGGCCGGCGCTGCCAAGAGACCGCTCCATGACCCGGCCGAACGCCTCGTAATCGGCAAGCCCCACGTGCTCCAGCATGCCGACGGACACGAACACGTCGTGCTGGCCGCGCACATTGCGGTAGTCGTCCTCGATGAACTCGACGCGGTCACCGAGGCCCTCGTCTTTCGCGCGGGATCGCGCATAGGCAATCTGCTCGGAAGACACGTTGAACGCGCGAACCGACACGCCGTACCGCCTGGCCATGAACAGCGCCAGCGATCCCCATCCGCAGCCGGCTTCGACCACTGTTTCGCCCGCCTTCAAACCCAGCTTGCGGCAGACGAGATCCATCTTCGCGATCTGCGCGGCTTCAAGCGTGGCGTCCGGCGAGGGGAAGTACGCGCACGTGTACACCATCTCGCGATCCAGCCACAGCCGGTAGAACTCGTTGCCGAGATCGTAATGACGGTGGACGTTCTCACGGGCGGCCCGCTCGTCGTTCGCGGCCTGCCGGACGGGTGGCTTCCCCTGCCTCGAGCGCCGGAGCGTGCGATAAATTTCGCAGAGCATCGCCACGAGATCGCCCTGCAGATCGACGGCGCCGAACATGTAGGCCTCGCCGAAGTTCAGATCCGGGTTCCACACCCAGCTGAACAACGCGCGGCGGTTTCTGAAGACGATGGTGCCGACCGGAGCGTCGCCGGCATGGGGCAGCTCGAACCCGTCCCAGAGTACGAAGCGCAGGCGTGCCAGGGGAACCGACGACCGGATACGCGCGAGCACCCACCGGTCGAGCGGGGTGGAGGCCTGGGGTGCCGTGTCACTCGAAAAGGTCGATACCGAAAACACGCGAGCGTCGCCGAGTTTCATAGCCGGGCTCCGTTCAGAGGGGGCCGTCTCAACGTCCCGTTCAGGGTGCCGGTCGGGCGGGGATTATACGACTGGGAGGACGCACCCGTCGAAGCATGGCCGCGGGCCCGCCGGAGCCCTCATAACACGCTAATACTCTGTGAGCGCGTCGTCAACGTAGCAGTACAGCCACCGCTCGTGGGGCTGCGCGGACGCCACGACGGGGTGTCCGCTGCCGCGCGCATGTTTCGTGGCGTGCCGGTTGGGCGACGAATCGCAACAGAGTGTCGCCCCGCACTGCTGGCACGTGCGCAGATGGACCCAGTCGTCGCCGATTTTTATGCACTCGTCGCAGACCAGTTTTTTCGGATGCTTGACCGTACCGACCGCGCTGATGTGCGCGCATGCCGCGACTTCCATGCCGACGCCTCCGTAGTCCACATCTTACGCCGACAGCGACGGTCCGGTATCATGACGCCCATGTCGGAACCGATCTGGCCGGCGCTTCCCTACGACGCGTGGAAAGACACGTACGCCACCCTGCACATGTGGACCCAGGTCGCCGGCAAGGTGGCGCTGGCGCTCGCGCCGCCGCTCAACCACAGCTGGTCGATCGCACTCCAGGTCACGCCGCGCGGGCTCGCGACGCGGACGCTTCCACACGGCGATCGCACCTTCACGATCGAGTTCGATTTCGTGGACCATGAGCTGCACATTCGCGCGTCGGACGGCGCGATACGCACGCTGGCGCTTCGGCCGCGAACGGTCGCGGACTTCTATCGTGAATTCATGGCGACGCTGACGGGCATGGGGCTGACGGTGAAGATCTGGCCGATGCCGGCGGAAGTCCCCTCACCCATCCGGTTCGAGCAGGACACGGTTCACCAGTCGTACGATCCCGTCTGGGTGGAACGGTGGTGGCGCGTCGTGTCGCAGACCGCGCGTATCTTCACGGTGTCGGCCTGCGGCTTCGTCGGCAAATGCAGCCCGGTGCATTTCTTCTGGGGGAGCTTCGATCTGGCCGTCACGCGCTTCTCGGGAAGGCCGGCGCCGCCCCGCGAGGGACCCGCGTTCATGCGCGACGCGTACTCGCACGAAGTGATCAGCGTCGGATTCTGGCCGGGGGGCGATCCGATGCCTGAGCCTGTCTTCTATGCGTATGCCGTCCCGCAGCCGGCCGGCCTCAGCGAAGCGCGCGTACGTCCGGAAGCGGCGTACTATCACAGCGGACTCGGCGAGTTCCTGCTCCCCTACGAGGCGGTCAGAACGGCTGCGTCACCCGACCAGGCGCTGCTGGCGTTTATCGAGAGCACGTACGAACAGGCCGCGACGCTTGGCGGCTGGGATCGGGCCGCGCTCGCCCGAAGTGTCCACAGGCAGGCCTGAAGCTGCACGACGCAGCGTCAGCGCGTCCGCTCGCGCGTCTCGAGGTGGCGCATGATGTCCCGCAGAGTGCGCCCGTCCCACGTCTCGCGACAGATGACCGGACGCGACATCGAGGACAGGAATCGCGGCAAACGGGAGAATCAGCGAGTGATGCACGAGGGTCAGTGGCGTTACAGCACGCGGTCGAGCAGGTCTTCGAGACCCTGCTCCAGGCGGGCGGCGGTGGCCTCGTCTACATCGATGAAGCGCACGGCGAAGCCATAGCCGACGCGCGCGTACAACGTTTCCGCGCGCAGCGTCACCCAGCCGACCCGCGGCAGTTCGATCTTCAGCGTGAACGTCACGCCGCGTTCCTGCTCGTGGCTGGAATTGATAAAGCATCCGCCCCGGCTGAGATCGAAGATGCTCAGCGGCATTTCGATGAGGTCCACGCGGTACCCATCGAAGGGCCCCGCATAGCGGTCATCTTGCCGGCGCTCGCGGCCGGATAGTTCGGCAGAGTTCCCTGTAACGCCGGGCGTAATATCCATGGGCTGTTTCTCGACGTGCTCAACGCACCAGTCAGGCTAATGCCTTTAATGTCCTATACAATACTTTAGTGTCCCTCAACCGGCAAGGTAAATCCGTCACCTGCAGATGATCGTCTCTAAGTTACGTAGCAGCAAAGACTTGGAGGAGCAGACAGGACCGCTACTGGGCGCGAAGGCTACCCTCGCGGGACACGCGCTCGACGAGTCCGGCCACGATGACGAAGGCATCCACCACTGCCGGGTCAAAATGCGTGCCTCTCCCCGCGACGATGAACGCGACGGCCTCGGCGTGCGTCATGGGGTCCCGATACGCGCGGCGCGTCGTCACCGCATCGTACACGTCGACCAGCGCCATCAAGCGGCCGGCGAGAGGAATCGCCGGCCCGCGGAGTCCTTCCGGATATCCGGACCCGTCCCACTTTTCGTGATGCGTATAAACGATATCCTTCGCCATCGCGAGAATCGCATCGTCGGAGGAACCCACGTCTCGTTCCGCGTGTTCGATGACGTCACGGCCGTGGCCGGGGTGTTTCCGCATCTCCGCCGTCTCCTCTGCCGTGAGCAGTCCGGCTTTGTTCAGGAGGCGATCGGGGACACCGACCTTGCCGATGTCGTGCAATGGGGCGAGGCTCGCCAGCAGGTCGATTCGCTCGGGTGTGAGATACGCGCGGAACTCCGGAGAGGTCGCGAGCTGATTGGCGAGAACACGCGCATATTCCTGGGTCCTGCGTGAATGACGCCCCGTTTCCACGTCCCTGACCTCGGTCAGCGACAACAAGGTCTGCACCATCAGCCGTTGCGACCTGATCCTGTCGTGGCCCTCCCTGTCGGCGCGGTGATACTCGAGAATGTAGCGCGCCGCGCCGATGGTTCCGAACGACGCGAACAGCCCCAGCGTGGGGAAAAAGGGCGAGAGAAATATGCCGCGAGCGGCCATCAACATCGTGCTGCCGCCCCACACGACAGCGAGGCACGCGCCCACTCCGGCGGCGCACCAGATCAGCCCGAATCGCGAGACGATCAGCGACGCGATGATGCCGAGCGCCAGCACGCACAGCGTTTCGACGGCGACGCCGTACTCGGGCCGGTGAATGTAATCGAGTTGCAGGAGATTGTCGGCGACCGTCGCCTGCACTTCCACGCCGGCAAAGAGCGTATCGAGCGGCGTCGAGACGACTTCTCGAGTACCAAGGGCGGTAGTGCCAACGAACACGATCTTGCCGGTAAAGACGCCCGCCGGCGCCCGGCCGCTCAACACGTCGGCTGCTGACACGTACGGGAACGTGCGCCTGGCTCCGCGATAACGCAGCAGCAGATTGCTCTTGCCGTCCACCAGCAGGCTTTGCCTGTCGACCGCAAGCGACGCCGTGTTCACGTTGATCACACGCAAGCTCACATCGGGGTTGTTTTTGGCAGCGAGAACCGCCGCAAGTGCCAGGCCGGGGTATACCTGTCCGTTGAACGCCGCCAGCAGCGGCACGCGCCGCAGCAAACCATCCGGGTCCGGCGCAGCGTTGAGGAATCCGGACGCGCCAGCCGCCCGCGTCAGGAGCGGCAGGCTGCACACCACGCCGGAGGCCTGAAAAAACGGATCCGAGCCGCGCTCATCGTCCCGTCGAATGACGGCAAGCCCGAGCGGATGCTGAACGCACGCACTCGATGCAGTCGCCGGGCTGTCAAACGTCAGGGCATAGCCAAGCACCACGCGGCCGGGACGAAGCGCGCTCGCCAGGGCCTCGTCGGTCGACGCGTCCTCGGCGGCGAAGCGGTCCGCCTCGGCAAAGACGACGTCCAACGCGACTGTGGACGCGCCGAGCTCGCGGATGCGATCGATCAGCTGGCCGACCACGTCGCGGCGCCACGGCCACTGTCCGACCGCCGCGAGACTGCGCTCGTCGATGTCCACGATGACGATGCGGCCGCCGGGTGGGCGGGTTCCCGCGTGGCGCACCAGGGTGTCGTACGCGCCAAATTCCTGATTCTCGAAAAAAGAGGGGCGGTACAGCGACAACAAGGCGACAGCGAGCGCGGGAAGCAGGCCGCACAGCAGGAGAGTCCGGCGGTGCTGAGCGGTCATCTGATCGTGATTTCCACCCGTCGGTTCCGCGGTTCGAGAACGCCGTCGGCCGTCTTGATCAGCAGGTCGGCTTCGCCGTGCGAGGTGACCTCGATGACGTCGCCGCTGACGCCCGCCGCAACGAGCAGCGCGCGAATCGCGTTGGCGCGCTTGAGGCCGAGCTCGATGTTGCCGGCCGCGTTGCCGGTTGTATCCGTATGGCCGACGACCGCCAGATCAGGGAAGGGCCGCTTCTTCAGCGCTTCCAGAATCCTCGGAAGCAGCGCACGGCTTTGATCGGTCAGCTCGTCCGATTCGAACCGGAAATACAGGAGGAACTGCTCAGGCGATGGCGGCAGCGTGGACAGCACGTCGTGGAAGAGCCGGGTCGCGTCGGCTTCGCTGATGATCATGACTGCGGGAGGTTGCCCCGGCGAAACCGTGACGGAAGCGCGCGGGATATCGAGGTCGGCCGTCCCGGCAGGATTCGTCACCGTTGCGTGACCAACCGTGCCGCCGGGATCCGGCAGCAGGACCACCTGGGCCTGTCCTGGGCGAACCGAAGGCGGGACCCGCTTCTGCGCACAGCCCAGGGTGCAGGCCGTCAGCGTCGCGATCAGAATCGTGAATGGTTTCGGCCGTTTCATTCAGGCACGACGCGCAGCGCGAGCGTCGTGCCGCGGACACCCACCACCGCTGCCGGTGTTTCAAGACGAATCGAATCAGGCGAGAGCTTGGCGATGCGCCCCGAGACGTACGCCATCACGCCTCGAACCATGTTGAGCACAAGCGCCAGATGGCCCTCGGCAGGCGCGTAGACAAACTTGTCCACGCGCATCTCGCTGCCCGGACCGATCGACACGCGCGTGTCGTCCTTCAAGGTGACGCCGAGCCGGCCGTCCGCGCCCGTTCTGAGGGCGTCGGCCTCGAATATGAATTGTCCGGCCTGCGCCGGAATTACGGCGCCTTCTCGTACGATAAAAGCCGAGCCAGACGCGATCTTGATGCGGCCTGCGGCTCCCTGCTGCGCCGATGCCGGCGCCGCAGCCGCGAAGAGGATAAGAGCACAAAAGACAGCGCGGCCTATATTCACGTGTCCCCCTACCATTCCACGATAACCCTGTTGCTCACCCGCGGTCCAGCTATCAGCGGCTACGCCACGGCTGATCTGTGTGAGCCGGATTACGATTGTGAAATGGCAAGGGAACGAAAGTTGTAACAGCGCCGGGCGGAGGAAATATGCGTTTGAATTTGCTCAAACATTCTGCAATTGCCTGCGTTTTTGCGTTCGGAATCAGTACAGCCGCGTTCGCGCAGACGACAACGGGCGATGAGGCGAAGAAGGCCGGACACGAAGCCAAGGAAGCCGGTAAGGCGGCGGGCGAGGCCGGCGAACATGCCGGGAAGGCCGCTGCCAAGGGCGCAAAGAAGACCGGCCAGGTGACCGAGGACGCCGCCAAGGAAACGGCCAACGGGACGAAAAAGGCCGCGAAGGCGACAAAGAAAGCAGTGACGCCGGATACCACGAGCGCGACGTGCAAGGACGGAACGGTGCAGACGGGCAAGACGAAGACAACCGCGTGCGACGACCACGGCGGCGTTCGAGACTAGCCCACCCTTCTCTTCACGCATCGCGGCGGAGCTGCCGCGATGCGTCTCTCACCTGGCTGATGCGTGTCCTCACCTCGCTGACAACTCTGCACTTCGCGACCTGAAGCATTAGGGCTACGAGTCCGTGCGCCAGCTCGAGTGTCGGCGGAAACGGATCAGCAGTTCCTTCACCATCGCTGCGTAAGAAACACCCCCTCGCGCAACGCTGAGTTCCACTCAGTGCGATCAGTTACAACGCCAGAGCCGCTTGCGTACTCGATCGCACGCGCAAACAGCGCTGCCAGACGCGCGAACGATCGAGTTTTCGAAGCCGAGACGAAAAGGACGAGTTGAGGTGCCGCAAGTTCTGATTTTTCGGAACGAGTCTTGCTCAAGGTCACATCGAGCAAGTCCGCTCATCAACTCGCCGCATCACGCTTGAACAGTGGTGTGCTCACAGCTTGGGAGACAGGCTGAATGTATTCCTACGCCCGCGCGCGCGCGCGCAATGTACAACGTTTGTGGTTCTCCGCGACGATCCTCTTTGTTTTAATGCTGTGTTCTTCGCAGCTTCGCGCCAACACCGTCAATCTTGCCTGGGATCGTAATCCCGAATCCAACATCGCGAGCTACATCATCTCCTACGGCACCAGCTCGAAAAATTATACGAGCAGCGTCAACGTCGGCAACGTCACAACCTGGTCGGTTTCGCTCGCGGCAGGTTCCAAGTACTTCTTCGCAGCGCAGGCCGTCAACACGGCCGGACTGAAAAGTCCGTTCTCGGCGGAAGTGTCGGCCGATTTCACTTCATCGACAGCGCCCAGCGTCGTGAGCCTCTCTCCGACATCGGGAACTGTCGGCACCGCTGTCACGATCAACGGCGCAAATTTCGGCGCGTCGCAGGGAGCGAGCAGCATCAAGTTCAACGGCACCGCCGCGGCGCCGAGCAGCTGGAGCGCCAGCCGCATCGTCGCGCCCGTACCAGGCGGAGCGACCAGCGGGTCTGTCGTGGTCACCGTGAACAACGTGGCCAGCAATGGGATCGCCTTCGCGGTTACCTCGACTCAGGGACCGGCCATCAGCAGCCTGTCGCCGATATCAGGTGTGATTGGAACGGTGGTGACGATCACCGGATCGAATTTCGGCGCCACCAGGGGAACGAGCACCGTCCGGTTCAACGGCACTGCAGCAACGCCGACAGTCTGGAGCAACACGTCCATCGTTGTCCCGGTGCCGAGCGGCGCGACGAGCGGGCCGGTCAGCGTGACGGTCAACAACGTCGCCAGCAACACGGCGGCCTTTTCGGTGACCTCGACGACCCAAGCGCCGGCCATTACGAGTCTCTCGCCAACGTCCGGCGCGATCGGCACGGCCGTGACGATTAGCGGATCGAATTTCGGCGCCACGAGGGGCACGAGCACCGTCCGATTCAACGGCACTGCAGCAACGCCGACAACCTGGAGCAACATGTCGATCGTTGTGCCGGTGCCGAGCGGCGCGACAAGTGGGCCGGTCAGCGTGACGGTCAACAACGTCGCCAGCAACGGCG
>Ga0136846_1238610_pt1 | contig 17617 bp, 2 predicted proteins | sample HopSoiMetagenom2_FD_96841 | JGI IMG/M metagenome (GOLD analysis project Ga0136846, IMG submission 96841) | Grasslands soil microbial communities from Hopland, California, USA - 2 Assembly 2016 (version 4) | ecosystem: Environmental > Terrestrial > Soil > Grasslands | place: USA: Hopland...
GCGCGGGTCGGCCGGTGCCGGCACCGGTTGCGGCTGCGGCTGCGGCTGCGGCTGCGGCTGCGATTGCGGCTGCGATTGCGATTGCGGCCGCGCAGCGGACTGCTCCTGCGCTGCCACGGGCCCGAAGAACCGGGCCTCGATCTGCGCCGTCACGCCATGCATCACCAGCACATGAGGCTCGCCGCAGGCCCAGGCGCTGTAGAAGGCCTGCAGGCCGGTCGCCGTGTCCATCGCCACCATGCCGGTGGCGGCGCGAACGGCCTCCTCGCCGGCTTCGCTCATCTTCATGCCGGCATCGCGCCACAGCGGCCAGCCCACGGCCAGCGTGCGGCCTTGCCGCAGGCCCGCAGCGCGCCAGGCCTCGCGCCGGCGCGCGAACTCGTCGAGGAAGGCGTTGGCCACCGCATAGTCGGCTTGCCCCGGGTTGCCAATGCGCGCAGCCGCCGACGAGAACAACACGAAGAAGTCGAGCGCCTCACGCCCGACGGCACGGTCCAGCTGGAGCGCGCCGCGTACCTTGGGTGCGAGAACGCGCAGGCATTCGGCTTCGGACTTGCGCGCAACGAACCGGTCCTCGACCACGCCAGCGCTGTGCAGGATGCCGTCCAGCCGGCCATGGCGGCGGCGAATGTCGGCCAGCGCCGCATCGACCGCCCGTGCGTCGCTGACGTCCAGCGGCAGGTAGTGCACCGTCGCGCCCAGCTCCCTGAGGCCGGCGAGGACCTCCGGCGCCGGGCCCCGCGACGAGCGGCCGCTGAGCACCAGCACCGGCGCGGACACGCGCTGCGCAATCTCGCGCGCGAAGACCAGGCCCAGGCTGCCCGCGCCGCCCACGATCCAGTACACGCCGCCGTTGCGCCATGGCAGCGCCTGGGCCGACGAAACGCTCACCGGGGCGTGCTGCCGCAGTTGCAGTCGACCGTCCACCACCAGTAAGTCCTCCGCCGCGAGGCGGCGTGCGGCCTGAAGGTGCTGCGCCAGGCCTTGCACGGAAGCCGCATCGGGCCATGCCAAAAGCTGGCAGCGCAAGCGCGGGTGCTCGGCCTGCACGGTCTTCAGCAGCCCGGACAGCGCGCCCAGCAGACCCGAGCCGCCCTGGGCACACACCAGCACCTGCAGGCATGCGCCCTGCGCCGGCTGCGCACGCACCAGTGCCTGCACCGCTCGCAGCAAGGCCAGGCTGCACTGCTCGAACGCCTCGGCCAGCGCGGCGGGGTCATGCTCAGGGGGCGTCGCATCGGAGAGCACTTGGGCGCGGTACGCTGGCAGATCGGCTCGCAGCCGGTCCAGCACGGCCTGAGCGTGGGCCGGGCCGAAGCCGCACACCAGCACGAGGTGCTCCTCGCTGTCGGCAATGTTGGTGGCGCCTGCCTCGGCAGTCGCCTGCCAGCGGTCGCGGATCAGCACCAGGCCGTGCGGCTCGACGGCCTTCACCGGCCCTTCGAGCACGCGCGAGGAGAAGCCTCTCAGGCGCACGCGAGGCCGGCCCTGCTCGTCGAACAGGTCGACGTCGAAGCGTCGCAGCGGGTCGGTGGCTGCGCCGCCCGTCAGCTGCGAAGGCCGCACCCAGGCCCACATCGTGGCGGTGCAAGCGCCCAGCACCTCCACCCGCTCCATGGCGAACGGCAGCACGGGCTTGCGGCCCTGGCCGATGACGCGGAACTGCACTTCCTGCAGCGCGGAGTCCATCAGGCTGGGATGCAGCACGTACTCGGCCTCGGTGCCGCGCACCGGGGCGGGCAGCGCCAACCGGGCCAGCGACTCGTTGCCTTCGCCGACCCACACCCGCTGCAGCCCCTGGTAGGCGGGACCGTGGCAGACGTTCACCGAGCGGAAGAACTCGTAGTAGGCCTCGACCACATCGCCCTCGCGGGCCAGCCGCTCGCGCAGCGCGGCCAGCGAAGGCCCCGCGTCCTGCGCACCGGTGGCCACCAGCCGGGCCGTGCCCTGGCTGTGCAGCGCCGCTTCGTCCAGCGGATCGTCCGAGCCGCTGTAGATGCGGTACTCGAACTCGCCGCCGTCGAGCGGGCGGACGGCCAGATGGACCTGCCGCGGTCGCTCCACCGCGATCGGGCGCAGCCACACCACATTCCCCAGCTGCAGGTGGAAGCCCTCGCCCAACTGCCGGCCCAGCGAGCGCGCCAGCGCCTGGTAGGCCATCTCGAGGTGGGCGACGCCCGGCAGCACGGGCACGCCATGCACCAGGTGCTCCTTCAGGAAGAACTCCTCGCCGGCGAAGGAGACGCTGAACTGCTGCCACTCGAAGGTGGAGGTGTTGGCGTGCAGCAGCGGATGCAGCGCGGCCGGCGCGGCGCTCGGCGCCACGGCCGCTGCCTCGGCGCGCCGCGAATCGCCGTCGAGGCGGAACCAGTGATGCTGGCGGGCGAAGGGATAGGTCGGCGCCGACACCGGCTCGGGCCGCACGTCGCCGTACAGCGCCAGCCAGTCCACCGGCATGCCCTTGACCCACAGGTCCAGCAGCGTGGAAAGCTTGCCGCGCGCCATCCATTGGCCCATTGCCTGCTGCAGGTCCTCGTCGGCGGCAAACGCGGCGAGCGTCTCCTTGTGCAGCTTCACCTGCCCCACGTACAGCGGCTCGCCGGAGGTGTCCCCGGCCAGGAAGCGCTGCAAGCCGTACCTCAGCTCGCCGACGGAGCGCACCAGCAGGCCGAGCCGCTCGTCCATCGCCTCGCGGCCCACCTGCAGCGTGTACGCCAGCGCGTTGAGGTCGATGTCGGACGGCGACTGCAGCGCGTCGAGCAGCTTGCGCGCATAGGCTTGCAGCCGATCTGCATGGGTGGCAGACAGCACGACTGCCACGGCGCCGCTGCTTTGCGGCGAGCGAGCCGGCGTGGCGTCGCCGTCGTCGTGCTGGCGCCCTGGGCGTGCATCCGCACGCACGTACTCCTCGAGAATCACATGGGCATTGGAGCCACCGGCCCCGAACGAAGACACGCCTGCCATCCTGGTCACTTCCTTTCCGTCGATGACGGGCCGTTCCCACGCCCGCAAGCCCCGGTTCAGCACGAAGGGCGTGCGCGCGAAATCGATGTTCGGGTTGAGTTGATCGGCATGCAGCGTCGGCACCAGCTGGCGGTGCTTCATCTGCAGCACCAGCTTGGCCAGGCCGGCGATGCCCGCGGCGGCCTCGAGGTGGCCGATGTTGGACTTCACCGAGCCGATGGCGCAGAAGCCGGTGTCGGCCGTTTCGCGTTCGAAGGCCTGCGTGAGGCCGCGGATCTCCACCGGGTCGCCCAACGCCGTACCGGTGCCGTGCGCCTCGATGCAACTGATCTGGCGCGCGCTCAGCCCGGCGGCATCGAGCGCCTTGCGCACCACCTCCGCCTGCACCGCTGGGTTGGGCACGGTGTAGCCGTTTGTCTTGCCGCCGTGGTTGACGCTGGTGGCGCGGACCAGCGCGAGGATCCGGTCGCCGTCGGCCTGCGCACGCGACAGGGGCTTCAGCAGCACCAGGCCGACGCCCTCGCCGGGCACGAAGCCATCGCCGCCCGCGCCGAAGCTCTTGCAGCGGCCCTCGGCGGACAACATGTGAAGCCCGCAGAACAGCACATAGCTCGACGGGTGCACGTAGACGTTGACGCCGCCGGCGACGGCCATGTCGCAGGCGCCCGACCGCAGGTGCTCGCAGGCCTCGTGCACCGCCGTCAGCGAGGACGAGCACATCGTGTCCACCGCGATGCTCGGGCCGGTGAAGTTCAGCACGTACGAGAGGCGGTTGGCCATCGAGGCGAACGACGTGCGCGGCAGCAGCGTTTGCCCGGCACGCCACAGATCGGGCCCGTACAGCTCGAAGCCGGTGCGCGTGGCGCCGATGAACACGCCCACCCGGCCGCCATGCTGCGACGCGATGCGCGCGCGGGTATAGGCCGCGTCCTCCAGAAGCTCCCAGCAGGACTCCAGCAGCAGGCGCTCCTGCGGATCCATGGCTTGCGCCTCGCGTGGCGAGATGTTGAAGAACAGCGGGTCGAACTCTGCATGCCCGTCGAGAAAGCCGCCCCACTTGCTGTAGCTCATGCCGCGGGCCACGGCTTCTTCCTTGTCGGGATGGAAGAAGCCGTCCAGCGGCCAGCGGTCCTGCGGCACTTCGACGACGCAATCGCGGCCCGAGCGCAGGTTCTCCCAGTACTCGGCCAGGTCGCGCGCCTGCGGATAGCGCCCGCTCATGCCGATGATGGCGATCGGTTCCCGGTCGGACCGCCGGCCCGCCACCGGGAGGTCGCTGCCGGTGGGCTGATTGCGGACGGGCAGCCTCGGCGCGGCCGACGGCAAGACGATCGCAGGCACGGGTTCGGCCGGGGCCGGGGCGTCCATGCCGAGCATGCGCAGCAGCTGCTCGCGGTGCTCGCGCAGGAAGTGGTCCGTCAGCGCATCGACCGTCTGCAACTCGAACAGCAGCGCGCTGTCGACGTGCCCGAAGTCGCCTTGCAGCCGCTCGTTGAGCTGGACGATGAGGATCGAGTCCAGGCCGTAGCTGCTCAAGGGCTGGTCCGTGTCCAGCTGCTGCGGCTCCATGCGCAGGGCCTGGGCGATCAGCCTGCGCAGGTGCTGACGCGCCTGGCTGCGCAGCTGCGCCTCGTCGGGCCGGGGCACGGGCAGGCTGGCCCGCGCGACGGCGGTCGCGGCCGCCGCGCTCTGCACCGGCCGCGCCTCCACACGCCCGCCGTCTTCGGGCAGGCCGGCCGGCAGCCCGGCGCTCACCGACGTCGGGGACGGGTCGGCAGCGGCCACCTGCTGCAACACGATGCCATCGCTGCAGCACGCGACGACCTGCTGGCCCAGTGCATGCGCATGCTCGGCGCTGAAGCGGATGTCGCCGAAGCCCTCGGCCTCCAGCACGCGCCGCCAGGCATGCGGATACAGCGCTGGCGAGCCGGGGATGCGCAGGCCCTCGTCCTGGTTGAGCCACCAGCCCGGCAGCAGGCCGAAGGTCACGTGGGCGAACAGCGACTTGTCGCTCAACTCGTTGAGCAGCAGCACGCCGCCGGGCCGCAGGCAGGCCTTGGCATGCCGAAGCGCCCACCGGATGTTCCGGGTGGCGTGCAGCACGTTGGTGGCGATGACGAAGTCGTACGCCTGCACACCGATGCCCTGCCCCGCCAGCGGCTTCTCGACGTCGAACAAGGCGGTGCGCACGAAGCCGTACTGCGGCGCGAAGTGCTCCTGCGCATGGAACAGGAAGGCCTTGGACACGTCGGTGTAGCAGTACTCGCCGATGTGTTCGCGGTACGGCTGCAGCGCCGGCAGCACGGCGGCGGTGGTGCCGCCCGTGCCGGCGCCGATCTCCAGGATGCGCACCGGCCGCTGCGGCGCCCGGGCCAGGCCGTCGGCGATGCACGCCACGAGCGTGCGCACCAGGCACTGGTTGAAGAAGTCCGCCACCGGGTTGCCCTGGTAGACCCCTTCCACCAGCGTCATCGACGACCGCGGGAACATCACTTCGGTGGCCGGCCTGCGCCCGGCCAGGATGTCGGGCAACGCCCGCAGGCAGGCCTCGGCCAGCGTCGCTTTCGCGCGCAGGCCGGGATTCGCGCGCCAGACCTCGGCGCTGCGCGCCCAAGCCTGCCATGCGTCGGAGGCCGTGCCGACGGTGCCTTCGAGGCACAGCTGCCCGCCCTGCTTCGCCAGCCGGCCGTGCCGCTGCAGCCAGGCCAGCGATTCGCGCAGCCAGCGCGTGTACTGCGGGGTCGCCGGCAACCGCTGCGCCAGCTGCGTCGGGTCGATGGCGCCGCCTTCGAACAGGCCCGCCTCCTGCAGGCAGGCCAGCAGCACCTCGGCGCACAGGTCCTCGAAGCGCGCTGCCTGCGGCGCCTCGGCCTGCAGTTCGGCCACGCGCCCGGGCCAGGCCAGCGGCAGCCCGCGCAGCGCCCAGGGCGCAGGCGCCTGCGACGCGCAGGTGATCCGCCGGGCCGGTTCGATCGCTGGCAGCGCCTGGGCATGGGCGAGCCTGGCCACGGCCAGCTGTCGGAAAGGTCCCTCCAGCAGGGACTGCAACAGCGCCATGCCCTGCTCCGCCTCGATGGCCTCGATGCCGATGCGCTGGTAGCGCGACTTGACGTGCGGGCCGACACGTTCGCCCGAACCCACCCGCCAGTAGCCCCAGTTCAGCACCCGCGCTGCCCGGCGCCCGCGTGCTGCCGCTTGCAGCGCCACCGCGTCCTTGAAGGCACAGCCGGCCGCATAGCCGCTGTAGCCGGCGCTGCGGCTGAAGGCCTCCACCGACGAGAAGAACAGCAGGAAGTCCAGCGGCTCGGCGCCGAAGACCTGATCCACCGCCAACGTGACGTCGACGTTCACCGACAGCACCGCGCGGAAGTGGGCTTCGTCCACCTGCGCGAGGGACTTGTCGAACAGGTCCAGCGCGGAGACCACCACGCCGTCGATGCGACCGAAGCACGCCTTGGCCTGCTGCCGCACCCGCTCGAGCGCGGCCGCGTCCGATGCATCGGCCTGGAGGTATTCGGGCTGGAGGCCGTGCACCGAGCAGGCGTCCAGCTGCGCCTGGACCTGGGCGCGCTCGCGCCGGCCGACCCACACCAGCCGGGCATCGTGGCGCTCGGCCACCCACCGGCTCCAGACCGAGCCGATGCCCCCTGCGCCGCCGATGACCAGGTAGACCCCGCCCTGTCGGTACGCGGGAGTACCGCTGTGCGGTGCCACCGGCTGCACCGGCACCAGTTTCTGCACGAACCATTCGCCGTCACGGCAGGCCCAGGTGGGGCCGTCCGCGTCGAACGGCAGGCGCCGCATGTCGGCCGGCGACCAGGGCAGGCCGGGCTGGAGGTCGCAGGTTCGCAGCCGCCAGAACCCGCATTCTTTGGCGACGCAGCCGACGAAGGCGGCAAGGGCTGCCTGGGCGGCCTGCGGGATGTCGGCGGGCATCACGGCCTGGCCGGCGGTGGTCACCACCGTCCACGACAACGCCTGCTTGTCATGGCCGGCAAGCAGCATGGCCTTGACCAGGCGGAACAGGCGCAACAGCGGCTGCACGCCAGGCGCGGCGGCATCGTTCGGTGCGACCCACACGATGTGGTCGAAGCTGCCCGGCGGCGGCAGGCGGCCGGCCAGTTCCCCGATGTCGGCATCGGCCGGTGCATCGAGCGTCGTGACCGCCGGGTGGATGAGGCGAATCGTCTCCTGCTGCGCGGCGTTGGCGCCGGCCAGCAGCACGCGCACCTGGCGATCGGGCGTCGGGAGGTCGGCCGGCAAGGGCACCGCGTCCCAGCGGGGGGTGGTCAGCCAGGTCTCGGACACCTCGCCGGCGGCTGGCGGGGACGAAGCAGCGGGGCTCGTCGCCGTCGCGAACCTGTCGGACGTGTTCTCGTTCGGTAGCGGGTGCAGCACCTCTTTCGAACTGTGGCGCATGCCTTCGCCCCTTTCCTTTTCCGGCACCCAGTGGCGTTCCCGCGCGAAGGGATAGCTGGGCGCGCTCACGCGGCGCGGTGTGTGGTCGCCGTACCAGGCGAGCCAGTCGACGGTGTGACCGCCGGCCCAGGTCCGCGCCAAGGCGTCGGCATCGGCCTGGGGACCGACCGGCACGCCGGACGACCCATCGGAGCGCCCTGCGGCCGAGGCCTGCCGGCCCGGACGCACCGCTCGGCCGGTGTGGACGCCCGGCACGCCGGCGTCCTGCGCGAGGTGGCGGTGCAGGCGCTCCTGCAACTGGGCGACCGAGGACGCGACGATCGCCAGGCGGTCTTCCATCGCCTCGCGGCCGGTTTGCAGCGTGAACGCCAGGTCATGCAAGTCGATGCGGCCCTGCCCGCCGTCAGCAGCCAGGTGATCCGACAGGCGCTGCGCGTACGCCAGCAGCCGCTGCGGGTCGCGGGCCGACAGCACCACCACGGCGGGCCTGCCGAGCCGGGCGTGCGGCCGGGTCGGCCGCTCGTCGTATTCCTGCACCACCAGGTGCACGTTGGTGCCGGTGGCGCCGAACGACGACACGCCCGCGGTGCGAGGCACCGGCGCGCCGTCCACCTGGGGCCGGGTCCACGGGCGCAGGCCGCGGTTCACCGCAAAGGGCGTGGCCGTGAAATCGATGTTCGGGTTGAGCTGCTCGGCATGCAGCGACGGCACCAGTTCGCCATGCTGCAGTTGCAGCAGCACCTTGCTCAAGCCGCACACGCCGGCGGCGGCCTCGCAGTGGCCGATGTTGGACTTGACTGAGCCGATCGCGCACGACTGCCTGCGCACCTGCGCGCCGAAGGCCTCGCTCAACGCGGCCACTTCGATGGGGTCGCCGAGCGAGGTGCCGGTGCCATGGGCTTCCACGTAGCTCACCGCCTCGGGCGCGATACCGGCCTGCGCCAGCGCGCGGACGATCGCGTCCTTCTGGGCCTTTGGATTGGGCACCGTGTAGCCGTTGACCCGGCCACCATGGGTGATGGCACTGCCCTTGATGACACCGTAGACGTGGTCGCCGTCGCGCACCGCGTCGGCCAGGCGCTTGAGCACGACCACACCGACGCCCTCCGCCGGCACGTAGCCGTCGCCGCCCGCGCCGAAGCTCTCGCAACGGCCCTTGCTGGAGAGGAAACCCGCGGCACTGAGGCCCGCGTACTTGTTCGGATGCACGCTGAGGTTCACCCCGCCGGCCAGAGCCATGCGGGTCACGCCGTGCCGCAGGTCCTGGCACGCCAGGTGGATTGCCACCAGCGAACTGGAGCACAGGGTGTCCACCGACAGGCTGGGGCCGTGCAGGTTCAACACCGCCGACACCCTGTTGGCGACGCTGCCGAAGGTGCTGGTGATGACGTGCGAGTTGCCGTTGATGCCGTCGACCGGGTTGAACAGCAGCTGGTACTGGCCGTAGCACAGGCCGGCATAGACGCCCACCTGACCCGCGAGCGGATCGTGCGCCGCGCCGTGGAGCGACTGGCGGGTGTAGCCGGCATCCTCGACGGCGCCCCAGGCCTGCTCGAGGAACAGCCGCTCCTGCGGTTCGAGGTAGTCCGCCTCGTAGGGCGAGATGTTGAAGAACAGCGCGTCGAAGCAGTCAGCGTCAGAGACGAAGCCGCCCCACTTGCTGTGGTGCCTCCCCGGCTGCTCGCGGTCCCCGGTGTAGAAGACGCGCCAGTCCCAGCGGCTGGAAGGCACCTCCTCGATGCAGTCGCGGCCCTCGCGCAGGTTCCGCCAGAAGGCCTGCAGGGACTCGGCCTGTGGGTAGCGGCCCGACAGGCCGATGACGGCGATGTCCAAGGGGCCACCCGCGGGGGCAGGCGCTGCGGACGGAGCATCGGCAAACGACGCCCGTGCCGGCGTGGCGGTCGCGGCGGCTGCGCACGCGGGTTGCGGCCGAAGATCGCCGGCATCGTCCGCGGCAACCGGCGTGCACGCCGGCTGCGCCGAAGCGGCCGGGAACAGCCGTTCGACCGTGCCACGGTGTTGCGCCAGGAAGTACGCCGCCAGTTCGGACAACGTGTGGTACTCGAAGAACAGCGTCTTCGGCAGCGAGCCGAAATCGTCCTCCAGTTCCATCGTCAGCTCCGTGGCATAGATCGAATCGAGCCCGTAGCTGCCGAGCAGTTCGTCTTCGTCGATCGCCTCCACTGCGCGCTGCGAGACCTGGGAGAACATGCGCTTGAGCAGCGCCAGCAAGGGCGGTCGCAGCACCCTGTCCGTGGCAACCTGCTCGTCAATGGCTTGGCGCGAGGGCGGCGTTGGCTCGGCGGCAGGCGGCGGCGGCGCGCTCGCAGCGTGGGCGTCCGAAAAGAGCCGCCGCAACGCGGGGGCGTGCGAGGCGATGAAGTACTGCGCCAGCTCGTTCAGCGTGTGGTACTCGAAGAGCAGCGTCTTCGGCAGCACGCCGAAGCTGTCCTCGAGCTCGAGCGTGAGTTCGGTCGCGTAGATCGAGTCCAGCCCGTAGCTTCCGAGCTGTTCGTCTTCGTCGATGTCCTCCACCGGACGCTGCGTCGTGCGGGAGAACATGCGCTTGAGCCAATCCAGCAACGGCGCGCGCCACGTCTGGGCAGGCACCGCGGATGGAGAGGCCGGCGGCGCTGCCGGGGAGGCAGTGGCAGGCCAAATGTTTGCCACGTCGAGCGAGCGGACCAGCAGGTCGTGGTCGCCCGTGGCCACCACCACATGGTTCTCCCCGCTGGCCAAGCTGTCGTAGAACGCCGCCAGGCCGTCGCCGGAGTCCATCGGCACGAGGCCCAGCCGGGTCTTGAAGGTCTTCAGCGTGGCGGCGTCGACCTGCATGCCGCCGTCCCGCCACAGCGGCCAGCCGATCGACAAGCTCAGGCCCCAGCGGGCGCCGGCCGCCACCAGCTCCTGGCGATAGTCGACGAAGGCGTCCAGGAAGGCATTGCCCACCGCATAGTCGGCCTGCCCCGGGTTGCCGGTCCAACCCAGAATGGAGGAGAACACCAGGAAAAAGTCCAGCGGCAAGTGCTTGCTGGCCTCGTCCAGATGGAGCAAGCCAGCCACCTTGGGCCGCAGCACCCGGCGGACGCTGTCGGCGTTCTTGCGCAGGATGAAGTCGTCCTCGATCACGCCGGCGGCGTGCACGATGCCATGCAAGGCGCCATGCGCATGCACCACCTCTGCCAACAGCGATGCGACCGCCTGCGCGTCGGCGACGTCGAGTTGCCGGTATGCCGCTGCGCCGCCGGCTTCGCGCAAGCTGTCGAGCGCCGCCGCGATCTCGGCCGATGGCTCGGAGCGCCCCGCCAGCACCAGCGTGGCGCGCGGGGCGCGGCGGCGGATCTCCCGCGCGAACAGCAGCCCCAGGCCGCCCGCGCCGCCGGTGAGCAGATAGACACCATCCTCACGCCACGGGTCGGCCGTGCCACCTGCCGGCGCGGGATGCAGCGGCACCATGCGCCGGACGCAGCGGTGCTCGCCGTCGTAGGACACCAGCATGTCCTCGGGACAGGCCGCGTTCTCCTGCAGCTTGCGCAGCAGCGACTGCGCGGTCTCCTGCGCGCCCACCGCGATCAGTTGCCCGACGAAGAGAGGGTTCTCCAGGTGTGCCGTCTTCAGCAGGCCCGACAGGGCCGCGTGCAGCCGCTGCGGCCCCCATGCGGGCACCACCACTTGCAGCAGCACCGGCGCGCAGGGCCGCGCAGCCAGGATCTGCTTCACCTGCTCGAACAGCTTCAGCGTGCGCGCTTCGAAGGCATCGGCCAGGCCCTGCGGCGCGTCCTGCGCCAGCATCAGCTGCATCGACGGGGCAACGCGGCGCAGTTCCGCCCCATCGAGGCCCGGCACGCACAAGGCCAGGTGCCAGGCGAAGCCCTGGGGTTGGGCTCGTGCCGGAGCGGGCTGGTGCTGCCACACCGGCTTGAACAGGCATGGCCGGTTCGTCTCGCGGCCCGGCGCCGACCCGGTCGCCGAGGCGGGCAGCTCGCGCGCCGAATAGCCCTGCAGGCGCATGCAGACGCGGCCGCGCTCATCGCAAAGGTCGATGTCCCATGCCTGCGAGCGGCGGTGAGACGCTCGGCGGATCCACGCGCGGTTCACCTCGGGACAGCGGCCCAGGACCACGATGGATTCGAGCGAGAACGGCAATGCGGTACGCAGCGGCCCGTCCTGCACGGCCGCGCACATGACGGCCTGGAGCACGCCGTCGAGCAGGCTGGGATGGATGACGTACTCGGCAGCGCCGGCTCGAAGGAAGGCCGGCAACGCGATCGTGGCGAGCAGTTCGCCGGTGCCCACACGAACCTGCTGCAAGGGCCGGTGCGCCGGGCCATAGGCCAGGCCCACGGACTCGAAGGCGCGATAGCACGCGTCGGCTTCGAGCAGGGCCACGTCGGTTCGGGCCTGCACCGCCGGGAGATCGACGTCGGTGATGGTGGGCCGGCGCACCCGCACGGCCGCGCCCACGCAGTGGACGGTCTTGCCGCCGGACTCCGCGCTGTCGGTGAAGATCTCGAAGGCGGTCTCGCCGCCGGCACGCAGACGCAGCGCAATGTGCACCGCGCGCGGCTCGCTGGCCACGACGACGGGCTGGGCCCACGCCAGATGGCGCAGTTCGATCGCGCTACCCTCGTCCCCGGTCGGCATCGAACGGGTCACCGCCTCGCGGGCCATCTCGAGGTAGGCCACCGCGGGCAGCACCCGCGAGCCGTTGACGCGGTGGTCGTCCAGGAAGAACTCGCGGCCCGACAGCCAGGTGCTGAAGCGCAACCCCTGCAGGTCGGAGGTGTTGGCATGCAGCAAGGCATGCAGCGCCGCATCCGGAGCAGCGCCTTGCACCGACGCGGCGGCTGGCCGGCCCGGCTGGTCCACCCAGTGGCGATTTCGCGCAAAGGCATAGGTCGGCAGGCCGATGCGCCGCGGACGCGGCACCACGGGATACAAGCGCGACCAGTCGACCGCCGTGCCCTCCACCCAGGCCTGTGCGACGAGGTCGAAGCAGCCCTGCGCCACCCAGGCTTCCAGCTGGTGCGCCACCTCCTCGTTCTGGCGGCGCCGGGCTTCGCGTGCCAGTGGCTTGGTCCGTGCGCGCACTGCAGGCGCCTGCACCACGGCCCGGGTCGCCAGTGCCCCGAGTACCTCGCGAACCACCTCCATCGTGCTCGCCACGACGGCCCAGCGCTCGCGCATCGGCTCGCGGCCCATCTGCAGCGTGAAGGCCATGTCCGCCAGGTCGGCGTCGACGAGGGCATGGCGCTCGATGTGATCGAGCAGCCGCCGCGCCTGTTGGGCCAACTGGTCTTCGGTGGCAGCCGACAGCACCACGATGCACGGCCGCTCGCGGTAGCACGCGGCGGCGGCCGGCGCACCGGCTGCGAACGCCTCCAGCAACACATGGGCGTTGGTGCCACCCGAGCCGAAACTGCTGACGCCGGCACGGCGTGGAAGGCAATCAGGCGCCGGCCAGGGCTTCAAGGTGTCGACCATGTAGAAAGGCGACCCCTCGAGCTGGATGTTGGGATTCAAGCGGCTGAAGTGCAGCGATGGCACCAGGGTCTGGTGCTGCAGGCACAGCACGGCCTTGAGCACGCCCGCGACGCCGGCGGCGGCCTCGAGATGCCCGATGTTGGTCTTGACGGAGCCCAGCCCGCATGGGGTGCAGCTGTCCCGGAAGACGTCCGCCAGGGCACGCACCTCGATCGGGTCGCCGAGCGACGTGCCCGTGCCGTGCGCCTCGATGTAGCTGACCGACGCAGGCGCCACGCCGCCGTCGGCCAGCGCCTGGCGCACCAGCGCGGACTGCCGGGCCGCATTGGGCACGGTGAGCCCGCCGGACGTGCCGCCGTGATTGACCGCCACCCCTTTCACCACCGCGTGGATGCGGTCGCCATCGGCCAGTGCATGCGACAGCTTCTTCAGCAGCAGCACCACGGCGCCTTCGGCACGCACGTAGCCGTTGGCCGACGCGTCGAAGGTCTTGCACAAGCCCTCGCGCGACAGCATGCCCGCCTGGTAGTAGGCGAGCGTGCCGGCCGGATGACACATCACGTTCACGCCACCGACCAGCGCGGCTTCGCAATCGCCTGCGCGCAGCGCCCGCACCGCCGAATGCAGCGCGACGAGTGAACTCGAGCAAGCGGTGTCGATCTGGACGCTCGGCCCTTGCAGGTCGAAGAAATAGGACAGGCGATTGGCGAGAACGGCCATGGAGGTGGCCAGCCCCGAATGCGCCTGCACCGGCACCTGCGCGGCGTCCATCAGGCGCTGATAGTCCGAGCCGCTCGCGCCCACGAACACGCCCACCGGGCGGCTGGCCATCGTGCCCGGCGCGTGGCCGGCGTCCTCAAGGCAAGCCCAGCCTAGCTCGAGCAACCAGCGCTGTTGCGGGTCCATGCGTTGCGCCTCGCTGGGAGCGACGCGGAACAGGTCGGCATCGAACTCGTCGATCCGCGCAACGAAGCCTCCCCGGTCGATGCCCGGGTGCGTGCTGCGCGGGTCGATGCCCTCCGGCCAAACCCAGCGCCCCGGCGGCAGCGTGCCGACCAGCAAGCAGCCGTCGCGCAAGGCCTGCCAGAAGGCCTGCGGGTCCTCCAGCCCACCCGGGAAACGGCATGCCATGCCGATGATCGCGATGTCGCCGTCCGCGGCGGCGTTGAATTCGGGAGCCGCCTCGGGCGCCGTTGACGGCAGTTCGACCGCCGCCGCGCGCGGCGCCTGGATGAAGGAGGCGACCTTCTCCAGCGTGTTGTGCTCGAAGAAGAACAAGGGCGTCAGCCGCAGCCCGAAGCGCGATTCGATGCGATCCCGGAGGTCGAGCAGATCGGCGGATTCGAACCCCAGTTCGAACAGCGGCGATTGCGGACGCAGCGGGCGCTCCGCGCCAAGCCGCGATGCACCCAGGACTTCGCCGGCGATCCGCAGCAGTTCCGGCTCCACGTCGACGACCGGGCATGGCAATGGCACGGTGGCCGCCTGGCGCGCGTCCTGAAGCGCACGAAGCCGCTGCTGCCGGCCGGGCAGGTCGTAGCGCACGAGCACGCCATGGCCGTCGTTTTCAGTATCGGCCGGCCGATATCCCGGCATCGGCGACACGATCTCCGCGCCGTGAAACTGGTGCATGCGCAGCACGGTATCGACATGACGCCCTTCTGCGTTTTTCAGCTGGATATAGTCAGCCAGTGGAATAACAGGGTGTTTTTTTCTATCCTTGCAGCGTGTCACCCAGACCACTACCGCGACGCCGATTCGTTCGCACTCATCGAGCAGATGCTCCAGTAATGCGTCACCATAATCGAGGTCCTGCCGGTGTGGGTAGACATTCAGCGAGAGCACCTGCGCAAAAGGGCCGTCGCCCCGATGCAAGGAAAATGCATTATCGAAACGCACTCCCGACAGCTTGCCAATATCTGCAATACGCTGCGAGTAAATAGCAGCCCATACCTCGCCGGCCGATTCCACGACGAATTGCCCGGATGGAAAACCGATCAGGCGCGCGCGAAGTGCATCTTCAGATACACGCAGCGCGGGATTCCAGCAAAGCGCCTCCAGTTCCAGCAGGCGCGACAGGTCTTCTTCCGTCGCTTGACGGATGACACGTTGATTCGGGATAGCCATTCAGGGCGATTGTATGAAGGTAAAAGTCGTTTAAAAACAATAGGTTACGAATGTCTCAATGTAATACTTTGTTCTTTCATCCCTCAATTGAGCGCTTAATTTTTGAGCACAATCGGCGTGTCTGGCTTCGTTTTTGGATATTTGAGTCTTCGTCAGGTTGCCTACCACATTTCAGCGGTCGGCTTCACGCAATCGCCCTGTCGGGCGAAAAATTCAAACCATGGTTCTGCGATGGAGTTGAGCGGCTGTCTGGAGCGGAAGCCGCGCTGAGGTCTCATGGCGCAAGGCCGGCATTAGAGTTGGAGAACATCCCTTTGCCCATCCCTAGAAAAGCGATAGTCGACAAAATCAATGCGGTAACTATTACAGTGCAAGGCAATCCTTATAGAAAACTTCACCGAACTGCTTTAATATGAAGCAACCGTTGGGCATCCGACGCACGAATGTCATTGTTAGCGCACAAGATTTATTGCAATAGTTACATACCGAAGGAAGGGAATGGTCGCCGCGCATGCGGCAAATGCGCCGGGCAATTGGCAACCGTCTGAGATAATCCTGCGCACTGATCGCGCCGTTTTGCTGCCGGACGTTACGCGCCGATCCAGCACCTGCGCAGACTTCCCCCGCGAAACCCCGCGTCATTTACCAGGGAAAAGACGACACCCGTGGAGCGCCTCGAACAGCTTCCCGCCTTCCGCTCGGTCTCGATCCGCCGCACGGCGCTGCCGACCAGCGATTGGATTGACGTGTCGACCCTGTGCTTTGACGAGGCGGCGTTCACGCCGGCGCATTTCGCCGAGGCGGGAATGCCCTGTCCCGACAGCATCGCCCGCAGCGTGCGAAAGCGCCAGGCGGAGTTCTTCTTCGGGCGCCTGGCTGCACGTCGTGCGATCGAGCGGGCCGGCGTGGACCGGGCTGTCGCGCAGGCCGATATCGGCATTGGAGCGTCGCGGGAGCCGCTGTGGCCCCGGAACGTCGTCGGCAGCATCTCGCACACCGCGGGCATCGCCGCGGCGGTGGTCGCGTCGTCGCAGGCGTACGGCGGCATCGGCATCGACGTGGAGCAGATCGTCTCCGCGAGTACGCGGCCGGCCGTGCTGGAAATGGCCTTGAACGGCGCGGAAGTGCACATGCTGCAAGCCTGTCCCGGCCCGATGTCGCTGGACGAGAAGGTCACGCTGGTGTTCTCCGCCAAGGAGAGCCTCTTCAAGGCGGCGTTCGGCTCCGTGAGGCGCTATTTCGATTTCAGTGCGGCACGCCTGTCGTCGATCGACCCGGACTCCGGCCGGCTGGCCCTCACGCTGGTAGAGCATCTCAACGAGGAGTTCACACTCGGCCGGTGTTGCGAACTGTCCTTCACCCGCTTGGACGGCGGCACAATCCTGACGATCTGCGCGTTCCGCCCTCGCCCGGGGTCGGCCGCGGTCGAACTGGCGTCGCGGTCGCTGCACTCGCGCCTGCACTCTGCATGAAGTCTCGATGAACACGACAAAGACAAAGGATCGCCCGGTGATCCGGCTGGCGCCGGTGGCCGCTGGCGAATTTTCACAATGGCTCGGCGACACCGAACGTGCGCTGGAGGACGGCGGCGCGGGGGCCGACGTGCCCTGTGGCAGTTGCACGTCCTGTTGCCACTCCAGGATGTTCATCCACATCCGCCCGCATGAGAAAGAGACACTGAAGGCCATCCCGCGGCCGCTGCTGTTCCAGGTGCCCGGCCTGCCGAAAGGCCATGTGCTGATGGGCTACAACGACAAGGGCTCCTGCCCGATGCTGGTCGACAACAAGTGCACGATCTATGCGGTGCGGCCACAGACCTGCCGCGACTACGACTGCCGCATCTTCGCCGCCACCGGCGTCCCGGTCGATGCAGCCCTGCAGCCGGAGATTGCCGAACAGATCAAGGCGTGGCGCTTCGAATACCGAGACGAGGCCAGCCACTCGGCGCATGAGTCGTTGATTCGCACGGCGCGCTTCCTCCGCGAGCGTTCCGATCTCTTCCCGCGTGGAAGCCTGCCGGGCAATCCGGTCCAGTTCGCTGTGCTGGTGGTGCGGGTGCATCGGCTCTTCGATGCCGCCGGGGGGGAAGGCGCAGGCGAGCGCATGAGCGATGCCGAGGTGGCGAAGAACGTGCTCGCGCGGCTGAATGCGCCTTCCGAACAAGCCGGCCCTCGGGGACGCGACGCCGCCCGTTAGGGGCGAGAGCGTTCGATTGGAGGGGGCCATGCGGCGTGGTTCATTCGAGGGTGACAGGTAGCGGTTAACCGTCGGACGGTGCAGAACGCCCTGGGGCGCCTTGACCAGGCCCTGCACGGTTTCCACGCCGTGCTCTTCGAGCAGCTCAATGGCTCGCTGGGTTGAGAGGTGCCGGCCTTGCTTGTTGGTGGTGCGCAGTTTGAGCGCGGCGACCAGCTCGCAAAAGCGCTGCAACTCGGCCGACTGCAGCACACGCGGCTTGCCATGGTCGGCGCGGTGGGCAGGGTGGGGTCTGTTGACCAGGTGCAGTGCCCGGTAGACGGTGGCGGGGCGTTGGTGCATGGATACCGCCGTATCGGGACGGTAGGATCGGTTTTTCAGATCGATCAGACCCGCTGCGCCATATGCCGAATAAGTTCAACGCCGA
>Ga0136846_1220915_pt1 | contig 17616 bp, 17 predicted proteins | sample HopSoiMetagenom2_FD_96841 | JGI IMG/M metagenome (GOLD analysis project Ga0136846, IMG submission 96841) | Grasslands soil microbial communities from Hopland, California, USA - 2 Assembly 2016 (version 4) | ecosystem: Environmental > Terrestrial > Soil > Grasslands | place: USA: Hopland...
ATGGCGGGATCGACGAAGCAGCCGCTGTCGGCGTTGCCCATCACCGGGTCGCACGCGTACGCCGCAGCCGGGTTGGCCGCCTTGACCCGGTCGACAGCATCCAGGATCACCGAGGCGATCTCCGGGCTGCCCTGGTAGCCCGACAGCACCAGGTCGACCTGGGCCAGGGCGCCACGCTCCTCAATGCCGAGCACGACCTCGTGCACGTCGGCGGCCGCGACGACCGGGCCGCGCCAGGCGCCGTACCCGGTGTGGTTGGAGAACAGCACGGTGTGCACCGGCCACACCTCGTGACCGAGCCGCTGGAGCGGGAAGACCGCCGCGCTGTTGCCGACGTGGCCGTAGGCGACCGAGGACTGGATGGAGAGGATGCGCACGACCTCCACTATGGCGCCGGCGGTCGGCGGCCAGACCTCTGGCCGCAGAAACTAGAACGAGTTATAGTTCGCTGGCCGGGTGGCCCGGCCGACGAGCGCGACGATGTGAGGGAACCCGATGGCCAAGCAGCGGTCCAACGAAGCCGACTACGTCGTGGTCGGATCCGGCAGCTCCGGCAGCGCGGTCGCCGGACGCCTGGCGCAGGCCGGACACAGCGTGATCCTGCTCGAGGCGGGCAAGACCGACGAGAAGTTCCTCGTCAAGAAGCCCGGGATGATCGGACCGATGCACGCGGTCCCCGAGATCAAGAAGACCGTCGACTGGGGCTACTACTCGGTCCCGCAGAAGCACATCCTCGACCGCAAGATGCCGGTACCGCGCGGCAAGGTCGTCGGTGGCTCCAGCTCGATCAACGGCATGGTCTACGTGCGCGGCAACCGCGCCAACTTCGACTCGTGGGCGGCCGAGGGCAACACCGGCTGGGACGCCGACTCGGTCAACGCGGCGTACAAGCGGATGGAGGACTTCGAGGACGGCGAGAACGCCTGGCGCGGGGCGGGCGGCCCGATCCGCATCACTCGCAACAAGGCGCCCCAGGAGGGCACGCTCCAGTTCATCCAGGCCACCTCCGACGTGCTCGGCGTGAAGGTCCTCGACGACTACAACGGTGAGTCGCAGGAGGGCATCTCGCGGATGCAGCAGAACGCTGCCGACGGGCTGCGCTACAGCGCGTCACGCGGCTACGTGCACAACCTCGCGCCCGACAAGCTCGAGCTGCAGAGCGAGGTGCTGGTCACCAAGGTCGTCATCGACGGTGGCCGCGCGACCGGTGTCGAGGTCGTCGACAAGGACGGCGGCCGGCGCACGATCCGGGCGGGCAAGGAGGTCATCCTCTCGGCCGGCTTCGTCGGCTCGGCGCAGATCCTCATGCTGTCCGGCGTCGGGCACGCGCAGCACCTGCGCGACCACGGCATCGAGGTCGTCTCCGACCTGCCGGTCGGCGACAACCTGCACGACCACATGTTCCACGCGATGACCTACCACGCGACCTCGGCGAGGATGAAGGGCAACGCCTGGTTCTTCGCCAAGGGCGTCGCCAAGGAGGTCGCTCGACCCGGTACGACGTTCCTCGCGAACTCAGTCTTCGAGTCGGTGGGCTTCGTGCGGACGTCGCAGGCCACCGACGTACCGGACCTGCAGCTGCACCTGCTGCCGTGGGCCTACGTCTCGCCCAACCAGGACGAGCCGATCCGCCACAAGGTCGACCCGCGTACGTCGCTGACGGTGCTCGTCACGCTGATCTACCCCAAGAGCCGCGGCACGCTGCGACTGGCGTCGACCGACCCGACGGCGGCACCGCTGATCGACTTCCAGTACCTCGCCGACCGTGCCGACCTCGAGGTGCTCGCCGAGGGCTCGGAGATGGTCCGCGAGATCATGGCCGGCGCAGCGTTCGGCGGATCGATCAAGGAGGAGATCCACCCGGGTGTCTCTCTCAAGGGCACCGAGCTCCGCGACGCGATCCTCAACCGGGCCACGTCCGTCTACCACGGTGTCGGCACCTGCCGGATGGGCGTCGACGAGCTCTCAGTGGTCTCGCCCGACCTCAAGGTGCGTGGCGTCGAGGGCCTGCGGGTCGCCGACGCCTCGATCATGCCGTCCATCACCGGCGGCAACACCAACGCCCCCGCGATCATGATCGGCGAGAAGGCCGCGGAGATCATCCTCGGTCGCTGAGGTTTCGACAGGCTCAACCACCGGTGGTTGCCCTTCGACAGGCTCAGGGACCGGCTGTCGAAGCCTTTACGCGACGAGCAGCGAACGCTTCGACAGCCCCATCCAGTACCCGTCGATCACCTGGTCGCCGGGGTCCTCGGAGTCCGTCGCCGCGCCCAGCGTGACGAACAGCGGCGTGTAGTGCTCGACGGTCGGGTGCGCGTACGGCATGCCCGGCGCGTTCGTCTTGAACGACGCCAGCTCGGCGACATCGCCTCGGGAGAGTGCCTCGGCCGCCCAGTGGTCGAAGTCCTTCGACCAGCCCGGCGCCGCGGCGTCGATGCGGAAGTCGCGGAGGAACGGGAGTCCGTGGGTGATGAAGCCGGAGCCGATGATGAGGACGCCCTCGTCACGCAGCTCGCGCAGCCGCCCGCCCAGAGTGAGCAGCTCGTAGGGGTCCTGCGTCGGCAGCGACATCTGCAGCACAGGGATGTCGGCTTCGGGATACATGATCGTCAGCGGCACCCAGGCGCCGTGGTCGAGGCCGCGGGAAGCGTGTTGATGGACCGGCGAGGTGTCCGGCATCATCGCCGCGACCCGCTGGGCCAGAGCGCTCGCATCCGGAGTGTCGTAGCGCATCCGGTAGTACTTCGCGTCGAAGCCGCCGAAGTCGTAGACCAGCTCGGTGCCCGGACCACTCGCACTCAGGGCGAGGGGGGCCGACTCCCAGTGCGCGCTGACGATGAGGATCGCCTTCGGCCGCGGCAGGGCGCCGGCGAGCGTGCGCAGCTCACCGGACCACACCGGGTCGTCGAGCAGCGGCGGCGCGCCGTGGCCGATGTAGAGAGCGGGCATCCGGTCTGTCATGGACGTCATGGTAGTTCAACTTTTAACTACCGTCGACTATTCCGGAAGGCCTACGGCAGCGCCCACTCCACCGGTACGCCGCCCTGCTCCTCGAGCAGCCGGTTCACCCGGCTGAACGGCCGCGAGCCGAAGAAGCCACGGTGGGCCGACAGCGGGCTGGGGTGCGCCGACTCGACCCACGGCACCGGGCCGAGCATGCCCTTCAGCGTCTGCGCGTCACGGCCCCAGAGGATCGCCGCGAGCGGACCGCCGCGCTTCGCGAGCGCGTGGATGGCGCACTCGGTGACCGCCTCCCAGCCCTTGCCGCGGTGCGAGTTGGCGCGTCCGGGCCCGACCGTCAGCGACCGGTTGAGCAGCAGCACCCCGGCGTCCGCCCACGGTGTCAGGTCACCGCACGACGGCACCGGTACGCCGAGGTCGTCGACCAGCTCCTTGAAGATGTTGACCAGGCTCGGCGGCAGCGGGCGGACGTCCGGCGCCACCGAGAAGCTCAGCCCGACGGGGTGCCCGGGCGTCGGGTAGGGATCCTGGCCGACGACGAGCACCTTCACGTCGACGAGGGGCCGCTGGAAGGCGCGCAGCACGTGGTCGCCGCGGGGCAGGTAACCACGGCCGGCAGCGATCTCCTCGCGGAGGAACGCGCCCATCCGGGCGATGTCGGCGTCGACCGGGTCCAGGGCCGTCGCCCAGTCGGGGGCGACCAGGCCCTTCTCCACGAGTCCGGACAGCGCGCTCACGCAGCAGAGTCTCGCAAACGCCTCAGTCGAAGTCGGGGAGCACCTGGTCGAGCACGAGCGCGCCGCGGAAGGCGTCGGGGCTCTCCGCGAGCCGGTCGAACGCCGTGCGGATGGTCCAACGGTCCGGCCGCAGGTCGGGGTCGTCGAGCTCGTGCCAGCCGATCGGCATGCTGACCGGCGCGCCGGCCGCGGGTCGGGTGGAGTACGGCGAGACGAGCGTCTTGTTGATCGCGTTCTGGGTGTAGTCGAGGCGGGCACGACCCTTGCGGTCCCGCTTCTGCCACTTCCAGCTGACCAGGTCCGGCACCAGCCGGCCGATCGTCTTCGAGACCCGCTCGACCCACGCCCGGGTCTCGTCGAACGTCGGGCCCGGGGCGATCGGCACCCAGACCTGCAGGCCACGCCGGCCGGTCACCTTGACCTGGCTGCGCACCTCGAGGCGCTCGAACGCCGTGCGGTGCAACCGGGCCAGGGTGAGGACCTCCTCCCAGCTGGTGCGCTCGCCCGGGTCGATGTCGAAGAGCGCGTACGTCGGACACTCCGGCGCCTCGGTCCGCGAGGTCCACGGATGCCACTCCAGGGCGCCGAAGTTCGCGGCCCAGACGAGGGCCGCCGGCTCGTCGGCGACGAGGTAGGTCCGGGTCTCGCCCGGGTCGGCCAGCGGGTTGTCCCACCGAGGCAGCCAGTCGGGTGCGTGGTCGGGCACCTCCTTGTGCCAGAACCCCTTGGCGTCGGCACCGTCGGGATAGCGGTGCAGGTTGAGCGCTCGCCCGGCGAGGTAGGGGACCACGATCGGCGCGATGCGGGCGGCGTACCGGAGGAACTCGCGCTTGGTCACCGGCTCCTCGCCCTCCCGGGCCGGGAACAGCACCTTGTCGAGGTTGGTTACGACGAGCTCGCGGCCGTGGACGTCCCAGCTGCCGCCGGCGGCGGGGAGCTCGTCGAGGGCGAGCAGTGCGTCGTCGTGCTCGGCGAGAGGCTGGTCGCCGGCAACGTCCTCGGCGGCATCGGCCGCCGCGCGGTCGGAGTGCCAGCGCCGGTCGGCGTCGGCCTTGACCTCGTCGTTGGTCCGGCCGGTCACCACCGACCGCGGGTGCTCCTCCGGCTCCCAGCCGGCGACCGCAGCATCGTCGTCCTTGTGCAGGAGCAGCCAGGACGCGCCGACGTCATCTGCTTGCCCTTCTCCGTCGCCGCGCGGCCGTTGCTCCTTCTCACCCGGCTTGGCATCCGTGCGCACCAGGACGAGACGACCGCGGAGCTTCTCGCCGTGCACGTCGGCGTGCAGCTCGCCGTCGGCCACGGCCTGTGCCGGGTCGTCGGTCTTGTACGGCTCCCAGGTGCCGCGGTCCCAGACGATCACGTCGCCGCCGCCGTACTCGCCGCTGGGGATCACGCCCTCGAAGTCGGCGTACTCGAGCGGGTGGTCCTCGACGTGCACCGCCAGCCGTCGCGCGGACGGGTCGAGGGTCGGGCCCTTCGGCACCGCCCACGACACGAGCACGCCGTCGATCTCGAAGCGCAGGTCGTAGTGCAGCGCACGGGCGCGGTGGCGCTGGACCACGAACCGGCGCGGACCTCCTTCGCCGGCAGGTGCGCCGTCGCCGGACGGCTCAGAGGTCGCCGAGAAGTCGCGCATCCTCCGGTACGACGCCAGCCGCTCGTTGCCCGGCGCGGACGCCGTCTTCTGGGCCCGCTTCTGGACCCCCTTCTGGGCGCCCTTGCGTGCCGGCTTCCGCTGCGGGCTCATGCTCCGCGCCGTACCCGGCCCGGCGGCCGGCATCCGCAGTGGCCCGCCATCGCGTCAGTGGCTCTTCAGCAGCTCGACGATCTTGTCCGCGACCGCCTTCTCGTACGCCGGGAAGGGGTGGACGCCGGCCGCCTTGCCGGGGACCGGCAGGTAGCCGTTGATCCACGGATCGGCGGAGCAGATGTCGTGGCCCTCCGACGCGGTGTACATGTCGACGTACAGCGCTCCCGCCTCCTGGGCAACGGCACTCCACTGCTCGTTGACGAACGCCATCGCCTCGCGCAGCCGCGTCAGCTGTGCGTCCGGGACCGGCAGCAGGTCACTGGACCGGCCGACCGTCCCGCAGCCGCCCTGGTCGGGGACCACGCGCGGGTAGCCGACGACGACGATGCGCGCCTTGGGCGCCTTCTTGGCGATCACTTGCAGCGCCAGCTTCAGGTCGGCCGCCGCGCCCTTGATCTGCGTCTCGATGGCGCTCTCGGGCTGCTGCAGGTAGTTCTGGCAGGTCTGGTTCGGCTCGGAGGCGCTCGGGGTGACGCAGATCAGCAGGAGGCCGGTGGCGATCGCCCGGTCGTTGAGCCCCATGCCGATGGTGACCAGCTTGGTGTTCGGGCCGACGGCGTTCAGCTGCGGCTCGTTGATGCTGACGGGCAGGCCGGTCCTCGGATCCTTGAACGACTGCGACTGCGTGAGGTTGAGGACCCGCGCCCCGGCACAGGACCGATCGGCGAAGTCCTTGATCTTCAACGCCTTGTCGACCAGCGACGGGTAGTTGATCTCCGACCGTCGGCACGAGACATCCGCGATCGGCTCCATCTCCGGACCGGCCGTGTAGGAGTCGCCGAGCGCGACGTACTCCGCACCCTTGCCGACGTCCTTGTCGTGGTTCCCACCGCACGCCGACGCGACCAGCGCCAGCGCCGCGAGCACGACGACCGGGCGCAGGCGCCGTCCGGGTCTCCGCCGAGCCGCCATCAGTGGTTCTTGACCAGTGCCACGAGGGCATCGGCGACCGCGCGCTGCTCTGCCGCGACGGGGTGGTACGTCGTGGGCTGGCCCTTCTTGCCCTTGTCGGCCTCGACCCAGGGCTCCCCGGAGCAGAGCTCGTGGCCGGTCGAGAGACGGGCCACGTCGAGGTAGCCCGCGCCGGTCTCGCGGGCGGTGAACCGGAGCTCGCGGTTGATCTCGTCCAGCACCTGGCTGGCCGCGTCCAGAGAAGGCTGCTCGAGGTCGGGTAGCGCGTCGCAGCTGCCGGCGTCCGGCGTGATCGTCGGGTAGCCGACCAGCACGACGTAGGAGTCCGGCGCCTTGTCCTGGATCGCGCGCACCGCCGAGGCCAGCGAGTCGGACATCGCGCTGACGTCGGAGAGGATCGTCTGGGGCGGGATCTTGGCCCCGCACGGAGCGGCGAGGCAGATCTGGAAGACGTGCTGCAACAGGTCGCGGTCCTCCAGGCCGATCCCCAACGTGACCAGGTCGGTGCCCTTGGTGACCGCGTCGAGCTGCGGCGGCACGGACTTGTCCTTCGCGAGGTCGGTCTTCGTGGTGAGCGATGCCGTCGTCGCGCCGGGGCAGGAGACGTCGTGGAGGGTCTTGATGTGCAAGTCCTGCGCGGCCAGGCTCGGGAAGTTCTTGTCCGAGCGCGCACAGCCGTCGTCGCCTGGAGTCGCGTCGGCGCCGGCGGCCGAGGTGAAGTCGTCACCGAGCGCGACATAGCTGCTGACCACGTCGTCCGGCGGTGACGCCGGCGCGGAGCTGAACCCGCCGCCGCAGCCCGCCACCAGGCCGGCCACGGCGAGGACGACCACAGCGCCGGCGGCGCGGCGCACCGAGCGGGTCACCGCTTCGGGGCGAGGCCGCGAGAGGCGCCCGAGCCGAAGCGTCGCTCCGGGTTGGAGCCGATCGAGCCGCGTTCGGGTGCCACCGCGGCCTTGGTCTGACTGGTCGGGGAGGACTGCTGGTTCGATGGGCCTGCCGCCTTCTTGGTAGTGCCGGTGCTCGCCTTCGCGACCCTCGGACGAGCCGCCTTGGTGGTCTTGCGTGGCGTCGTCGTGCGCGCCGTGGTCTTCTTGGCCGTCCGCGCGCGCCTGGGCTTGGCCCCGGCGGAGGCGTCGCGGTCGTCGGGGGTGGAGTGCCGCGCGATCCACTCGTCCATCACCACCCACGTCGTACGCCGAGCCGCCCGGCCGGTCAGCATGCCGAGGTGTCCGCCGGGCACGATCTCGAACCGGACCTCGCGCGAGTTGGGCAGCAGAGGCAACAGCGCCTTGACGGCCGGGATCGGCGCGATGCCGTCGGTGTTGCCGGCGAAGACGAGCACCGGGACCTTGATCGCCGCGAGGTCGATCTCGTGACCGCTGAGGTCCACCTTGCCGGTGCGCAGCTGGTTGTGCTTGAGCATGCGGTGGTAGAGCTGCCCGAACGTCCGCCCCGGGTAGGCGATCATGTTGGCGGTGAAGCGGTCGACGGCCTCGATCTGCGCGAGCCACTCGGCGTCGTCGAGGTGCTGTGCGATCGCCAGCGGCTTGGTGAGCACCTTGGTGCCGCTGCTGAGCTGGAACGCGCGGCGCACCAACGGCTTGGGGGCACCACCGAGCATCCGGTAGAGCCGGGTCACGATGCCGCCGTCGGTGATCCGCAGGATCGGCCGCAACGGCGCGACCAGCGGCACCTCGCGGACGTCGAAGGGTGAGCCGACCACGGTGAGCGATGCGATCGGGAGCTTGGGGTTGTCGGCCGCGACGAGCGTCGCGAAGATGCCACCGAGCGACCAGCCGATGACGTGCACGGGACGTCCGCCGGCGTGCTCGCTGACCGCCCGGATCGCCTCGGGGACGACCTCTTCGACCCAGTGCTCCATCCCGAGGTTGCGGTCCCTGAAGGAGATCTCGCCGTACTCGACGAGGTAGGTGGGCCGGCCCTCCCTGAGGAAGTGCTCGACCAGTGAGCAGTCGCGGCGCAGGTCGTAGCAGGTGGCCGGTGCAGCGAGCGGCGTGACGAGCAGCACGGGATCGCCGGTGGCACGCACCTGCTTCTGCGGACGGTAGTGGTAGACCTCGCGCAACGGCCCGTCGTCGATGAGCGTCCGGGGCATGGGGCGGAGATCGGCCAGCCCGCCGTACAGCACCTTGTGTGCGACGTTGCTGGCAGCGGAGGCGACCTGGTCCGGCTTGGGGATCAGATCCATGCCCCGAAAACTACCAATGAGGACCGAACGTTACGGCCGGTCCGCCAGACTCGCCGCTCCGCGCGGACGGCGTGACCATGGACACCTCGCCAGCCTGCCGGTAGGCATGGCCCATGAACCAGACGCAGAAGGTCGCCCTCGTCACCGGCGGGTCCTCCGGGATCGGGGAGTGCACCGTGCGCGAGCTCCTCGGCGCCGGCTTCACCGTCTACACCGCCGCGCGTCGCGTGGAGCGGATGCAGCCACTCGCCGAGCTGGGGGCGCACGTCTTCGCGATGGACGTCACCGACGACGCGTCGATGGTGGCGGGGATGGAGAGGATCATCGCCGAGCAGGGCCGGATCGACGTGCTCGTGAACAACGCCGGCTACGGCTCCTACGGCGCGGTCGAGGACGTGCCGATCGACGAGGCGCGGCGGCAGTTCGAGGTCAACGTGTTCGGGCTGGCGCGGCTCACCCAGCTGGTCACCCCGCACATGCGTGCGCAGGGCTCGGGCCGGATCATCAACATCAGCTCGATCGGCGGCAAGTTCTACGAGCCGTTCGGCGCCTGGTACCACGCTGCGAAGTTCGCCGTGGAGGGCTTCAGTGACTCGCTGCGGCTGGAGCTCAAGCCGTTCGGCGTCGACGTGGTGATCATCGAGCCGGGTCCGATCATCACCGAGTGGAACGAGATCGCCCGCGACTCGCTGCTCGAGCGGTCCGGCAGCACCGACTACGCGAAGTACGCCCGCCGGGCGCACAAGGTGCTCACCGAGTTCGACAAGCCCGGCCGCGCCTCGAAGCCCGAGGCGGTCGCGCGCAAGATCGTCAAGGCCGCCACGACCAGGCACCCGGCGCCGCGCTACCCCGTCGGACGTGGCGCGCGGGTGATCACCGGCAGTCGCGACCACCTGCCCGACCGGCTCTTCGACCAGGTCGTCAGCCGGATGTACGGCGCCCGCTGACCGGGCGGTCGACGGCCGCCTCGAGTGCCTCGAGCTCCTCGCCGGCGTACACGGCGATCTTCTGCAGTGAAGGGATCGAGTCGCGGCAGCCGGTGAAGCCGATGTTGAACTGGCCGGCGTAGGAGACGGCGGTGATGTTCAGTGCCTGGCCGTTGAACAGCAACGAGACGGGGTAGAGCTCCTCGAGCGGACTGCCGTCGAGGTAACGCGTCTCGGCCGGACCCGGGACGTTGGAGATCACCACGTTCGACGCCGGCCTGCCGCGGCCGCCGACGCCGAGGATCGCCTGACCGAGGAACGGGCCCATCAGCACGGTGGTGTAGGCGTCCATCGCGAGGCCGCCGACCTGGGGCAGCCGCTGCTTGCCGAGTCGCGTGGACTCCTGGATCGCGTGGAGACGCTCGACCGGGTCGGCGACGTCGGTGCCGAGCGTCGAGTAGAGGAACGTGATCGCGTTGCCGACGCCTGCGCCCTCACCGGCCCGAACCGAGACCGGCACGTTGGCGATCAGCGGCTCTCGGGGTCGCGCGTCCATCTCGATCAGGTAGCAACGCAGGGCGCCGCCGCAGATGGTGAGGAAGACGTCGTTGAGGCTGCCGCCGGTGGCGTCACCGACGGCCTTGAGCCGGTCGATCTCGTAGTGCTGCGTCGCGAACCGGCGCGGGGTGTGGATCCGGCCGTTGAAGAGGGTCTTGGGCGCACGGAACGGCACCGCGCGACCTGCGTCCGCGCGGCCGAGCACGCTCTCGGTGTAGGTGCGGCCGAGCGAGGACGCGACCTCCCTGCTGTCGTGCGCGATCGACGAGAGGGAAGGACCGTGCTCCCGGTGCTTCTCCGGTACGCCGGCGGGGGCGACCGGAAGGCCGGACTGGTCGGGGCCCCGGGTGCCGACGGCCCACGGCGGCAGCATCTCGCGCGCGTCGGGATCGACGCTCAGGATGCGCTTGAGCATCCGCACGCCGCCGACCCCGTCGATCTGCGAGTGGTGCACCTTCATGTACATCGACCACTGCCCGCCCTCGAGGCCCTCGATCAGGTGCAGCTCCCACAGCGGGTAGCGGCGGTCCATCTTGGCCGAGTGCAGGCGCGACACCAGCACGCCGAGCTCGCGCTGCGACCCCGGTCGGGGCAGCGCGGAGTGCCGGAAGTGGTAGTCGAGGTCGATCTGCTCGTCGTCCAGCTCCTGCCAGCTGGGGACCGGGGCCGCCCGGAACAGGTAGTTGAACGGCGGGTGGAACTCGCGCACCTCGCGCCACCGGGCGTACAGGTCGCCGACGAAGTCGGGCCGGTCCTCGGGCACGGAGAAGGTGGCCAGCATCGCCACCTGCATCGGCGTCCGGTGCGACTCGGCGTACAACCAGGCGGAGTCGTTGATCTTCAGAAGTTTGCGCCCCACGTCCGCACCCTAGGGGTGAAGCGGCGCCGTGCACAGACCTGTCGGAGGTCCGGTCTACGGTCGCGCCATGTTCATGCTGCACGGCCGGCTCGCTGCGAGGACCGGCCACCGTGACGATCTCCTGGCGATCCTGTCCGAGGTGGGCGCCGGCGACGCCATGCCCGGGTGCCGGCTCTACCTCGTCGCGGTCGACCCGACCGACCCCGACGGGGTCTGGGTCACCGAGGTGTGGGAGTCCGAGGAGGCCCATCGCGCCTCCCTCGAGCTCGACGCGGTCAAGGCGCAGATCGCGCGGGCGACGCCGGTGCTCGACCCGGCCGGCTTCCGGCGTCAGCAGCTCGACGCACGTGCCGGCATCCCGGGCTGAGCTCGGTCGTCAGCTCTTCTTCGCCGGGCGCAGCTGCTTGTCGTGGGCCGGTCGCGGCCGGGTCAGCTCGGAGAGGAACGCCGACGCCCAGTGGGAGACGTCGTTGTCGGCGACGGTCTTGCGCATGGCGCGCATCCGCCGGCTGAGGTCCTTCGGGTCGGCCTGGTACGCCGCCAGCATCTGGGCCTTCATGCCGTTGATGTCGTAGGGGTTGACCTGGAACGCCTGGCGCAGCTCCTCGGCAGCGCCCGCGAACTCCGAGAGCACGAGCGCCCCGTCGTCCTCGAGCCGGCAGGCGACGTACTCCTTGGCGACGAGGTTCATGCCGTCGCGGAAGGGGGTCACGACCATGATGTCCGAGGCGACGTACAGCGCGGCCATCTCCGACTGCGGGAACGAGGCGTTGAGGTAGGAGATCGCCGGCCGGCCGATCCGGCCCAGGTCGCCGTTGATGTGGCCGACGAGCCGGTCGATCTCGTCGCGGAGCATGCGGTACTGGTCGACGCGCTCGCGTGACGGGCTGGCCACCTGCACGAACGTCGCGTCCTCGACGGTGAAGTGGCCGTCGTGGATGAGCTCGCTGAAGGCGCGCAGGCGGGCGTAGATGCCCTTGGTGTAGTCGAGCCGGTCGATGCCGAGGAAGACCTTCTTCGGGTTGCCGAGGTCATCACGGATCTGCTTGGCACGTGCCTGGACGCTGTCGGAGGCGGCGAGCTCCTCGAGCGTCGCGGTGTCGATCGAGATCGGGAAGGCCTTGGCCGTGACGAGCCGCCCGTCGGGCAGGTAGACCGTGTCGCGGTGGGTCTTGTGGCCGACCCGCTGCCGCACCAGCCGGATGAAGTTCTGGGCCGCACCAGAGAGCTGGAAGCCGACGAGGTCGGCGCCGAGCAGGCCCTCGAGGATCTCGCGACGCCACGGCAGCTGGGAGAACAGCTCAGCCGGCGGGAAGGGGATGTGCAGGAAGAACCCGATCCGCAGGTCGCTGCGCAGCTCGCGCAGCAGGCTCGGCACCAGCTGGAGCTGGTAGTCCTGCACCCACACCGTCGCGCCCTTCGCGGCGACCTCGGCGGCGGCCTCGGCGAACCGGCGGTTGACCGCGACGTACGCGTCCCACCACTCGCGGTGGAACTCCGGCTTGGCGACGAGGTCGTGGTAGAGCGGCCACAGGGTGGCGTTGGAGAAGCCCTCGTAGTACTCCTCGTACTCCTGCTGCGAGATCGCGATCGGGACGAGCGTGATGCCGTCGTGCTCGAAGACATCGAGGTCCTCGACCACGTCGCCGGGCCAGCCGATCCAGGCGCCCTCGTTGGCCGCCATCACCGGCGCCAGTGCGCTGACCAGCCCGCCGGGAGAGCGCCGCCAGGTCGAGGAGCCGTCGGCGTGCACCACGCGGTCGACCGGCAGGCGGTTGGCGACGATGACGAGGTCGGCGCGCACGCTCCCCGAGCGTCGACGTGCTGTCTTCCTCACCGCCCGGGCCACGATCCCCACCCTAGGGCTCTCTGGAGTGCTCGAGAGACGCCGGGACGCGCCCGGCGGTTCAAATGACATCGATGTTGTTCGTCGCCTAGGATGAGCACTGCCCTGCTGTACCCAGCCCGAGGAGTCGACGACCATGGTCGCCAGTCACGCACTCAACTCCGCGCAGCCCGACGAGTCGGGCCGCCTGTCGGAGCGTGACCGCAGCATCCTCGACTTCGAGCGCCAGTGGTGGAAGTACGCCGGCGCGAAGGAGAGTGCGGTCCGGGAGAAGTTCGACATGAGCTCGACCCGCTACTACCAGGTCCTCAACGCCCTCATCGACCGGCCCGAGGCCCTCGAGCACGACCCGCTCCTGGTCCGCCGGCTGCGCCGCCTGCGGGCTTCCCGACAGCGGCAGCGCTCGGCCCGTCGCCTCGGTTTCGAGCTCTGAGCCTGGCCATGTCGCCGCGCGAGCAGCGCCCTTCAGGGCCCCGTCGAGACGAGCGGGGCCTGGTGCTCCCGACGCGGCTGATGGTCTTCAGCATCTCGCTGGTGGCTCTTGCCGGGCTGGCGTTCATCGCCACGCAGTCCGGCGACGAGACGCCGGACAAGGCCGCCCCCGCCGCGCACACGACGTTGACGCCGCCCTCCATCAAGGACTCCGAGCCGACGCCCTCGGCGACACCCACGAAGACCCCTCCGGTCGTCCGCCGCGACAAGGTGCTCGTCGCGATCTTCAACAACTCCAACGTCAAGGGCCTCGCCGGCAAGACCGGCACCCGGGCGGAGCGTGCCGGTTGGTCCGTGGTCGGCACCGACAACTGGTACGGCACGATCGACACCAGCACGGTCTACTACGGACCCAAGCTCAAGGCGGCCGCGTCGCTGCTCGCGCAGGATCTCGGCATCACGCGGGTCAAGGCGGCGATCGCCCCGATGCGACCCGATCGGCTGACGGTGATCCTGACCGGCGACTACCACTGAGTCCGCTCGGCACGGGTGCCTCTGGTTGAGTGGCCCCATGGAGTTCCACTCCGCGGTCGGTGACCAGCAGTACGCCGGCCTCGTCCGCTCCGGCGAAGGCCTTCTCGTCGCGCTCGACTTCGACGGCACCCTCTCGCCGATCGTCGAGGACCCCGAGAGTGCCCTGATCCACCCGGACGCGCCGAAGGTGCTGGTCGACCTCGCCGAGCAGGTCCGGGCGATCGCCGTGCTGACCGGACGCCCGGCCCGCCAGGTGCTCGCGCTCGGCGGCCTCGACGAGGTGGGCGACGCCATCGGTGAGGCCGGCCGTGAGCTGGTGATCCTCGGTCAGTACGGCAACGAGCGCTGGTCCTCGCACGCGCGCCGGATCGTCTCGCCCAAGCCACCGGCCGGGCTGGCCAGCCTGATCGGCGACCTGCCGAGGCTGCTGCGGATGGCGCAGGCCTCGGACGCGTGGATCGAGGAGAAGGGCCTGGCCGTCGCCGTCCACACGCGCCGTCTGGCCGACGCGCGCGCCGCCTTCGACCGGCTGCTGCCCGTGCTCACCGAGGCGGCCCGCTCGCGCAACCTCGCGGTCGAGCCCGGCCGACTGGTCATCGAGATCCGGGCCGGCGGCATGGACAAGGGCCGGGCGATGCACCACCTGGTCGAGGAGTACGACGCGCGCGCCGTGGTGTTCGTCGGCGACGACCTGGGCGACGTACCGGCGTTCGAGGCGGTTGCCGAGCTGCGCGGCCGCGGCCTGCCGGCGCTCCTGGTCTGCTCGGGCTCCGACGAGGAGTCGGTGCTCCGCGACCGCGCGGACGTGGTCGTCGAGGGTCCCGAGGGCGTGATGGAGCTGCTTCGCGAGCTCACGACCGACCTGGCGTCCGCCCGCAGCTGAGCCGCCTCCGACCGCCCGAAACCCGAGACGAGACCGTCTCGAATGGCGGAATCGATGTGCACATGTTGAGACGGCTCTCTACTGTGGAGCACAGCTCATCGAGAGGGACTGAGGGAAACGGCCCGTTGAAGTCCCGGCAACCGCCACGCGAGCCTCCGATCATCGTCTGATCCGGATCCGCGGGGTGTGGTGCCAAATCCGTCCCGCGCCGAGAGTCGGCCCCCGGGGAAGATGAGAAGGAGGCCCTCCTTGAGCACTGGAACATCGACAGCGGGCACTGATGCCGCAGTCCGCCAGACCACCACCGGCACGGTGCTGCGCGAAGGCGCCTTCGGCAACGCGACCGGACTGGTGTGCCGCGAGTGCGGCGCCACCCAGGAGCTCGGACCGCACTACGCGTGCCTCGAGTGCTTCGGTCCCCTCGAGATCGCCTACGACTTTCCCGAGATCAGTCGCGAGCAGATCGCGGCGGGTCCCCCCAACATCTGGCGCTACAAGGCACTGCTGCCGGTGCCCGACGACATCGAGAGCTCGCCGAACACCGAGCCGGGCTTCACCCGACTGCTCCCGGCGCACAACCTCGGCCGCGAGCTCGGCATCGCGAACCTCTGGGTCAAGGACGACTCGACCAACCCCACCAACTCCTTCAAGGACCGCGTGGTCGCGTGCGCCCTGAGCGCGGCGGTCGAGTTCGGCTCGAAGGTGTTTGCGTGTCCGTCGACCGGCAACCTGGCCAACGCGGTCGCCGCGGCCGGCGCCCGCGCCGGGATCAAGACGGTGGTCTTCATCCCCAGCAACCTCGAGCACCCCAAGCAGGTCAACTCGGCGATCTTCACCGACTCCCTGGTCGCGGTCGAGGGCAACTACGACGACGTCAACCGGCTCGCCTCGGAGATCGCGGGCGAGGAGGACGGCTGGGCGTTCGTCAACGTCAACGTCCGCCCGTTCTACGCCGAGGGATCCAAGACGCTCGGCTACGAGATCGCCGAGCAGCTCGGCTGGCGCCTGCCCGACCAGATCGTGATCCCGGTGGCGTCCGGCTCCCAGCTGACCAAGGTCGACAAGGCGTTCCAGGAGCTGATCAAGCTCGGGCTCGTCGAGGACAAGCCCTACAAGGTCTTCGGTGCCCAGGCAGAGGGCTGTGGTCCGGTCGCGACCGCGTTCAAGGCGGGTGTCGACGCGATCCGCCCGGTCAAGCCGGACACGATCGCCAAGTCGCTGGCGATCGGCAACCCTGCCGACGGCATCTACGTCCTCGACATCGCCCGGCGCACCGGCGGTGCGGTCGAGGAGGTCAGCGACGACGAGGTGCGCGCGGGCATCGTCCTCCTGGCCCGGACGGAGGGCATCTTCACCGAGACCGCTGGCGGCACGACAGTGGCCGTCCTCAAGAAGCTGGTGGAGACCGGCCAGCTCGACCCGGATCTCGAGACCGTCGTCATCAACACCGGCCACGGCCTGAAGACACTCGACGCCGTCGCCGGCCAGGTCGGCCCCGCGGCGACCATCGCTCCGACGTACGACGCGTTCGTCGCCTCCGGCGTCTGATCGCCGGCCTCGACCAACCACTGAAACCACCCCGACCAGACCCAGGAGCAGCACGTGAGCGTGTCCGTCCGCATCCCGACCATCCTGCGCACCTACACCGGCGGTGAGTCCGAGGTGACTGCCGAGGGCGCCACCCTGGCGGACGTGCTCGGCGACCTCGAGGCGCGCTACACCGGCATCCGCGCGCGCATCCTCGACGACGCCGGCGAGATCCGCCGGTTCGTCAACGTGTACGTCGGCAACGACGACGTGCGCTTCCTGGACGGCCTGGCGACCGCGACACCCGACGGCGCACAGCTGTCGATCATCCCCGCGGTTGCCGGCGGCTGACCCGGAGACGACGCAACGACACAGGTGCCCCCGGAGCATGGCTCCGGGGGCTCCCGTCGTTCGTGCGGTGAGGTCCGTCAGCAGACGGCCGTCAGCTGGAACGGCTGGTCGGCGAGCGTCGCGCTCCCGGCCGTGCGCGTGTAGACGTGCACGTTGTCGGTCAGCAGGAACTGAGCGGTCACGTCCGCCTCGCCGTGCACCTCGACCGCGGAGGTCGAGTCGCCCACGGTCGCGGTGACGGCACAGGTCGCGACCGGCCGGTTGAAGTCGGCGCGATACTCGCCCGTGCCGGTCTTCGTCACCGTGATGCCGCCGCTGCTGGCGTTCACCGTGCCGTCGGCCTTCACGGTCACGAAGAACGCGCCCACGTCCTGGTGGCTCAGCGAGCCGTCGGCGATGTCCGCGCCGCTCAGCGAGCCGTCGGCGATGTCGGCGCCGCCGAGCGACCCGTCGGCGACGTCAGCGCCGCCGAGCGACCCGTCGGCCACATCGGTGCCCTTCAGGTTGTTGTCCTTCACGTCGATGCTCTTGACGGTGTTGTTCTTGATCTTCGCGCTGGTGATCAGCCCGCCGGCGACGGCGGTGCCGGTGCCGAACAGCGCGATCACCGTGGCGCCTGCGACGACGGTGCTGAAGGCCTTGCCGGCCCGGTTGAGCTTGAACATCTCGACTCCTCTGTGTCATCCGCCAGCGGACCGGGTGGTCTGCTGCAACGGTCGGTTCACAGGTGGGAGCGAGCTGAGTGCGAGTTCCTTACAACTTTCCGGGAGGGGAATTTCGGGGCGACGCCTGACAGGGTTTCGACAGGCTCAACCACCGGTGGTTGAGCCTGTCGAAACCCGCCCGGGCAAGAGCGTCCGTCAGTGGGACGAGTGGCCGTGTGCCTTGGAGCCGGCCTTGCCGGGGGCGAACGGGCCGGTGCCGGCGGCGAGGTGCTTGGCCAGACCCGGCGCCATCGGCTTGTCCCCGCAGGCGTTCTTCGGTGGCCCGGTGTGCTCACCGGTCTTCGGTCCGCTGGCGGCGTCCGCGACGCAGTGCGCCCAGGCCTTCATGGCATCGGCGTGCGCC
>Ga0136846_1219664_pt1 | contig 17615 bp, 18 predicted proteins | sample HopSoiMetagenom2_FD_96841 | JGI IMG/M metagenome (GOLD analysis project Ga0136846, IMG submission 96841) | Grasslands soil microbial communities from Hopland, California, USA - 2 Assembly 2016 (version 4) | ecosystem: Environmental > Terrestrial > Soil > Grasslands | place: USA: Hopland...
CCATCTCCGTTCCTCTGGCGCGCGCTGAAACCGACTTTGTCCAGCACATAATTGCGGCGCGCCGTCACGAGAACCGGATCGAGCTGGTTGACCACCGGGCCCAGCGTCACGCGCATCTCGACCGGCTGGCGCGAAGTAACATTGACCGCGGTGCGAGTGGGCTCGAAGCCTACATGGCGGATGATCAGCAGCTGTGTCCCGACGCGCACGCCATCGAGAGTGAAGTTGCCGTCCTTGTCCGTGAGAACTGCCCCTCCCCACATCGGCACTTCAACGCGCGCATCCTGCACCGGGCGGTCGTCGGACGAAAGAACTTTGCCGCGAATGATCCCGGTGACCGGTGCCGCTACGCTCATCGAAGGCACGGTGAGATTCTCGAAAGTCAGCGGAGTACCACGAGTACTGACCGCGACTTCGCCGGTGGAGACACCGCCATACGTAGCCTGCACCGTCGCATCAAGATCTTCGCTTAATCCACAAAACCTGAAAAAGCCGGAGGAGTCGGTACTGGCGTGCAGCTCGTGCGGGGTGTGGATGACGCCTGTCTGCTTGCTGACCACCATGTCGACCCATGACAGCGCAACTGCGACGGCGGTGACAGGCATGTCGTTGTCGGCGTCGAGCACTCTCCCGACTACAACTGCGGGGTGTGTCTCGGTCACTGCCGTTCCGCAGTAGCGCGCAGCCAACGTAGACGGTGAGGGAATCGCGAGCAGGACGCTAACGGTGCTGTCGGGCCCAAGACTGAATGGCTTCGTCGCCAGCGTGATACCGAGACTTTCGAGCAACGGGTGAAACACACCGACCTGGTACGTCCCCGACGGCAGCTTATCGAAACTGAATTTTCCGAGGGAGTCGGTGAGGACCGGTGACGTCACGCCTGATGCCAGAACCTCCGCGCCCTGCAAGCCGGTACGATGGAGACTATCCGCCACCACTCCGACTATGCGTGACGCCGACACCGCCGGACTCTGCGCAAGAGTCCCGGCTGCGAAAAGCGCCATGGATACGCAAGCACGGGTCGCCGCTCGACCGATCAAGTGTACCCGCCCGCATTGATGTGGGCGCTCTCCACCGCCTCCCGCGTCGCTTCACCGGAACCGTCGCGCTCGATTTCCTTGAAGCGCGAGATGTACTTGTCAGCAGCAATCGCGGCGGTGGTGGCATCGCCCGCCGCGGTTGTCACCTGTCGGGTCAACTGCGAGCGCAGATCGCCCGCCACGAACAGGCCCGGGATCGACGACATCATCGCATTGTCTGTAACGACGTACCCCATCACATCGTGGTCGAAATGCCCGTCGATCACTCCGGTATTGGGACGGAACCCGATGAAGATGAAGAGTCCGTTCGCATCGAGAAACTTTCGTTCCTGCGTCACGAGATTGTGAAGTCGTAGGCCCTTCATTCCCTCTTTGGGATCGCCCTCGACCTTCTCCACGACAGTGTCCCAGATCACTTCGATCTTCGGGTTCTCGAAGACGTGCTTCTGCAGAATCTTGGATGCGCGAAACTCGTTCCGGCGATGGATCAGATAAACCTTCGTTGCGTAGCGTGTGAGAAAGTCAGCCTCCTCACACGCTGCGTCACCGCCGCCGACCACCGCCACGATCTGCTCCTTGAAGAAGGCAGCGTCGCAAATCGCGCAGTAGGACACACCTCGCCCGGCGTATTCCAGCTCGCCGGGAATCCCCAGTTTGATCGGGGTGCCACCCGCAGTCACGACGACAGCAGGTGATCTGAAGATGTCTCCGTTTTCGGTAATGGTGTGGAAATAGCCATTTTCGGTTTTCGTGACGGATGCGACTCCCGTCGTCTCGAAGAATTCCGCGCCGAATTGCTTGGCGTGCGCCGCGAATTTTTCGGCAAGCTCATAACCCAGGATCTTGGGGAATCCGATGACGTCGTCGAGGTACTCCGTGTTGAGAAGCTCGCCGCCGGGAAACCCGCGCTCCAGAACGGCGGTCCGCAGCATGGCGCGTCCCGTGTATAGCGCGGCGGTCATTCCGGCCGGCCCGGCCCCTACTATGACGACGTCGTAATCACGTGCTTTCGTCAAACCAATCACCTCTTGGAGAGCACAACTCGCACTCACTCGCGAAATATAACTTCCGCGTCGACTACCCTTGCGGCGTCAGGTGCGAATGTGCCGCCCACCGTCTACGATGATTGTTTCTCCCGTTACGTAGTCCGCGCTTAGCAGGTATAACGCCGCCTGGGCAACGTCGTCTGGACTTCCGAGGCGTGCCAACGGAGTCGTGGATATCAGCTTGTCGGCCTGCTCCTGGGTCCAGCCGTCGGGGAGAAGAACCGGTCCGGGGGCGATCGCGTTCACGCGTATTTTCGGGGCAAGAGCGTGCGCCAGTCCGCGCGTCATCTGGACGATCCCGGCTTTCGTTATCGCATGCGGGATATATCCGCGCCACGTTTCGAACGCCGCGAGATCGGCAATGTTCACGATCGCTCCGCCGGTTTTTTCCATCACGCGCGCCGCGGATTGACAGAGGAAAAAAGGCGCGCGCAGATTCAGCGCGAACATCGCGTCCCAATCCTCCACCAGCACTTCTCCGACGGGGGTCCGCAACATCACGGCGGCGGAATTAACCAGCACGTCGAGGCTGCCGAACACTTTGTGGGTGTGCTCGATGAGCCGCGGAGCGGTGGCCGGATCAGTGAGATCACCGGGAAGAGTGCGTGCATCACTGCCGCCGGCGATTATCTCGTCCGCCGTTTGTCTGGCGCCCTTCTCGGAGCCCGCGTAATGGACGCCCACCCGCATCCCGGCCCCGCCGAGTGCAAGAGCTATCACTCGGCCGACGCGCGTACCGGCGCCCGTTACGAGAGCGACCTTACCGTCTAGCTCCAAGGCCCAGTCCTCATTTGTCGATCGACCCGGGCGCGACTGCGGCGACGCGCTCGTCCTGCTTCTCGAGCCACTCGATGGGCACGTTCATGTTCCCGAGTCGTCGTGGCCCCTCAGTGGATCCGTGCCAATCTGATCCGCCACTCTGTACCAGTCCAAAAAAATCCGCGAGGGCCTGAAGTCTCTTCACGTCCTCGGAGGAATGGCTGGGATGCTTGACCTCCACTCCATCGAGTCCGGCGGCGACAAGAGGCTCCAGCCGCTCACGCCGCCCACCTTCGCCGGGATGCGCCCATATTGCCAGGGCACCCGCTTCGTGCGCGATGCGGATCGCATCTTCGATTGACAGCTTCGCCTTCGGCACAAACGCGCTGCCGGTTGCACCCAGGAATCTCGCGAACACATCCCGGAAATCATGTGCGGCGCCGCGCGCAATCATCGCCCGCGCCACGTGCGGCCTGCCTACGGCGCCGCCGTTGGCCTGCTTGAGAACTTCATCGAAGGTGAGCTCAATACCGAGCGTGTTCAGCTTCTCGACGATCTGTTTCGCGCGGGCAAACCGCATCATCCGAAGCTCCGCGAGCCTGGCCTCCAGCGCATCGAGCTGCGAAAGGTGCAAAGCCAGCAGATGGATTTCATGATCGTCGTGGAACGCGCTCAGCTCGACGCCTGCGATTACCCGAACCCCGGCTCTCTCTGCAGCAGCGCGCGCCGCAGGGATGCCGTTTATTGTATCGTGATCGGTCAGCGCAATCGCGGCGAGCTGGCAGCGTGCAGCGGCCTCAATCACGCGCTCCGGCGGAAGAACGCCGTCAGACGCAGTCGAGTGTGTATGCAGATCGACGAATGCCGCCCGTGTCGGGCTTGCACTCGCACTCACTTCTCGTAACCGGCCTCAGGCGACGTGAAGCTCGGCTGCGACTGCTCAAACAGCTCCTTCAGTTGTCGGTCTGAAAGCTCGGCGAACGCCTGCTCGCGCGAGCGAGTGCCCTGCGGTGAGTATCGAGTCACGCGCAGCTCGCGCTCGGCGCCGGCGCCGCGCGAAAACATCAACGCGTACTCATCCTGGGTGTATTGGGTTATGTACCCCGACGGGTAGACAGCCCACATCAGTCCTCCGACCTCGAGTGATCGCGCAGGCATTAAAGCTCGACCTCCTGATAGACGCGCGACGGATCGAGCGTTTTGTGCGGTGCATTGGCGTGGGCGACCGTGAGCGTCTGCTGGTCGTCTGCCTCGGTAAACTCGATGAACGCACCGGGGAGCGAGGACTCCTCGAACACCCAGAAACGACAATTGGCCGCAACATAGTGAGAGCGCAGCGCCTTCAGCCGCTTGGTATAGTTGGCCCGTTCAGCGGCCGGTACGGTTGAGCGCTGTATGGTCATTGCCTTCGGCATCTAGAGTCCGGTCTCCGGGAATGTTTCGATTGTTTTCTTGACGAAAGCGAGGAACTGGTCAGCAATCGCCCCATCGATAACGCGGTGGTCGAACGAAATCGAAAAATACGCGCATGTGCGGATCGCGATGGTGTCCTCGCCGTCCGCACCGGTGAGAATCTTCGGTCGCTTCTCGATGGCACCGACGCCCATGATTGCCACTTGCGGCTGATTGATGATCGGAGTGCCCATCAAGGACCCGAACACTCCGGGATTGGTGATGGTGAACGTGCCTTCCTGAACTTCCTCGGGCGACAGCTTTTTGGCGCGCGCGCGCGCAGCCAGATCGTTGAGTGCGCGGGTGATGCCGGACAGCGACAAATCCTCAGCGCGCTTGATGACGGGCACGATCAGTCCCCAGTCGAGCGCGACCGCCACACCGATGTTGATCTGCTTCCTGTAGATGATGTTCGTCCCGGCCACAGAGGAGTTCATCACCGGAAACGCCTGCAGGCCCTGTGTCACCGCTTTGATGATAAACGGCATATAGGTCAGCTTCTGGCCAGTTGCTGCCTCGAACTCAGCGCGCTTCTTCGCGCGAATACGGGCGACACGCGTGAAGTCGATCTCTATGAACGAAGTGACGTGCGCCGAAGTCTGTCGGGAGGCGACCATATGCTCGCTGATGAGCGCGCGCATCTTCGACATCGGCTCGACTACATCCCCGGGCCATGCCTGCGGCATTGGTAGAGCGTGACCGCCAGCCGCCGCGAGGCGACCGCCCTGAGGCGCGGACGTCGTTGCCGCGCCGGATTCGATGAAGCCAAGTATGTCGCGCTTGGTCACACGACCGGCGACGCCGCTTCCCTGAAGCGAGGCGATATTTACCCCGTGCTCGGCGGCGATTTTCCGGACAAGCGGCGAAGACCTGGTGCGGACGCGATCCTCGAAAGAATTGCCGTTCCCGGAGTGGGACGCGGCGATGGCGGGCGCGGCCGGTTGCTGCCGCGAAGGCGATGATGGCGTTGCAACTTCCCGTTGGGGGGCGGGCGCCGCAGGCGTGGCAGCTCTGCTTCCGCCGGCTGCCGGCTGCGACACCGCGCCTGCGGTGGGCGCGGCGGAGTCTGGAGCGGCAATCGCGGCGCCCTTCTCCGTCTCGAGCCTGGCGACGACCGTCTGTACCGCGACCGTCTCGCCTTCCTTGACAATGATCTCGGCGATCACGCCGGCGGCTGGCGCGGGAATCTCGGCGTCGACCTTGTCGGTCGATATCTCGAAGATGGGCTCGTCACGCTTCACCTCGTCGCCCACTTTCTTCAACCACTTTGAAAGTGTGCCTTCGGCGATCGACTCGCCCATCTGAGGCATGATGATGTCTACACGTGCCACCGCTACTCCGCGTTTATGTTCGGCCTGCGCCGATTCAGCTTTCCCAGTGCAATCGTGGGTAACGTGATCGCGCCGATAACAGCCCCGATACCAGCATACACCCACCAATTGCACGCCGGAAGCCCCTCGGGCGGCCGGCATCCCTGCACGCTTCCAACGAACTTTCCAACCAGTACTGCGATCATTCCACCACTAAAAAATCCTGCCATCGTGGTCAGGCAACCGACGCCGACGTTTCGCGCGATTATCTCACCACGTTCGAGCTGCTGCGGTGGCGGCGCGGCCATCAATACGCGGCCAGCTTTCTGAGCGCCAGGACGATGTCGGACGTCTGCGGCAGCACGTAATCCTCGAGTGGTGGAGAGTACGGCAGCGGTACGTCGGCAGCAGTCACGCGTAGAATCGGCGCATCGAGCCACTCGAAAGCACTCTCGTTGATGCGCGAGGTGATCTCTCCGGCAACTCCACCAGTCCGCGTGTCCTCGTGCACGATCAGCACTCGATTGGTCTTCTTCACGGTGGCGACGATCGCCTCGTCGTCCATCGGCAACAGCGTGCGCAAGTCGATCACCTCGACCGATAGTCCGTCCTCCTTCTCCACCTGCTCGGCGGCATCGAGCGCCTTCCATACCGTCGCGGCGTAGGTGATGATGGAAACATCCTTCCCCTCTCTCGCTACTCGGGCCTTCCCGATCGGAGTGAGATGGTCGCCCGCCGGCATCTCTTCCTTGATGCGGCGATAGAGATATTTGTGCTCGAAGTAAAGCACACAGTCCTCGTCCCGAATTGCTGACTTGAGGAGTCCTTTGGCGTCGCTCGCCGTCGCCGGATAGACGATCTTCAGGCCGGGGGTGTGCAGAAACGCCGCTTCCGGATTCTGCGAGTGGAACGGCCCGCCGCGGACGTAACCTCCGCTCGGTCCGCGCACCACCATCGGACACGGCAGCATCGCGCGGTAGCGCGCCGTCGCCACGTAATTGGTGAGCATGTCGTAGCCGGTGGAGATGAAGTCGATGAATTGCATCTCGCAGACAGGGCGCATTCCCATGTGAGCCGCGCCGGCGGCGGCGCCAATAATGGCCGCCTCGGAGATCGGCGTATCGATCACACGCTCGGCTCCGTACCTGGACATCAATCCCTCGGTCACCTTGAAGGCCCCACCGTAGGCGCCGATGTCTTCCCCGAGACAGAAAACGTCGCTGTCGCGTTCCATCTCCTCGATCAACGCTTCGCGGATTGCTTCGAGATAGGTGACCTCAGACATCGTGGGTTCCCCAACTCGCCGGACGCTCGTGGACCTCAACCGCCGACTTCACTCCTTCGCGGAACCAGAGCGGCTCAATGTCAGGGGGATCAGCGTAAATCCCGACTAGTGCATCTCGAGGCTCAGGCATCGGAGACGCTTCGGCCTCGTCAGTTGCGCGATCGATTTCTCCCTTCACCCGCGCGTCGATCGTCGACAACTCCGATTTCTCGAAGCCTTCATCGAGCAGCCGCTTGATGTATCGGTCGACTGGATCGTTTTGCGCTGCCCACCTATCGATCTCGCCCGCCGGTACGTAGGACTGGTTGTCGTGCTCGGCGTGTCCCTTCCGCCGGTATGTCATCAGCTCGATCAGCGTCACTCCTCCGCCGGAGCGCGCCCGGTCCACTGCCCGCTTCGTGACTTCGTACGTAGCGATCACATCATTGCCATCGGCTTGTTCGCCCGCGATTCCGTAACCGATTGCCTTGTCGACGAGGTGCTTGGCTGCAGTTTGTTTGCTTAGCGGAGTCGAGTAGGCGTAGCCGTTGTTCTCGACTACCACCACCAGCGGACACCGCTGAACCGCGGCGAAGTTGATGCCTTCGTGGAAGGCGCCTGTGGACGTGGCGCCATCACCCACATAAACCAGTCCGACGCGGTCCTCCTTTCTCATCTTGAAGGACAGAGTCACACCCGCCATCACCGGCACCATGTCGCCAAGGTGGGAGATCTGTCCGATAAACCCCCGCACGAGATCGCCGTAATGGATGTTGAGCTCGCGCCCTCGTGTCGGCGAGTCACCCTTTGCCATGTACTGCTTGATGATCTCGTTGGGTTTTGCACCCTGGACCAGCATGGATCCGAGGTTACGGATCAGTGGGGAGAGGATGTCACCCTTCGACCGATCGAGGGCGTAAGCGCTTCCGACCGCATCGGCTTCCTGACCCAACGAACGAAAAAGTCCACCGACGACTTTCGTCTGGCGGTACAGATTGACCAACCGCTCCTCGAGCGAGCGCGTCAGGCGCATGTAGTAATACAGCTCGAGTTTCTGAGGACGGGAGAGCTCACCGCCCTGACCCGCGTGCGTCAGCTTCGCCGGCTTCGACGCAGTTCCAGACCGCGCCACTCTAGTACGCCGCTTCGATGCGGTGCCGGGGATCGCCCGTCTTGTGCAGCGTGACGAAGAACTTCTTTGCGTTGCGGTCGAGGCGACTTTCGCCCGTTTGATCCGTCGAAACTTCGACGAACGTGTAATGACCGCCTTCCTTGCGTACGCTCAGCTGCAGCGTTCCAAGATCGCCGGCGAAAGTTCTTGAGCGCGCGGTATGACCACTCCGCTCCATTCCGATCTCGGGGAAGAATTCATCTGCAATGCGCAGGACGTCTACTGGAATCAGCTGGGTTCTGAAAAAATGACGCATTTAGTTAAGTGCCAGGTTCAGATGCTGGACGAACTGTCTGAATCCAGTCGACGCGCTCGAGCGGCATCCGCTGATCCTTCTCGCGGCGGAATTGTATGGCCGCTGCCCAATCGCCGGTCGTCGCGAAGAAAAGCCGGCCTGAGTACGTGCCGAGCTCTTTCTCCTTCTTGAATCCATCGTTGGTGTTTGCCCGGTCTTCGCTCGTCGCGAAAATCCGTCCTTCGCCACCCTCGATTGGCTGGCCGGTCTTCTTGTCCTGGACGACGACTCGATAGGACGCCGGCTCGAGCGCCTTCGGCGGCATCGGATCCACCGTCACCCGGAAAAAGTAATTGTCCGACCAGAGCCGAAGCTCCGTCGCCTTCGGACCATTACTGCACCCAGCCAGCGCAACCGATAGGAGTGAAAACGCGACGAGTGGCCGGACCATCACGCGTAATACTCGAGGCCGAGGTGAGTGATCTGATCCTCACCCATCAGGTGCCGGAGAGTGTTCTTCAACTTCGTCTGCTGGATGAAGAGATCATGTTCCGGTTGCAGACCGGGCGCGGCCATCGGGCTCTTGTAATAGAACGACAGCCACTCCTGAATTCCCTTCATGCCCGCGCGCTGCGCGAAGTCCGAGAACAGCGCCAGATCGAGCACGATGGGCGCAGCAAGAATCGAGTCGCGGCAAAGGAAGTTGATCTTGATCTGCATCGGATAGTTCATCCACCCGACGATATCGATGTTGTCCCAGCCTTCCTTGTTGTCGCCGCGGGGCGGGTAGTAGTTGATCCGCACGACGTGCGAGAAATCCTTATAGAGCTCGGGGTAAAGCTCGGGTTGCAGGATCGTATGAAGAACGCTGAGCTTTGACTCTTCCTTCGTCTTGAACGATTGCGGATCGTCAAGCACTTCGCCGTCGCGATTGCCCAGGATGTTGGTGGAATACCAGCCGGCGAGGCCGAGCATTCTTGCCTTGAGCCCCGGCGCCACAATGGTCTTCATCCACGTCTGACCGGTCTTGAAATCCTTTCCGGAAATCGGAACGCCGCGATCCTGCGCCAGCTTCAGCAGCGCCGGAGTATCGACGCAGAGATTCGGGGCACCGTTCGCAAATGGCACTCCTTCCATGATCGCGGCGTAGGCGTAGAGCATAGACGGCGCGATGGCATCGTCGTTCTTCTCCATCGCCTTCTCGAACTGTTCGATCGTCGCGTGCTGCGGGCCGGGCCTGATGAAGATCTCGGTCGACGCACACCACACGATCACGATGCGATCGCACTTGTTCCGCGACTTGAAATCGCGAATGTCCTGGCGCAGCTGCTCGGCGAGATCCCGCTTTGTCTTTCCCTTTTTGACGTTCGTGCCGTGAATGCGGGTGACGTATTTGTTGTCGAACACCGCCGGCATCGGCTTGATGGCTTTCAGAAAATCGGCGATCGGCTCGATGTCCCGCTCTTCGAGCACTCCGGCTTTTCTTGCGGCGGTAAGCGCGTCGTCGGGAATCGGATCCCAGGCGCCAAACACGATGTCATCGAGCTTGGCGAGCGGGACGAAGTCCTTGATCAGCGGCGCTCTCTTTTCCGTTCTCTTGCCGAGGCGGATGGTCGCCATCTGGGTAAGCGATCCGATCGGCTTGGAGCGTCCACGGCGGATGCTTTCCACCCCAGCCATGAACGTGGTTGCGACGGCGCCGAGCCCCGGAGTGAGGATACCGAGGCGGCCGGTGGCCGGTGCTACCGATTTAGTTGCATCACCAGAACCTGATCTGGAGGGAGGAGCCAATTTGTTTCTCCGTGTAATTACGATTTCGCGCGGCGGGACGCCGCCATGCCCGCCGGTTTCGGCGGAGCAGCTGAAGCACCCGTGGAGGCCGGGTCGTTCACGATTCGAATGGGCTTGTTGTCGAGGCGCTTCGTGTTCTTGTAGACGAACGCGATCCGTTGAATCGCCGTGATCCAGGCGGTGACCGTCAGCAGCAGGATGATGCCCATCAGCACCCAGCCGTTCCAGAACAATCCGAAGAAAGACTGCGGTACCGACAACAGCACCATTCGCTCCGGCCGCTGCATCACGCCGACTTTGGCATCGACTCCGAGAGCCTCGGCGCGCGCGCGGGTGTACGAGATGAGGAACGTGCCCACCATACAGACGAGACAGGACACGACCATGTACAGGTTGTGGTGGATCGCATTTGTAGCGTAGAAGAAGGCGAGCCCCGCCATCAGTGCGCCGTCTGCGACGCGGTCGAGCGTCGAGTCATAGAAGGCGCCGAAGACGCTCGACTTTCCGGTCCGTCGGGCGACTTGCCCGTCGGCCACGTCGAAGAATGCGGTCACGTTCATGATCCAGCCGGCGCTCATGATGTGCCCAGTCGCGTAAACGACGCTCGCCGCGATCGTGAGCAGCGTTCCAACGGTGGTGATGGTGTTCGGGCTGACGTTGTGCCGGGCCAAAAAGGAAATGGCCGGCTCAATGGCGCGCAGAGCTCCGTTTTTTACGTAGTCAGTCGGTTGTTTTACGTAAGTGGGAGTTGCCATTCGGCTCCGGCCAGTAAACATCAGCTAGCCGGCCTGTCGCGCAGGCCGGCTGACGGCAGAAAAAAGGGCCGGCGTGCGTCGCACGACAGCCCCGTAAAATTAAGTCCTCCAACGATCTATTTCTACCCGCCCGGCTTTGGACGAGACACCTGTAGTCACGGCAGGCGCCACTCGTACATCGAAGAGAGAGTGATGTTGTTCTTCGTATACGTGCGGGTTCCGTCGACCGTCGCCGCGCGCAGGTTGACCGTCGCCCCTGCCGGAATTCCAGAAACTGGAATGTGCTCGACGCTATTGGCAGCAACCTGCTTCAGAAAGATGTCGTTGGTGCCGCTAACGACGTAGACGTTGACGGCCTGGCTCAGGTTGTTGGTGACATGAAGCGCGACGTCTGCTGTCGGCTCGGGTCCGGTTTTGACTTCAACCTGTCGGCCGCTGCATGCCGCGAGTGCCAGCATCGACAGCGAGACCATGAGAACACGCATGCCTTGCCCTCCAAAAGTTGGGGAAGCTTTTTGCATCTGTCGCGTGCAAGAGGTAGGCCTCCCTGACTGCTCAAAATCCTACACTTTGGAAATACAACAGAACGGGGAGTACGTCACGACGTCGTGAACTCCGCTCCTTGAGCCTGAGTTGCTCACTGCTCGCACCGGTTCAGTTGCAGTTCAAGACACTCCAGCGCCACGACTATCTATATAGCAGGTACTGCCTCGTCCTCTCTCTGAAAGCGTAGGCAGCGCGGTACTCCCGGTCGATCACTACATCCGGGTCACTACCACGGAGTAGCGCCAGTCGCACTGAAGGCGATCCGAATCTCAGATCGAAATCACGGTCGCGAATCGTGAGGTGCTCGCCGCCAGTTCTGCGAATCGCCCACAACAAGGTTGCTCCGACGCGTGCTGCCTGCAGTGCGCTGCGATTGATCACCACGATCTTGATTCCGGGAATCGTCTGCCCACCGTACTTGCCGTCGCTCGGAGACTGAGGCGTGAAAGTCTCGGCGTAGAAGCGAACGCCGGGGACCTCGCGATCGCGGAGAATCGCAACTGTCGCGGCGGCGTTCAGCCAGGGAGCGCCGACGTGCTGAAACGCTTCGGGTGTCCCGCGACCGACGGACAGGTTCGTCGCTTCGAAAGCGACCAACCCAGGATAAAGCATTGCACTCTTCACCGACGGCATGTTCGGCGATGGATTCACCCACGGAAGTCCCGTGAGATCGAACCAGACATCGCGTCGCCACCCTTGCGCGGGAACGACGTGCAGAACCGCGCGAATCTGAAGCACGTCGTTGAAGTAGCGCGCCAGCTCGCCCATGGTCATCCCGTGACGCAGCGGCATCGGCCACAACGCGTACGCCTGGCCTGGCCGTCCCGGAGCGGGATCGTTGGCGTTGGCGAGAGAGGTGTCGAGAAGCGGCCCCTCGATGATGTAGCCTGTGATCGGATTGGGGCGGTCGAGAACGATGAATGGTTTACCCAGACGCGCCGCTGCGCGCATCGCATATACCATCGCACCCACATACGTCCAGGTTCTGGTTCCAATGTCCTGAAGGTCGAACACCAATGCGTCGAGCGGCCGCAGCAGACTGTCTGGGGGCGCCATCGTCTGCTCTCCGTAGAGAGAGAAAACCGGGAGCCCACTCTTCTGATCCACTCCGCTGGCGATGTTCTGGCGATCCTCCGTTCCCCGCAGGCCATGCTCCGGCGCGAAAATCTGCACCAGATTGACGTTCGCGTCGCGTGCCTTCTTGTCTCTCAGGAGATCGATGTCCGAGCGGCCGCTTTCGTCGATGCCCGTTTGATTCGTAAGGAGCCCGATTCGCTTGCCTCGAATCAGATCGAGACTGTCGTTCAGCAAGACCGTGATTCCGGGGTGAACTCTGGCTTCAGCGAGCTCGCTGGTTGGATCAATCTGCTTGCTCATCACGACGCAGCCGCCGCAAATTGCTGTAAGGACCGTTAGCAGCTGGAGGTATCGCTTCATCGATAGTTGTCCCGTAAGTTGATCTTGTTTTGGCGGTAACAAATGATACTCTCTTGCGTCCTTCAACGTTGACCGACGCGAGCTGATGCTCGAAACGCAAACGTCTTGCCTGGCCACCCCAATCCACTAGCTATGGCGCTTACTGCGATCGACTGGGCGATAGTCGCCGCCTACTTCCTGCTCTCCACCGGCATCGGCATCGCCTTTACCAAGCGTGGTGGCGAAAGTCTCAGCGAGTATTTCCTTTCCGGCAGAAACGTTACGTGGTGGCTCGCCGGCGCCTCCATGGTAGCGACAACTTTCGCGGCCGATACCCCCCTTGTCGTTACCGGCTTCGTTTACAATCATGGCGTAGCGGGCAACTGGATCTGGTGGAACATGCTGATGAGCGGCATGCTCACGGTGTTTTTCTTCGCGCGACTCTGGCGACGTGCCAACGTCATGACCGACGTCGAATTCGCCGAGATCCGTTATAGCGGAAAACCCGCCGCGGCCCTCCGCGGCTTCCGCGCGCTCTACCTCGCCCTTCCGATCAATCTCATCATCCTCGGCTGGGTCACACGGGCGATGATCAAGATTCTCACCATCTCGCTCGGACTCCACGACGTGCGAATGCTGGGTATGAACGTCTCAGGCGAAGTCCTCGCGGTCGGCATTTGCTTCGTCATCACCGTTGCGTACTCGGCGGGCGCCGGAATGTGGGCCGTGCTGTGGACCGATCTCATTCAATTCGTCATCAAGATGACGGCCGTAATAATCCTCGCCGTTTATGCCGTGCGCGCGGTCGGGGGAATGGACGCACTGAAGTCCGGACTGACCGCGCACTTCGGCGATGCCAACGCGGCGCTTTCGGTCCTGCCGATCAAGATGGGGGCGGATGGAATCGGAGCGTACCCGTGGATGCCGCTTCTCGCCTTGTTCGTATTCCTCTCCGTCCAGTGGTGGGCGGCGTGGTATCCTGGTGCCGAGCCTGGCGGTGGCGGTTACGTCGCCCAGCGAATCTTCTCTGCGAAGACCGAGCGCGACGGAGTTCTCGCCACGCTTTTCTTCAATGTCGCCCACTATGCGATACGCCCGTGGCCATGGATCATCACCGGCCTTTGCACCGTCATCCTGTACCCGGGCGGCATCGGACCCACGCATGATCACGAGGCGGCATACGTGCAGGCCTTCGTCGATTTGTTGCCCACCCCGTGGCGCGGATTCATGATGGCGGGATTTGCCGCCGCCTACATGTCGACCGTCGGCACCCAGCTGAACTGGGGCGCGTCTTATCTCGTGAACGATTTTTACAAGCGCTTCCTGAACAAGGGCGCATCCGAGAAGCATTACGTCACGATATCGCGTCTGGCGACTGTATTTCTTTTCCTCGCTTCCGCACTGGTGACGATGCGTCTGCAGACCATTGAAGGCGCCTGGAAATTCCTTCTCGCCCTCGGGTCAGGCACAGGGCTGGTGCTGATCCTTCGCTGGTACTGGTGGCGGATCAACGCGTGGAGCGAGATCAGCGCAATGACCGCCTCCTTCATTGTATCGCTAGCGGCGATCACCCTCATCAAGCCGCGCTTCCCGGACGGGGACCTGAGGGCGGACGCCTGGGTAATGCTCGTTACCGTAGCTATCAGTACGGTCGTCTGGATAGTAGTTACTTTCGCGACGGCACCGGAACCCGAATCAGTCTTGCAGAGCTTTTACCGAAGGGTCAGGCCCGGTGGGCCCGGCTGGGCGGCGGTTTCTGCGAGGGGCGGCTACGGCCGAGAGGGTATACCGGGTGGGGCGCTGGCTTGGACAAACTGGATCGCGGGCATTGTGGCAGTGTATTCATCGTTATTCGGCATCGGTAAGCTGATTTTGGGCGATACCGTCGAAGGTTTGGTCATGCTGGCGATCGCGGTGGTCGCGTTCGGCTGGATCGCCCGATCCTTCCGGGAGGAGCGCACCGCCGCACTACCAGCCGTGAGAGAAGTAGCCTAAATTCATGTAGTACCGGAGGATAAATGTCCGTTTCATCGCAGCCAGAAATCGATCTCACCCTCACCCCGAACGCCGGCGTTGAGGTCAGGAAGTTCATGGACGCCGAGGGCGTCACCGTTGAGGCGGGCGGCCTGCGCGTCAGCGTGCAGCCCGGCGGCTGCAGCGGTTTCAAATACAGCCTCGTCATCGAGGACCGCGCTGCGGAAGACGATCTGGTGCTTCCGGGTGGCGGCTTCAACGTTTTCGTCGACCCGTTCTCGGCGCAGTACCTGAACGGCGTCACCATCGACTACGTGACTTCGATGCAGGGCTCTGGATTTACTTTCAAGAATCCGAATTCGACCGGCGGTTGCGGCTGCGGAAGCTCATTCTCTGCGTAAAGCCCCTGCGGGTCTGCAGTTCAAATCGAGGGCGGTGAAATGAAAACCAATTTCACCGCCCTCGATTTTATTGTACTGATCATCTACCTGATCGCGACGACGCTTCTTGGCATCTGGCTCGGCCGCAATCAGAAAGACTCAAAAGATTACTTCGTAGCCGGGCACGCAATTCCTTGGTGGGCGGTCCTTTTTTCCGTCGCGGCGACGGAGACGAGCGCTCTGACCTTCATCAGCATCCCGGGTCTCGCGTACACGACGAATCTGGGATTCCTGCAGATTGCCGCCGGTTATCTGCTCGGGCGCATCGTCGTCGCGTATACATTGTTGCCGCGGTATTACCAGGGCGATCTCGTTACAGCGTACGCGCTGCTGGAGAAACGCTTCGGCGTGGGCACCCGGAGATTTGCGTCGATCGTTTTCATGGTGACGCGCGCTTTCGCCGACTCTGTGCGCGTCTTTGCGACGGCTATTCCGATCGCCCTCATCCTCGGGCCAGCCGTTCCGCAGCGATTCGTGATGCCCGTTGCGATTCTTGTCCTCGGGGCGCTCACTCTTGTCTACACGTATCACGGCGGGATGCGCGCGGTCGTTTGGACCGACGTGCTCCAGACCAGCGTTTATCTCCTTGGCGGACTCGCCGCTGTCTATCTCCTCGGCAGGGGTGTCGATGGCGGCTGGGGCGCGATCTTCTCGCGGGCCCACGACGCGGGCAAACTCAAGATCCTCGACGTCTACTTCGGATTCGATAAGCCGTACACGCTCTTTGCGGGCCTGATTGGCGGCGCCGTTCTGTCTATGGCGTCACATGGGGCAGACCAGCTCATCGTCCAGCGACTGCTCGCCGCATCGAACCTCAGGGAGTCGCGCAAAGCTCTCATCGGCAGCGGCGTCGCGGTGTTCTTTCAGTTTGCGCTTTTCCTCATCATCGGCATTGGCCTCTACGCTTTCTATCAGGCTCGGACTTTCGCCGTGCCGGATTCGATTTTCCCGACGTTCGTCGTTGACTCCATGCCCGCGGGCCTGAGAGGTCTCATCGTAGCCGCCGTTCTCGCCGCAACGATGAGCGCGCACTCGGGGGCAATGAATTCCCTTTCGGCGTCCACGACTCACGACATTTATCTTCCCATTTCCGGGCGTCGCGCCGATGATCCGCGCACACTCCGCATGGCCAAGATCTTCACGTTGTTCTGGGGCGTGGTCCTGCTTGTCGCCGCCCTGCTCTATAAGCAGCAAGGCACCCCCGTAGTTGTGATCGCCTTGTCCATCGCTTCCTTCACCTATGGCGCATTGCTGGGAGGATTCTTTCTCGGTATGCTGTGGCGGCGGGCGATACAGCGGGATGCGATAACAGGAATGGCCGTCGGAATAGTGGCAATGAGCTTCGTCGTCTTCGCCAAGCAGATGATCTCTTTCTTTCCGGGCATGACAGGTCCGCTGACGACACTCTCACACATTTCTTTTCCATGGTATGTCCTCATCGGAACATCCTTCACGGTCGGCATCGGCATCGTTTCGTCATTCACCCATGCTGCGCCACCGCGGGGAATTCCTGTAAGTGAGTGAGATTGTCGTCGGTGTCGACGGAGGCGGGTCCAAGACACGAGTCGTTGTTGGCACAGCTGATGGTGACGTGCTCGCCACTCTGGACGGTCCCAAGTCCGCCGTGGTGCCAGGAAGAGCGGCTGAATCAGCGGACGTCATCGCCGATCTGGTGGTGAGAGCAATCTCGGAAATCGCGCAGCCCGGTGCCGTTTTGCCGCGCGTTCTTTATTGCGGAGTTGCCGGCACCGGTCGCGATGAAGAGCGCCGCGCTCTTCACGCCGCGCTCGACGCAAAGGAACTGGCCGAGGAGGTGATTATCGATTCCGACGGCCTGATCGCGATGTACGACGCGTTCGATGACCGCGCTGGAATTCTCCTGGTCGTTGGTACGGGCTCTATCGCGTACGGCCGGAGTCCGGCCGGTGAAATCGTTCGTTGCGGGGGTTGGGGGCCCAACTTCGGTGACGAGGGCAGCGGCGGCTGGATCGGACGTCGCGCGCTCAGCATCGTCGCCGCATCCAGCGACGGACGCGAGCCTGCGACCGCGCTTCTCTTCCCGATACTCGCCGCGACTCAATGCGAGGATGTGCAGGATCTCATCCCGTGGGCGGCGGCAGCGGACGCGCGCGCGTTCGCTTCACTCGTTCCGATTGTCTTCACCACCGCCGCTGCCGGTGACCAACGCGCCAACGCCCTGATCACGCTTGCCGCCGAGGAGCTGGTGCTGCACGTCCGCGCGCTGGCGCGTCAGCTGTTTACTGACGAGCGTGCCGCAGTCGCTGTCGCGCTCACCGGCGGATTGATGGACCGAAGCTCGCCGCTCAGGAAGCGGCTGGAGCAGCGCCTGAAGTCCGCGGTGCCGGGGGCACAGATTCGATCGGAAGAAGTCCTTCCTGCGCGAGGAGCACTTCGG
>Ga0136846_1233022_pt1 | contig 17613 bp, 15 predicted proteins | sample HopSoiMetagenom2_FD_96841 | JGI IMG/M metagenome (GOLD analysis project Ga0136846, IMG submission 96841) | Grasslands soil microbial communities from Hopland, California, USA - 2 Assembly 2016 (version 4) | ecosystem: Environmental > Terrestrial > Soil > Grasslands | place: USA: Hopland...
ATCAATGCGGCACTGGAAACGCCGGGCCACGCGTTGCCGATTGCGAAAAACTGGGTTGAGCGCGCGGCCGCGAATCCAGCGATCAACAATGTGCCTCAGGTCATGCGCGAGCGACAACGCTATTTGACCTTCAACGGCAACTATCAGGAAGCCGCCGATCTGGGCTATCAGGTGCTCCAGAAGTTGCCCAAGGATCCCGAGGCCCCGACTTATCTGGCGTACGACTTGCTGTTTCTCAATCGCGTTGACGATGCAATGAAGATCGTCCAGCAATACGAACCCCTGCTCCCGAGGGACAAAGATCTCCCCCTCGTTGCCGGATACGTGCATGCACGCCAGGGCAAACCTCGCGAGGCAGAAGCTGATTTCACGCGCTCCCTCGCCATCGAGCCCAACGACGCGACCGCGTACATGAACCGGGGATTCGCGCGCAATGATTTGAGAGAGGCCAGCAAAGCCATCGTTGATTTTGAGACCGCATTGAAGCAGCGTCCGAATTACGGGCAGGCACACCTGGGATTGGCATTTGCCAATTTACAACTGCGGCGCTCCCGGCCCGCTCTGGCGGAAGCTGATCTTGCCGCGGCGACTATGCCTGACTCTGCGCCAATCCACTTAGCGCGTGCCGAAGCCTATCGACAACAGGCATTGTTCCGTCAGGCAGAAGGCGAATATCGCGCCGCATTGAAACTTGCTCCCAATGATGTTCAGGTGCATCTCGCCCTGGCCTCGGCCTTGTATCGATTGCGGCGATATAGCGATGCGCTCGATACGCTTAAGTCCGGCATTGGCCTGACGTCGAATGATTCGCTTCTGTACGCCGAAATGGCGCGCAACTATGCGCAGTTAAAGCAGAAGACGGAAGCGTTTCAGGCGGTAACCAACGCCGAGAAAAATGGCGACGACAGCCGGGTGCTGATGGCGACCGGTGAAGCCCTGCTTCTGCTCGGCGAGAACAAGGCCGCGATGCAGCGCTATTCGCGCGCGCTGGATGCACCAAATTCCGATCGCGTAGAGGTCCGGCTGGCTTTGGCGCGGTTGTTTGCGCAGTCCGGTCACCGTGATGACGCGCATGATCAGGTTGCCTACGCTCTCGCTGAGGCCCGGGTTAACGACGCGAATGCGGTCACGGCCGAAAATCTTGTCGAAGCCGGGCGCGTGCTGGTTTCCATCGACCAGTTCGAGTTAGCCAAAAAATATTTCCAGCGTGCGCAATCCGCAGGCGCTGACGAGGAGTCAGTGATTCTCGGCCTGGCCAACGCCGACCTTGCTCTTGGCGAAACCCAGAACGCCATGTCACTGCTGAAGACCATTGGCAATAATCCTGACAGTGCACAGGATTATGACTATCTGCTTGCCATGAGCAGTGCCTATCAGCAGCAACACGATACGCCGCAGGCCCTCAGCATGATTGCCCGCGCCAATCAGATCATGGCCGGCAATGACTACGCGCGCGATACTGAGATTCGCCTCGCCGAACAGGAAGGCCGGCAAGTTACCGATCAGGTCAGCATGCAGCCCCAGTTCTCTCTGGCGCCGATCTTCGAGGACATCAACGTTTATCAGCTCGACTCGAGACTGCGGAATCTGCCTTCCGGATCCACGCTCCTGCCGCCGCGATCGTCGATCGAAACTTTCGGCGACGCCCGCTATCACCTGCGGTTTAAGGGATTTCCTACTATCACTGGAATGTTCAGGGAGCGAAATGCCCGCGGATCGATTTCGTTCCCCCAGGGTTCCATTGGGACGGGCGCAAGCACTCTGGTCCAATACCGGAACACTTACGACACCATTTTCAACGCAGGCATAAATCCGGTTTTCCACGTACTCGGAACTCCAGTCAGTCTTAATCCCGGAGTGCAGTTCACCATTCGGCGCGACGCGAGTTCGCCAGTCCAACTGAATCAGAACCTGGTCCGGCAATTCCTGTATCTCTACACCGGGTCTTTCGCCAACTGGGTTTCGGTTTCCGGCAGCCTGCTTCATGAGTCCGGCCCATTCACCGAAGAGAACCTGCACTCGCGCGACTTCGCCGGAACCATCGAATTTCAGGTCGGCCATCCCTGGAGCAAGACTGCGTTGATCACCGGGTACGAAGGGCGGGACATCCTGTTTCGTCCTTTGATTCGCGAGTACTTCTCCACCGACATGTATATCGGGGCGGAGCGTAAATTTGGTAGCGCGTGGCGGGCAACGATTCTGGCAGAATACGTTCGCGCATGGCGCGTTCAGGACGTGAATTTCGCTACCGCCCAGGCACTGCGTCCGGGCTTCCGGCTGGATTATCGCCCGCTTGCCTCGCACTGGGCGATGCATGCGGCAGGAAGCTGGTCAAAGGGCGAAGGCTTTGCCGACTACAACAATTTCAGCAACGAGATTACCGTCTCCTACACCAAGGGCCTTCAGCGGCCCATGGAAGACGGCATCGGCATGGTTCCGGTGACTTATCCGTTGAGAATCTCTTTCGGGATCGCGCAGCAGAGCTTTTATAACTTCAACGGAAAGAACCGAAACACGATTCTTCCCATCATTCGGTTTAATCTGTTCTGATGAGTGTTGCGTCGTCTATTCGTGGGGGCCGCGCCGATGGCCGATGAGGCGCTAGAGGCGGCCGCAGCATTTCCTCCCAATCCCAGGTCCGGCCCGCACAAACACCATAGGATTCGCGATCTTCGCGCCCGGGTACTCGGCGGCAGCGCCATCATGCTGCTGAGTTCGGTATTCGTCGGCGGCCTGAATCTCATTTACAACTTTGCCGTTGCTCACGAACTGGGAGCCGGGAACTTTGGCCACGCCAGCGTGGTTTACACCATGCTGATGCTGCTCTCGGCGGTAACACTTTCATTTCAGCTGGTCTGCTCGAAATTTGTTGCGCGTACCGACTCGGACGAGGAACGCGCCGCCATCTATCACCTGCTTCACCGTCGAGCATGGATGTGCAGCGCCGCAGTCGGCTTGCTGCTCTTCGCCGCCGATCCGGTAATTACCAGATACCTTAACCTTCCCAGCAATATTTTCGTGAGGACCCTGGCGGTGACCGCGGTGTTCTACATCCCGCTGGGGGTGCGCAGAGGTCTTTTTCAGGGCACTCTCAATTTCCCCCCGCTTGCCGGAAATTTCGCTTGCGAAGCTCTGGTGAAGCTGGTGGGCGCGGTTGTGCTTATGTCCGCTGGCTACGGCGTGGAAGGGGTTGTCGTCGCCATGGGAGCCTCTGTCATCGTGGCCTATTTCATAGCCATTCCACGAAAGCATCCTTCCGTACCCGGCGCGCAGGCCACGCTATCCGCGGGCGTTGGAGAAGGCGTGCAGGCCCTGTCGTTTTTTGTGGGCCAGGTCATCATCAACAACCTCGACATCATTCTGGTAAAGCATTTTTTCGATCCCGCGCAAGCCGGCGTGTACGCCGCTGTAGCGCTGGTAGGACGAGTGGTTTACATGTTGTCCTGGTCGATCGTGAGCAGCATGTTTCCGCTGGCGGCCGGTATTCGCAACGGCGAAAAAGGCGGACGTACTGTAGTGAGCACAGCATTGCTCATGGTGATTGTGATCTCCGCGGTGTTTACATTCTGCGCGTGGCTCGCACCTTCAGACTTGTGGCGCATGTTGCTGGGCAAAGGATTTCCCATCGAAGGGCACCGCTTCTACTCTTCTTTGCTGGTGCTTTACGCAGTGACGACAGCGATTTATGCGTTAGGCGTCGTGCTCATGACGTATGAGATCTCGCGCAAGATCGGCAACGTCAGTTGGGTGCAGTTGGGATTTAGTGCCGCAATCGTCATCGGAATTTACCTGTTCCATTCCACATTGAAGGAAGTCATCCTTGTGCAGTTGGTCCTGATGACGGTACTCCTCCTGGTTGTGGCAATCCCATTCGCGCGGAATGCCGGGCCTTCGGAAGGTGGGCTGACCTCGCCACTCACCGCTTTGACCGGGACCCTCACCAGAACCCGCCGCGTCGACGAGAACGAAGTGATTGCCGAATTTTTGAAAGGCGAGTTCTACCAGTCGGAGTTTCGAAGATACCGCGACACTTTCACTGACCTCGTAACCAATCCCGACTTCACCAACCAGCGCGATAATTCATTGCGCCGCGCGCTCCTCTACCGCCGCCGTGGCCGTTTGTGGCGAGAGCTTCCGGCGGACACCGAATGGTGGGAAGTGGAAATGACACCGGCCGATGTCATGAGAACTCGCGTCTTCCCACGCAACCAGTGGCTGCGTTACGGAGCGCCCAGCTTCCTGCTCACAGAAACGGTTGAGCGCATTCGCACTCGCATCCTCTCGAACTCGCGCGACCCCTTCATCGTGAAGCTGCGCTCGCTGAGTATCGAAATGGCACAAAAGCAGCAGGAGTACGACTCAGTCATCCTCATCAGCATCAATGACGCCACGCCATTGACCATCATCGAGGGCAACCATCGCATGACAGCGGCCGCGCTGGTCTCCCCAGATACCCTGCCTACCAGATTCAGATTTCTGTGTGGCCTGTCACCGCACATGTCCGAGTGCTGCTGGTATCAGACCGACGTTGCCAGCCTGTGGCGCTACGCAAAAAATACGGTCGCCTATTACGCTCGAGACCGCCGCAAGCTGATAGACGAAATTCTTCAGGGCGCAAATAAAGAGGAGTCCTAGCACCCAACCAGCGCAAGCGGAGTTCTTCCGGTTCCGCCTTGTTTTCCTTCGTGAACCTTAGTGTCCTTCGTGGTTAAAGGTTCGAAAACTCTAACCACAAAGGGCACGAAGGTCCACGAAGAAAAACCACCACGAAGGAAAACCACAGAGGCATCCGGCGACAAAGGTCAAAAGACTTTAACCGCGAAGAGCGCTAAGATAAGCCCGCAAAGGTCGCTAAGGCGGTAATCGAATAACTTCTCACACCGGTCAAGGTCTTTCGCTTGCCTTTTAAAATATTTGCCATCCAGCCTTGACCGTTCCCCGGTTCCGGCTTGTTTTTCCTTTGTGAACCTTCGTGTCCTTCGTGGTTAAGGGCTCGAAAACTCTAACCACAAAGGTCACGAAGGTCCACAAAGGAAAATCACCACGAAGGTCGGAGAGTACGCGATGGCCGGGAGTCCGGCTGCCGCAGTATCCGCGTGGATCAGATTAGCGGTTTTCCGGCGTCGATGCCGAGGGAACATCAATCTGCCGCGCCGCATATCTGGACCCATCAAACACGGCTGAGACGTTCACGTTCGCACCCTCGCGAATCTGCCGCACAACATTAGGCGCCACCGCATCGAGATAGATGTCGTAGTTTTTTCCGTCGCTTTTGTTGTCGACAGCGATCAGCTTTCTCGACATATCCAGATATGTCACCCTGCCGGCAAATGTGAACACGCTTCCAGGAGTCGCAAGCACAGTGATCTCACGAAGGTCTTTCTGAGCGCCAAATGCGATCGATACCAGAGCACCTTCCTTCAGGTCGTTGATCGTGCCCGGCTGTTCACCATGCCGGATGGTGGTGGAGGGTCCCATTTGGAGCTTTACCGGTTGGTTTGAGATCTCATCGCGTATGGTTACGGTTCGATGCTCCTGGTCAATTTCGGTGATCTGTCCGCGACCGACACCGCTGCCCGCCGTGCTGCGAATCCAGACAGTCTTGGCGAATACCTTGTCTCCGTTGAGGATCGTGTCCAGATAAATCCGTTCGCCTTCTTTCAATTCTTTTTGCGTGATGGGTGCGCCGTCACGAAAGAACCGTGTCCGCATGTCAAAGCGCACACGCATCTTTTGTTTGCCGCCAAAGGGCTGCACCACCATCTTGTTCATCACCTGGTCCAGGTTGGTAATGGTCCCCCCGATCAGGGTCGCCTTGCCGGGACGCAAGGGCGGTAAATCAAGCAGGGGATCGTAATTGTCCCGCTGGCGGGCGGCGGACGTCGGCGCCGGCGATGGCGCTGCTGGAGTTGCGGCCGGCTGATTTTGGGCGTAGCTCGCCGGAGCCAGTGTGCCGGCAAGCAAGCTAAGTCCCAGAGTTGCGAATAGTCTGCGCATAGAATGAGTCGCAGCTTTGGATGCGAATTTGCTGCTGCAGGCTGTCCAGAGTTGATGCTTTGGGCAGACAAACGCGAGCTGCCGGATTGCATCCAAAGCTCTGTATTCAAAGACTAAAATGACTCAGCGCACCGCCCCAGCCTGGCTCTTGACCGCGTCTCTGATGGCGCTTTTGGCCGCCCCCTCGGCATATGGGCAGGGCATTCGCATCAACATTCCGAAACGCACTCAGGCCACGCCGGTACAGAAGCTGAACCGCGAGGGCGTAAGAGAGATTCAAAAGCTGCACTTGGAAAAGGCCGAAAAGCTATTCTACAAGGCCTACCTCATCGACCCCGACGATCCCTTCACGCTCAATAACCTTGGCTACATCTCGGAACTGCAGGGAAAGGTGGAACGCGCCCAGCGCTACTATGAGCTCGCCGCCAAGGAAAATAATTCCGAGACTGTCATCGCCATGGCGAGCGCACGCCATCTGGAAGGCCACAAGTTTAGCGAAGTCACAACTTCCTACGGAAACCTCGAGCTGAGGATTAACCGCGGGAACATCCAGGCCATGGGTCTTTTGCAGCAGGGACGCAATCAGGAAGCTGAAGACGTGTTGCGCGAAACCCTCAAGCTCGATCCCAGAAATCCGTTCACGCTTAACAATCTCGGCTTCGCTATGGAAGGCCAGGGCGATTTGGACTCGGCGCTTAAGTTCTACAACGACGCCTCGCTCACCCATTCCAACGAGCCGATTGTCGTAGCCATTGATCCGCACTGGCGCGGAAAGCCGATCAGCGATATCGCCTTCAACAACGCGCAGGCGGTTCGTACGCGCCTCGCTTCAGAACAAAGCGTGGCAGACCACGCCGCGCGGCTTAACGTGCAGGGTGTTTCCGCGCTGAATCACAATCAACCGCAAAAGGCCCTCGATTACTTCGAAAAGGCATACAAGCTGGATCCGCAAGACGCATTTTCGCTGAACAATATGGGCTTCGTTGCCGAGGCCCAGGGTGATCAGGAAACGGCGAATGAATTTTACGATCTGGCACAGCGGGGAACCCGTGCTACCGTCCCAGTGAATGTTGCCAGCCACCATGAGATGGTCGGCGAGACGGTTGGCCGGGTTGCGGGAACCAATGCGCAAGCTGCGAACGCAAATCTAGAGGCCGAGGCTGAATTGAAACGCCGCAGGCGCGAGCCAATCGTACTGCGCCGCCGCGACAACGCACCCGTAACCACCCCCGCACCACAAACGCTTGAAACCCAGCAGCCCGGGCAGTCCCAACCACCCATCGACAACGCGCCCGTAGAAAACACCGTCCCGCAATCTCGCTGACACGCGAACCCTGAGCCAAACGCGCGATTTTCAACACGGTACTTCTGAGTATTAAGCCTAAGGCGTTCGTCTTATTGAGGGTACTTACTTCCCTGTATAGCCTCTCTCAAAATCAAAAACAACTCAGCACGAGGCACGGAAATTCGGGAGAAGTGTGCCCTTTGCTCGGGCTGAGACCAGGAGAGAATTAATGACGGGGAGATGTTCTGTATTAACCGGAGTGCTGTTGCTGGCATTTTATGTCGGGATCAACGCTAAAACCGCCAAGGCGGAAAGCACGATGAATTGTCCGTCGGGAACTTACGACATGCTCGACTGGATGACACTCGATTCGAGTCTGCGTTCCACTTACCACTCGGCCGGAAACGCGAATCCCTTATACACCACCATCGCGCCGGGAAAGTTTTATTGGAGCAAGGGCAGCAACGGACGCCCCTGGGACATTCAGCTTTATGACAGCAAGTACATCTACTTGTGGATCACCGAGTCCGACTGGAACAATGCAACCACGTACAAGAAATTTACCTACAACAAAAACGTGCCGCTGGTTCAGCGCTGCGCGAAAGCCGGGTTCCCGGGATCTTCGATCAAGGTCCCCAATACTTCCTATCAGGCCTTCACCGACTGCAATCACTACACAACGCATGGTCTTCTCAAATCGATCAACGAATTGTGGGGACCGTACAAGCTCAGCATGGGCGGAACTCTGCCTGCGGGACTCAACGTGCTGGTGGCGAGCTACCGCTACAACTGCGACAACAACTACACCAACTGCGGGGACAAAGAGGAATATTACCTGACGCAAAAATACGGCCTGGTGCAGTGGGTGCACTACGTTCTGAAAAATGGGCAGTATCAGATGCAGCAGAAAACCCTGTTTAATCAGCTGACGAAAGGAACAGCAGCGCCGGCATTCGCCTGCTTCTGACCGGTAACATCAATCCGTGCCGGTGCGGCGTTGTTCGCTGGATGCGTACAGCGCTTCTGCGCTGTCATCGGACTTGACGGCCACAGCAGAACCAGCCGCCGCGGCAGCAGCCGAGCGGAGGAATGTCTTACGGGCATTCCTCCGTAAAAGCTTATTGCGCAGGGGGAGCCAGTGGGGAAGCTTGCGCAGGGAGGTGATTGACCGCATGTTCTCGATTTCTTTGCGCAACTCGAATGTCCGCAGATATTGCCGGATGATCTCAGGCATGCTCATACGGAGCGCGGCCGATACATTTTGTAGAGCCATCTCGACCTGGCGATCACGCTGCTGGAGCAGTTCAACCAGATGCCGTGCGAGCTCGCTTGTATTTGCAACGGGGAAAAAGTCTATGGCTAATCCCTCTTCATCCGCGAGCCGCCTGAAATCCGGAATGTCAGAGGCGATGATGGGAACTCCATAGGTGCAGGCCAGGTGCGCGATTCCGCTCGATCCCGCAGACGACGTGTAAGGCAACACTGTCATCGTGGATGACTGAAACATCTGCGGTATGTCTTCCTCCGCAACGTATCCGATGAATTGCACGTCGGTGCGTCCGCCCAGCTTGCGTTTAACCTCGTCCAGATACCCCGGCGTTTTGGGATGGTCAGTACCCGCAATCACCAGCCGCGCCTCCGGCACCTGACGCACGACTTCATCGAATGCTGCGATCAGCAGGTCGAGTCGCTTGTAGGTCCCCCATTTTCCGAAAGCCAGAATGCGATGGTCAGGATTGCCTCGTTTGGTGAGATCGGGATATTCAGGCCGCGCCGAAAAAATTCCATGCCGCCGCACATATACCGAGCCGCGCCGGTACTTTTCGACCAGAACGTTGCGATACGCCGGCATCATCACGGAAACTGAATTAGCGAAAAGCAAGATCTGCGTAGCCAGAAAACCGCCGGCGCGATAGAGAAATTTGAAGCGCACCCCGGCATCATCCAGATCGACGGTCTCCATCAACTGATGCAGAGTAACGTGGGTGTAGCATCCCATGAGGCGAGCGAGGCAGGGAATTGCGATTCCCAGAAAAGCTGGCAGCGGCTTGCCGCCGAAGCTGGCAAATCCCAGGTTGAACCAGACCACGTCGGGCTTTTCGCGGCGAATCGCGCGCAGCACGCACCAGACGTTACTGATCGCATTGAACGTCCAGCAGCGAACAACCTTGAATCGGTCGAGCTCAGGCTGGGCCGGAGAATAGTTATCGCCCAGAATCGTAAGCGAGATTCCGGGAATGCGGCGCAGTTCTCCGGCGATATGAAACCCGTACTCGTTCAGCGCGTCGCGGCTCGGCGGGAACGACGTCACCAGGCAGATTTTCATTGCTGGCCTTGACCAAAGAGCGCGTAACGGGAAAGCTTTCCCAGCAGGCTGAAGTAGTGCAGTGCGACTTTGAAATCCGCCTTGCTCTTGCCGGCGTGGCGGGTGGCAAAGTGGAAGGGCACTTCCTCGGCGCGCTTGATGCGGCCTTTGACCAGAATCTCCAACAGGATCTTGAATCCCTCGGGCTGCAGCTCCAGACCGTCGATGCACTCGCGTCGCACGACAAAGAAACCTGAGAGTGGATCCTTAATTCGGACACTTTTCTTTTGCAGTGGCGCGGTGGCGAGGGTGCTTGCCTTTGAGATCAACACGCGAAATTTGTTCCACTCGCTCACACTGTCGTGGTTGCCCTGGGTGTAGCGGCTGGCGATGGCAATGTCTACGCCGTTCAGCACCGGTCCAAGCAAATTCGGCAGGACCTCGGGCGGATGCTGGAGGTCGGCATCGATCACTCCAAGAAGCGTGGCATCGGTCTGTGCCCATCCGTGAATCACTGCTCCTGCGAGCCCGCGTTGTCCCTTGCGCACAAAAACGCGTACACGCGAATCGTTCTGCGCGTATTCACGCGCGACATCGGCGGTGCCATCCTGGCTGTCGTCATCCACAACGATCAATTCATAATCCAGTGGCATGGTCGCCAGCGCATCTCGCAGGCGATCAAGCAGCACCGGAATATTCCCCGATTCATTGAGAGTTGGAATCACTAGACCTAGCTTCTGGCGCGGAAAGTCACTCATAATGGGTTCCCTTTTTCATGACGCACTTCTTGGATGTTTCTGAGTAGAAAGGGTTGGTCTGAACTGCTGCAAACTTCTCAGAGGAAACTACTTGCACATTGTGGACGCGGAAACTCATGTACAAATCGGCGGAGAAAAAAGTACGAGTAGCGGGTTATGCGACTATGGCAGAGTCAACTTGTGGCGTAGGCGAAAAAAAAGTCTTGTCGAAGCGGTCAACAATCGAGTCGTGCACTTCAACCTGCCCGCCTGGGGCGATCAGTTGCAATCCGGCCAACTTGCGCAGCTCAAGATACGAGTCGCGATATTTATGCATGAATTCCAGCGGATATTCCGGCTTTCGCTCGCGCGCAACTTCGGGCACCGCGTCGAGTAAATACGAAAGGTCCGGTTTCGGGGCCAATGCAAGCAGCAGCCGGGCGTAACCGCGAACTAGAGGATTACGCATGGGCAATGCCGCCAGCTGGTCGAAAATGTAGCGGTCGAAAATAATCACGCCCTGGTGACTGGCTTTTGCCTTTTGCACCACGCGGCGAAGGTTCACTACGTCGAACAGATGAAGGATCGAGCGGCCCAGCAACAGCGGCCATGCTTGAGTGTTCTTATCGTTGCGTTGCGCCGGACGCTCGGGCGTCCCAACCGCGCCATCACTCTGCAAGACATTCTTGCTGAATCCAGTGCGCGCGCTTCGGAACAGGACTACGTTGTCCCAGAAGGCCATCTGCGTGACCGGGATTCCTTCCTCCTGAAGGTAGGTGCGAAGCTTCTCGATTTGCGTGCTTTTGCCCGAGCCATCAATTCCGGAGAAGGTAATCAAAATAGATTTCACTAAATTCCTCAAAGGTAATCTGTTGTAATGGACTCAGTGGCTTCCCGGCACGCGGCCGGGGCTGCCCGCCGACAATGCGGCAACCGTACCGATCGCTACACCCGCGCCCGCGATGAATCCAAACTTGATCAGCCACGACCGCACTTGCCGCTGCTTCGGAGGCGCAATCGCAACTCCGGCCGGTTTCGACGCCGCACTGCCGCTTACCTGCACCGCTGGAGCGGCGGCCGTCCCACTGGGTTGGGGCGCCTGTGGTGTTGCTGTTGCCGGAGCCGCGCTCGGGGTGCTTTGTGACGACCTTCCGGGATTTTCGGGAAGCTCAACTGGTGGCGGCTGCGTTGTATCCTGCGCAGCAGGTGTTTGTGGTGGCGGAGTCGTGTCCTGCGCCAATAATGGTTCGGACAGCAGGCTTGCGGCCATTGCGAATGTCGTCGCTATTCCCACCAGGCGCGCGGACAATTGCTTCATACCGCCTCCCTCGATTCGAGCGATCACGCCGCGACCGGTTGTGGTTGTACCTGTGCCTGGGCGGGTGCTTCTTCCGCCGGCGCTTCCTGTGGAAGCACGTAGGTTTGTGCGTCAGCCGGGAATGCAGGAAATTTCTGGAACAATGCGTTCATCCGGGTCAACTCAAGCATGGTCGCCGCTTCCGGAGAGATTCCACGTAACTGAATCGCGCCGTCCTTTTTGGCAATCTCTTCCATGCAGCGCAACAGACCCTCAACTCCCGCCAAGTCGATTTGCTTTACCCGCGAAAGATCGACAACCACGCAGGGTTCTTCAGCTGTAATCTTGCCGTTCAACTCACGGCTGAGTTTTTTCGCCTCTTTTGCGCCGAAGATTTCGGGTAATTTAATCATGATTGCAGTCGGGGTCTCCATTGCACCTTCCTCAGTCTTCACTAAATTGCTTCGATGTCGCCGAAGCTAAAAATTCAAAACCTACTTACCTTACATCTCTACAGATGCCAATTGTTAACAGCGGGTTTACAGACAATGAACTTCTTAGTCTGCGCGCTGAAACCCGCTCCACAGCGACTGGATCGCGCCCGCGAAAAATGACACCGGCCTGCTGGCTCTGATCAAACGGCTGTCACTGATTCCCAATTCAATATTTCGATCCAGATGAAACAATCTGTCGTTACACACAACCGAGCGGCGGAGATCGAGTCCAACGCCCAGGTACGAGCCTTGCAGGATGCAAGAACGATTTACCAGCGTCCCATAATCAACTTCGCAATCCTGCTCAATCGATGTCGCGCCCTCTAACGTGCAGCTTGCCGCAACGCGTGAGCCCGCTCCAATAAAAACCGGCCCGCTGATCTCCACCGATCCATCTACCTGCGCGCCGGCCCCTTGCCAAACTCCGGACGCAACTTCGGTTCCCGCCGGTCTGAAAGCGCAACGCGTATTTAATCCATCTTCAATCAGCTGGTATGCGTCTTGCGCATTACGCAGCCGGTTAATGTAACCCTCGTAGAAAAATCGCTCTTGCTGCGGGATCAGAGCGCTCAATGCTTTGCGATACGCGCCGGTGGCTTCACGCAATGGAGCCGCGTTCACAATCGCGATGTCCAATGATCCATTCGGACCGTAAACCTGCGTCAGAGCACTCTGTCTTTCCACATGAAAACTGAAAAGCTCAGAGAAATCCAGGTCTGAGTAGGACCCCAACCGCAGCAGCATCAGATAATCCGTGCCGTGCTGAACATATTTTCCGACCGCGTCTTCCCAGGCTGATATGAAGTCGCTGGGCTTTGCTGAACGCGACGGCAGCAGCTGGGTCGCTCCCGAGGCTTCGCGAATCACCGTTGGCCCCATCGCCCCGAAGCGGCAGAGCTTGTCAATTGTGCGATCGAGAAGATTCCGGCCGAGCAGATCACGGAGCGCCCATGGGGTGCCACCGAAGGAAGACTTCCGCGCCATGCGGACATCGCCATCGGTTGATCGCCCATCGGCCAAAGTCAGAATTGCCGCAATATGCACGTTAATGGTCCCCCGCCATCTGTTCTGCGTGACCCATGCCGGGGGCGCACCCGGACTCGTCCGCTGTTTTCAAACCCGACTCTTATGCAGTAGTTGCTGTGAATTGCTGTTGCGCCGGCGAAAAAATTGCCGGACGCGTGCGCAGCTCGCCCGCAACCTGGTCGGCTTCCCAGCGGATTGCGTTGCGACGCGAATGCTGGCGGCTCTTACGCGGAGCGCCTTCGTTCTCCTGGCGCGCCTTGCCCAGCAGCTCGCGGATTCGCAATTTCGCCTTGTGCAGCTGCGACTTCGAATTTCCCACAGAGCAATCGAGCAGTTCGGCGATTTCCTGGTGCTCGTAGCCTTCAACCTCGTGCAACAGGAAGATCGTGCGATAGCCGTCGGGCAGTTCCTTGATGGCGCGCGCTAGTGCGATGCGGTCCACGCATCCCGTTAAACGGTCGTCGCGGCTTCCGTATTCGCGACGCACAGTCTTCGCGTCCTGGCTGAACGGCTCGTCGAGTGAAATCTGCTTTAACGATTTTTTGCGGAAGTGCATCAGCACGGTGTTGACCGCGATACGGTACAGCCACGTCGAGAGTGCGGAGTCACCGCGGAAAGTTGCGAGCTTGCGGAACACCTGCAGGAATGCGTCCTGCGTCAGGTCTTCTGCTTCGGCGGTGTTGTTGGTCATGCGCAGGCACACCGAATAAATTCGTGCCTTGTGAGCGTGGAATAACGAGGCGAACGCGTCGGAATTTCCTTCTTGCGCCCGCTTAACCAGTTCTAGGTCGGAATCAAATCGTACGGTGATGGTGTCGGTGGTCACTGGTCTCTCCTTTAAAACAGCTGTCTGTCGCGCCGTTCCAACGAATTGGCTTTTATCGCAAATCACTTGTCGAGAGTAGAGTTCTTCAAGCAAATGGTCTATCCGGTGAGGTCTGTATGCATCCGGAGACGTTGCTGTATCGCGTTGACTTTGAAAGACCTGCGCGATTCAGCGGCATTTACTCAGAGGTGCAGCGACTCTCCGTAGTTAATGGAGGGGCCGTTTTAACTGCGCAGAATCGATGTTTCCGCGATTATTTGCCGCCCTCGCGCATAGCGCGGGATGCGGGTGCGACGCCAAACTGTCGAGGAACTATCGGGGGATTCACTGTATGTTCAAGTCGTCCGCGGGTTGCTCGCGATCTACAGAAAATCCTTAGAAGAAGTACAGAGTTGGCAGGATTGTTGATGATCCGTTTCCGGCCTATGCTCCGATTCATGATTGTTGCCCTCAATTTACCCACCTCTCGAGCAGGGGCCGGCAAGTAACAAAAAGTCGGCACCTGCTTCTCGCCTCACGCATTCAGTTAAAAAACAAGCCGTTGGGTTCAAAAACAACACGCTGTTCGGTTGAAAAACAACCAAAAGAGAGAAGCTGGATTCACGCATCTGAAGTGTGTCCGGGCAGTCTTGTCCGGCTGACCACCAATCCATTTGTGAGGCTGATATGGAAATGAACACGTTACGCGATCTCTACATTGAGCAACTCCGCGACCTCTACGACGCGGAAAACCAGCTGGTAAAGGCCCTTCCGAAGATGGCCAAGGGCGCCAACTCTGAAGAACTCCGCCAGGGATTCGAAGAGCATCTGCAGCAGACAAGGGAGCATGTACAGCGGCTGGAAACCATCTTTGAGCAACTCGGTGAGAAGCCCAAAGGCGAGAAGTGCAAGGGGATGGAAGGCTTGGTAAAAGAAGGCAGTGAAGTCCTTGAGGAAGAAATGGATGATGACGTGAAGGACGCAGCTATCATCGCTGCGGCTCAGCGCGTCGAGCACTACGAAATCGCTGGCTACGGCACAGTCCGGACGTATGCCAACCTGTTGGGCGAAACCGAGGCAGAGGAACTGCTCGAGCAAACTCTGACCGAGGAGAAAGAAACCGACGCGAAGTTAACCGACCTCGCCGAGAACATCAACGTCGAGGCTGAAGAAGGTGAAGACGCCGAAGCTGACACCGGCGCCAAGCCACGCAGCACCACGCGTCGCAAGTCGGCCGCTTAATTTGCCCGCCGAAGGTAATGCGAGGCAGTTCGCCAATGCGAGCTGCCTTTTTTTATTCGAGACCAGCTTGTACTACGTGAACGATATTGTTGCGGACCGCGTACAGTACCAGGTCGCTCACCGAGTGCAGTTGCAGCTTGCGCATGATGTTCGAGCGGTGCGTTTCAGCGGTCTTCACGCTGAGCCCAAGTGCGACCGCAACTTCCTTCGTGCTCTTGCCTTCTGCCAGCAATTGCACGATCTCGCGCTCGCGGGGCGTCAACCGGTTGCGTCCAGGAGTGATTACCGCTCCCGGAGTTCCGCCCTTCAGATAGCCTTCCAGCACCATTGCCGCAACTTTTGAAGTGAAATACGTTTTATCGCGCCGCAGAGCTTCGACGGCAGCAACCAGATCGCGAGCCGCGTCCGATTTCAGCAGGAAGCCACGAGCGCCGGCGTTCAGAACCTCGCGTACTACCTGATCGGAGTCATGCAAAGTTAGGATGAGAATGCGCGCCTGCGGATTGACCTTCAGTATCTGCCGCGTGGCTTCCAGGCCGTTGAGGCTCGGCATGCCGATGTCGAGAATGACGACGTCAGGCTTGAGTTGCGTGGCCTTCTCCACCGCTTCACGGCCATCGCCGGCTTCACCGCAAACTTGCCAGTCCGGCTGCGCCTGCAACAATGAAACCAGACCTTTGCGTACTACCTCGTGGTCGTCGGCGACCATAATCCGAAAAATTCCCATAGCTTTCCTACCTCCAGAGTTCAACCCAGGATTACGAACACGAAGACACTTCCACGATGAGTTTCAAATATTCTTTGCACCGAGCTTGCCAAACCTAAACTGCTGTTTCTCAACGCCCCAGCCCCTTACAATCAGAGGAAGAAGGTAAAAGTTACGCCCAGCCCGCTACGTTCCCACCCCATCGGATCAAAAACGCCCTGCCCTTCAGCATCGTTTCAAATCCAGCATTTCTGGCGACTCCCGAACCGTCTCCCGCATGTTGGAAATATGCTCTTCGTTCGCAATGAGTCTCAGGCCACGCGCTGGCTCAAGCACAAGCGTGTACGAGGCCGCACAGTTACCGCACAGCCAGAAATGCACGGTTTCGCGCTGGGGTTTTTCGTCAAATGGGGCAGCAGTTTCGTCGGTAGCGGCAAGCGAAATCGAAACCACCTCAAACTGAAATAATCGTCCCTCAGAAAAGGCGTGCACGGGACGGTTGCAGCTCTCGTTAACGCAGTGCGCCAGCATAGGCCCCCGCAACGCAAATATCGACCGCACAAAAGCTACTCTCCCGACACCTCAAAGTCCAATACAGTGCCAACTGTATTTTTGAAGGTATGTTCCCGCTCTGCAAAGATTTGTTCGCCGCAGAACAATGCAACGGTTATTTGATGATGGCATTTCACTTCACGTTTAAAATTTGAAACCCTTCCAGCAGCTTTAGTTCTTGTGCGCACTGTGGAAAAATTCGGCGTTGGCTGTACCGCACCAAATGGCGCGTCCGCGATCCTTGGAATTGCGGCTCTTTGGAATTGCGGCTCTTTTATACCCTCTTCATCGTTCTTATTCAGCGGGTCTTAGCCATGTACAGACCATCCCTCACGGCCCTACAGTCCGTATCCGATACAGCCAGAGTAGGTGGAAGGGTACGCTCGACACTGAGGTGGTTATGCAATTCTTCGACAGACTTTTCCATCGCACACCGCAAGATGACAAAGACAATCCCATTCCTGCGCCGCCGCCGCATTCCGAGCCCGAGCCCGATGTGCCCGAGCCGGACGACGACACTCGCGACTTGGTACGCCCGGTCAAAGTAGCGGCTTGAGAATGTCGTCCCAAACTAGCCAAATTGAGCCTGAAAAGGCACCTTTTGAATCCCTGGCGGCCGAAAAGTCGTCTGTTATAATTGACTCAGCTCAAAGGAGACAATTGATGGCCACAACCACAACCCCTGAAGTCGCGCTTCCGCAAATTCCGCAGGAGCCGAAAAAGGCGCCCATTTCGCTGACCCCGAACGCCGTCACTAAGGTGAAGGAAATCATGAGCCAGCAAAATCCCGTGCCCGCTGGGCTGCGGGTTGGAGTGGTAGGCGGAGGCTGCTCCGGCTTCTCTTATTCCATGTCGTTCGAAAACGGCGCCGGCATGATGGACAAAGTTTTTGACATGGAGGGCCTCAAGGTTTACGTGGACGCAACCTCGGTCATGTACCTGAACGGCTGCATCGTAGATTATGTCGAGACCCTCGAAGGCGCGGGCTTCAAGTTCGAAAACCCGAACGTGAAGAGCACCTGCGGCTGCGGATCTTCGTTCAGCGTATAAAACTGCGCGTTAAAATCTGGAATTGAAAAAGGCCTCGATTGCTAATCGAGGCCTTTTATTTCTTGGTCAAGTTATTGCTGGTTTTGGTCCGGAGGTTGAGGGTTTGGCTGTACCGGA
>Ga0136846_1211945_pt1 | contig 17610 bp, 13 predicted proteins | sample HopSoiMetagenom2_FD_96841 | JGI IMG/M metagenome (GOLD analysis project Ga0136846, IMG submission 96841) | Grasslands soil microbial communities from Hopland, California, USA - 2 Assembly 2016 (version 4) | ecosystem: Environmental > Terrestrial > Soil > Grasslands | place: USA: Hopland...
GGACACGATTCGGAGCCACCGAGTTGCCTCGGGTAGGGTGGCGCCGCTCGGGCAGGTAGCTCAGTTGGTACGAGCGTCCGCCTGAAAAGTGGAAGGTCGGCGGTTCGACCCCGCCCCTGCCCACGAGCGTCGAAGGCCCTCACCGGCAGCCGGTGAGGGCCTTCGAGCGGCGACCGCCGCGCACGCCAGGGTCAGGCGAGACGCCGGGCCAGGAGCCCGGCGGCCACGGGCCAGCCGAACAGGACGGCGACGACCATCCGCTGCACGATGCCGTAGTTCTCGACCACGAACGGTGGCGTGACCACGAGCAGCGCGACCCCGGTGAGGCAGACCACGCCCGCGACCCGGCTGGCCCGCGCCAGCCCTCCGCACCCGTTTCGGCGCAGGCCACGGGCCAGGACGAACGACGACACGACGAGCAACAGGAAGGCGAGCAGGGACGCGTACTCGTGCGCCCAGTAGCTCCCGGAGGCGTCTACCGCCTCTCCGAAGTCCTTGCAGGTCGGCAGCTGGTCGGAGCAGTCCTGCCGGGCGAAGCCTGCGACCCCGATCAGGACTCCGGCGCCGGTCACCATGGCGGCAGCCACCCGTCCGGCCCGCTGCGGCACGGCCTGCCACAGCACCGCGGCAGCGGCCACGAGGCCGAGGGCCCCGACCACGAACCCGGCAACCATCCACGAGGCGTGCGGGGAGTCCAGGGCTGCGAGGCCACTGACCGCCTCGCGGCGGACGTCGTACCCCGGAGTCGCCAGACCGATCGCAGCCGCGGCGACGAGGAAGGTGCTCACGCCGACGAGACCGACCCAGGTCCCGAGCGCCGTTCGACGGTCCGCTCGACGGGCCGGACTCGACGGCTCACCTATGGGAGTCGAGATGGAGGTGGAGGACATGGTGGTTCCCTTCGTTGCGGTGCGATGGACGCCTCGGGGTCAGCAGGCGCAGACGTGGCCGGACTCGAGTCGCTCGCGCAGCGAGCGCAACGCGTAGTGCACGCGGCTGCGAACCGTCCCGGAGGGGATGCCGAGCTCCGCCGCGACGTCCGCGTGCGGCCGGTCGCGCAGCACGGTCTCGACGATCACCGACCGGTGGGTCGGTCCGAGGTCGGCGAGCGCGTCGACCAGCTCGTCGCGCAGCAGCAGCAGCTCCTCGGCGCTCATGGTCGCGGGCTGGGCAGGACGGTCCGTCCGGTCGCCCATGGCCGCCACCGGAGGACGGCGCGAGCGCCACCTGGCCAGGTCGATCGCCGCGTTGCGGGTCAGGGCGAGCAGCCAGGGAGCGAGAGGACCGCTGTCGGGATCGAAGGAGGAGCAGGAGCGCCACGCGCGGACCAGGGCTTCCTGCACCGCCTCCTCGGCGAGCGCCGGGTCCACCACGATGCGGCGCGCGCTGGCCAGCAGCCTGGCGCGGTACGCCGCGTCGGCACCGCGCAGGCCTTCCTCGGTGCACAGCCCGGCGCAGCCGCAGGGTCGGCAGCCAGGGCAGGTCAGGTCCATGGATCGACCATCGGCGCCCAGCCCGGTTCCCCGAATCGGTGACGGATGCCCATCCGCAGCTGAGCGCATGCCTATCCGTGGCGCGGGTGGGACCATGGGGTGTGGTCGTGGACCTGCTGGACCGGCAGGCGGAGCTGGAGGCGCTCGGGGCCGCTGTGGAGCGCGCCTCGCGAGGGCAGGGATCCACGGCCCTCGTGACGGGCGAGGCCGGCATCGGCAAGACCAGCCTCGTGCGCAGCTTCCTGGCCGAGGTCTCGCACCAGGTCCGCGTCCTCGCCGGGAGCTGCGAGGACCTGTTCACACCGCGCCCACTCGGGCCCCTGCGCGACGCTGCGCGCGCCACGAGCGGCCCGCTGGCCGAAGCCCTGCGCGAACCTGTGGACCAGGGCCGGCTGTTCGCCGCCGCGGCCGAGGAGCTGGCCGAGCCGCCATCGCCCACGGTGCTCGTCATCGACGACGCGCACTGGGCGGACAGCGCCACGCTGGACGTGCTCCGCTACCTGACCTCGCGCGTCCACGCCCTCCCGGCTGTCGTCGTGATCACCTTCCGCGACGACGCGCTGGGCATCGACCATCCGCTGCGTGCGCTGCTCGGGGGTCTGTCCAGTGCGGATGCGCACCGGCTGCGGCTGACCAGCCTGAGCGCCCGGTCCGTCGGCCGGATGGCCGCGGCAGTGACCGGGGTCGACGCCGACGAGCTGTTCCGCCTCACCCGTGGCAACCCGTTCTTCGTCTCGGAGGTGCTCGCCTTCCCGGAGCAGACCGTGACGCCGACGATCGTGGATGCGGTCCTGGCCCGGGTGGGCGCCTTGGACGGGGACGCCCAGGCCGCGCTGTCCCGTGTGGCTGTCGTGCCGTCCGGCGTCGAGATCGACCTGCTGCGACGCCTCGTCGGCGACCTCGACCCGGTCGGGACGGCCGAGCGGGCCGGAGTGCTCGAGGTGCGCGGCAGCGTGGTCGGGTTCCGGCACGAGCTCGCTCGGCGGGCCGTCGTCCAGTCCCTGTCGGCCATTGAGACGATCCAGCTGAACGCGGAGGTGCTCGAGGTCCTGCTCGGTCGGGAGGACTCGGACCCGTTCCGGGTCCTGCACCATGCCGTGGGAGCCGGCGACGACGGCGTCGTCGTCACCCACGGCCTGGTCGCGGCCAGGTCGGCCTCGCGGATGGGCGCGCACCGTCAGGCGGCCGTCTGCTACGAGCAGGTGCTCGCCCGCGGCGAGCTGCTCGACCCGGCCCACCGCGCGCGGGTGGGCGAGGCCTACGCCTGGGCCTTGAGCAACAGCAACCAGCTCGACCCGGCCGCCGGCGCGGCGTCCCGAGCCGTCGACGGATGGGTCGAGGTCGGCGACAACGCCCATCTGGCGCGCGCCCTGGTGACCCTCTCGCGCCAGCAGTGGCTGACCGAACGCACGGCCGCCTCGCGGGTCTCCGCCGTACGCGCCCTGGAGCTCACCGAGAGCGAGGTCGGGAGCGACCTCGAGAACGACCTCGGGAACGAGCAGCGCACCCAGGCGCTGCTGAACATGGGCGGCCTGCTGGTGCTCCTGGACCACGAGGAGGAGGGTCTGCCCTTCCTGCGCGACGCGATCGAGATGGCTGAGTCCCTCGGGCTGCGGCGGCTCGCGGCGCTGGCCCACAACTACCGAGGTTCCGCGCGGCTGCAGCTGGGCGACCGCGTGGGGGAGGTCGAGCTGCTGGAGAGCATCGAGCTCGCCCGCAGCATCGACCACCAGGAGCATGTCCTGCGCGGCTACTACAACCTCGTCGAGGGGCTGTGGCGGCTCGACGACCTCACTGCGGCGGAGCAGTACCTCGCAGCGGCCGAGGGCTACGTCCAGGACCGGGACTTCCCCGTCTACACCTACATGTGCACCGCTCGGCGCCTGCGGCTGCTCGCGATGCGCGGGCAGTGGGAGGACGCGGCCGCCGGCCTCACCAAGCTGGTCGACGAGCGCGGCAACCCCGGCATGATCGGGCGCGAGTCGCTGCCGTTCCTGGCCCGGATCCGGGTTCGCCAGGGCCACGCCGACGCTCCCGCGCTGCTCGAGCGCGCCCGCGACCACGCCCGCCGGGCCGAGGTGCTCGAGTGGTCGGTCCCGGTTGGCATCGCCTGCGTCGAGCGTGCCTGGCTGACCGGCGAGCCCGACGAAGCAGCCCCGTTCCCAGAGCTGCTGCTCGAGCGGACCGACAGACCAGGGATGCTCGTCCAGCGCGGCGAGCTGATGCGGTACCTGCGCCGGCTCGGCCTGCCGGCGCACGACTTCCCCGGCTGCCCCGACCGGTACGCCGCGGGCATCACCGGCGACTGGCGGGCCGCCGCACGGCTCTGGGAGCAGGCCGGCGACCCGTACGAGCGTGCGCTCGAGCTCCTGGACTCGGGCGAGACCGAACCAACCCTCGAGGGGCTCGGCATCCTGGACGCACTCGGCGCAGAACCGGCCGGGAGTCTCGCCCGCCGGCGGCTGCGGGAGCTGGGTGTCACCCGCCTACCCAGCCGGCCGCTGTCGAGCACCCGCGAGAACCCCGCCGGCCTGACCGACCGCCAGCTGGAGATCCTGCGACTGGTCGGCGCCGGCATGTCCAACGCGGACATCGCAGAGCAGCTCGTGGTGTCGGTGCGGACCGTGGACCACCACGTGTCCGCGGTCCTGCGCAAGCTCGGCGCCTCGTCGCGCCGCGAGGCCAGCGCCCGCCTCGCCGCGCTGGGTCTCGGCGACTGACCGACCGACTGGTGCCCTCGCACCACCGGTGAACACCGCACCAGCGGTGAACACAGGGGCTCTCGCTGTCGTGCTCCTCCCCGACAGAGCCCGACGAACTCCCGAGAGACGCCCTGACCATGACCCTCGCCCATCCCAACCAGCTCGCACCGGCCGCTGCCCGCGTCGCCGTACGCACCGCCACGCCGGACGACCACCCGCAGATCCGCGCCGTACTGCGCAGCGCGTACGGGCCGTTCGCGATGACCCTGCCGACCCGTGTCTTCGGCCCCTACGAGGCCGACCTGCTCGACCTGGAGACCCATGCCCGGCGCGGAACGCTGGTGGTCGCCGAGGCGCGCGGTCGCATCGTGGGCTCGGGCGCCTTCTACTGCGACAGCCACGTACAGGGCTTCGGGTGGCCCGCGGGCTGGTCCGGCGGCCGCGGCCTGGCCGTCCTCCCGTCCGCGAGGGGGCAAGGCGTCGCCCGAGCCCTCCTGGCCGACTGCGAGCGCAGGGCCCACGAGGTCGGCGCCCCGGTCTTCGCCTTCCACACCGCGACGTTCATGGCGGCCGCGGTGCAGCTCTACGAGCACCTCGGCTACCGACGCGCACCCGAGTACGACGTCGACCTGGCCGAGCACTACGGCATCAGCGGACTCCCCCCGATCCCGCTTCTCGCCTACCGGCGCGACCTTCCCGATCAGGTCCCACCCATGCGGACCGGCGGGCCGATGAACGGCACCCGTTGCACCACCACTCCACCGCACACCACTGAGCAGAGAGACAGGACATGACCACAGCAGTAGTCACCGAGACAACGGAGAGCACCACCTCCCCAGCAGCCGACCGGGGGTTCGTCCGGGTCGGCGCCGTCAGCGGTGTCCTCGGGGTGGTCGCCGCGCTCTTCCAGACGGCGATCAACCCGACGTACTCCGACGATCCGGCTCGGGCCATCGAGCAGGCCTCGCTCAGTCATCTCCTGACCCTCTCGCGCGTCCTCGACATGACCGCGTTCCTGCTGTTGATGGTGGGGGTCTGCGTGATCACGACCGTGTTCCGACCCGGACGCGGAGCGGAGTGGGCCCGGGTGGCCCGCACCGTGTACGCCGTGTCGGCAGCAGGCGGCGCGATCGCCACGATGGTCGTCGGGAGCTTCCCCGACATCGCGGAGTCGTGGGCCGAAGCAGCGCCCGTTGATCAGCCTGGGTACGTCGCGGCGTACGACGCCCTCGACCATGTCAGCGGCGGCGTCTTCGCGGTCTCCTGGGCGGCCCTGGGCTTGTTCGGGATCATCTTCGCGGTGGCGCTGTGGCGCAGTGCCGACTTCTCCAACGTGACCGCCGGCATCTCGGCGACGAGCGGTATCGCGCTGGTGGGCGCCGTCGTGGTCGGCGTCGGCTTCCAGGTCTCCGCCGCGTTCGTGCTGCTGATCCTCGGGCTGCTGCTGTCCTACGGCATCGTCGTGTGGTCGAGCGTTCGGGTCTGGCGGCTGACGAGCCCGGGCGAGCACCAGTCAGCGCCCATCGTCGAGCCGGTCGGCTGAAGGGCCGAGCCCCCTTCGAGCTGCGGTCGCCGCGGCCGCGACGCTCAGGCTCCGACGGGATGCGAGTCTCGCGAACGCTTCCACCCGAGGTCCAGCAGGATGCTCAGGAGCAGGATCGCGACGAGGGCGACCGCCGTTCCGGGCTCGTCCACGAGCGTGGTCACCGCGAAGGTGGCGAGCACGACCACCGTCGAGACGATCGCCACGACCAGCAGCCAGGTCCGTGCGCCGGTCTCCTTGCGCACGCGCAGGTGGCCGATCGTCACGAACGTGAACACGATGAGCGCCACGGCGCTGCCCAAGGAGGCGATCGAGCTGAGGTCGAAACCCACCGACAGGATCACCGCGGCCAAGGCGGTCACGATCAGGCCGGCCGGCGCCCGGTCGAAGAAACGCCGCCCCAGCAACGGCGGGAACTGGCCCGTCGACGCCATCTGTTCGCACAGGCCGGCAGCCGGGTACAGGCCGGCGTTGGTCGCACCCGCCGTGGCGAACAGCGCGGTCACGCTCATCAGCCAGTAGCCGGCAGTCCCGAGAACCGGCTCGGCCGCCACGGCGAGGGCGGTCCCTCCGGAGTCGACGACCTCGTCGACCGTCAGGGTGCCGAAGACCCCGATCGCCACCGCGACGTACACGGCCGTCGCGATACCGAGGGCCAGGAAGACCGCCCTGGGCAGCTCCCGAGCCGGATCGGCGAGATCCTTCGCGGTGAACGTGATGACGCCGAACCCGAGGAACGCGAAGAACGTCAGGGCGACGCTGGAGACGATGTCACGGAAGGACGGATAGCCGGAGAACGCGAGCAGATGGGGGTGCAGGTTGGTCAGGGTGGCGACCGCGAAGACCGTGAGGATCCCGATGACCACGATCACCACGACCGTCTGGGCCCGAGCGACGACTCCCGAGCCGAGGATGTTGAGGACGGACATGACCACCACCACCAGTACGGCGAAGGCCGCGGTCCAGTCGCCGTTGCCGTCCGCGAACGCCGAGTCCGCGTAGCTGCCGAACGACACGGCGACCATCGCCGTGATGATCGCGTTGGTGGCAAGCAGCAACCAGCCGACGACTCCGGTGATGTGCCCGTTGCCGAAGGCGCGGAAGACGTACTCCAGGAGACCGGCACCTGTCGGGTAGCGGGCGCCGAACTTGGCGAACGAGTAGCCCTGCAGCGCAGCGATGGCGCCGGCCAGCAGGAAGGACACCCAGACGGCCGCGCCAGCGACCTCTCCAGCCGCGCCCAGCAGCGCGAATATCCCCGCCCCCACCATGGCGCCGACCCCGATGAAGGCAGCCTGGCGGACCGACAGGTTGCTCGGGGCGTCGCCGGTGACCGTCATGGGTGCGTCCTCGAGGTTCAGTTGCCCCGACCTTGAGGCATCCACGGGTAGCTGCACCCCACCCCGCTTCGGGTGGTTGCCCGGCGCGTCATGAGGCCTAGCGTGGTCTCGGCCGCACGGGCGGCGCCAGATCGCGAGGTGGTGCACGGTGAGCAACCAGCGAGAAGACACAGCCGCCACGGAGTCGCCGGCCAACACCAGGCTCGCGGTCCTGCTGGCCATGGCCATGTTCGTGCTCGTGGTGGACACGTCCTTGATGAACGTCTCGATCAGCGCCGTGGTCCGGGACCTGGACACGACCGTGAGCGGAGTGCAGTCAGCGATTGCGCTCGAAGCACTGGTGTCGGCCGCGTTCATCCTCATCGGGAGCAAGGTGGGCGACCTGATCGGCCGCAAGCGCGCCTACGTGCTCGGTCTCCTCGGGTATGCGACGGGCGCGATCGCCATGACCCTGGCGCAGAGCCTGACCGCGGTCATCGTGTTCTGGGCCGTGATCGGCGGCCTGGGCGCATCCTTGCTGCTGCCGGCGATGCAGTCGCTGGTGCACGGGAACTTCGAGGGCGCTGCCCAGCGCAAGGCCTACGCACTGGTCGGCGCGGCCGCCGCCATCGCCGCCGCGGTCGGTCCACTGCTGGGCGGCTTCGTCACGACCTACCTGTCCTGGCGGGTCGCCTTCGGCATGGAGGCGGTCATCATCGCGGTGGTCCTGTCCGGTATCAGGTTGGTCCACGACGCGCCGTACACGGGGCCGAGGACGGTCGACCCGGTCGGCGCTGTGCTGTCCGTCCTGGCGATGGGCGGGCTGGTCCTCAGCATCCTGGTGTGGCAGGAGGGCGGTGAGTTCGTCCTGCTGCTCATGGCGGTCGGGGCGGTCGCGCTGGGCTCACTGGTCAAGTGGCTGGTCAGCCGCAAGCGAGCGGGCCGCCCGACCCTGGTGGACCCCGAGCTCTTCGAGATCCCCACGTTCCGGCTCGGCATCTCGCAGCAGATGTTGCAGCAGATCGCGCTGGGCGGCGCGATGATCGCGCTTCCGATCTACCTGCAGATGGTCCTGGAGTACAACGCGATGGAGGCGGGGCTGTCTTTGGCGCCGCTTTCGCTGAGCATGTTCGCGGTGGCGATCCTCGCGGGGCGGATGCAGGGCGCTCGACGCCCGAGCGGAATCATCCGCGCGGGGTTCGCCCTGCTGGCCCTCGGGATGGCCGCACTGCTGCCGATCGTGCCGCGCGCCGACTCCGGGTGGGCCCTGGTCATCCCGCTCATCGTGGCCGGCTGCGGTCTCGGCCTGCTCGTCTCGCAGCTGAACAACTACACGCTGGGCCCGATCTCCGACGAACGGGTGAGCGAGGCCGCCGGCATCAACTCCGCCGCCGGGTCGTTCGGTCTGTCCTTCGGGCTGGCGTTCGCCGGCGCCATCATGCTGGCAACCCTGTCGGTGGCCTTCACGCACAAGTCCGACAACAGCTCGGTCCTCCCACCCGACGACAAGGCCCAGATCGCCGACACGCTGCAGCGTGACGCCGAGGTGATGAGCAACACCGAGCTCGAGGCGCTGCTGGCCGACCAGCCCGGGGATGTCCAGGACGAGGTCCTGCGGATCAACACCGAGGCGCGCCCGTTGGCACTCCAGGTTGCGTTGTGCATCCCGATACTCGCCGCACTGCTCGGCCTGGGGAACTCGTTCCGGATGGTGCGGCTGCCAGAACCCGAGTCGAAGGGCGACGCGGAGGGGATGGCCTTCGGCTGAGGCTGAGCCACCCCACCGGGGTGGGGTGTGTCCACCCGGGTCGCGACCATGCTGGGGTTCGGCTCAGGAGGAGGACGGATGAGCGAAGAGTCTCGCGACGACATGGATTTCTCGGCCAAGGGCTCGCTGGCCGACTTGATGGCGACGTTCGCCGGCGTACTGCTCGTGCTCGCCTCTCTGTTCGACATCGTGCAGGGGCTGTCGGCCGTCCACGACGACGCGTTGTACGCGGCAGGCAGCGACTATCTCTTCAGGATCAACGTGACCGCGTGGGGATGGATCCACATCGTCACCGGCGTGGTGGGGATCCCCGTCGCCATCGGGATCCTCATGCGGAAGGGTTGGGGCCAGGTGGCGGGCATGGTCGTCGCGAGTTTGTCGATCCTGGCCAACTTCACCTTCCTGCCGGTCTATCCGGTCTGGGCGTCCTTCATCATCGCGTTCAACCTCGCCGTCATCTGGGCCTTGTCCGTCCAGCACAGGAACTACAGGTAAGACCCGGGTACGACCCCGTCCGGGGTGGTGCCCACCCACCCACGTCGTTCCGATCATGGTTCCTCACGATGAGGCGCGGGTCGACAACGACCGTGCCACACCAATTCGACCGGAAGGTTCACTGTGGTCACCGTTTGGGAATACACACCAGGCGACGTCTTCTTCTCCATGCTCTGGTTCTTTCTCTTCTTCATCTGGATCTGGCTGCTCATCTCGGTCTTCTCAGACATCTTCCGCAGCGACGACTTGTCGGGATGGGGCAAGGCGCTCTGGACGATCTTCGTGATCGTCCTTCCGTACCTGGGCGTGTTCGTCTACCTCATCGCCCGGGGGAACAAGATGGGGATGCACGCAGCGCACGACGCGCAGCGGCGCGACCAGGAGATGCGCAGCTATGTCCAGAGCGTCGCCGGCTCCAGCTCCAGTCCCGCAGCGGAGATCCAGCGACTGGCGGACCTGCAGCGCAGCGGTGCGATCTCCGACGAGGAGTTCCAGCAGGCCAAGGCCAAGCTCCTGGCGTAGCCCTGTTCGGAGGCAGGGACACAAGTCGGAGGCAGGGGACACAACATGTCGAAGGGCGCGGAAGGCGACGAGCCCACGAGGGATGAGCGCCTCGCACCCGACCCGGACCTCGTCGAGTACGTCGTCATCACCGTCCCCGACCTGTCGTCGAGCCTGGCCGTGGCCCAGGCGCTGAGGAGCCTCGTCGAGTCGTCGAGGATCAGGATCCTCGACCTCGTCGCGGTCGTCACCGACGCCCACGGCGGCTACGCGGTCACCGAGCCGGAGCTGGTCGCGGCCTTGGGCGACCTGGGCGGCGTGGAAGGGGAGGTCGGAGGCCTCCTCAGCGACGACGACATCGCCCTGGCCTGCCGGGCCCTGCCGTCCGGCTCCTCGGCGTTGATCCTCGTCGCCGAGGACCGGTGGGCCCAGGAGCTGGCGGAAGCAGCGAGGTCCGGTGGCGGCCGCATCGTCGGGGGCGAGCGAATCCCGCGGCAGCGGTTGGAACAGGCGGACCGGGCCCGCAGGGAGCGGTTGGGCAACGGGGCGGAGACGTGAAGAGGGTGGCCGGATCACGACGTGACCACACGGGACTGCTCCGCCGTCCCCCGCCGCTCGACGCCGGGGTCGGACCTGCTGCCGCCGCCCTCCAGCCTCGGCGGGTGGACGAGGTGCGTCAGCTGCTCCTGCTCGTGGACCGAGGCCTGTTGTCCGAGGAGGAGTTCGAAGGTCAGGTGCGCAAGGTGTTCGGACCGGGGTCGCAAGCCGGCGCGCCCCTGACTCAATGACTGCGCAGCAGGCCGAGCTTGCGGGCGGTGTCGACAGCCTCGGGCCGTGAGTTGACGCCGAGCTTCTGGTAGATCACGCGGAGATGGAACTTCACCGTGTTGCGGGACACGAACAGCTCGCCGGCGATCTCACGGACGGTCAGGCGGGTCGGCAACAGGCGGAGCACGTCACGCTCCCGTTGCGTGAGCTCGTCGATCAGGACCCCGGGTGACGCTCTGAGGTCCTCACTGCCCACCACCACATGACGCAGCCGGCGCATCCAGCCCTCGGGGACCCGCCAGGCGGCGAGCTCGAGCAGGTCGAGCAGCTCCAGCCCCTCTGAGCCGACTGTCTGCAGCATGCCCTGTTCGGCGGCGATCTCGGCAGCGCTGGCGACTTCCTTCTCCGCGGATCCGCGTTGGCCGTCTCGCAGGGTGCGCGCGAGCATCAGGTGGCTGATCACCTGGTGCCGCACGGACCGGGGGACGGCGAGCGCCAGGGCCTCGGCAGCTTCGGTGAAGCGGCGATCGGCAAGCTCGATCCGGGCGTCGCTCAACGGACGCCAGAAGGGGTCCTCGATCCGCTGCGACCAGCGCGCGGCTGCGTCGAGGTCACGGCGGGCCAGGCCGAGCAGGACGCCCCGGCGGGCCAGGCCGCTGATGGCGCCGGGTCCGTTGTAGTGGCGTTCACAGGTCTCGGTCGCGGCGCCGAAGACCGTCTCCGCATCGTCGACGTCGCCGTCCGAGAGGTGCAGCTCGACCAGCTCGAGCTGCGCCAGGACCTGGACGAAGACGAGGGGGTACGACGACTGCGCCGACAGGCGCTCGAGGAGGTGCCTGGCCTGCTCACGGTCACCGAGCTCTCGGGTGGCGATGGCCTCGGCCAGGGACAGCTCGGTCCGCAGGGACCTCATGTCCTCGGCGTTCGCGGTCTGCCGCACTCCGGCCGAGGTCTCCAGCGCGTCGAGCGGATGGCCGGCCAGCGCGAGGCCGACGGCGCGGGTGCCCTCGAGAGCGATCGAGCGTCGGGCGTCCCTGCTGAGTCCGAGGCGGACCTGACCGACCTCCGGCGCGCTGTCCAGCCACCGCTCGTCGAGCGCGATGCTCTGTGCGACCAGGCTCCAGCCGAAGCGACCCAGGGAGTCGAGCCGGACCTCGCCCATCGTGTCCAAGGCGGCCCGGGCGAGGTGGTCGCAACGTCCCCCGTCGCCGGAGTGGATCGCGGAAGCTGCACGGAGGACCATCAGCCGGCCGGCGCCAGCAGCGTCGGCCGGGGCCGCGGACTCGGCCGCCGTCAGGGCGATCTCGAAGGACGGTCGGTCGACGTGCAGCTGGCACCAGGCGAACTCGATCAGGGCGTCCACGTCCGACTCCGGGAAGTTGGGCGAGATCCCCGCGATCATCCGGTGGATCGTGGTCTCGCGGCCACTTTCGAACAGGTCCACCACGAGATCGGCGAGCAGCCGGAGAGCCTCTCGATGCATGCCGGCGGCGAGCCAGTGCTCGACCGCGCTGGTGCTGTCGTCGGCGGTCTCGAACCAGCGGGCCGCCCGCGCATGTCGTTCCTGCAGCCCTTCGGGCCAGCGACGCTCGAGCTCGGCGAGCAGCAGCTCCCGCACCAGTGCGTGCACCTCGAACCAGCCGCCGGACTCGAGGGCGGTGACGAAGAGACCGCGCCGCTCGGCCTCGGCGAGGACGTCGCCGGCTTCCGGGCGGCCGGTGAGCGCCTCGGCAAGGGGATAGTTCACCCGCTCGACGACCGACACGGCCAGGAGGATGTCGATCAGCTCGGGACGCTCAGCCGCGAGCACCTCGTGCCAGAGGTACTCGTCGACCAGGCGGCCCGTGCCGGCGGGGGCTTCCTTCTCGAGGTCCGGGTCCGGCACCCAGGGAGTCCGTTGCGACCGGACCGCCAGCGCGACGAGCTGCAGTGCCGCCGCCCAGCCACCGGCCCACCTGGCGACCTCCGGCAGCTCCTCGGGTGGCAGCTCCGGGCACAGCCCGCTGAGCATCTCCATCGCCTCGCTGTCGGAGAACCGCAGCGCGTCGAAGGTGAGGTCCGCGAGCTCTCCGCCTGCGCGGAGCCGGTCGACCGGCAGCTTCAGCTGTCGTCGGCTCACCAGCAAGAGGTACAGCCAGGCAGGTTTGTGCTCGATGAACGACGCGAGGGTCGACGATGCCGACGGCTCGTCGTCGATCAGATGGACGTCGTCGATGACCAGCACGGCCGGGTCGGCGTCGGCCCCCTCGAGCGCATCGACGAGGGCGCGCACGGCGTCCTCGGGTTCATGGGGGCGTCGGAGCACGCTCATCGTGCTCTCCGCACAGCCCGGGACGAGCTGGTCGACCGTTGCGGCGAGCGCCGTCATGAGCTGCTGAGGGTCGCGGTCGTTGTCGTCGAGCGCGAGCCAGACCGCTCGCCGGTCCGCATGCCGGATCCAGTCCGCTGCGAGCGCCGTCTTGCCGGCACCAGCGGGCGCGATGAGAGCCGTGACCGGGTAGTCGGAGAGATCGTCGAGCAGCCGTACGAGGCGTGGGCGCCGCACGAAGTGGTGGGGTGAGGCGGGCACGCGGAACTTGGAACGAAAGAACGGCGAGTCGTGCCGTCGACGGCGCACCGAACCCGACTCGTGCGCCCCGTGTGCCTGGTGTGCCATGGGGCCACCCTCATGGGAATCAGTCGTGCCCGTGTCCAACCTGCCAAGCAATGCTAGACCCAGACGTCCCGGAAACGACGACTCGACGACCATGGCTCTGCCCTCGGACTCGCGCTCGAGAGGCCGCGCGGCCGCCCATCGTCGAACCCACCCCACCGAGGGTGAGGCGTGACCACCCGGAGCCTTTGGAGCATGCGTGAGCAGGCGCGAGCGGGCCTGCCCACCATGGAGGGACCGATGACGACCAAAGACGCCCCGATCTCCGTGGTCCAGCACTCCCACGACCCGGTCGCCGCGGCGGCCGGCGAGGTCGCCCGCGATCTCGACGTGGACCCCGAGCGCGGACTGTCGTCCGAGGAGGCCGCGAGCCGGCTGTCGAAGTTCGGGCCCAACATGCTGGCGGGAGGCAAGAAGGAGCCCGGCTGGCGGGCCTTCCTGCGTCAGTACGAGGACTTCATGCAGGTCATTCTGCTCGCTGCGGCCCTCGTCAACCAGCTCGTCACCGGCGAGACCGGTACGACGGTCGTGCTGGCCGGGCTCACCGTCTTCAACGCCGTGATCGGTCTGCGCCAGGAGTCCAAGGCCGAGGAGAGCGTCAAGGCGCTCGCACAGATGATGAAGACGATCGCACGCGTACGCCGCGACGGTCAGGCCGTCGAGATCGACGCCCAGGGACTGGTGCCCGGCGACGTCGTGCTCGGCGAGGCCGGCAACCTGATCCCCGCCGACGGGCGGGTCACCCTGGCGGCGACCCTGGAGATCGAGGAGGCGGCACTCACCGGCGAGAGCCTGCCCGTCGCGAAGTCGACCGAGCCGGTCCCGGGCGAGGACATCCCGCTCGGCGACCGGACCTGCATGGTCTACATGAACACCTCGGTCACCCGGGGTCGCGGTGAGCTCATCGTCACGGCCACTGGCATGGACACCGAGATCGGCCACATCGCCGACATGCTCAGCAACACCGAGACGAGCAAGACGCCCCTGCAGAAACAGCTCGATGCGCTGTCGAAGATCATCGCGTCCATCGCAGCGGTCGCGCTCGTGCTGGTCGTACTGCTGGGCCTGGCGCGCGGCGAGTCTTTCGACACCCTGTTCGTGACCGGAGTCGCCCTGGCGGTGGCCGCGATCCCGACCGGCCTGCCGGCGGTGGTGACCGCTCTCCTGTCGATGGGCACGCGCGAGATCGCCCGACGCCACGCGATCGTCAAGCGGCTCCCGGCCGTGGAGACGCTCGGCTCGACCTCGGCGATCTGCTCCGACAAGACCGGCACCCTGACCCTGAACAAGATGACCGCCCGGGAGATCGTCATCCCCGGCCAGAACCGATACACGGTGTCCGGAGAGGGCTACAGCAAGGAGGGTCTGATCAGCCACGTCGGCGGCCAGAGTCACGACCTCGACCCGTATCTGCTGCCGATGGTCCTGTGCGCCGATGCCGTGCTCGACGGCGAGAGCCTGATCGGTGACCCCACCGAAGGCGCGCTCATCGTGCTCGGTGCGAAGGGCGGGCTGGACATCGACGAGACCCGCAGGGCGATTCCGAGGGTGGCCGAGGTCCCGTTCGACTCCGACTACAAGTTCATGGCGACCTTCCACGAGATGACCGCGGACGACGGCCGGCCCGTCGTGCGCTGCTACGTCAAGGGCGCCCCGGACGTCCTCATCTCACGAGCCACGACCCTGCGCCACCCCGATGGCTCACTGGTTCCCATCACCGACGACAACCGCCACCTCGCCATCGATGCCAACGACCAGATCGCCAACGCCGGAGAACGGGTCATGGTGGTGGCGCAGCGAGATTTCGAGCCGAGCGTGCTCACGGCCGGCGGCGACCTCATCGACAACGTGCAGGAGCTGACGCTGCTCGCCATGGTCGGCATCGTGGACCCCCCGCGCCCAGAAGCCAGGGTCGCGATCGCCGACTGCCACGACGCGGGGATCCGGGTCCGCATGATCACCGGCGACCACGCGACGACAGCCGCGGCGATCGCCGGGGAGCTGGGCATCGAGGGTCGGGCCGTGACCGGCACCGAGTTCGCGGCGATGAGCGACGAGCAGCTCAAGGTCGAGCTCGACGACATCGGCGTCATCGCCCGGGTGGCACCCGAGGACAAGGTGCGGCTGGTCCGGCTGCTCAAGGAGAAGGGCAACGTGGTGGCGATGACGGGAGACGGCGTGAACGACGCGCCGGCCCTGAAGACCGCCGACATCGGCGTGGCGATGGGCATCACCGGAACCGAGGTCTCCAAGGAGGCCGCGGTGATGATCCTGACCGACGACAACTTCGCCACCATCGTCGGCGCGGTCTCCTACGGCCGCACCCTCTACGACAACCTCCTGAAGTATCTGCGCTTCCAGATGTCGACCCTGGTCGCCTACATTGCGATCTTCATCGGGGCCGGGATCTTCGGCATCGCCAACGGCTCACCCCTGAACCCGCTGCAGATCCTGTGGCTGAACATGGTCGTCGACATCCCGCTGGCCATCGCCCTCGGCTTCGACCAGGCGGCTCGGGGGCTGATGGCCCGTCCACCCCGCCCGGTCGGGACGCCGGTCCTCTCCCGCAACAACTGGTTCCGGCTGTGCGCCCAGGGCGCGGTGATGACGGTCGGTTCGCTGGTCGCCTACCAGATCGGGCACGACCAGGACGGGGCCGTCGTGGCCGCGACGATGCTGCTCACGACGTTGTCGCTGTTCCACGTGTTCGGTGCGCTCCTGTGCCGAGACCAGCTGAACACGATCTTCGACCGGGATGCCGTGCCCGGCGTCATGCAGCTGCGGCGCTACGCCGTCGCGCTGCTCGCGGTCGTCCTGGTCACCTCGCTCGGCTTCCTCCAGCGGATCTTCGAGACGACGGGGCTCACCTTCAACCAGTGGTGCATCTGCACCGGCATCGCCGTGTCCATCGTCGTCGTGGAGGAGCTGATCAAGCTCGTCCTCCGGGGCCGGGCGGCGAAGGCGCCCGCGACACTCCAGCCCCCGCTGCCGGTCACGCCGGCCATCGCCTGAGCAAAGGAAGGTTCAATGCCGTTCAACCTCCGCCACCGCAGCTTTCTCAAGGAGCTCGACTTCACTCCGGCAGAGCTGAGGTTCCTCCTCAAGCTGTCCGCCGATCTCAAGGCCGCGAAGTACGCCGGGTACGAGCAGCCCCGCCTGGTCGGCAAGGACATCGCCCTGATCTTCGAGAAGACGTCCACGCGGACCCGGACCGCCTTCGAGGTGGCGTCCAAGGACCAGGGCGCGCACGTGACCTACCTGGAGCCGAGCGGCTCCCAGATCGGCCACAAGGAGTCGATGAAGGACACCGCCAGGGTGCTCGGCCGCACCTTCGACGCGATCGAGTACCGCGGCTTCGCCCAGGAGTCAGTCGAGATCCTCGCGGCGTACGCCGGGGTGCCGGTCTGGAACGGGCTGACCGACGAGTTCCACCCCACCCAGATCCTGGCCGACGTGCTGACCATGACCGAGCACTGCGACAAGGACCTGCGCGACATCGCCTACTGCTACTTCGGTGACGCCCGCAACAACATGGGCAACTCGCTGATGGTGGGCGGCTGCAAGTTCGGGATGGACGTCCGCCTGTGCGCCCCGCGCGACCTGTGGCCGCAGGACGACCTCGTCAAGACGTGCCGCGCGATCGCCGAGGAGACCGGTGCCCGGCTGACGCTGACCGACGACGTCGACGAGGGCGCTGCCGACGCCGACTTCCTCTACACCGACGTCTGGGTCTCCATGGGCGAGGACAAGAGCGTGTGGGCGGATCGGATCAAGCTGCTGACGCCCTACCAGGTCAACGCGGACGTGATCGCCCGGACCAACAACCCGGACGTCAAGTTCATGCACTGCCTGCCGGCCTTCCACAACCGGGACACCAAGGTCGGCGAGGACATCTTCCAGGAGTTCGGCATGGACGGCCTTGAGGTCACCGACGAGGTGTTCGAGTCCAAGCACTCGATCGTGTTCGACCAGGCCGAGAACCGGCTGCACACGATCAAGGCCATCATGGTCGCGACCCTCGGGGACTGACCTCCGATGCGCGTGGTGGTGGCCCTCGGTGGTAACGCCATGCTCAAACGCGGCGAGCCGATGACCGCCGAGAACCAGCGGTCCAACATCCGCGCCGCGGCTCCCTCCCTGGCAGCCGTCGCCAAGCGGCATCAGCTCGTCCTCTCGCACGGGAACGGGCCCCAGGTCGGCCTGCTGGCGCTCCAGGCGGCGGCGTACGAGGACGTCGACCCGTACCCGCTCGACGTCCTCGGCGCCCAGACCGAGGGGATGATCGGCTACGTCCTGCAGCAGGAGCTCGGCAACGAGATGCCCTCGGACAAGCGCATCGCGACGCTCCTCACGCAGATCGAGGTCGAC